>Ga0315271_10002272_pt1 | contig 11987 bp, 11 predicted proteins | sample C3_top_MG_FD_204664 | JGI IMG/M metagenome (GOLD analysis project Ga0315271, IMG submission 204664) | Sediment microbial communities from Yellowstone Lake, YNP, Wyoming, USA - C3_top | ecosystem: Environmental > Aquatic > Freshwater > Lake > Sediment | place: USA: Wyoming | collected 2017-08-01
AGGACCCTCGGACCCTTCGTGCCGCTCATCGTGGTGAACTGCATCATCCTGGGGCGCGCCGAGGCGTTTGCGGGCAAGGTCAAGCCGAGCCGCGCGATTGCCGACGCACTCGGCATGGGGCTCGGCTTCATGCTCGCGCTGCTCATCATGTGCGCGTTCCGCGAAGTTGTCGGCACCGGCACGTTCCTCGGGCATCCGGTGTTCGGCCCCAACTACGAACCGCAGATCTTCATGATCATGCCCCCGGGTGGATTCCTGACCATGGGTCTCATGTTCCTGACCATGGGCTGGTGGGGCACGCGCAAGGCCGACAAGGCGAAGGCCGAACATCTCAAGGCGCAGCTCGCCAGGGCGGCCGCATGATCTCCAACCTCGCCTGGATCTTCTTCTCCACGCTCCTCGTCAACAACTTCACGCTGGCGATGTTCCTTGGGTTGTGCTCGTTCTTCGGCGTCACGACCAAGATGGACACCGGCTGGCGTCTGGGCGCGGCCAACACGTTCGTGCTGGTCATGACGGCCGTCAGCGTCTGGATCCTCAACACGTTCCTGCTGGGCGCGGCGCCTTACCTGCGCACCATCGCCTTCATCGTCGTCATCGCGTCGCTGGTGCAGATCGTGGAGATGGCGATCAAGAAGTACCTGCCGGTGCTCTTCCGCGAGCTCGGCATCTACCTGCCGCTCATCACCACCAACTGCGCCATTCTGGCGCTCGCGCTGCTGCAGACGTCGCGCAACTACAACCTGCTCGAGGGCATCGTCTTTGCCATCGGGGCGGGACTCGGGCTCACCCTCGCGCTGACGCTCATGGCGTCCATCCGCGAGCGCCTCGACGTGGCCGACGTGCCGGCCATGGCCAAGCGCATGGGGCTGGTGCTCATCATCGCGTCGTGCATGTCCATGGCCTTCATGGGCTTTGCCGGCATGGGGAGCGGCTAATGAAACAGATCATCGGCATTGCCATCTGCGCTGTGTTGTTTGTCATTTACGGCTTGCTGCGGAACCACGGCTGCGCCGGCCATTGCACCGGCTGCGGCAACTCCTGCGAGCGCCTCAAGGGGCATAACCATGTCTGACCGTTTCCTTCCGCAGAAATTCGGCCGTCGCGAGTTCGTCGCCATCGGCACCGGGGCCTTTGCCGTGGCTGCGCTGCCCTTTGCGCTGCGCCGCCACGTCGCCGTCGCCAAGCGCACCATCCCGGTGATGGGCACCATCGCCGAGCTCACCGTGGTGCATCGCTCCGAGGCGTACGCCCAGGAAGCGCTGGACGCCGCCATCACCGAGCTGCGCTGGGTCGAGACGACCCTCACGCGGTTCCGCGGCGACTCCGACATCGGACGCGCCAATGGATCGGCCGCTCGCGACGGCGTGGCCGTGCAGCCCGAGACGGCGCGCGTCATCGAGACGGGACTGCGCTGGGCCTCGGCGAGCAACGGACGCTTTGACCCCGCCATTGGCGCGGCGTCGGAACTGTGGGAAGTCACCACGCGCCACGAGCCGCCGCCGCAGGAAGCGGTGCAGCGGCTGGCCGGGCGCTCGTTCTGGAAAAAGGTGGACCTCTCGGGCAACGTGGTGCGCTACGAAGACCGCGATCTGCACCTCGACCTCGGCGGCATCGGCAAGGGCTTCAGTCTCGACCGCGCCGTGGCCGCTCTGCGCGGGCGCGGCATCGAGCACGCGCTGGTAAACCTGGGTGGCGACCTGTACGCACTGGGCGATTCGCCCGAGGGCGGCGCGTGGCGCGTGGGCATCCGTGCGCCCGACGACGAGCGTGGCGTGGCCCGCACGCTCGAGGTCAGCGACAAGGCCGTGGCCACCAGCGGTGACTACGAGCGCTTCTTCCGCTGGCGCGGCCAGCGCTTCCATCACCTCATTGACCCCATGACGGCCGCGCCGCGCCGCACCGACGTGCGCAGCGTGACCGTGATTGCCGATCGCTGCATTGACGCCGAGCCCTGCGCCGTGTCCATTTTCGGCCTGCCGCAGGCCGAGGCGCAGGCATTCGCGCGCAAGCAGCTCGGCGTGGCCGACGTCATTACGCTCACCTGATCACCTGCCCATTGGCCGACGCCGGCAACACTGCCTGAGGAGGATTCCATGAAGAATGCCCAACTGTTCTGCAGCGCGTGTGACAAGCAGGTGCGGGTGATGATCTCCGAGGCGCCGCCTCATGAGCACGAGGCGACCATCCGCGACGACGAACTGATTTGCTTGGAGATTGGCGAGCACTGCACGGGCGGACTCTGCCCGCTCGGCGCCGCGGCGCCCAACGCGATGGTCGCGCGGATCGTGCACGAGGGGCTCAGCACCGACGGGCTGCGCACGGTGAAGGCGACGTGCCCGAGTTGCGGCATGGAGTGCGAGTTCGTGCTCTATGGAAAGGGGAAAGCGGCGTGCACGGTGTGCGGGACGGCGGCACGGTGGGAATGCGAACACGTGGAGCCGATGTAGGCTGAGGCAGGGGCAGGGGCAGGGTTAAGGCAGGGGCAGGGGCAGGGTTTAGGCAGGGGCAGGGAACTACCACAAGCCTTGGACTGCGGGGCGGCGTCGTGACGCCGCCCCGCGTTTTGTGTACCTTCTCCGGCGGACCCCCACCTGCCGGAGTGCGCCATGAGACTGCTTTTCCGTAGGGCCGCCATCGCACTGGCCCTGCTCCCCGCGTTCGTCCTGCCCTCGGCCGCGCAGGAGCGCCCCGCCAAGCTGCAGCTGCAGGACTACCTCGACTGGGAAGACGTCCAGTCACCGCAGCTCTCGCCCGATGGCGCGCGCATCATCTTCCAGCGCCGGTGGATCGACAAGACCAACGACAAGTGGGAGTCGTCGGTGTGGATGATGAAGGCCGATGGCTCACAGGCGCGCTTCCTGGTGAACGGCAACGGCGCCAAGTGGAGCCCGGACGGCACGCGCATTGCGTACGTCGCCAAGGGTGAGCCCACCGGATCGCAGATCTTCGTGCGCTACATGGACGCCGAAGGGGCGGTGACGCAGGTCTCGCGCCTCACCGACGCCCCATCGGAGCTCGAGTGGTCGCCCGACGGCAAGACCATCGCGTTTTCAATGAATGTGCCGGCCAAGCGCGACGATCCGTTCACGCGCGTGGCGCTGCCCGCGGCGCCCAAGGGCGCCAAGTGGACCGAGCCGCCGCGCGTGGTCACGCGGCTGGACTATCGGCAGGACCGCATCGGCTACGTGGATGACTATTGGACCCATGTGTTCGTGATTGACGCCGGCGGCGGCACGCCGCGGCAGGTCACCAATGGCGACTGGAACCACGGCGCGCCCGCCTGGCTCGACAACAACACCGTGCTCTTCACCGGCAAGCGCGTGCCCAATGCCGACGCCGTCTGGCGCGACTCCGAGATCTACGCCGGCGACCTCCGGACGGGGGCCATCCGCGAGCTCACGCATCGCAAGGGCCCCGACGGCTCACCGGCCGCGTCACCCGACGGCAAGAAGATTGCCTACGTCGGCTTCGATTCCACCGACGCCACGTGGAAGGACGCCGCGTTGTACGTGATGGACGCCGACGGCAGCAACCCGCACGCGCTCACCGCCGCGCTCGACCGCTCGCCCTCGGCGCTCATCTGGAGCGAGGACGGCAGCACGGTCTACTTCACCGCCGAGAACGAGGGAAGCCGCCAGCTCTGGTCGGTGACCATGACGGGGCAGGTGAAGCAGCTCACCACCGGCGCGCAGGTGCTCAGCACGTCCGACATTCGCAACGGCACCGCGGTGGCCATTCGCACCACGTCGCAGCTTCCGCCCGACGTGGTGAAGTTCTCGGTGAAGACGCCGACGGCCATTGCGCAGCTCACCAGCGTCAACGCCGACGTGCTCGACGGAAAGAAGATCGGCAGCGTCGAGGAGATCTGGTACAAGTCCAAGGACGGGCTGAAGATCCAGGGATGGATCGTGAAGCCCCCCGATTTCCAGGCCGGCAAGAAGTATCCGCTGATGCTCAGCATCCACGGCGGTCCGCACTCCATGTACAACGTGGGCTTCAACTTTGCGTTCCAGGAGCACGCGGCCAGCGGCTTCGTCACGCTGTACGTGAACCCGCGCGGCTCCACGGGCTACGGCTCGGCGTTCGGCAACGCCATCAAGAACGCGTATCCCGACAAGGACTTCGACGACCTCATGGCCGGCGTGGACAGCGTGCTCGGCCGCGGCTACATCGACTCGCGGCGCATGTTCGTGTACGGCTGCTCAGGCGGCGGTGTGCTGACGGCGTGGACGGTGGGGCACACCGACCGCTTCGCGGCCGCGTCGTCCAACTGCCCCGTCACCAACTGGATGAGCTTTGTGGGCGTCACCGACAGCCCCAGCTGGTACCGCAACTTCGAGAAGCCGTTCTGGGAAGATCCCAGCGAATACCTGAAGCGCTCGCCCATCATGTACGTGGGCAACGTGAAGACGCCGACCATGCTGATGACCGGCGAGCTCGACCGCCGCACGCCCATGCCGCAGACGGAGGAGTACTACGAGGCGCTGCGACTGCGCGGCGTGCCGACGGCGATGGTGCGGTTCAACAATGAATGGCACGGCACGTCGTCAACGCCGTCCAACTTCCTGCGCACGCAGGCCTACCTGCGCGCCTGGTTCGATCGCTTCGCTGGTCCAGTCACCCCGTAAGGAGGCCCCCCATGCGATACCGCGCCCTCATCCTGCTCGCCGCCGTCGTGCTCCCCGCGACGGCGCGGGCCCAGAACACCGACGCGATCATCAAGAAGGCCGGCGCCGCGCCGGCCGTGGCGAAGCCCGAGTTTGCCGCGCCCAAGAACCTCGACTACAAAGTCGCGTGGGACATCACGGAGGGGCCAAAGGATCCAGCGGACGCCGTCGAGGGGTACAAGGTGCCCGCCAACTTCTTCCTGATGACCGACGCCGAGGGCGTAAGCCGAAAGAACGTGCAGCTTGCGATCATCGTGCACGGCACGGCCACGCAGTCGCTGCTGACCAACGAGGCGTACAAGGCCGCGACGGGGAAGGACAACCCCAACGTGGCGCTGCTCACCGCGCTCCATGATTCCGGCGTGCAGGTGATCGTCTGTGGCGTGGCGCTGATCAACCGCAAGGTGCCGCGCGACAAGCTGCTGCCGTTCGTGAAGGTGTCCACCTCGGCGACGATGGCGCGCGCGATTCTGCATGCGCAGGGGTACGGGACGTTTACGCCGTAGGACCTGTGCGGACGGCGCGCGGATGATGTGCCGCGCGATGATCGGATGATGAAGTGGCCGAGGCGAGCCCGCAAACTACCGCGTGCTCGCCTCCGTCCATTCCGTCGCATTGCAAATTTGTGCGCTAACGCATATATTAGATCCGCAGTGACGCACAAGCCCGTGGTCTACTCGGCCCACGCGGCTGCGCGCCTCAAGCAACGTCGCGTCACCCGACGGGAAGTGCGTGCGGTGCTGGCGACCGGGCGCGCGACGGTGCTCCCGCATGGCGGCACGCGAAAGGACCTGTTGCTCGACGGCCGGCGGATCGCGGTGCTCTACAGGGAGTACCGCAGCCGGCTCCACATCTGGACCGTGATGCTGGTGCCGGGCGACTAGCGCCGTCCGATCGCTGGACGCTCTCCCTCTTTCCTCAGCGGACCCTCCATGCGCGTGACCTACGACCCCGATGTCGATGCGCTGTACTTCGAGCTGCGCGATCTCGGCTCCCGGAAGCGGACCCAACGCGAGGTGGCCGTCGGAGTGGTGCTGGACCTTGGCCCCAAGGGAGAACTCGCGGGACTCGAGGTATTGGCGGCGTCTCGGTTCGGCAGTCCGCGGGCCCTCGCGCGTTTCGGGCGCCCGTCGCCGGGGATGCGCCTGTCCGAAGCCGCGGCGTTCTCGGGGCTCAAGGCCGCCTCGTTGCGCAACCAGATCCTCAACGGTCGCCTGAAGGCCAGCAAGGCGGGCAGGGATTGGATGGTCGATATCAACGACCTCGAGGCGTACCTCGTCGGGCGGGACGCGCGGGGCCGTCGCTCGCCCACGGAGAAACCACTGCGCCGCGTGCGACGCGTAGCTGCCTAGCGTCACGCCAAGACGCACTCATCGCCGTTCTTCACGCGACGAGGCAATCCGCGCGCTCATTTGCCCACACCCGCCGCTTCCTGATACCACAGACGCCGAGGCGAGCCCGCAAACTACCGCGTGCTCGCCTCCGTCCATTCCGCCGCCGTCATCGGCGTCGAAGCCACGCCCGTCCTCGTCGAGATTGACGTCGCCCGCGGCCTCCCCGCGTGGTCCATCGTCGGGCTGGCCTCCAACGCCGTCAAGGAAGCGCGTGAGCGCGTCGCCTCGGCGCTCGTCAACTCCGGCTTCGAGGTGCCGGCGCGCAGGGTGACGGTCCTCTTGTCACCTGCCGACCAGGTGAAGACCGGCACCGCCTTCGACCTCCCCATCGCGCTCGCCGTGCTCGCCGCCAGCGGCCAGATACCAGCCGAGTGCGTCGCGGGGCTCTGCGTGGTGGGCGAGCTCGGTCTCGACGGCTCGGTGCGCCCGGTGCGCGGCGCGCTCTCCATGGCTCGGCTCGTGCGGCAGCGCGAGTGGCGCGCGTTGGTGCTCCCCGAGGCCAACGGCGCCGAGGCGTCGCTGGTGGACGGCGCACCGCTGGCCGGCGCGACGACACTGCGCGATCTCGTAGACGCGCTGGTACGCGGCAGGCTTGCTGCGCCGGCGCCGAGCGCACACGCGGCGCAGTCGTGTGACGACGGACTCGACCTCGCCGACGTGGCGGGGCAGGGCATGGCCAAGCGCGCGCTCGAGATTGCCGCGGCCGGCGGCCACAACCTGCTGCTCGAGGGCCCACCGGGCGCCGGCAAGACCATGCTCGCGCGCCGCCTGCCGACCATCCTGCCACCGCTCACCGCCGAGGAGCATCTGGAGGTGGTGGCCATTCATTCAATTGGCGGCGTGCTGCCGGCCGGCGTCATTCCCGCGCGCGTGCCGCCCTTTCGCGCACCGCATCACACCATCTCGCAGGCCGGGTTGATTGGCGGCGGCAGCGGTCCGCGCCCCGGCGAGGTGAGTCTCGCGCATCGCGGCGTCCTGTTTCTCGACGAGCTGCTCGAGCTCCCGCGCTACGTGCTCGATGCCATGCGGCAGCCGCTCGAGGATGGCCGAGTGATCATCTCGCGCGCGGCGCAGGCCGTGGCGTTTCCCGCGCGATTCATGCTGGTGGCCGCCACCAATCCGTGCCCGTGCGGCCGCTATGGCACCGCGGGCGACGCCTGCAAGTGCGGCGTGAACGACATCGCGCGGTACCGCGCGCGCCTGTCCGGCCCGCTCGCCGACCGGCTCGACCTGCGCGTGACCGTCGCGCCGGTGGCGCTGAGCGCCATGCACGCCGGCGGCGACGAAGCATCGGCCTCAGTGCGCACTCGCGTAATCGCAGCCCGCGACCTCCAGCGTGCGCGCTACGCCCGACTCCCGGACGTGCACGCCAACGCGCAGGCGCCGGCGCGCGCGCTGCACGGTCCCCACGGGGCGACCCCCGCGGCGCAACAGTGGCTGGTCAGCGCGGCCGACAAGCTGCGACTCAGCGCGCGCGGCTACGCCCGCGTCCTGCGGGTGGCGCGCACCATCGCCGACCTCGACGGCGCCGACCGCGTGGAGCAGCACGCCGTGGCCGAGGCGCTCCGTTTCAGAGGGGAAACCTGACGAAAGTCGGAGGGTTTCGCTGACACCGTGCGCGTCGCCGGCGTCCTTCTATTAACGGGGTGCTTTTGGAGGCCCGACGAGCGCTGTTCGCCCCCCGTCGACAAGCGATTTCCCTTACAAGCTGGCTTGCCCCCGCGCGGGCGCGAAGGCGCGCTGCCGGGAGTACGCCGCATCATCAGGCGGGCACCAAACGGCCCGCGGCAGGTCAGCAATGACCTGTCCATCTCCGAGGAGATCATGCGTTCACTTGGTGTAGCCGCTCTGCTGCTCGCCGCGCTGCCGGCGAAGGCCGCGGCCCTGGGGTTCGTCGGGCCGAGCATCGGCTCCGTACCGGTCGAGTTCATCCTGTTCGCTATCGTGCTCGCCGGCGTGGGCATCTTCCATAACCAGACGTTCAGGATTGCCGTCACTGGTGCCATCGTCATCGCGGCCTACAAGATCTTCGCGTCGCCATTCCACGAAGGTGCGGGTTTCGGCGGCTTCGTCACGCATGTCGAGCACGAGTGGGTGATCCTGGTCAACCTGTTCCTGCTGCTCATGGGCTTCGCCCTGCTCGCCCGGCACTTCGAGGAGAGCGGCGTGCCGGCCATGCTGCCGCGCTACCTCCCCGATGACTGGAAGGGCGCGTGGATCCTGCTGGTGGCCATCGCCTTCATCTCGAGCTTCCTCGACAACATCGCGGCCGCGCTCATTGGCGGCGCCGTGGCGCACACCGTGTTCAAGGGCCGGGTGCACATCGGCTACATCGCGGGCATCGTCGCCGCGTCCAATGCCGGCGGCGCCTTCTCGGTGGTCGGTGACACCACCACGACCATGATGTGGATTGCCGGCGTGCAGCCCGGCGAAGTGTTCGAAGCGCTCATCGCCACCATCGTCGCGGTGATCTTCCTCATCCCGCTGGCCATGACGCAGCAGAAGTACCAGCCCATCCAGGCGAATCCCGAGAAGACCGCGAAGATCGACTGGACGCGCGTCGGCGTGGTGCTCAGCATCCTGGCGCTGGCCATCATCGTCAACGTCGTGGCCAACACGCACTTCTACGAGATCTCCAACCTGGCCCCGTTCCTCGGCATGGCGGTCTGGGTGGCCATTCTCGCCACGGCCGGACTGCGCAAGCCGGAGTGGAAGCTCCTCCCCGAGAACCTCAAGGGCACCATCTTCCTGCTCTCGCTGGTGCTCTGCGCCAGCATGATGCCGGTGGAGAAGCTCCCGACGGCCTCGTGGCAGACGGCCTTCGGGCTCGGCTTCACCTCGGCGATCTTCGACAACATCCCGCTGACGGCGCTCGCCCTCACGCAGGGCGGCTACGACTGGGGCTTCCTGGCCTTCGCCGTGGGCTTCGGCGGGTCCATGATCTGGTTTGGCTCGTCGGCCGGCGTGGCGCTCAGCAACATGTATCCCGAGGCCAAGAACACCAAGAACTACCTGCGCCACGGCTACTGGGTGACCATCGCCTACGTGGTCGCCTTCATGACGCTGCTTGCGGTCCGCGGATTCCATCCGGGCAGCACGCCGCGCACGGTGCAGGTGCAGGAGACGACGGCATCGGCCGTGGCACTGCCGCTGCGGTGACCGCATTCGCTGGCTGAAGCAGGCCGCCGCCCCGCACGCCATCGCGCGTGCGGGGCGGCGCTGCTACGTGGACGACCCGTCGTGCGGGGTGGAACTGCTACCGCGAAGGGCGAAGGGCGCGAAGGAGCACGAAGGGATACCCTGGGAACAGCGGGCGCCGCGCGAGATCCGCGTGGCGTGTCGTCGTTCCCCCAGGAGTTCTTCGCGCCCCTTCGCGCCCTTCGTCCTTCGCGGTAGCAGTTCACCGCCTCGGCTCTTCCGACCCGCAGGGGTAGCGCGGCGCATCGTTCGTAGATATCTTAGTACTAAGACAACTAGTCGCCCGTGCTTTACGCCTCCCGTCGCACGCTGTACGATTTACCGGCCGCCGAATGTCGTACGGCGTAAAACGTAGAGCGTAAAGCGTAAAGCGTCTTTTCCCTTCGAGACCCCGAATGTCCCCGCTCCCATACGGAATCGAACCCCCCAACTACCGCCTCCCCGCCGCGACCCATCTGGGTCGCGTCCGCCTGCAGGTCACGCACCTCGCGACGTCGGTGAAGTTCTATACCGAGATCATGGGGTTCCGCGTCATTGCCCAGCATGGCAACGTGGTGGAGCTGGGCGCGCACGGTGACAACCGCGTCATCGTCGAGCTGCACGCGGGCGCCACCGCGCCGCATCCGAAGGCCGGCCGGCAGGGGCTCTTTCACTTTGCCATCCTGCTCCCAGACCGTGCCGCGCTGGGGCGTTTCCTGATGCACCTCGTGGAGACCGACGTGCAGGCGGGCTCGTCGGACCACCTCGTGAGCGAAGCCATCTACCTGCACGACCCCGACGGACTGGGCATCGAGGTCTATGCCGATAGGCCGCGCGCGCAGTGGAAGCACGAGAATCGCGAGCTGGCCATGACCACCATCGCGCTCGACGGGCGTGGCGTGGCCGCCGCCGCCATGGGCGAGCCGTGGACGGGCATGCCGGCGGGTACGGTGCTGGGTCACGTGCACCTGCACGTCGCCGACCTCGACAAGGGGAAGTCGTTCTACCACGCGGCACTCGGCTTCGACGTCGTGGTCTGGTCGTATCCCGGCGCGCTGTTCTTGTCAGCCGGCGGATATCACCACCACCTGGGCACCAACACCTGGGCGGCATCGCAGCCCACTGCGGCGGCGCATGAGGCCCGGCTGCTCGACTGGGAGGTCGTAGTGCCCTCCGCCGGCGACGTGGCCGAGGCGCGAAAGAGCGTGGTGAGCGCCGGCACCCAGACGGCGGACGCCGAGGGCGGCTTCAGCGCGGCCGATCCGTGGGGTACCCGCGTGAGGGTCGTGGCGGCGTAGCACGCTGGCCCTCGGGCCCGATGGGCGTAGATTCTCGGCGGTCACCCTCACCGCCGAGCGCCTGATGTCAGCTGTCCGCCGCCTTTCTGTTATTGCTGCCGCATTCCTGCTCGCCGCCTGCGCTCCGCGCAGTGGCGTGAGCACCGGCGCCGCCGCTTCCGGCGGCGCCTACGACGTGGTCATCGAGAACGGCCGGGTGATAGACGGCACCGGCGCCGCCTGGTTCTACGGCGACGTGGCGGTGCGCGGCGACCGCATTGCCGCCATCGGGCCGCGTGGGGCGTTCAAGGCCGCGCGCGCCGCGTCGCGCATTGATGCCACGGGGCAGGTGGTCGCGCCCGGGTTCATAGACATCCAGGCGCAGTCGTACGAGAACTTCATGGTGGGCGACGGCAAGGCCCTGTCCATGATCACGCAGGGCATCACCACGGCCATCCTGGGCGAGGGCACCACCCCCGCGCCGGTGAACGACAAGATCCTCGCGCTCGAGACCGACACGGCCATGAAGGCGCTGGAGCGCCAGTTCGCGGGGCCGCACGGCTTTGGCGACTGGCTTCAGTTCATGGTCACGCGTGGCGTGTCGCAGAACGTCGGATCGTTTGTGGGCAACGGCACCGTGCGCATGTACGGCAAGGGCGGGGCGATGGGCCCGGCCACGCCCGCGGAGCTCGACACCATGCAGGCCATGGTGCGCCGCGTCATGCAGGACGGCGCGTTCGGCATTGCCAGCGCGCTGATTTATCCGCCCAACACCTACGCGAGCACCGAAGAACTGATTGCGGTGAACAAGGCGTCCGCGCCGTACGGCGGCGTGTACATCACGCACATGCGCAGCGAGGGGGACAAGTTCCTCGAGGCCATGGACGAGGCCATTCGCATTGGCAAGGAAGCCGGCGTGCCGGTGGAGATCTACCACCTGAAGGCGAGCGGCGTGCGCAACTGGCCCAAGATGGACCTGGCCATCGCCAAGATTGACAGCGCGCGCGCGGCGGGGCAGGACGTGCAGGCCGACATGTACCTGTATCCGGCGGGAGGCAACTCGTTCTCGAGCTGCATTCCGCCAAAGTACGCGGCCAACGGCAAGCTGCTGGACAACCTGAAGAACCCCGCGCTGCGGGCCACGATCATCCAGGAGATTCACGCGCGCGATGCCGGCTACGAGAACCTGTGCGAGGTGGCGACGCCGGCCAACGTGATGGTGGTGGGCTTCAAGAAAGCCGAGTACCTGCAGTTCGAAGGGAAGCGCCTCAACGAGATTGCCGACGCGCTGCACAAGGACTGGGCCGAGGTGATCATTGACCTCAACGTCGCGGAGAACGCCGGGCTGGGCGAGCTGCTCTTCCTGATGAGCGAGGAGAACATCAAGAAGCAGATCCAGCAGCCGTGGATGAAGTTCGGCACCGACGCCGAGTCGCACGACCCCGCGACGTCGGTGGGAATGACGCACC
>Ga0315271_10002273_pt1 | contig 11985 bp, 10 predicted proteins | sample C3_top_MG_FD_204664 | JGI IMG/M metagenome (GOLD analysis project Ga0315271, IMG submission 204664) | Sediment microbial communities from Yellowstone Lake, YNP, Wyoming, USA - C3_top | ecosystem: Environmental > Aquatic > Freshwater > Lake > Sediment | place: USA: Wyoming | collected 2017-08-01
GGTCGTGACCGGACTGGGCCGCGGCGCCGGAAACGAGAAGGCCGCGGCGAAACCGGCCGAAACGCCGGCCGAAGCGGCCCGCCGCCCGCGGACCCGCCGCCGGGGAACGGGGCGCGGGACGGGACAGGCCACGCCGGGCGGGAACTAGAAGCGATCCGACTTCAACCACGGGCGGGAGGACCGAGAGGGGCCTGACGCCCGGCTGGCAAAAACCCGAGGATTGAGCTGCGGGGCCTTTTCGGCAACCAGCAGGGAGGAACCATGAAAGTTGTCGCCTTCAACGGGAGTGCCCGGAAAGACGGGAATACCGCGACGTTGTTGAACACGGTGCTGGGGGAACTGGCGGCGGAGGGCATCGAGACGGAGATCTACCACCTGGCCGGCAAGCCGATCCAGGGGTGCATCGCCTGCCTCAAGTGCTTCAAGAACAAGGACCGCCGCTGCGCGGTGAGCAAGGACATCGTCAACGAGTGCGTGGCGAAGATGGCGGAGGCCGACGGGATACTGCTCGGCTCGCCGACCTACTTCGCCGACGTGAGCGCCGGGATGAAGGCGCTGATCGAGCGCGCCGGGATGGTCTCGCGCGCCAACGGCGACCTGTACAAGCGCAAGGTCGGGGCCGGGGTCGTCGCGGTGCGGCGCGCCGGGGCCTACCACGTGCTCAGCTCGCTCAACGCCTTTTTTCTGATCGGCCAGATGATCGTCCCCGGCTCGAGCTATTGGAACATCGCCGTGGGGCGCGAGCCGGGCGAGGTCGCGAACGACGCCGAGGGCATGAAGACGATGAGAGACCTCGGCCAGAACATGGCCTGGCTGCTGAAGAGGATGAACGGGGCCTAGAGGCCGGCGTGCGCGTGCGCGTTCTCGCGCTGCAGGTGCTGCCGGATCGCCCTGAGCGTGGTCGTGCTCTGCTCCTCGAAGGTGCCGCCGATCTCGAAACCGTCGCGGTCCGGCCGCTCGACGACCCAGGCCACGCGGCCGAAGGCGTGCACCGGCTGCGCCCCGGGTATGAGCAGCTCGAAGAGCATGCTCGATCGAACGCGGACGTCGTCGGAACTGCGGAAGCGCACCCCGCCGAAGCTCACGTCCTCGACGCTCGCATCATGATAGCCCGGCCTGACGACGGGAATCTGCCGATAGCGCAGCGGAAATTCACTGGGAACGCGGGGAAACCGGCGACGTTCTCTGGGATCCGACATGACCCGACCCTCCGTGCGGCTTGGTGCCGAGACCCTCTGGCGAATGGTTGCTCCTAATGTACGGAGGGAACGGGGGAAAAATCAACGGAAAAGTTACGGCTTCTCGGGCCAGCTGCCCAGGGGGAGCCGATCGATCGCCGCCTGCGGCCCCCACGACCCGGCCGCGTAGGGATGCAGATCGCACAGGCCGTGCCGGCAGCCGTCGAGCGCCTCGAGCAGCGGCTCGTAAAAGCCCCAGCAGGTCTCCAGGCCGTCCTGGCGCCAGAAAAGGGTCTGATCCCCCGCCATGACGTCAGCCAGCGCCTTGGCATAGGCGTCCGGCTCGGGCGCGTCCGACGGCGTGCGATAGTCGAACTGCAGGCCCACCGTGCGCAGATCGAGGCGCGGCCCCGGCTGCTTGGCCTGGAACGTCAGGAAAATGTCGTCCTCGGGCTGGATGCCGATGATCAGCCGGTTCGGCCGCAGATTCTCGCGCACCTCCGCGGGGAACATCCGGTGCGGCACCGGCCGGAACTGGATGTCGATGCGCGTGAGCTTGCGATGCAGTCGCTTGCCGGAGCTGAGGTAGAACGGCACCCCCTGCCAGCGCCAGTTGTCGACGAAGAGCCGCAGCATCCCGTACGTCGGCGTCGACGACTCCGGATCGATCCCGGGCTCCTCGAGGTACCCGGCCACCGGCGCGCCGTCCGCGGTCCCCGGGCCATACTGCCCCAGCACGAGGTTGCGGTCGATGCGCTCCGGCTCCAGCGGTTTGAGCGCGCGAAAGAGTTCGGACTGCGCCGAGCGCACCCGCTCGGCGTCGAAACGCGACGGCGGCTCCATCGCGACCAGCGAGAGCAGCTGCATCAGGTGGTTCTGGAACATGTCGCGCAGCACGCCGGCCCCCTCGAAGTAGCCGGCGCGCTGGCCGACCCCGAGGCTCTCCGAGGCGTTGATGCGCACGTGGTCGATGTACGTGCGGTTCCAGAGCGGCTCGAAGATCGCGTTGGCGAAGCGCAGCACGAGGATGTTCTGCACCGTCTCCTTGGTCATGTAGTGGTCGATGCGGAAGATCTGCCGCTCCGGGAACCAGGCCAGCAGGGCTGCGCCGAGCGCCTGAGCCGAGGCCAGATCGCGACCGAAGGGCTTCTCGACGACCAGGCGCCGCCAGCCGGAAGCGCTCTCCTCGTGCGCCAGCCCGGCGCGCCCCAGGCCGGCCGCAACGGCCCCGTGCTGGTCCGGCGGCAGCGCGAGATAGTAGATTCGCCGCGCCCCCGCGCCGCACGCTCCCTCGAGGGCCGCAAGTCGCGCGCCGAGCGCGGCGTACCCCTGCGGGTCGTCGTACTGCAGCGACTGGTAGCTCAAGCGCGCCGCGAAGGCTTCCCAGCGACGGGTCTCGAGTCCCGCCCCCGCGATCCCCGCGCGCGCCCGGGCCCGGAACGCGGCGTCGTCGAGGGCCGTGCGGGAGACGCCGAGGATGAACGAGCCCTCCGGGAGCGCGCCGGCGAGAAAGAGGCTGTAGAGCGCAGGCAGGAGCTTGCGGGCCGCAAGATCCCCCGAGGCGCCGAAAACGACGACGCCGAGCGGGTCGGGCGTCGTCCGCACCGACGGCGCAGTCGACAACGGGTCCATGAAGTTGCAGTCTAGCAGGTCGCGGCGGGATTGCCCTTGAGATTTCTGCGCTTCGGCTGCATAGTTCACCGGTCGGGCGTTCGCCCGGCAGAGCCGCGACCCGGGAGAACGGAGCCATGAAGAAGGTGCAGCGCATCGGCGAGCAACTCGTGAGCGCGGGCGTCGTCACGCAGGAACAGCTCGAGCAGGCCTTCAAATTCCAGAAGGGTGTCGGCGGCACCCTCGGCGAGGTGCTCTCCAAGCTCGGTTTTGTCAAGGCGGACGACCTGCTCAAGGCGCTCGGCGAGCAGCGGGGCCTCGGCTGGGTCAACCTTGAGCAGGTCGAGGTCCCCCGGGAGGTCCTCGGTCTGCTCAAGCACGAGACGGTCCGCGCGCGCCGGGTGCTCCCGATCTCGAAAGAGGGCCGCGAACTGGTCCTCGGCATGGTCGACCCGACGGACTTCAAGGCGCTCGAGGAGGCCCAGTTCCAGTCAGGCTGCACGGTGCGGCCGGTGATCATGTCGACGGCCCAGTTCGAACAGGCCTGCGACACCTTTGCCTCGTGCGGCTACGACACCGCCCCCCTGAAGCTCGTGGAGGAGACGGCGCCCGCGGCGAGCATGGCGAGCGACATCTTCAGCCTGCTGCGCCTGCTCGTCGCCTGGCAGGGGCAGGACCTGCACCTCTCGGCGGGGGCCATCCCCGCGATCCGCCTCGACAACGAGATGAAGCGGCTGACCCTGCCGCCGCTGACCGCGGACCAGCTCGAGGAGATGCTCGCGCCGCTGCTCACCCCCGCCCAGCGGCGCGAGTTCGCCGAACTGCTGGAGCTGGATTTCGCCTACTCGCTCGACGGCGCGGGACGCTTCCGCTGCAACCTCTACCGCCAGCGCGGCGCGCTCGCGTTCACGGCGCGCTACGTCTCGGAGCGCATCCCGTCGGCCGCCGAACTGGGCCTGCCGGAGTACCTGCACGAGTACGCGCTCAAACCGCAGGGGTTGATTCTGGTCACCGGCCCGAACGGGCACGGCAAGTCGACGACACTCGCCTACCTCGTCGAGTACATCAACCGCTCGCGCAAGGCGAACATCGTCACCATCGAGGACCCGATCGAGTACACCTTCCGCCACAAGCTCTCGAACGTGAACCAGCGCGAGGTCGGCGGCGACACGCACTCGTTCGCCGAAGGCCTCAAGCACATCTTCCGCCAGAACCCCGACGTGATCGTCATCGGCGAACTGCGCGACCGCGAGAGCTTCGAGATCGCGATCAGCGCCGCCGGGACCGGCCACCTCGTCCTGGCCACGATGCACTCGATCTCGGCCACCGCGACCGTGGAGCGCATCATCGACATGTTCCCCGGCGACCAGCAGGCCCAGGTGCGCGCGCAGGTGGCCGAGAGCCTGCAGCTGGTGGTCTCCCAGCGCCTGGTGCGGCGCGCCGGGACGGCGGGCCGGGTCCTCGCCATCGAGAAGCTGGCGACCTCGAACCGGATCAAGAACGCCATCCGCGAGGGCAAGATGCACCAGCTGCGCGGCCTGATGCAGAGCCGCGGCGAGGAGTTCGAGAGCATCGACGAGAGCCTCGCCGGCCTGGTGGTCTCCGGGAAGGTGCGCCTCGAGGAGGCCCAGAAGTGGGCCGACAACGCCAACTACCTCTCCGACATGGTGCGCGTGCGCGGCGCGGCCAAGACGTAGACCGCCGCGGCGTCAGCGCGCGCGGTGTCGCCGCGCTGCGCTCCGGGCTGCCGGCAGTTCCGTGACCAGCATCGCGGCCAGGATCAGCGCCGCCCCCAGGAATCCGGTCGTCCCCAGGCGCTCCCCGAGCGCCCCGTACGCCCAGAGCGCGGCAAAGACCGGCTCCATGCAGAAGATCAGCGCGGTGTTGGTCGGCGAGAGCCAGCGCTGAACCGTCGTCTGCACGAGAAATGCGAACACGGTGGCGAACAGCACGGTGACCACCAGCGGCCAGAGCAGGAAGGGGTGCCAGACCAGCAGGTCGTGCCCCGTCCCCAACGCCACCGCCGCGCTGCAGAGCGCCACGACCCCGATCTGCACGGCCGTGAGCCACCACAGGTCGCCGCGCACCGCGTAGCGTCCGGTCAGCAGCAGGTGCAGCGCGACGCAGACGGCACAGATCGCCGCCAGCCCGTCGCCGGCGTTCAACGACCAGGTTCCGTTGGTTGTCAGGAAGAAGAGGCCGAGCGCGGCCAGACACACCGCCCACCCCTGTGCGGCGACGATGCGCGTGCGGAACAGAAGCGCGCCGATCAGCGGCACGAGCACGACGCTCAACCCGGTGAGGAACCCGGTATTCGAAGCGCTCGTGAACCGCAGCGCCACCGTCTGGAAGGCGTAGGCCAGAAAGAGAAAGAGCCCCATCGCGGCCCCTCCGCGCAGGACGGTCGCGTCGAGGTGTCCGCCGCGCGCCGCCGCGATCGCCGTCAGCAGCAGGGACGCCGCGAGAAAACGCTGCGCGAGAAAGACGAAGACGTCGACCCGGGCCACGGCCTCCTTCACCACGGTGAAGGTGACCCCCCAGAAGAACGTGGTCAGCAGGAGCAGGACTGCGGCGACGGCTCTGTTCACAGGGACCGGATGTTGACTCTTTCCCTTTGAATTATCAAGGGAATTCGCTCGCCGCGCTTCCTGAACAACCATTGACAGGGCCGCGTCATGGGGAGTATGTACGGGCATCGAATTCCGTTCAATCGACCGTCGACATCGCACGCGGGAGGGACTCATGAGCTGGTTCGGCCGGATTGCTCCGAAGGCCATCGTCACGGTCTGCGCACTCGCCTCTCTCGCCGCGGCCGGACCGGCCGGCGCCGCCGCGAAAACGTACACGGTCGCGACCGACGCCACCTGGCCCCCGATGGAGATGGTCGACGCGAGCAAGCAGATCGTCGGTTTCGACATCGACCTGCTCAACGCGGTCGCGAAGGAAGCCGGCTTCGCGGTGAGCTTCAAGAACACCGCCTGGGACGGCATCTTCGCCGGCATCGAGGCCGGGCAGTTCGACATCATCGCCTCGTCGGTCACGATCACCGACGAGCGGAGGAAGAAATACGATTTCTCCGCGCCCTACATCGACATCGGCCAGATCCTCGTCGTCCCCAAGGCCGAGACCAGCGCTTCGCTCGCCGGGATGGCGGGCAAGAAAGTCGGCGCCCAGATCGGCACGACCGGCGCCTTCGAGATCAAGAAGAGCGCGGGCGTGGAGCTCAAGACCTACGACGAGATCGGTCTGGCCTTCGAGGACATGGCCGCCGGCCGTATCGGCGGCGTGGTTTGCGACGAGCCGACCGCCGTCCAGTTTGCGCTGCAGAAGGCCGAGTACCAGGCGAAATTCAAGATCGTCGGCGCCCCCTTCACCACCGAGGCCTACGGCTTCGTCGTGAAAAAGGGCGAGGCCGCGCTCGTCGAACTGCTCAACAAGGGCATCGCGGCCGTCAAGGCGAAGAAGATCGACGAGCAACTGCGCGCGAAGTGGCTGCGGTAGCGGCGGCGCCCGGGGCGGCATGAGCGACCCGCAATCCCCGGCGGCCGTCGTCGAAGTCGGCGACGGGGCCGCGATCCCGCTGCGCAGCGACCACGGGCTGTTCACGGCCTGGCGCATCGCCTTTTTCGGGGCGATCGGCGCGCTTGCGGGCCTTGCGCTGTTCAAGCCCGACCCCTACCGGGCGATCCTGCGTTTCCTCCCCGACGGCCTGATCGTCACCTTCGAGGTCACGTTCGGCGCGATCGCGCTGGCGCTGGCGATCGGCCTGGTCGCCGGGCTCGGCCGGGTCTCGCGCAACCGCCTCGTCAACGGCTGCGCCTCGCTCTACGTCGAGGTGATCCGCGGCATCCCGCTGCTGGTGCAGATCTTCTACATCTACTACGCGCTCGGCCGCTTCGTGAAAGTCCCCCCGCTCGCGAGCGCCATCGTCGCCATGGCGTTCTGCTACGGCGCCTACATCGGCGAGGTCGTGCGCGCCGGCATCCAGTCGATCCCGAAGGGCCAGAGCGAAGCGGCCCACGCGCTGGGCATGACGCGGGCCCAGGCGCTGCGGCACGTCATCCTGCCGCAGGCGTTCCGGGTGATCCTGCCGCCGATCGGCAACGAGTTCATCGCGCTGCTCAAGGACTCCTCGCTCGTGTCGATCATCGCCGTGGCCGACCTGCTGCGCCGGGGCCGCGAGTTCGCCTCGGAATCCTTCGCCTACTTCGAGACCTACACGGTGATCGCGCTGGTCTACCTCGTGATCACCCTCTTCTTCTCCAAACTGATCGGCCTGCTGGAGGAGCGGCTCCATGACGGGCGCTGAGCGCCGCCGGGTCGTCGAAGCCCGCGGCGTCGTCAAGAACTACGGCACGTTCCGCGCGCTCGATCGCGTCAGCTTCGACATCCGCGAGGGGGAGAAGGTCGTGCTCATCGGCCCCTCGGGTTCGGGCAAGAGCACGCTGCTGCGCTCGATCAACCGCCTCGAGACGATCGACGCCGGGACGATGATCGTGGACGGCATGAACGTCAACGACCCGCGCACCGACATCACCAAGGTCCGCGAGGAGGTCGGCATGGTCTTCCAGTCCTTCAACCTCTTCCCGCACAAGACGGTGCTCGAGAACCTGACGCTGGCGCAGCAGGTGGTGCGGCGGCGCGCGCCGCGGCAAGCGCGCGAGAAGGCGCTCGCGCTGCTGGCCAAGGTCGGCATCGCCGAGAAGGCCGGGGCGTACCCGGGCCGTCTCTCCGGCGGGCAGCAGCAGCGGGTCGCGATCGCCCGCGCGCTGGCGATGGACCCGAAGATGATGCTCTTCGACGAGCCGACCTCGGCGCTCGACCCCGAGATGATCGGGGAGGTGCTCGACGTCATGAAGACCCTGGCGCGCGAGGGGATGACCATGGCCGTCGTGACCCACGAGATGGGGTTCGCGCGCGAGGTCGCCGACCGCGTGCTCTTCATGGACCACGGCACGATCCTCGAGGAGGGGACCCCCGAGCACTTCTTCACGAGCCCGTCGCACGAGCGGGCACAGCTGTTTCTGAGCCAGATTCTTTGAACGCCGCCGACCGGCGGCCCCGTCACCGCAACGAGGAGGAATGACATGAACGCACGCTCCACGCTCCGGGTCCTTGCCGCCGCGCTCGCGCTCGGCGCGGCGACCGCCGGCCCGGCCGCCGCCGCGATCCAGCACGAGTTCTCCGGCTCGTTCACGGCGCAGTTCGTGCTGTCGAACTTCAACAACACCGCGGTCACGAAGGATTTCGCCTACAACCCCGACGGCCTGCCGGCCGACCCCGGCACCGCGAGCTTTTTCGAGCAGCGCGTCCGCCTCGGCTACGCCGCGAAATTCGACGAGCGCCTCAAATTCGTCTCGAAATTCGAGATCGACTACGCCTATTACGGCGACTCGTCGTACGACGTCGGCGCCAACCACGGCGCGGCCGTCGGCGCCGACCAGATCAACCTGGAGACCAAGAACCTCTACCTGGACTACACCTGTCCGATCACCGGCGTCAACGCCAAGATCGGCATGCAGGAGTACGTCGACGCCTTCGAGGGGGCGCTGATCTGGGCCGACGCGGCCGGCCTCACGCTCTCCCGGCCCTTCGGCGCCTCGACGCTCTCCCTCGGGATCTTCCGCCTCTACGACACCGGCGACGTGCCCGGCAAGAAGACGGCCGACCTGTTCACGCTCGACGGCAGATACCGGCTCGGCGAGACGGGCACCATCGGCGCCGCCTACTACCTGGTGATCGACAACACCGGGGACGACTCCATCACGGTGCACACGCTCGGCGTGAACGCGAAGGCCGCGCTCGGGGCCGCGACCCTCAACGGCTATCTGCTCGGCCAGTTCGGCGACGCCGGCGACGGTCGGAGCATCGGCGCGTTCGCCGGCAACCTGGGAGCCGAGGCCAGGGTCGGGACCGGCACGGCGCGCGCCGAGTTCCAGTACGCATCCGGGGACGACAACCCCAACGACAAGAAGGTGAGCAACCTGCTGACCTTCTACGGCGAGTACTGGTACGGCAGCCACAACCTGGCGCTGCTGACCCGAGACGACCTGGGACTGACCGCCGACAACGGCGTGATCTACGACGTCGGATTCGCCGGCCGCGGCTCGATGATCGCCTCGGCGGGCTACGACCTGCCGCTCGGCCCGAAGACCGCCCTCTCCTGCAACCTCGGCGCCGGCTGGGCAGCCAAGGACGCCGGCCGGCCGGGCGCCGCGCTCGGCACCGAAGCCAACGTGAAGCTCACGCGGCAGGTCTACGACGCCCTGACCCTCACCGTGCGCGCCGCGTACCTGTTCCTCGGCTCGTTCTACGACGGCGCGGCCGCAAACGGCGCGGACCCGGACGACCCCTGGGACGCGCGGATCGTCCTCGCCTACTCATTCTAGGCGCGGAGCGCTTCTGATCGTCGTCCCGCCGCGCGGCGGGACAACGCACCGGCGATGAAGGGCCTCGCCCGCATCCCTTGCTTCCTGCAACCCGTGCGCTAGTATTCTTGCCATGGGTACCGGGTTCCTGTCGTCGTTCTCCTCGGTCCAGCGGCGAATTCCGAGCAGCCTGCTGATCGCCGCCTTCGGGCTGATACTGACGGCCGCCGCCTGGCTCGACGTCCTGAATCGCGAGTCCACGGATCGCGCGGGCGAAATCGAGCGCATCCACCACGAGAACGGCGCGCTGGCGCGCTCGTTCGAGGAGCACGTGCGGCGCGTGGTGCAGTCCGCCGACAACGCGCTGCTGTACATCCAGTACGAGTACGAAGCCAACGGCCAGGTGACCGAGGGGATCGTGCACTTCGTCGAGCGCACCAAACGCGATCCGATCCTCAACCAGATCGCTCTTGCGGATTCCCGTGGGGACCTGCTGCTGAGCGCGCTCGGCAAACCGATCAACATCTCGCGCCAGAAATACTTCCAGGTGCACGCCTCAGGCGGCGCACCGGGTCTGTACATCGGCAAACCCGTCCTCAGCCAGGCCACGGACACCTGGTCGTTCTTCCTGAGCCGGCGCTTGAACAACCCCGACGGCTCCTTCTCCGGCATCGTGGCCGTCGGCCTCGATCCCGCCTATTTTTCCGACTACTACGACACTCCCGAAATCGGCCCCGGCCGGGATGTGCTGCTGGTGGGGCGGGACGGCATCGTTCGGGCGCGCCGTTTTCAAAACAAGTCGGATGTCGGCCAGAGCCTCGTCGGCAGCCCGATGTTCACCCTGGTCGACCGCGCGTCGACCGGGCACTACGAGGTGGTCGACGTGATCGACTCCCTGCGCCGGCTGGTCAGCTACCGCTCCCTCCCTGATTTCCCGCTGATCGTCGCTGTCTCGGATCTCACCTCGACCGGCCTGGCGCCGTTCAACCGGCGCGCGACCGAGTTTCGGGTCTCGGCGGCGATCTTCACGCTCTTCGTCGCCGTCTTCTGCCTGGTGTTGATCCGCGCTGAGCGGCAGACACGCCGCAACAACGCGCACCTGACCGCCGAACTGACCGAGCGGCTCAAGGCCGAGGCGGCGCTCAACGAAAGCCAGGGGCTGTTCTCGGCGTTGCTCGACCACATCCCCGCCGTCGTGTTCGTGCAGGATCTCCAGGGCCGGATCCTGTACTCCAACCAGGCGTTCCAGCAGCTTCCGGGGCGTGACGCGATCGGCCGCAACGCCCGGCAGCTGCTCGCCCCCGGCCAGGACGGACCGCCCGGCACCCGGTCGGCGCTGCGCGGTCGCTCCGTGGTCCTGGACGAGACGGTCCCCAGCGAGGGCAGCCGCGCGCGGATCTTCGAGACCCGGATGTTCGTCGTGGAACGGACGGGCAAGGAACCGCTGCTCGGCTGCATCTCGGTCGACAGCACCGGGCGACGCAACTCCGAGGATCAACGGCTGGCCTTCGAGCGGCGGATGCAGCAGACCCAGAAACTCGAGAGCCTCGGCGTTCTGGCCGGGGGCATCGCCCACGACTTCAACAACCTGCTGATGGTGATCATCGGCAATGCGGACCTCGCGCTGTCCCGCTCGAGCGCCGAGTCGCCGGTCCGCGAATTCATCAGGAATATCGACGTGGCGGCACAGCGGGCGTCCGACCTTGCCAACCAGATGCTCGCCTATTCGGGAAGAGGCCGCTTCCTCATCGAACGGATCAACCTCTCGCGCCTCGTCGAAGAGATGGGGCACCTGCTCGCGAGCGTCATCTCCAAGCGCGCCGAGGTGCGCTACCGGCTCGCGAGCGACCTGCCGCCCGTGCAGGCCGACGCCACGCAGCTGCGGCAGGTCGTGATGAACCTGATCACCAACGCTTCGGACGCCATCGGCGACGAGGAGGGGGTCATCACGGTTGCCACCGGCCTCGTCGAAACCGGCGCCGCGGGCGCCGCCGCCCACTCGTCCGGCCCGCCCCTGCCGCCGGGGAGTTACGTCTTCCTTGCCGTCACCGACACCGGCAAAGGGATGGACCAGGCGACCCAGGCGCTGATCTTCGACCCCTTTTACACCACGAAGCAGACTGGCCGCGGCCTGGGGCTGGCCTCCGTCCTCGGGATCGTCCGGGGTCACCAGGGGGAAATCCGGGTTTCGAGCACGCCCGGTCAAGGCACGAGTTTCACCGTGCTGCTTCCGGCTGCCCCCGCCCTGCCGGCGGAGGTCGCCGTTGCCGACAACAAGGCGGCCGGCGCCGGCCCTGCCGACTGCAGGCAAACCATTCTGATCGTGGATGACGAGGAGCAGGTGCGCCTGACGACCCAGGTCATGCTCGAGGAGTCCGGCTTCACCGTGCTCGCCGCCGTCGACGGCGTCGAGGGGGTCGAGCTGTTCCGGGAGAACGCCCCACACCTGTGCGCAGTGCTGCTCGACATGAACATGCCGCGCCTGGACGGCGCGGAGGCGTTCCGGCAGATGCACCGGATCGAGCCCGCCGTGCCGGTGATCCTCACCAGCGGGCTCGACGAGCAGGACTCCGTCGGCGAATTCACCGCCGCGGGCCTCGCGAGCTTCATCCAGAAACCGTTCCGCATGAAGGCGCTTCTTCTGAAGATCGAGGCCGCGCTGGCCGCTCGGCAGGCACCCCCGGCGTAGGGTCTACTCCCCCTTGTCGGAGCGCAGCACGGCGACGAACGCCTCCTGGGGGATGTTCACGCTGCCGATCGTCTTCATGCGCTTCTTCCCCTCCTTCTGCTTCTCGAGGAGCTTGCGCTTGCGCGAGATGTCGCCGCCG
>Ga0315271_10002275_pt1 | contig 11982 bp, 6 predicted proteins | sample C3_top_MG_FD_204664 | JGI IMG/M metagenome (GOLD analysis project Ga0315271, IMG submission 204664) | Sediment microbial communities from Yellowstone Lake, YNP, Wyoming, USA - C3_top | ecosystem: Environmental > Aquatic > Freshwater > Lake > Sediment | place: USA: Wyoming | collected 2017-08-01
CCCTGGCTGAAGGACGTCGTGAGTACCTGGACGTTATTCTGGCCCGGCGACGGTGCGTGGAAGCCGGTGCCGACCGTAGCACGCAGCGCCACCTGATCGTTGAGGTGCCAGATCGCGTTGAGCTTGCCAACCGTGGCAGAGCCAGAGCTGTCATAGCTTTCGTAGCGCGCGGCGACACCCATGCTGAGCTGCTTGAGGACATCGCCTTCCAGGCCAACGTAGATGCCTTTGCTGGTGTCGCTGTTCGTACCCGCGTAGGTCGGGCTCGTGCCACCGTAGCCGCTCGCTGCCGGGGACTCTGCAGCCGTGCAGACAGCACCGGTCACGGTGCAGTCAGCGCTGGTACCAACGAGCGCGAAGACGCCCGGCGCGGTCTCGGTGTAGAGCGGGTGCGGGGCGGCGTACGGGCCTGAGCCGTACGACTGGAAATCACCAGCCGTCGCTGTGTACTCCTCCCTTCGATACTCAGCGCCGCCCGACAGCGTCAAGGGGCTGGCCATCCCGGCCTCAAAGGCGTAGGTCAGATCGAGGTTGGCGTTGGTTTCCTTCTGGATCGTCTTGCCGAACTCGAAGCTGGTCTGCGAAGCGCCACCGAACGAGGGGCTGGTTGATTTATACATTGAGAGGTCGATGGCATTGCGGCTCGACGATACCGACAGGTCGTAGCCGACACCACCATTGGTCTTGCCCTTGTAACCCAGGGTTCCATAGGTCTGATCAGACTCACCGACGAACCGCGGCGTAAAGCCGGCCGGATATATCGAGCTCAGATTGAAGACGTTGGTGTCCTGAACGTATCCGTCAGCCGGGCAGGTTGCGTTGCCCGGCGGGCACTGCGTCTGATAGTACGGGTGCCGGAAGAAGGACCGGCCACACGGAGTAACGGTGCCTCCAGCAACGCCGCCCACGGTCGCGAAAGGGACGCAGCCGGGGTACGAGCTGCGGAAGTTGAAGCTTTCGTCGGTCTTGCTGTTGGCGAAGTTGCCGAACAGGTAGATCTTGCTGTTGTCCGTGACATCGAAGCCTGAGTTCAGCAGCACTTTGTAGCCATGGGTCGGTGACTGACCCCAGATCTGCGCAGGCAGGGGGTAGTGAGGCAGCTGGCTGGCGAGATCCGGGAAATCCTGGGCGAATGCGACCGCGATCGGGCGCGTCACTCCGCGGCTCGTCTGGCCGTCGTCGTCATACTCGCCCGAGAGGTTGATGAAGGCCCTGCCGAACCTTACGCCGTAGTTCGCCGCCACCTGGTGACTCTTGCCGTCGCCATGGTCCTGGTACTGACCATAACGGTACTGCACCTCGAATCCCGCATCGTCACGGAGACCGTAATTGAATACACCGGCGATGGCATCCGAGCCGTACTGAGCAGTGGCGCCGTCGCGCAACACCTCGAGGCTCTTGATCGCGATCGAGGGAATCGAGGAAAGATCTGATCCCTGCGAGCCGAACGCGAGCTCGGTGTCCCCGCCGGTATACACCTGGACCTGCGCCGAACGGTTGAAGCGCTTGCCGTTCATCATCACGAGGATTTCATCCGAGGGCAGACCGCGCAGTGATGGCGCGCGCACCAGGCTCGACGCATCCGAGATGGTGTTCTGGCCGACGAAGAATGACGGCACCACGTTCTTGATCTGATCCATCATGTTCGCGGCGGGCTGTGAGCGCAGCTCGGCGCTCGAGATGACGTCGATGGGCGATGCGGAATCGGTCACGGTGCGGTCAACACGCCGGGTTCCGGTGATGATGATTTCGGAGGCTTCCTCCTTGGGGGCCACGTCAGCTGCCGTGCTGGCGGGCTTCTCCTGGGCAACAGCCATAGGCATGCCAAGTGTCATGCCCAGTGTGAGGACCGATGCGGCCCCGAGAATTCGCAGAATCTTCATGAATTGTCTCCCGAAAAAACGTCCGTTGTAAATAAACAACAGTATCTTATTATTTCCCCGCGGATTTTAGGGGTGCAGTGAGTAATTTGCAACGTGCATCGTACCAACCCGGATTTGCCCTAGGGCGCGGCTGCGCCCCCGACTAGCGGCGCGATATTTGCGCTTTCCAGGGCTTTTCCAAACGGCGGCAGCTCGTCGCGCAGGATTTTCCGGTAATCCGAGTCTGCGCTCGCCATTTCGGCCTCGTAGGTCTTCAACAGGTCCAGCTGCGTCGCGCTGGGCGCGAAATCAGCGCTGCCGGCCACGTCGCCCCCACCGGTTCCGACTTCGGCATTGAGCCAGACCAGATCAAGATAGGCTCCGTAGGGCTCGACGAAATACTTGTCATCGCTATTGCGTAACGCCCGCGATACCAGCCGCGACTCGACCGCCTGCAGCTTGGCGTCCAGATCCTCGGCCGCCGCGAGCAACTGCTGTCGCTGCCGTTGCTGGGCGTCGCTCAATACCGGCGGCGGCGCGGCGGCAGGCTCTGAATCGGGTTCATCGCCGTCTTCGGCGATGACGGCCTCCGGCTTGTCCACCTTCCTGGCCGGCCGCAGCATCGTCACGACCGTCTCAATCTGTTTGCGCAGCCACTCCATCTGATTGACTGAGTCGGAGGCGTGACTGATGTCGTCACGGATTCGAAGCAGCGTCTTCACTGACTGGTCGATATCTGCCTTGGATCCAGGGGCATGCGGGTCGCTCAGGATAGTGAGTGATTGTGTGTAGGACTGACCATCAACTTTCATACGCACTGAATATGTGCCAGGAGCCGCGATCGGTCCCACTTCGCCTGGCTTCGATCCCCAGTGCGTGATGGGCCTGGAGTCGGCATCGCGAAAGCGCGGCTCGTCCCAGATGCGCGGATTGTCGGGCGCAACCGTGCGCAGGGCGATGACCCGCGGCGAATCAAAGCGTAGATCCCACTTCAGGCGGTTGATGCCGACGACCAGGTCCGTTGATTCCATCGGCTCAAGTTTGCGGACGGCGTTCCCCTGGGCATCGAGAATCTCGAACTCAACCGGGCCTTTAGGCACGGTCTTGAGGGAAAAGTTGAGCATGGCCTGGGGGCCGCGCACGAAACGATAGCTCGCTCGTGGTTCATACAATACGACCGCCGCATCGGCGCGGTGCTTTGCCATCTGTTCCAGGGGCGTGATGTCATCGAGGATGTAAAGCCCACGGCCGTAGGTCGACACCACGAGATCGTGGAACCCCGGCTGCACGACTACCCAGGTCGCGGGTGCCGCGGGCAAGCCGTTCTGCAGCGCCGTCCAGTGTTCGCCGTCATCGAGCGAGTAATACACACCGTTTCCGGTACCGGCGAACAACAACCCCGCACAGTTGGGATCATCGGTCACGCTGCGTACATAGGACAGAGCGTGGCTGGGCAGGTCGCTGCTGATCCGCTTCCAGGTCTTGCCGTAGTCGGCAGTCTTATAGATGAATGGGTCGCGGTTGTCCGCCAGATGCAGATCGACGCTGACATAGGCGCTGGCCGGATCAAAGCTCGAGGGTGCAATGCTGGTGATCGTGCCCCAGGGTGGAAGACCCGGCAGCTTGCTGGTGACGTGGGTCCAGCTGCTCGCCGCGTCTTTGCTGTACCAGATCTGGCCGTCATTGGTGCCGGCCCAGATGAGTCCCTTCTGAATCCTCGAGGGCGCGATCGCAAACACGACTTCGCCGTAAAACTGCCCGAGATTGTCGCCGACAATGCCGCCCGATGGCATGAGATGGGCGGGATCCTGGGTGGACAGATCGGGGCTCACCACTGACCAGTTCTGGCCCGCATCCGTGGTTTTGAATATCACCTGGCAACCGTAGTAGACGGTGTTGTGCTCGAAGGGATCGATCGCCAGTGGCGCGGTCCAGTGGCAGCGATACTTCAGATCGTTGGGCGGTGAGTCGAGCGTGATTTTCCAGGGACTGAGGGAATGCGCCTGCTTGTACCTGGCGTCCCAGCGTGTGACCTTGTTGCCGTAGCAGGTGGCCCACACGATGTTGGGATCTTCGGTGTCGGGAATCGTAAAGCCGGATTCGCAGCCTCCCATGTGGCGGTCCCAGTCTGCTTCCTGGGAATCCCCCGGCACTACCGGACCGCGCATGTTGCCGTCGTCCTGCATGTTGCTGTAGAAATTGTAGGGAACCTGATTGTCCACGGCGACGTGGTACATCTGGCCGATGGGCAATATGACGCGGTGGAAGCCGCGGCCATGCATCGTGGTGATGATCAGGCCACCGTCATCGGTGATCACGAAGCGATCCGGATTCGCCGGATCGATCCAGATGTCGTGGGTATCGCCGCCCCAGCGGACTTCGTGAAAATTCTCGCCCGAATCCAGTGACTGGTGGAAAGAACTGTTGGCGACGAACACTTCATTGTCGCTGCCGGTCGAGACCGCGAGGCGAATATAGTAGCCCGCCCGCCCGATCAGGGCCCGCTGATAATTGACGGTTCGCCAGTGCTCGCCCGCATCGTCGGAGCGCCAGACCGAACCCTGGTCTTTGGTCTGTATCAATGCGTAGATGCGATTTGAATTGGTCGGAGCGATGGCGACGTCGATCTTGCCCACCGACGGATGCGGCAGGCCATGTTCCTCAATTCGCGTCCATGTGGTTCCGCCATCGTGTGAAATATAGATGCCACTGCCGGGACCGCCGCTCAGTTCGGCCCAGGTGTGCATCTCCACCTGCCACATACCGGCAATCAGGGTGCGTGGATTGTGCGCGTCCATGGACAATCCCGAGCAGCCGACATTTTCTCCTGCGAACAGCACCCGCTCCCAATGCTGGCCGCCGTCCGTGGTGCGGAACACACCGCGCTCCTGTTGCGGCCCCGTCACCCGTCCCAGAACGCAGGCGAAGACAATGTCCGGGTTCGATGGGTGGATGATGATCCGCCCGATGCGACCCGATTCGGGCAGGCCCATGTTGGTCCAGGTCTTGCCCGCATCGATCGACTTGTAGATGCCGTTGCCCATCACATCGCCGTCGCGAATGACCCAGGCCTCGCCGGTGCCGGCCCATACCGTACTGGGTTCGGAGGGCGCCACCGCGAGCGCGCCGATTGCCGTGGCGTTTTGCTTGTCGAATATCGGAGCCCAGCGATTGCCACCATCCACCGATTTCCACACGCCGCCCGAGGCGGCGCCGGCGTAGTACACGCTCGGATCACCCGCCACACCGGCGACGGCAGCAATACGATTGCCGGCCCTGGGCCCCACGAAACGGAACCGAAAGTCGCTTTCATGATCGGCATCGGCGGCCAGCGCCCCCGCCGACACCAGGCTGCCGAAAGTGGCGATCACGAGCAGACAATATCTCAGTGTTCCAGTGCGCATCCCCGATTCTCCCAGCACGTGAGTCCGCAAGCGTCGGCTATAGAATACTAGCTGCTGACGCGCTTGTGTTGACGCACGCCGGGCACTTAGGGTTGTATACAGGAATGAATGCGGACTTTGGGCACCCCTTGCTTTCTCAGAGTTTTCACCTTCGCCACGCCATACTCAGTGATCTGGGTGAGATTGAAAGGCTCATCGCGCTGTCGGCGCGAACCCTCAGTGCCAGCGACTACAGCCCAGCCCAGATCGAGGGGGCATTGCGCGGCGCATTTGGTGTCGACACACAATTGATTCGCGATGAAACCTACTTTGTGGTCGAGCACGGCGCGCAATTGGTCGGTTGCGGCGGCTGGAGCCGACGTCGAACGCTCTTCGGGGGCGATGCGCGCACAGGCCGCGACGCGACCGAGCTCGACCCCCATACCGAGGCCGCGAAGATTCGCGCGTTTTTTATTCATCCCGACTTCGCGCGCCGCGGAATCGGTGCCACCCTGCTCGATCGCTGTGAGCAGGACGCAAGGGCCCACGGATTTTCCCGATTTGAGATGATGGCAACGCTGCCGGGCGTCCGGCTGTACGCGGCGCGCGGCTATGTCGCCGGGGAGCCGATACTCTGGCCGCTGGACGCCGGCTTGACCATCAACTTTGTACCGATGACAAAGCCATGACCAAACCTATGCGCTGGTTCCTGCGCCTTTCCTGCCTGCTGCTGTTACTGCTGACCATAACCGCATTTTCCGGTTGGTGGGCCGTGCGCGGCAGCCTGGCGCAGCTGGATGGCGAGGTATCGATGCCCTCCTTGAGCGCGCCGGCCAGCGTAGAACGCGATGCGCTCGGCGTGGTCACCATTCGCGCCGCCAACGAGATCGATGCCGCCCGGGCGCTGGGCTATGTGCATGGCCAGGAGCGCTTTTTCGAGATGGATCTGCTGCGACGTGCGGCCAGTGGGGAATTGTCCGAGTTGTTCGGCGCCATTGCACTGGACAAAGACAAATCCATACGCGTGCACCGACTGCGTACGCGCGTAGAGCAAAGCCTGCAGAAGGTGGCTGGCGAGAGGATGCCCGTACTGAGCGCGTACACCGAAGGCGTCAACGCCGGGCTCGCCCACCTGGCCTCACGACCCTGGCCTTACCTGTTACTGGGTGTGCACCCGAAAGCCTGGCTGCCGGTTGATAGCGTCCTGGCCGGCTATGCGATGTTCTTCGATCTGCAGAACGACGCCAACTCGCGTGAGCTGGCGCTGTGGAAAATTCGCCAGGCGGTTCCCGACGCCCTGTACCGAATCATAAATTCCGATGGCACCGAGTGGGACGCACCGCTGCTCGGTCCGGCCCGTGGCAATGTTGCACTCCCCGGCGCCGAAGTGCTCGACCTGCGCAAGTTGCCGATGCCTGCCGTTGATGCCGGGAGCGACTCTGCGGAACCCGCGGCCGCAGGCAGCAACAATTTCGCAGTCGCCGGCGCACTGACCCAGGATCACCGGGCCATCGTCGCCAACGACATGCACCTGACCCTGCGCGCGCCGAATATCTGGTTTCGCGCGCGCCTGCTCTACGACGATGCCGCCGCGCCCGCGGGCTCAGTCGACGTCAGCGGTTTCACGCTGCCGGGCATTCCCGCCATCATCGTCGGCAGCAATCGGCACGTGGCCTGGGGATTCACCAACTCCTACGGTGACTGGTCGGATTTTTACCGGGTCGAGTGGACTGATGCTGCTCATACGCGCTATCGCAGCGCGCAGGGCGAGCGCTCCACCGACATCGTGCACGAGCAGATCCTGGTCAAGGACGGGCCGGCCGTCGATTTCACGGTAACAGAAACGATCTGGGGGCCGGTCACCCGGGAATTGAATGCCACCACTTCCCTGGCACTGCGCTGGGCCGCGCACCAGGCCAATTCCATCAATCTCAATCTGGCCGGAATGGCTGCTGCGGCGAACATCGACGACGCGCTCAGGCGCGCGGGCGAGATCGGCATGCCGGCACAGAACATGATGATCGCCGATGCCGCAGGCCGCATTGCCTGGCGACTTACGGCGCAGATGCCGAACCGCCTCGGCGATTGCGATATCCAGGCGCCGGTGGATCCGCTGGCGGGATGCGAGTGGCAAGGCTGGCGGGCACCGACTGAAAACCCTTCGATCCTCGACCCCGCGAGCGATCGGCTGTGGACCGCCAATGCGCGCACGCTCACCAACGACGCACTGAAGATGGTCGGTGATGCCGGATACGACAACGGTGCCCGCGCGCGGCAAATCCGCGATGCCTTGTTTGCCCGGCAACAATTCACGGAACGTGATCTGCTCGCGATCCAGCTGGATGACCGTGCACTCTTCCTGCAGCGCTGGTGGGAATTGCTGCGGGCGCAGGCGCAAGGCTCGAAGGATCCCACCTGGATCGCTTTCGAATCCGCGACGCGCAGCTGGTCAGGTCACGCTGCCACCAACTCAGTGAGCTATCGGCTGGTTCACGACTGGCGCGCTGCCGTGGTCGAGCGCATCAAAGTTGGCCTGCTGGCGCCCGCGATGGCGCAGCTGGGCAAGGATTTTGTGATGCCGGAACTGTCACAGATCGAAGGAGTCGCCTGGCAACTGCTAGCGCAGCGTCCGCAGCACCTGCTGCCGGGAAAGTTTGCCAGCTGGGATGCGCTGCTGCTCGACGCGGCACAATCGGTAGCGACTGCGCTCGAGAAGAATGGGCCGCTGCAGGATCGCAGCTGGGGCGAGCGCAACACCGCTGCCATCTGCCATCCGCTCGCCAAGGCCCTGCCCGGCTTTGTAAGATCACTGCTGTGCATGCCCAGCGACCCGCTACCCGGCGATGACAACATGCCACGCGTCGCCAAATCCAACTTCGGCGCATCAGAGCGCATGGTGGTAGCGCCGGGCCATGAGGAAGCAGGAATCATTCACATGCCCGGCGGGCAAAGCGGCAATCCGCTCTCGCCGTTCTGGGGCGCGGGACACGAGGCCTGGGTGAAGGGCGAGCCGACGCCCTTCCTGCCTGGCAAGAGCGAGCACACGATGACGCTGAGACCGCGCTGATATCTGCACTGCCGACCCCACGCTTGCGCATCACGAAAGCAAAGTTGCTTATGGCGGTAGGGCTGTGCTGCGCGCTGGGCGCGTGCATTTCGCTGAGCGCGTGCACGCAGTTGCAGGTGCTGGCGGCCAACGGCATTGCCTCGCTCGGTCACTATTCGCGGCAGGCCGATCTTGTCTACGGGCCGCTGCCCGCCAATACACTCGATCTCTATCTACCCACCGCAGGAAAGAACCATCCAGTGGTCGTGTTCTTTTTTGGTGGCGGCTGGGACAGCGGCGACAAGGCATCCTACAAATTTGTGGGCGCTGCGCTGGCTGACGCCGGCATCATTGCCGTGGTGCCGAATTACCAGCTGTATCCGCGGGCGAAGTTCCCGGCCTTCATGCAGGACGCGGCGCAGGCGGTGGCGTGGGCGCGGGCCCATGCGCCCGACTGGGGCGGCGACCCTGAACGCCTCTATGTGGTCGGGCACTCGGCCGGTGCCCATATCGCCGTGCTGCTGGCGCTGGATGAGGAATACCTGCGCCAGGCCGGCGGCTCGAGTCGATGGCTTAGCGGCGCCGTCGGCCTTTCCGGACCGTACAATTTCCTGCCGTTCACGGAAGACTATCTGAACGACCTGTTCGGGCCGGCAGCCAACTTTCCGCGCACGCAACCGATCAACTATGTGCGTGCCGACGCGCCACCGTTGCTGCTCATGCATGGATTGCGGGACCAGAGGGTGCGCCCCGCCAATACCCGCAGCCTGGCAGCGGCAATGCAGGCCGCGGGCGGGCGGGTGACGACGCATTACTTCGAGCAGGCCGGCCACAGTGATCTGGTCGCCGCGTTTTCAATTGCGAAGCGCGGGCGTTTGCCGGTGCTGCAAGAGATCTGCGATTTCATAGCGGGCGTCCCGGTCGCACGCATGGACCGCGCACCCCGCGACGACTGGCATTCCGAAACTCACTGGTAGCGTGCGCCAATGTTCGCGGAAAAGGGCTGCCATGAGTCCGGCAACGGCAGGAGTCGACCCCGGCCCAGGAACCCTGATCGAAAGCCGCTATTTTTGAACTGAGGTAAGACGCGCGAACAGCAAGGCAGCCAGCAGACCGACCATGGCCTGGGTCGCGTGGCCGATCCCGCCACGCGCGCCGAATACCCCGACCGTGCCGAGCACGACCTTGAGCCCGGTCAACAACGCGAGCACTGCGGACGCTCCGGCGATGCCAAAGACGATCGAACGATGGCCGCTGAATCGTGCCACCGCGCCCGCGATCAACACTGCGATCAGCAGGGTGATCGTTGTCAGGGCACCGTAAGAGTCGAGCAGACCGCCAAAATCGTGCACAACCCATGAGAAGCGATCGCCCAGAGGGATTGAGACCTGACCGGTCCCCGTGGCCTGGCCCGCGGCCGTGGACCAGGCCTCCTGCACCCGATACGATTGAACGACCGTACCCAGGGTAACCATGACGAGGGCAGCGATCGCAAATGCACAGATCCGGCGCAGCATTCGATGTCTCCCCACTGGTAAGGTCGCAATTATCCTGCAGTCCATCGGCATTAGCTGGAATTAACAAATGCGCCTCTTGATATCCGTGTTGGCGGCCGCGCTGGCGGCCGGCCCCGCGCGCGCCCTGCCACCCGCGCCACGACCCGCCAAAGTGCTCAAGACGGGCTACCGCGTCAGCGAAGTCGCCAGGGGGCTCGATCATCCCTGGTCGATGGCGTTCCTGCCAGACGGCGCAATCCTGGTGACCGAGCGCGCCGGAAGACTGCGCCTGATCAAACAGGGCTCCCTGGTGCCGCAAGCGATCGCCGGGGTACCGGCGGTGCTCACCGGCAGCCAGGCGGGTCTGTTCGACATCGTGCTGCATCCCGATTTTTCGCGGAACCAGATTGTCTACCTGACTTATGCCGCGGGAACGACAGCCGCCAATGGCACGCAGGTTGCGCGTGCCCGCTTCGACGGCAATTCGCTCCAGAATGTGCAGGTGATTTTCAGGGCGCTGCCTTTGAAGGGCGGCGACAACCACTACGGCGCGCGTATGGCCTTCCTTGCGGATGGCACCTTTGCCCTGACGATCGGTGAGGGCTTCGAGTATCGCGAGCAAGCGCAGGATCTGAGCTCCGATCTGGGCAAGATCGTACGCCTCAACGAGGATGGCAGCGTGCCGCGGGACAATCCGTTCCTCGGACAAGCTTCAGTCCGCCCCGAGATCTACAGCTGGGGTCACCGCAACTCACAAGGTCTGGCCTTCGATGCGCCAACCGGACGACTCTACGAAACCGAGCACGGTCCACGCGGCGGCGACGAGTTGAATCTCATCAGCGCACACAGTAACTATGGTTGGCCGGTGATCACCTACGGCATGGATTATTCCGGCGCCTACGTGTCCCCATATACCCAGCGCGCGGGTCTTGAGCAGCCGCTGATCTACTGGACTCCTTCGATCGGGCCCTCAGGACTTGCGCTGTACCACGGCGATAAATTCCCGGCGTGGCGGGGCGATCTGTTTGCAGGGTCGCTGGCGTTCGCGCATCTGCGGCGGATTCACCTCGGCGCCAACGGCGAGGTGCTGGACCAGGAAGAACTGCTGAACGATCAGCACTGGCGGATTCGTGATGTGCGCGCCGCGCCAGATGGCTATATTTATGTATGCACTGACGAAGCAGACGGACGCGTGCTGCGGCTCGAGCCGGCGAACTGAAGCGCCAGGCAGTTTCCGTACCTGCCTCGTAGCTGCGCCGTATTCACTCGTCACGCGCCAGTCGCGCCTCGGCCAGATCGACTTCGCGTTCGAGGCGGGTCAGCACGTCGTCGCCGATCTCGTCACCACGCCACAACTTGAGCAGCGCTGCGCGCTGGGCCGCAACGGCGCAGAACCACAGGCGCGCTTCGCTGTCGACGGCGAGGTGGCTGGCGGTCCGGCCGCTCACACGGCTATTGAAGAAGCGCTTGACGGTTACGGCTTCGTGAGCCGGCAAGCCCTGCTCGAGCACCAGGCGGTCTACCGCCTGGATCGCCGCCCGACGCATCGCGTCGCGCGCCAGCTCCACTTCCGTCTCGCCCGAGGTATCCGCTTCGAGTCGCAGCGCGCGAATCAATGGCGGCAGCGTGAGTCCCTGGCCGACCAGCGTCACGAAAACGATCCCGAAGGTGAGCAGAATCACCAGATCGCGCTCCGGGAATGGCGCGCCGTCGGGCAGCACGGCCGGCAGCGCAAGAGCCGCGGCCAGCGACACGACGCCGCGCATGCCGCACCAGCTGACCAGCGTCGAGATCCGCGGCGATGCCGGGTCGCGTCGCCGGATGGACGGTACCAGCCAGCGCACACCATAGGTCGCGGTGAAAATCCACAGAAACCGCACGGCGATCGCGACCAGACTCAGCGCGGCGATCAGCCCAAGCACATTCGGCCAGGAGCGCGCCTGTTGACTCATGAGAGAGGTGGCAATCAGCGGCAACCGGATGCCGATGAGCACGAAGACCAGCGAATTGACCACAAAGAGAATTGCGCTCCAGACAGTGCGGATGTTCAGGCGCGCAAGCGCGGCGGCGCGCAGATGCGACCAGCGCGAGCGATAGAGCCCCGCCCCGACAATTCCCAGTACGCCGGAGAGCTGCAGCGTCTCGCAGATCCAGTAGGTCGCAAACGGTGTTATCAGCGACATGGCCAGCTCCAG
>Ga0315271_10002276_pt1 | contig 11981 bp, 14 predicted proteins | sample C3_top_MG_FD_204664 | JGI IMG/M metagenome (GOLD analysis project Ga0315271, IMG submission 204664) | Sediment microbial communities from Yellowstone Lake, YNP, Wyoming, USA - C3_top | ecosystem: Environmental > Aquatic > Freshwater > Lake > Sediment | place: USA: Wyoming | collected 2017-08-01
CTGGGCGTGGCCACGCGCTTTGTTTCGGGCTACCTCTACGACCCGGCGCTCGATGGCGGCGGGGCCGACGCGACGGTGGGCGCAGGTGCCACGCACGCCTGGCTGCAGGCCTACCTGCCAGGTGCCGGCTGGGTGCCGTTCGACCCGACCAACAACTTCACCGGCGGCAATCAATTGATCCGCGTCGGCGTGGCGCGCGACCCGGCGCAGGCGGCGCCGATTGCCGGCAGCTGGTATGGCGAGGCCGATGACTATCTGGGCCTCACGGTGAGCGTGGTCGTGCACCGGCTCTGAGCTTGCGCCAAGGCGAAGCCCGCGCTCAGCTTCACCCATGAAAATAGGCCCGCATCAGCGGGCCTTCTTGTTCAACGCCGAAGATCAGCGCGTGAAACCACCGGTGCGCGGGCGCTGCGGCTTGAAGCCAACCTTGCCTGCCGGTGCACCGGGCTTGCGCGGCGCGAAGCCCGCCGGCTTGTGATCGACACGGCCGACGCTGGCGGTGCGGTCGAACGGGCTGCGCGGGGCATCGCTGCCGTGCGGCGCACGCGGCTCGAAGCGGCCGGCGTCGCGGTCGAACGAAGCGCGTTCGCGCGGCACGAAACCTTCGCCACCGCGCGGTGCGAAGCCCTCGCCGCCACGCGGCGCAAAGCCTTCAGCACCGCCACGCGGCGCGTACCCGTCAGCGCCGCCCCGCGGCGAGAACGGCTTCTTGCCGAAGCTCTTGCCGGGGCCGAAGCCAGGCTTGCCGAACGGCTTGCCGCCGAAGCGGCCGGCCGGTGCGCCTTCGCCACGCGCGGCGAACATCTTCGGCTCCGGGCTCTTCGGCTCCAGGCCTTCGACCACCGCCACCGGAATGTTCTGCGTCGTGAACTGCTGGATGCGTCGGATCATGCCCACGTCCATGCGCTCACCCAGCGTGATCGCCAGGCCGTTGCGGCCGGCGCGGCCGGTGCGGCCGATGCGGTGCACATAGTCTTCCGCCTTCATCGGCAGGCCGTAGTTGACGACGTGGCTGATGGTCGGCACATCGATGCCGCGCGCGGCCACGTCGGTCGCGACCAAGATCTTCAGCTGCCCGTTGCGCAAACCCTGCAGCACGCGGTTGCGCCGGCCTTGCGGGTGGCCGCCGTGCAGCGACGCCACGTGGTGGCCCATGTCGGCCAAGCGGTCAGCCAGCCAGTCAGCATCACGCTGCGTGCTCGTGAACACCAGCGCCTGTTCCATTTCCTTGCGGGTCAGGATGTGGTCGAGCAACGCGTTCTTGTGGTTCACGTTGTCGGCCCAGTGCAGGCGCTGCTCGATGTTGGCGTGCGTATCGGTGTGCGACGCGACATCGATGCGCTTCGGGTCGCGCAGCAGGTTCTGCGCCAGGCGGCCGACGTGGCCGAGGAAGGTGGCGCTGAACATCACCGTCTGGCGCGCGGCGGGAATGGCTTCGGAAATGGTGTTGATGTCGTCGATGAAGCCCATGTCGAGCATGCGGTCGGCTTCGTCGAGTACCAGCATTTCGACGTTTTCCAGCACGCACTTGCCGGTCTGGAGGTGGTCGAGCAGGCGGCCCGGGGTCGAGATCAGGATGTCGAGCGGGCCGCGCAGCGCAGCGATCTGCGCCGGGTAAGGCACGCCGCCGACAACGGTGGCCACGCGCAGGCCCTGCACATGGCGGCCGTAGATCGTGGCGGCCTTGGCGACTTGCATCGCGAGTTCGCGGGTCGGGCACAGCACGAGCACGCGCGGGCCGTAGATCACGCCTTTTTCGCGGCGCTTGGTGTTGTCGCCACGGGCGATCAGCACGCGTTGCAGCGCCGGCAGGATGAATGCTGCCGTCTTGCCGCTGCCGGTGCTGGCCGACACCATCAGGTCAGCGCCTTCCAGGGCCGGCGGGATCGCCTGCAGCTGGACTTCGGTGGCGGATTCGTAGCCGGCTTCGGCAACGGCTTTGGTCAGGGCTTCATTCAGGCCCAGGGTCAGGAAACTCATGGTCAACTCTCTTCTTCAAACACGGCACGAGCACACGCCGCCTTGTGGGCAAAAGGCGTGCATCAACGCACCAGCCGCCGCGCGAACGCGGAAGCAATCAGTCGCTGGGGAGAAGGTCCGAAACAGCGCTCGCGGTGGAGTGCTGGGCCTCGGGAACAGTCAAAGCGACGGCATCGCCGCCAACCGTTCCCTGCGCTCGCCACATTGGCCGAGCTTGAGGGGTTCGAACAAGCCGCGCGGTGTGCAGAGTGCACATTGACATGCTCCGTGAAGCGCTGCCGCGGGAAGACTCGATGAGGTCAGAGGGGATGAACGAAACGCTGCGAACGAATCCGCAGCGAGCCTGTGATTCTATGCTTGCTGGGGTTTTCCCGCAAGCCCCTCGGTACCGCGGTCATTTGGCGAGCAAGTGCTCTCGGTAGTACACGAGTTCGTCGATCGACTCGTGGATGTCGGCCAGCGCGGTGTGCGCCTGGGCCTTCTTGAAGCCGGCCAGGATCTCGGGCTTCCAGCGCTTCGCCAGTTCCTTCAGCGTGCTGACGTCGAGGTTGCGGTAGTGGAAGAACTCTTCCAGCCCGGGCATGTAGTTGGCGAGGAAGCGCCGGTCCTGGCAGATGCTGTTGCCGCACATCGGCGACTTGTTGCGCGGCACGTAGGCCTTCAGGAACTCGATCACCCGCACCTGCGCGCTCGCCTCGTCGATGGTCGAGGCCTTGACGCGGTCGATCAGGCCGCTCTTGCCATGCGTGCCCTTGTTCCAGGCGTCCATCGCATCGAGTGCCGCGGCGCTCTGGTGCACGGCAAATACCGGGCCTTCGACGCGCTGCGTCAGTTGGGCATCCGTCACCACGACGGCGATCTCGATGATGCGGTCGGTGGCGGGGTACAGGCCGGTCATCTCCAGGTCGATCCAGATCAGGTTCTGGTCGCTGCTGGCCAGTGTGGTTTCGTTCATGCAAGGTTCTCCATGGGGAGATTTTCGCAGGTCTACACTTCGCCCCCATGCAAGCCCTGACCCTCGTGTTCGCCGCCGCCCTGCTCGCCTCGCTGCTCATCAAGTTCTGGCTTTCGACGCGGCAGATGCGCCATGTGGCGGCGCACCGTGACAGCGTGCCGGCGGCCTTCGCCCACACCATCACCCTCGCCGCTCACCAGCGCGCTGCCGACTACACGCTGGCGAAGGGCCGGATCGGCCTGCTGAGCATGGCGCTCGGTGCCGCCGTGCTGCTGGGCTGGACGCTGCTGGGTGGCATCGACACGCTCAACAGCGGACTGCGCGACGCGCTGCAACCACGCTTCGGCGACATGGCCTATCAGCTGGCGCTGCTGGCCGGCTTCGCGTTGATCGGCGGCATTCTCGACCTGCCGTTCGAGCTGTACAGCACCTTCCGCATCGAGCAGCGCTTCGGCTTCAACCGCATCACCTGGCGGCTCTACCTCGCCGACACGCTGAAGGGCGTGCTCGTCGGCACGCTGATCGGCTTGCCGATCGCGGCGCTGATGCTGTGGATCATGGGGGCCACTGGCGGCCTTTGGTGGTTGTGGGCATGGGCAGCGTGGATGGCATTCAACCTGCTGATACTGGTGCTTTACCCGACCGTGATTGCACCGCTGTTCAACAAGTTCGAGCCGCTCGCCGACGAATCGCTCAAGGTACGGGTGCAGGCGCTGATGCGGCGCTGCGGGTTCGCTGCCAAGGGACTGTTCGTGATGGACGGCAGCAAGCGCTCGGCCCACGCAAATGCGTACTTCACCGGCTTCGGGGCCGCCAAGCGCGTGGTCTTCTTCGACACGCTGCTGAGCAAGCTGACTGCCGGCGAGGTCGAGGCCGTGCTGGCGCATGAACTCGGGCACTTCAAGCACAAGCATGTGCTCAAGCGCATTGCCTCGATGTTCGCCATCAGCTTGGCCGGGCTTGCGATGCTGGGCTGGGTGTCGACGCAGCCCTGGTTTTACACCTCGCTCGGCGTGCAGCCGTCGATGGGGGCGGCGAACGATGCCGTGGCGCTGTTGCTGTTCCTGCTCGTCACGCCGGTGTTCGGCTTCTTCGTCTCGCCGCTGTTCGCGGTGCTGTCGCGCAAGCACGAGTTCGAGGCCGATGCCTACGCCTGCGCGCAGGCCAGCGGCGCTGACTTGGCAGCCGCACTTCTCAAGCTGCACGAAGACAATGCAGCCACCCTGACGCCCGACCCGCTGTACGCCGGCTTCTACTATTCGCACCCGCCAGCATCGGAACGGCTGAGTGCATTGGCGCGCATGGTTGCGGCCGCACCTGTTGCTCCAACGGCATGACACTCGATGGCTGACCTGCTGAATCAACGGTGCCTGGCCCGGACGAACGGCCTGCCCATGACCGCCGACGTGATCGAGAGTCATCTTGCTCAGGTGAGCGGCTGGACGCTTGCTGCGGGTTCCATCGAGAAGCCCTATTCCTTCAAGAACTTCCACGAGACAATCGCCTTCGTGAATGCACTTGCCTGGATCTGCCACGTCGAAGACCACCACCCGGAACTGCAGGTGAGTTACGGCCGCTGCGTGGTGCGCTTCAACACCCATTCGGTCGGCGGCGTCTCGATCAATGACTTCATTTGCGCGGCGAAGGCCGATGCGCTGGTGGCCTTTGCCGGCTGACGCGTTCGGAGCGGCTTTGCCGTGAGCAAGCCCGCGACCCTGGACGTCGGTCTGGTCGTGGCGGGCCATGGCCGGCACTACGTCGTCGAGACCCCGGAAGGCCGGCGCCTGACATGCCACCCGCGCGGCAAGAAGAGCGCACTGGTGGTCGGCGACCGGGTGCGTTGGCAGGCCTCGGGCGACGAGGGCGTGATCGAGCAGGTGGAGCCACGTCGCAACCTGCTGTTCAGGCAAGACGAATGGAAGACCAAGTCGTTCGCCGCAAACCTCGACCAGTTGCTGGTGCTGGTGGCGGCAGAGCCGGTGTTCAGCGAATCGCAACTGGCACGCGCACTGATCGCGGCCGAGAGCGCGAGCATCCCGGCGCGCATCGTGCTGAACAAGGCCGACCTTCCATCGATCGCTGCGGCGCGCGTGCGGCTTGCGCCGTATGTTGCGATGGGCATCGATGTCGTCGAGATGGCGCTGAAGACCCACGGCGACGCGGCGCGCGCGCTGCTCGGCCCGCTGCTGGAAGGCCGGTCCACGCTGGTGTTGGGCCCCAGCGGCACCGGCAAGAGCACGTTGATCAACCTGCTCGCACCCGATGCCAAGGCGCAGGTCGGCGAGATCTCGCAGGCGTTGAACTCGGGCCGCCACACCACCACGACCACGCAGTGGTACTGGCTCGACGCCGCGCGCAGCACCGCGCTCATCGACTCGCCGGGGTTCCAGGAATTCGGCCTGCGGCAGATCGACGCGCACCAGTTGCCCGGCTTGATGCCTGACATGCGCGAGCACGCCAACACCTGCCGGTTCTACAACTGCACACACCTGCATGAACCGGGCTGCGGTGTGAGGGCCGCGCTGGAACGGGGCGAGATCAGCGAATCACGCTACCGGATCTACGGCGAGATCCTGGCGGAACTGGTGCAGCGGCGCTGACCCGCCTGTCGCGTCGAGTTCTAGCCGACGAGATTCGCGAGCGAGAGCAACGCCAGCAGCAGCATCCACAACACCACCGAGCGCCACACCAGCCCGACGATGCTGCGCAAGTGGCCGAGTTCGGGCGGCATGCCAGTGGTCGAACCCTCGGCGAAGGCGGCCTCGGGTTCCGCACCCGCTTCGAATGTCTTGGACCGATCGGGGGTGACGCCCGGCGCCGCGCTGCCGCCGAGTTGCACACCCACCGCACCGGCAGCCGCTGCGAGGAGGATGCCTTCGTTCGGGTGCTTCCACAGTGCCGCGTCGCGGCGCCAGCAGGTCACCGCCTCCTCGAAATTACCAACCGCCGCAAAGCCGAACGCGGTGAGGCGTGCCGGCACGTGGTCGAGCAGGTTGAACAGGCGCTGCGAGAGCACCATCAGCCGCGTGTTCTGTGGGGCTTCGGTGGTGCGGCTGCGGAAGGCCCAGTAGCGGCTCGCGTATTCGGCCATTCGGTAGAGCACCGCGCCGGCCGGCCCGAAACCGAATGACGACAACACCACGAACCAGAAGAACACGCCGAACACATGCCGGTGCGCGGCCAGCAACGAATGCTCGATCACATGACGAAGCAGTTCCGTCCGCGGCAACTCACTCGCATCGAGATGTCGCCACTCGGACAGCAAGCGGCGAGCCTCGGGCTCGTCACCCCGATCAAGCGCATCTCGGATGTCGGTGAAGTAGTGGCTGAACTGCCGGAAGCCGAGCGTCACGTAGAGGACCGCCACGTTCCAGACCAGCGCCAGCAACAGACTGAAGTGGGCAATCGCGGCGTAACCGATCCACGCGACCAGCGCCGGCACGACGACAGTAATGCACCACACCACCCAGGCGTGATGCTCGCGGCCGGCGTCGAAATTGCGCCCGGTCCATCGCATCCAGCCGGTCAATGAATCGTGCACCACGTTGCCGCGTGGCAGTGGCTTGAATTGCTCGACCAGCAGCGCGAAAAGGACGGCGAAGAAACTCATGCGTGCCGATGATAACGGCGAGGCAGTCGCGATCAGGCTGCGAGAAAGCGGTACAGGTTGCGCAGCATTGCCGCGGTGGCACCCCAAATGAAGTAACGGCGCGGCTGACCCTGCGCGTCGAGCCCGTCCCAGGGAATCGACAGGAACTGGCGCCGCACGCCCGCCACTTCGACTTCGTGGCGGCGGTGGTTCGCGGGGTCCATCAAGAAGGCCAGCGGCACCTCGAAGACTTCAGCCACCTCGAACGGATCGGCCCTGAGGCTGAACCCGGGGCGGACGAAGGCAACCACCGGCGTGACGATGAACCCGGTGCCGGTGGTGTAGGTCGGCATCGCACCGAGCACGTCGACGAATGAGGATTCGAGGCCGATTTCCTCGTGCGCCTCGCGCATCGCGGTAGCCGCCGCGTCTGCATCGATCGTTTCGACACGACCGCCGGGGAAGCTGATCTGCCCCGGATGATCGGTCAGGTGTTCGGTGCGCTGCGTCAGCAGCACCGTGATTTCGTTGCGCGGCACCAGTGCGACCAGCACGCTGGCGTGCGCCGGCGTGCGCTCGGTGAAGCGCGGTTCGGTCTTGATCTCGGGCGTCCAGATTGGTGGTGCCACGAATCGCTTGCGCAGTGCGTCGGTCAGCAACTCGCCCGGCGCGACCGCGGGCAGGTGATCATCCACACCGATGACTGGAAGTCTTTGAGGATCGAAGTTCAAGGCCATGGCACATCCGCAAAGGCAAAAGGCCGCCCGATGGGCGGCCTCTCCAGTGGTGTGAGTCGTCACGGCAATTTGCCGTGAGCCGTCACTGCAATCACGCCCGCGCCCGACCGCTGCGTCAGCCGCGGTCAGCGCGTCAGGCCAGCTTTTCCTTGATCCGTGCCGACTTGCCGGAGCGGCTGCGCAAGTAGTACAGCTTGGCGCGGCGCACGTCGCCGCGGCGCTTCACTTCGATCGAGGCGATCAAGGGGCTGTAGAGCTGGAACGTGCGTTCCACGCCTTCGCCGCTGGAGATCTTGCGTACGATGAAGCTCGAATTCAGGCTGCGGTTGCGCTTGGCAATCACGACACCTTCGAAGGCCTGGACCCGCTTGCGCGTGCCCTCGACGACGTTGACGCTGACGATCACCGTGTCGCCAGGGGCGAACACCGGAATGGTCTTGTTGAGGCGGGCAATTTCTTCCCGCTCGAGGGTCTGGATGATGTCCAAGATTTTCTCCAAGTGATCATGCCAACGCTCCGGGGTGGAATTGTGTGAATGTCGGGCGCAAAGCCTGCATTCGGGCGCAGCAGAGGATCGAAAAGCTTTCGATTATATGACAAGGCCCGACAGGTACTTCTCGTCGGCGGCGTTCAGCCGGCCCTGGGCACGCGCCGCCGCCAGCAAGTCGGGCCGCCGACGCGCCGTGAGTTCGAGTGACCGCTCGCGCCGCCAGCGTGCGATGTCCTTGTGATGGCCCGACAGAAGCGCCGCCGGCACGGCCAGCAGGTCGTCGCCGTCTTTGTGGCCATCCTCGTCGCGATCATCGAGTTGCTCCGGGCGGCTGTAGTGCGGGCAGTCGAGCAGGCCGTCGGAGAAGCTGTCTTGCTGGTGCGATTGGGCGTCGCCGAGCACACCGTCCTGCAGGCGCGCCACGGCGTCGAGCAATGCCAGCGCAGGCAATTCGCCGCCGGACAGTACGAAGTCGCCCAGGCTCAGTTCGATGTCGACGTGGCGGTCGATGAACCGCTGGTCGATTCCCTCGTAGCGCCCGCAGAGCAGCACGGCGCCAGTTCCCGCGGCAAACTCGTTGACCAAGCCTTGGTCAATGCGGCGCCCGGTGGGTGTGAAGTGCACCACCGGCGCCGGAGACGCTTCCGCGCGCGCCGTTCGAATCGCCGTCAACGCGCGCTGCAGCGGCTCGGCCAGCATCACCATGCCCGGCCCGCCGCCATACGGCCGGTCGTCGACGCGGCGATAGTTGTTGTCGGCGAAGTCGCGCAGCGGCCACAGTTTGACCTCGACCTGGCCCGACTCGAACGCGCGCCGCGTGATGCCCTGCGCCAGATGCGGCGCAAACAGGTCAGGGAACAGCGTGATGACGTCGAAGCGCATGAATGCAGCCACCTGGCCGGGCTGGGCCGTTCAGTAGTCCAGGCCCCAGTCGACCGTGATGGTGCGGCGCTCCAGGCTCACATCGTCGATGTAGGCGGCCACGAACGGGATCAGGCGCTCGGCCTCGACGGGGTGCTTCGGATCGGTTGCGACCGGTGTCACTGACTGGGCATCAGGCACGACCCGCAGAACACTGTGCGGCCCGGTGTCGAGCAAGCCCGCTACGGTACCGAACCGGTCGCCTTGCCGGTTCACGACCGACAGGCCGATCAGGTCGACCCAGTAGAACTCGTCGATTGCGGCAGTCGGAAAACTGGCCCGGCCGACAAATACGCGCGCGCCACGCAGGGCCTCGGCCGCGTTGCGGTCCGGCACCTCTTGCGCCTGCGCCACCACCAGCTCGCCGTGGTCCTTGATCTGGGTAATGTTCAGCAGCGACGGGAAGGTACCGGGCGCGAACACGGGCCGCACCACACCGACCTTGTCGGACGGCTTGAGATACCACCGGCGGGTCGAGAACAGCGCCTGCGGGTCGGAGGCAAAAGGCTGGATCTTGAGCCAGCCTTTCAGCCCCCAGGCGTCGACGATGCGGCCCACCTCGATCGCATCGTCGGGCCAGCCGGCAGCTCCAGCGGCAAGCGTTCCGCCCACGCTCGTCACGGCCGAAACCTCGGGCGTTGACTTCACGCCGCGGCGCTGCGCGTCAGACCGTGGCCTTGGCCTGGGCAACCAGGCGGGCGACCGTCGGCGACATCTGGGCACCGGTGCCGGTCCAGTGCTCCAGACGGTCGAATGCGATGCGCAGCGGCTGTTCGCCACCGGACGCTACCGGGTTGTAGAAACCCACGCGCTCGATGAAACGGCCATCGCGACGGGTGCGCGAGTCGGCAACGACGATGTTGAAAAAGGGGCGCTTCTTGGCGCCGCCACGTGCAAGTCGGATCACGACCATGTCTGTTCCTTGGTAACCGAAATCATCCACCACACCAGGACACCGCCAACCGACATAGCCGATTCGCGCAGGTCAGGCAGATCAGGAGCCGCCGCAACCCTGACTCAGCCAAATTCCGTTTTGAATTCGGCCCAGCACGGTTCCGGCCACGCATTCGCCGATGTAGATACGCCGGCCACTCAGCCAGCCAACAACGAAACCGCGCATTATAAACTCACTGAATCATCACGAGGACTGTTCATGAGCCCCCCCGCCCTGTTGATCCGGCCCAGCACACCAGCCGATCTGCCTGTCATCACCGCGATCTACGCCTGGAACGTGCTGAACGGCACCGGCACCTTCGAACTCGAAGCGCCTGACATCGCCGAGATGACGCGTCGGCGCGACGACGTGCTTTCCAAGGGGCTGCCTTGGCTGGTGGCTCAGCGCGACGGCGTCGTCGCGGGCTACGCCTACGCCAATCACTTCAGGCCCCGTCGCGCGTATCGCTTCTGCCTTGAGGACTCGGTGTACCTGGCGGCCGATGCGACCGGCAAGGGACTGGGGCGGCTGTTGCTCGCCGAACTGCTCGCACGCTGCGAGGCCGCGGGAGCGCGGCAGGTGCTCGCAGTGATCGGGGACTCGGAGAACCTGGGGTCGATCGGCGTGCACCGCGCGCTCGGCTTCGAACCCACCGGAACCATGAAGGCCGCCGGCTGGAAGTTCGGGCGCTGGCTCGACGTCGTCATCATGCAGAAGAGTCTCGGCGCGGGTGCGGGCAGCCCACCGGCGGACGCCGGCGCATGACCGCCGAGCCCGGCTACAAGTCGAAGACGCTCGCCACCTGGATCGCACTGATCGGCGGCAGCATCGGCCTGCACCGCTTCTACCTGCATGGCTTTCGCGACCGCTTGGGCTGGCTCTTCGCGGTGGCCACGCTGATCGGCGCGTACGGTGTGCAGCGCATGCGCCAACTCGGCGCAGACGACCACCTCGCCTGGGCATTGATCCCGCTCCTCGGGCTGACGCTGGCCGCGTCCATGGGCACCGCCATCGTTCACGGTCTGACCGCCGACGAACGCTGGAATGCGCGCTTCAATCCGCACGGGCCGGCGCATCGCACCGACTGGTCGACCGTGCTCGGCGTCGTGGTGGCGCTGTTCGTCGGCGCCGGCGTGCTGATGGCCACGCTGGCGTTCAGCGCCCAGCGCTACTTCGAGTACCAGGCCGAGCTCGCCGCTCAGGCAAAGATCATCAAGCCGATCCAGTAGAACACCGCGGCCACGAAGGCCGATGCCGGGATCGTGAAGATCCAGGCCCAGACGATGTTGCCGGCCACGCCCCAGCGCACGGCCGAGGCCCGCCGCACCGACCCGACGCCGACGATGGCGCCGGTGATCGTGTGGGTCGTCGACACCGGCACACCCAGTGCCGTGGCCAGGAACAGTGTGATCGCGCCACCGGTCTCGGCGCAGAAGCCCCCCACCGGCTTGAGCTTGGTGATGCGCTGCCCCATCGTCTTGACGATGCGCCAGCCACCGAACATCGTGCCCAGGCCGATCGCGATGTAGCAGCACCAGATCACCCAGCCCGGAGGCATCTTGTCGCCGGCATTCGCGTAGCCGGTCGCGATCAGCAGCATCCAGATGATGCCGATCGTCTTCTGGGCATCATTGCCGCCGTGGCCCAGGCTGTACAGGCCCGCCGACACGAGTTGCAGACGCCGGAACAGGTTGTCCACCCGCAGCGGCGAAGTGCGCCGGCACAGGTTGGCCACCAGCACCATCAGCAGCGAACCGAGCAGGAAGCCCAGCAACGGCGAGAGGAAGATGAACAGCACCGTCTTGAGCACACCGGCGGCCACCAGCGAGCCCGCGCCCGCCTTCGCGATCACGGCACCGACGATGCCGCCAATCAACGCGTGCGACGAACTTGACGGGATGCCGTACCACCAGGTCACGACGTTCCAGAAGATCGCGCCGATCAGTGCACCGAACACGACGTGGTGGTCGACCACGCCCGGCAGCACGATGCCCTTGCCGATGGTGGCAGCCACATTGAGCTGGAAGATGGCGATCGCCACCACATTGAAGAACGATGCGAAGACGATCGCCTGATGCGGTTTGAGCACGCCGGTGGAAACCACCGTGGCGATCGAATTGGCGGCATCGTGGAAGCCGTTCATGAAGTCGAACGCCACCGCCAGCACCACCAGCAGCGCGACGACCCAGAAGGCAGTCTGGACGGAACCCATGGCGGAGACCGATGGACTAGGAATTTTCGAGGACGACGCCCTCGATGAGATTGGCGACGTCCTCGCAGCGGTCCGAGATCGATTCCAGCAACTCGTAGATGGCCTTCAGCTTGATCAACTCGCGCACGTCCTTTTCTTCGCGGAACAGCTACGACATGGCCGA
>Ga0315271_10002277_pt1 | contig 11981 bp, 6 predicted proteins | sample C3_top_MG_FD_204664 | JGI IMG/M metagenome (GOLD analysis project Ga0315271, IMG submission 204664) | Sediment microbial communities from Yellowstone Lake, YNP, Wyoming, USA - C3_top | ecosystem: Environmental > Aquatic > Freshwater > Lake > Sediment | place: USA: Wyoming | collected 2017-08-01
CACGTCGTGCAACCCTGACAATATGCAGGCCGAAACGGCTTTCCACCAGTTGCGGGGCAATCGTCCCCTCCTTCAGGCTAAAGATTATCCGTTCAAATTCCGGCACGGTTTCTCCGGGTGACAATTGTCCAAGACTGCCGCCAACTGATGCAGAGCTACAGTTAGAGTGAGTACGTGCCAGCGCTTCAAATTGTTCAGGTTCAAGCAACGCCCGCTGCAATACTTTTTCCGCCTGTTCACGCAAGCCGGAAGAAATCTCACCGGGCTTGGCTTCAAACAAAATATGGCTCGCCTCGACCAAGTCACTCTGCCGAAATTGTTGCGTATTGGTCTGGTAGTAGGCCAGGCACTCTTCATCAGACAAGGTTGGTTTTACCACCTCACGCTCGATCAAACGCTCGACCATGGCTTCCTCAATAAAGGCCTCGGCATCGCTTGAGGTTGCATTCACTGCCTGCTCTTTCACTTCATTTGCCTCGGCAAGTTTGTCGCGTGCTTCCTGGCGCAATACTTCCCGCACCACCAAGGCCTCAATTGCCGCACGACGTGGCTCGGGGGCTCTACCATGGCCTGGCAGCTCCTGCTGGATTTCATTGTCTGAAATCGTTACTCCATTCACTGTAATAGTCACTTTGCACGCTCCTCAAACTGTTGTTTCAGCTGCACATGAAATAGCCAGCAAAAGCTGGCTATTCATTTTTACGGGTAGCCTATATTTAAACCCTTACACGCTTGGCACGAACAATCTGGTAGGCACGCCCCAGATAACCAAAAGGTGCGCTCCATACATGCACCAGACGGGTGAAGGGGAAGAACAGGAACACGGACATGCCGAAGAACATGTGAATCTTGTAAACCAGATCAACATTCAGCAACAGATCCGGGTTGGGGCGCAGATAGACAATACTCTGTGCCCACTCGGCCAGAACGATCATTACGCCTGCATTGCTTTCATGCGCATGTCCAATCGAAATCGGCAATGTCGACAAACCCAGCATCAGGGTAAGCATCAGCCAGCCCAGAATATTGATATCCATCCAGCGGCTGGCCGCGCGTACCCGCACATTCAGCATGCGGCGCAACCACAGAACCACACCGCCTATCAGGCACAGCGTACCAAACACGGCTCCGGCCAGTATCGCCAGCCACTGGTGCGCCATGTCACTCACCCCCATTGTGGCAAACAGTGCATGGGGTGTAAGCAAACCCATCATGTGCCCAAAGAAAATGGCAATGATGCCGACATGGAACAGATTGCTGGCGGCACGCATATATTTCTTGGACAACAATTGGCTGGAGTCACTTTTCCAGGTGTACTGTTCCTTGTCGAAGCGTATCCAGCTACCCAGAAAAAAAACAACCAGAGCAACATAGGGGTAAACCCCGAAAATCAGTTTATGCAAATCCATGATTCTCTCCTTAAGCAGATATCGGGGCCAACTGGCCGCGTTTTTCGATCATTCTGACCAGTGGTGCGTAGGGACTCTCTGCCGTTTCCAGATTTGTCGCCAGCTGGGTCAACACTTTTACCGTTTGTCCCAAAAATACCTTGGCTTCGATTTCTTCCAGCGTGGAAGCAAACTCCAGTACCAGCGGCAGATAATCGGGCAATTCTTTTGCATCCGCCTCAAGGCCAAACTCGCGGTAGTACTCGGAGAGGTCTATCAGTGCCGGGCCGCGACCGCGGTCATCACCAAACAGGTGATGGGTGAGATGCAGGCTATGCTCGGGGTTCATGTCAAAAGTTGTCACATAACCCGCCTGCAGCTCGGTGACATCCTGCGCATCCAGCCACTGCATGAATTTTTTCAGGGTGCTGCGCTCTTCTTTTGAAATTTCATCGTTATCCAGCAGCACCGTGATCTCCGTCAAAGCTGATTTCAGTTCCTGATCCGGATACTCGAGCAAGGCTGAAGTGATTTTATAAAGTAGCATGTTGAGTTCTCCTGTTATGGGCGTTCATCGGCAGAGGGTGCTTCCTGCAGCGAATCCACGGTTTGTTTGCGGCGCTCGGGGAACAGCGAATTGGCGCTGATACCGGCCGAGCTGTCATTGCCGAAGGTGAAGCCGTTCTGGCCCTGGAAGCTGTAGAAATCTTCCAGACTGACTTCGGCATGACCTGTTGGAATAACGAAGCGGTCCTCATAGTTGGCAATCGCCAGATAGCGGTACATTTCCTTGGCCTGGTCTTCGGTGATGCCCGCTGCTTCCAGCGCGCGGGTATCGGCCTTGCCTTCCACATGCACCGAACGCTGGTAGCTGCGCATTGCAATCAAACGATTCAGCGCAGAGCGGATAGGCGCTTCCTTGCCTGCAGTGAGCAGGTTGGCCAGATACTGCACCGGCAAGCGCATCGTGTCGCCACGTGGAATCGCACCGTCCGGACCAACTGGCAAATTACCCTGATCGATCTGGGACTGTACGGGTGATAGCGGTGGTACATACCAGACCATGGGCAGCGTGCGGAACTCGGGATGCATCGGGAACGCGATCTTCCAGTCGATTGCCATCTTGTAGATAGGAGACTTCTGCGCAGCGATAATCCAGTCTTCCGGAACTCCATCGAGGCGAGCCTGCTTGATCACTTCAGGATCATTCGGGTCAAGGAAGATGTCGAGCTGTGCTTGATACAAATCCTGCGTATCCGGCATGCTGGCCATTTCTTCAATCTTGTCCGCGTCATACAGCATGATGCCGTTGTAACGGATACGACCCACGCAGGATTCGGAACATACGGTAGGCATGCCGGACTCTACGCGTGGATAACAACCGATGCATTTTTCCGCTTTGCCTGACTCCCAGTTGTAGTAAACCTTCTTGTACGGGCAGGAACTGACACACATACGCCAGCCGCGGCATTTGTCCTGATCCACCAGCACGATACCGTCTTCTTCACGCTTGTAGATGGAGCCCGATGGGCAGGCAGCTACACAGGAAGGATTGAGGCAATGGTTGCACATACGCGGCAGATACATATGGAAGGTATTTTCGAACTGCGCGTACATTTCCTTGTCAATGTTGGCCATGTTCACATCGACCATACGCTTCGCGGACTCACCCGCCATATCGTCTTCCCAGTTGGGACCCCAGGTGATTTTTTCCATGCGTGTACCGTCGATCAGGGAACGCGGACGTGCTGTCGGGGTCGCCTCAAGCAAGGGTGTTTTTTGCAGATGGGCATAATCGAAGGTGAATGGCTCGTAGTAATCGTCGATCTCCGGCATATCCGGATTGGCGAAGATATTCAGCAAACGCTCCAGCTTGCTGCCGGATTTCAGCTGGATCTTGCCGTCCTTCAGTTCCCAGCCACCGTTCCATACTTCCTGGTTTTCCCACTGTTTCGGATAACCGACCCCGGGTTTCGATTCAACGTTGTTGAACCACGCATACTCAACCCCCTTGCGGTTGGTCCATACGTTCTTGCAGGTAACCGAACAGGTATGGCATCCGATGCATTTGTCGAGGTTAAATACCAATGCAAATTGTGCACGTACTTTCATTTTAATTCTCCTTTGCGCTGCCAATTTTGGGCTTGCATATACATTTCAGTTAGCGTGGACCAATGCCGACCGGGTTGAGTTGCGCTTCACGTTCTGCGGTAAGCGGACGCTCCAGCCAATCTATATTCTGATCCTCAATCTTGTGCAAGATCACCACCTCATCACGCTGGCTACCCACCGTGCCGTAGTAGTTGAAGCCGTATGCCAGCTGCGCATAGCCGCCTACCATATTGGTAGGCTTCACCGTGACACGAGTCACCGAGTTGAGAATACCGCCGCGCTTGCCGGTGGAATTTGCCCCGGGCACGTTTATATTTTTCTCCTGCGCGTGGTACATCATCGCCACGCCACGCGGAATGCGCTGCGACACAACTGCACGCGCCATCGTCGCACCGTTGGCATTCACCGCTTCTACCCAGTCGTTATCCGCAATGCCGATAGACTTCGCATCCAGTTCGGAAATCCATACATACGGGCCACCGCGGAACAGCGTCAGCATGCGCAGGTTGTCCTGATAGGTGGAGTGGATACCCCACTTGGAGTGCGGCGTAATCCAGGCCAGGGTCAGGTGTGGTTTTGCACGCACACTGGCAGGGACAATTTCATGTGCCCTGAAATCGACCGGCGGCTTGAAGGTGCAGAAGCCTTCGCCGAAATCAAGGAACCACTCGTGATCCTGATAAAAGTGTGCACGGCCGGTTAGTGTCCTGAACGGAATGTGTTCATGGATGTTGGTATAGCCGGCGGTGTAGGACACATGCTCGGACTCGATACCGGACCAGGTTGGTGCGGTGATAATCTTGCGCGGCTGCGCCTGAATATCGCGGAAGGTGATCTTGTCTTCATGACGCCCTGCATACAGGTGATGGTGATCGATGCCGGTTTTCTTCGACAGCGCGTTCCACGATTTGTGTGCAACTTCACCGTTGGTTTCAGGTGCCATGCGCAACACCGCTTCGCACACCGAGATATCTTCCTCAAGCGAAGGCATGCCGAAGGAAACGCCTTTGTCCTTCACGGTGTGGTTGATCTTCTTCAGTTCTTCATATTCCTGCTCGGTGTTCCAGTCGATACCTTTAACGTTATTGCCGATCTTGGTCATTAACGGACCCAGTGCAATAAATTTCTTGTAGGTATCGGCAAAGTTACGCTCCACCACTTTCAGCAGCGGCATGGTCTTGCCCGGAATAGGTTCGCATTCGCCTTTCTTCCAGTCTTTAACCTGGCCAAAGGGTTGTGCCATCTCAAACGCGGAGTCATGCTGTATCGGATGTGCAATCACGTCTTTGCGGATGCCCAGATGCTTGCCGGACAAATCGGAGAAAGTCTTCGCGATTGTCTTGAAAATCTGCCAGTCTGACTTGGATTCCCAACCCGGTGACACCGCTTCCGACAGCGGGTGAATAAACGGATGCATGTCGGTGGTATTGAGGTCATTCTTCTCATACCAGGTTGCCGTAGGCAGGATAATGTCGGAATAGGCACCGGTAGAATTAAGGCGGAAGTTAATATCCACCATCAGGTCAAGTTTGCCGATTGGCGCATTTTCATGCCACTTGATTTCCTTGTTGTCGCGACCCAGACCGCCTTCCTGCAATACGCCGTTTTGTGCGCCGAGCAAATGCTTAAGGAAATACTCGTGACCTTTGGCCGAGGAGCCGATCAAGTTGGCACGCCAAACAAACAGGTTACGCGGCCAGTTCTTTTCATTATCGGGATCGGCAAAGGCCACATCGAGACTGCCGTCCTTCAGCTTGCCCACGATATGTTTGGCAATGCTGGCTTCATCCGTGGCACCGGCTTTTTCTGCCTCGGTCACCAGATCCAGCGGATTCGCATTCCAGTGCGGTGCACTGGGCAACCAGCCGAGGCGGGTTGACACCACGTTGTAGTCGGCGAGTGAATAGCCTTTGTACTTGGCCTTCGCACCGGGATGCATCAGATCATCCGCTTTGATGGTTTCATAACGCCACTGGTCGGTATGGAAATACCAGTAGGAAGTTGAGTTCATCTGACGTGACGGACGCTGCCAGTCGAGTGCAAATGCAATCGGAGCCCAACCGGCCTGGGGACGCAGTTTTTCCTGCCCCACATAGTGTGCCCAGCCACCACCTGATTGACCCACGCAGCCGCACATATGCAGCAGGTTCATGATCGAGCGGTAGGTCATGTCGTTGTGGTACCAGTGGTTGATCGCTGCACCCATAATGACCATGGACTTGCCTTTGGTTTTTGAGGCGTTATACGCAAATTCGCGACCGGTGCGCTCAATGTCAGCAGCTTTAACACCGCTGACTTTTTCTGCCCAGGCCGGTGTGTAAGCCACATTCGCATCGTCGTAAGACTTGGCCACATTGCCACCGCCGAGACCGCGATCCACACCGTACTGTGCAATCTGCATATCAAACACGGAAGTTACCAGTGCCTCTTCGCCGCTGGCAAGTTTGATTTTGCGTGCCGGTACGTTGCGATACAGGAGCTTGTCTTCACCTGGCTGATAGTGCGGGAAGCCAACTGACACCACTTGATCCTTGCCACTGATACAGCTTAGCTCTGCTTCGATTTCCTGCTGGCCACTTGCATTTTTTGCCAATAAATTCCACTTACCCTCCTCGCCCCAGCGGAAACCAATGGAGCCATTTGGTGCGACAAAGGATTTGCTCTTGCTGTCATAAACGATTGTTTTCCAGTCAGGGTTGTTGCTCTCGCCCAGATTGTTGGCGAAGTCCGACGCGCGCAGGTTGCGATCCGATACATAGCCATCGCCAAATTTGCGCAGGATCACCTGCATCGGCAGATCGGTATATTTGCGCGCATATTCCTGGAAATAGGGATCTTGCTTGTCTACAAAAAATTCTTTCAGTGCTACATGGCCCATCGCCAGGAATACTGCGGTGTCGGTACCCTGCTTCACAGGCATCCACAGATCGGCAAATTTTACATACTCGGCATAGTCTGGCGACATCGATACGACCTTGGCACCCTTATAGCGAACTTCTGAAAGGAAGTGCGCATCGGGTGTGCGTGTCATCGGCAGATTGGCACCGGTGATCACAATGTAAGTCGAGTTATACCAGTCAGCCGCTTCCGGCACGTCGGTCTGCTCGCCCCAAGTTTGTGGTGAGGCCGCTGGCAGGTCACAGTACCAGTCGTAGAAAGAACCGCAAGCACCACCGATCAGCGACATATAGCGCGAACCGGCGGCATAGGAAATCATCGACATCGCCGGGATAGGCGAGAAGCCGTAGATGCGGTCCGGTCCCCATTTCTTGATGGTGTGCACATTGGCAGCAGCGATAATTTCTGTCATCTCGTCCCAGCTTGCACGCACAAAACCACCGAGGCCGCGTACGCCAACATAGGATTTGCGTTTCTTCTCATCGGCCTGAATCGCCTGCCAGGCTTCGACCGGGTCCTTGCCGGATTTACGCTCGGCACGATACAGATCGAGCAGACGGCCGCGGATCAGTGGATGCTTGATGCGGTGCGGGCTGTACAGATACCAGGAGAAACTGGCCCCGCGCTGGCAGCCGCGCGGCTCGTGGTTGGGAAGATCTTCGCGTGTACGCGGATAGTCGGTCTGCTGCATCTCGAAAGAGACCAAGCCATTCTTCACAAAAATTTTCCAAGAGCAGCCGCCGGTGCAGTTCACGCCATGGGTTGAACGCACCACCTTGTCGTGTTGCCAGCGATGGCGGTAGGCATCTTCCCAGTTACGGTCTTCGTTGGTGACGATACCGTGGCCGCCGGAGAAAGTATCTTTAACTCTTTCAAAAAATTTCAGTCTGTCTAAAAAGTGGCTCATTTATAACTCCTAACTTTATTCAGAAAACGATAATTGAAAATACTTAACATGGCATAGGCGCATTCTTGCGCGAATAAAACCACCATGTGATCACCAGGCAAGTTGCATAAAAACTGATAAACCCGTACAGCGCAGCATCTGCGCCGCCTGTCATGGCGATGGAGGTGCCAAACATTTTAGGGATGAAGAATGCACCGTATGCGGCAAAGGCAGCCGTAAAGCCGAGCACTGCTGCGCCTTCCTTATTGGCGTCCTTGATCGCCTGCTCTTCCGCGGCCTTACCCTTGCCGGCTGCTTCAGCCTGACGCTGGTTAAGGAAGATCACCGGTATCATGCGGAAGGTGGAGGCATTGCCCACACCGCTGGCTGCAAACAGAACCATAAACATGCTGAAGAACATCCAGAAGTTGCCGCCAACACCTCCGTGAGGCAGGAAGTTAATCACACCATACGCTGCCAATCCCATGATCAGAAATGTCCAGAAGGTAACCGCCGCACCACCCAGCTTGTCCGATAACCAGCCACCCGCCACACGGGTCAGCGCGCCAACCAGTGGACCGAGGAAGGCATACTGGGTGGGATTAATGTCCGGAAACTGTGTTTTGGTCAGCAATGCGAATCCGGCTGAATATCCGATAAATGAACCGAAGGTGCCGAGATAGAGCCAACACATGATCCAGGTGTGCATGCGTTTGAAGATAATGGATTGCTCGGAAAATGAGGCCTTGGCTGAAGCAATGTCATTCATTCCAAACCAGGCTGCCAAGGTTGCAGCAATAATAAACGGTACCCAGATAAATCCGGCATTTTGCAGCCACATATCCTTGTGCAGATCCCCCTTGACCCAGCTTTGCGGCTCGCCACCAAGCGCACCAAATACGCCGGCAGTAATCACCAACGGCACCAGAAACTGCATCACGGAAACGCCCAGATTACCCAGGCCGGCATTCATACCCAATGCCATGCCTTTTTGCGCTTTGGGAAAGAAGAAGCTGATATTGCCCATGCTGGAGGAGAAATTCCCGCCACCAAAACCGCACAGCAAGGCCAGAACCAGAAATGAAATATAAGGTGTATTCGGATTCTGCACCGCGAAACCAATTCCTATTGCCGGCAACAGCAAAGAGGCAGTGCTGATGGTGGTCCACTTGCGCCCGCCAAAAATCGGCACCATAAAGGAATAGAAAATGCGCAGTGTGGCACCCGACAATCCCGGCAACGCAGCCAACCAGAACAGCTGGTCGTTGTTGAATTTAAAACCAACATTGGGCAGGTTAACTACCACCATGCTCCATACCATCCATACTGAAAATGCCAATAATAATGCAGGGATGGAGATCCACAGATTGCGACTGGCTATCGCCTTGCCTTCTTTTTCCCAAAACGCCTTGTCTTCGGGTTCCCATTTGGTAAGTACATGTGATGACATCGCAATCTCCTTGTAATTAATATTGCTTAGATTTTTTATTTCAGGTAATAACCTGAGCCCGTCTTCTTGCTATCGTCATGACGATCTGCATACATGGGGCGGACTTCAGTGAAATACATCCACATCAGCGATACCCAGACGATACCGAACATCAGCATGAATGCGGAGGAGCGGATACCGGTCAGATCTACCAGCGCGCCAAACATGATGGGCATCAGGAAGCCGCCCATGCCACCGGCCAACCCCACCACACCTGATACCACTCCGATATTTTTTGGATAATCATCGGCGATATACTTGAACACCGAAGCCTTGCCGATGGCGAAGGCTATGCCCATCGAGAACATGATGACAGTGAACATGGTCGGACCCAGGCCGACATTAAAAGTCTTGGGGCCGGTTACGGTCACGATGGTGAAGCTGGTTTGCGGATAAGAAAGGAAGAACAGGCACACCAGCGAAATCCACAAGACCCACCAGGTGATGGTGTGTGCGCCAAATTTATCGGAAAAATATCCGCCCACCGCGCGCAACAGTCCTCCCGGTATGCTGAACGCGGCTGCCAGCATAGCGGCAGTCTTGAGGTCAAAGCCATACTCGGTGACATAGTATTTCGTCATCCATAATGCCAGCGCCACATAACCGCCAAACACGATGGAATAGTATTGGCTGTAGCGCCACACTTTGGGGTCTTTCAGCGCCATCAGTTGTTCCCTGACAGTGACATTCGCGCCGGATACGTGTGAAGTATCGGTATAGGTAAACAGCCAGAACAGGATTGCTGTTACCAGCATCAATACCGCATAGATCTGCGGCACCATGACCCATGGTTGCGCAAGTGTTGCGTAAGCTGCGATGATCAGCGGGGCCACCAGTTTGGTGACAGCTGCCCCGGTATTGCCCGCGCCGAAAATACCCATCGCCAAGCCCTGACGCTCTCTGGGAAACCAGCGTGCACAATAAGAAATACCCACAGTGAATGATCCGCCCGCAATGCCAACAAACAAACTGGTAAACAGAAAGTGCCAATACGCTGTAGCTTGCGAGATCATCCAGATCGGTATGACTGTGGATATCATAAGTACGAAAAATACAATGCGTCCGCCAAATTTATCCGTCCACATACCCAATGGCAAGCGTATCAGTGAACCGGTCAATACCGGCATTGCGATCAGCAAGCCGAATTCGGTTTCATTCAGACTCAACATTTTTTTGATCGGAATGCCAATCACCGCAAACATCATCCAGATAATGAAGCAGACAGTGAAAGCAACCGTACTTGCTGTCACCACAGACCAAGCTTTATATTGTTGTGTAGCCATTTTTATCTCCCAGCCAATTTCAAATTGATTAGTCATCACCTGAATCTAGGCGCAGTGTAGGGCGAGATAAAACAAGGGACTAGAGGAGTAGAATGCGAATGGAGAGGTGATATACCACTAAAGTGGTAAACCAATTTAGTGGTATGCGCATGATTTATATTAAAATATATTCTCACAGCCTTTTCTGCACGCATGCCAAATTTCTTTGGTGGTACTCCACCAAACTTATAAAGTTGTAATGCTCGCATACCGAATAAGTTAACTTCCGGCAAGCGGCAGTAAACAATAACCAGCCCTGTTGAGTTACATGGTATTGCAATGAATTTACGCGGTTGCTATGACTTATCAGGCTATACTGGCCGTTAATATTCATGCTTCAATTTATCTGTTGATGTATTTCGATTTTTTCTAAGGATGAGTGATATGAAAAAAATCCTCACAAGCATATTTGAACACTCCCTGCTGCTCCGCCTGGGGGTTGCCATGGGCACGATTACCCTGCTGGGTGTAACCGGCATGACCAGCTCGATTATCATTGCTGGCATCTCTCAGGGAAGTGCGGCAACGATAAATCAGACCGGCACATTGCGCATGCAAAGCTATCGCCTGGTAAGCCTGTTACAACTGGCACAGAATCAGGATACAGCCTACAACTGGAAACATGTTGAAGATAATATTGGCCTGTTCGAACGCTCGCTTTATAGCCCAAATCTGCTCGAGATATCTGTTTCAAAATCCAACACATCTTCAGCTAACAGCTACCGTTCGATCACATCGGACTGGCAAACTCAACTCAAGCCAAAACTGCTCGACACTATTCAAAATAGCCAGCGTGACCATAGCCAGTCGCAAAAATTAAATCTTGAATTAATCGCGGATATTAATTTTTTCGTATCCAAAATTGATGACCTGGTTGCGCAATTGGCGCATCAGGCTGAAAACCGGATCACTCTTTTGAGCAGTATTTTGGGCATCTCACTTTTCCTGACGTTAATTGTTGTCGCTGTCACGATGTATGTTGTTTACACAGACGTACTGATTCCTTTACGCGACTTGCTGACCTGCACTGAAAATTTCGGACGTGGTGATCTTGATGTGCGCACATTGCATGCCAGTGATGATGAACTGGGGCGCCTGGGCAATGCTTTCAACTCTATGGCTGAAGATATGTCCAGGTTGTATCGAAATCTTGAGTCGCGCGTAGCAGAAAAGACCGCCGACCTTGAACGCAGCAATAAATCACTGGAACTTCTCTACCACTCCATCTCGCGGCTGCACGATGCTCCTGTTGCCAAGAAAACGTATGACACATTATTAAAAGACCTGGAGCAGGTTTTGGGTATGGGCCACGGTGCAACCTGTTTGATTGAAAATGACAGCAGCAAAGCTGTGATATTGGCTTCGACCCTGCACCCGAGGGATGGCGATGCCAATATATGCAAGTTGAACAATTGTGCCGAATGCATGGGCAATGACAATTTGAATATCCGCCGTATCGGACTACATGGTGAAAAACAGATTGTGTCAATTCCCTTGCAGGATTTAGAAAGGCGATATGGCGTGCTGCAAATGGAAATACCGCAGGGTAAAAATCTGGCAGAGTGGCAAATCCAGTTACTTGAGGCGCTCAGCAGCCATATTGGCATCGCTATCGGCACCGCCTATCGTACAGAACAAAGCCGCCGCTTGTCTTTGCTGGAAGAGCGCGGGGTAATGGCGCGCGAACTGCATGACTCTTTGGCTCAATCGCTTTCCTATATGAAAATTCAGGTCAGCCGTTTGCAGGCGGTGATGTCTGTCCACGGTGTTGCACAGGAAGAACATGGCATACTGGATGAATTGCGTGAAGGCCTGAATAGCGCGTATCGTGAATTACGCGAATTACTCACCACTTTCCGCCTGAAAATGGAGGGCAATGGACTGGT
>Ga0315271_10002278_pt1 | contig 11979 bp, 11 predicted proteins | sample C3_top_MG_FD_204664 | JGI IMG/M metagenome (GOLD analysis project Ga0315271, IMG submission 204664) | Sediment microbial communities from Yellowstone Lake, YNP, Wyoming, USA - C3_top | ecosystem: Environmental > Aquatic > Freshwater > Lake > Sediment | place: USA: Wyoming | collected 2017-08-01
AGGCGCGCCGTCCTCGAGATCCTCTATGCCGATGGCGGCGCGCGGGACGCGTGCCTGCGGCGCCCGGAGCTCCTCGCAGGGCTGGGCGTCCCAGCGGCTCCACCCGGGATGCCGGCCCTGGTCCCGGCGGCCGCGCCGCCGCACTCGCTCACCGATCTGAAAGGCCCCCAGGCATCGATCGAGTCCCATGCGTCTGCTGCACCTGCTCTGGCCCCACCTGCCCCTGCGCCTCGCGAAGGCGAGGATGGAGGCGCGCGATGGCACCTCAACCTCGTGGCCGCCCGGCCCGATCGTCCTCGGCGGACAACCCTGGACGGACGGGACCGTGGTGGACGCGGATCCGCTCGCGCGTGCGCTCGGCGTGCGGCGGGGGATCCCGCTCGGGAGCGCCCACCGGCTGGCGCCCGAGGCGACCTTCCTGGACCTCGCGCCTGACGCGGACCGGGACGCGCTCGAGGCCGCCTGCGAGCGGCTGGCGGCGTTCAGCCCCGGCATCGCCGGGACGAGCGACGTTGCGAGCCCCGCCTTCGGGCGGATCGCCGTCCAGGTGGACGGCCTCGAGCGCCTCTGGGGGGTGGAGGAGGCCATGGTCCCGCGGATGGGCCGCGCGCTCCGTTCCGTGCTGCCCGGCCCGCCGCGGGCCGGGATCGCCGGGACCTCGTTCGCGGCCTTCGTCGCGGCGGCGTACGCGGATGAGGACGGCGCCCCGACCCTCGTCCCACCGGGCGACGATGCCGCGTTCCTGGCCCCGTACCCGGCGCGCCTCCTCACCCGGGACGCGGACATCCGGGCGCGCCTGGCCCGGTTCGGGCTGCGGACCATCGGGGCCGTGGCCGACCTGCCGCGCTCCGCGGTGGTGGCCCGCTTCGGCGAGGAGGGCGCCCGGCTCCACGCACGGGCCCGGGGCGAGGAGACGGAGCGGTTCCGGCCGCGGCGCGCGCCGGAACGGATGGTGCTGGGGCTGCCGCTGGGCCCGCCGTCGGAAGGATTGGACGCCGTGCGCTTTGTGCTCCGGCGGCTGGCGGCGGCACTCGCGGACCAGCTGGCGGCCCGGGGCCAGGCCGCGGGGATCGCCCGTCTCGTCGTCACTCACGACCTGGCGTTCGCGCGTCGCGGGACGCCGGAGGAGCTGCGCCTGGAGCAGCGTCTCCCGGAGCCCACCGCGGACGCCGAGGCCATCGAGCGATTGCTGCTCGCCCGCCTGGAGAAGACGCCGCCGCCGGCCGCGGTGGCCCGCCTGGAGCTGGAGCTGGCGCTCCTCGAGGCGGCGCAGGGCCAGCAGCTGCCGCTGTTCACGCCGCAGGCCGCGCGGGACGCCCGCCTGGGCTGGCAGCTGGCGCGCCTCGCCATCGCGTTCGGGGCGGACCGGGTGCGGCGGGTGGAGGTGGCGGACCCCGAGGCGCCGCTGGCGGAGGCTCGCTGGCGCTGGCGGCCGGTGGCGGGCGCGACAGTGGTGGGCGAGGAGGGGATGGCATGACCCGGCTGCTTCGGGAGCACCCGCTCATCGACGCGGAGATGGATGGTGCGGGGCGCCTGGTCGCCATCCGCTGGAACGGCCGGCGGGAGGCCGTGGAGGTCTGCAACCGTTGGCGCGTGGAGGAGTCATGGTGGCGCGAGCCGATCGCGCGAGACTACTTCAAGGTGGTGGGGGCGTCCTGGCTGGCGCTGGTCTATCTCGACCGGGCGGCCGGGACCTGGCACCTGGAGCGCCTGTACGACTGACGCCGGCCCGTCCGCGGCCCGTCATCGTCCGAGCGGACCCGGACCCGGACCCGGACCCGGACCCGGACCCGGACCCGGACCCGGACCCGGACATGGCGGCGACCGGACAGGCCGTCACGGGTCCCTGCGGCTTGATCGCCATCCCGGCCGGGCCCTCGCCCCCGTCGTCAACTGCCAGTCAGCGGACGGACGGAGACCCGAGCACGATCGAGATGACGAGCAGGATCACGAACACGCCGAGGACCAGGGCGAGTGCGCCGAGATCGCGCGGTCGTGTCGTCTGCACCGCTGCTGGAATCCCCCACACGTGGGACCGTGACCGGACCACCCGGTCGCCGTTCCCAATGACGCCGCGGACCCGCCGGATGTTGCGGGGATCGCAGCACTCGCCGGAATCAGCCGGGCATGCCCGCCATGATCACCAGTACCAGGAGCACGAGCAGCACCAGGGCAAGCGCGCCCGCACCGACGAAGTCGCGAGTCGTGGGCTCCATCTCCGGGAGATCTCCTTGTCGGTCTCGGTGGCCGTGGTCGGGCTCAGCCCTGGGCGGCGGCGCACCCGGCGCCGTAGAGCACCGTGATGATCGTCGATCCGTCGGCCGGACGGAAGGTCGTCTGGATCCTGCACTCCGGGAGGTCGGTGACGGTGTCCAGGACACGGCTGCCATCCTCGAGGGGGTCGGACAGGTTCTGGGTCGTGTATCCGGCGGCCTCCAGGGTTGCCCGGTACCACCCGACCACCTTGCTCACGCCCGCGTCCGTGATCCACGCGCCGCTCACGGGACCGTCGGCGGCATCGGGCGCGGCGTCAGCGCCCGGGTAGACCGGGAAGTCGTCCGGGACCGAATCGAGGATCTCGCCCCACTCCGTGCCGGTCGTGGTGGGCTTCGTGGGCTTGGGGGTCGGCTCCGGGGCGGGCGTGCCAGCGCCGGGGACGGCGGTCGGTTCGGGGGCTGCGGTCGCCGGCCGTGAGGTGGGCGGGGCCGGGGCCGTGGCGCTCGGGGATGGCGCCGGCGCGGAGCCGCAGCCGGCGAGCACGACGGCGGCGGCCAGCAGCAGGGCTCCGGCGAGTGACGTGTGGCGGACCTTCGGCGACAGCGGCGACATTGGGGTCATGGTAGCGGCCGGACGGCAGAGGACCCCCGCCGCACGTACGGCGAGGGTCCAGTGCAGGTCATCCGGGCTGCCCAGGTCCCGGACGACAGGTCGGCGGCCACCATCGCTGCGACCGCCGCCGTTGCTACGCGGCCAGCTCCACGATGAGGGGGAGGAGGCCCAGGATCGCGGTTCCCACCAGCATCACGGCGACCACGCGCAGGAGGAGCTCGAGTGCGTCGTGGCGGCTGGGATGCGGCAGGTGGGCGATCACCGCCCTATGACGTGTGGCGCCGCGGTTTGGTTGCGTCGAGCGGGCGCGGGATCTGCCCCTGCCGGCGGACCCCATCCTGAGAGGGCCGGAGCGGGTCCGGCCTACAATCGAGCGCCTGCCATCCCTGTCCGAGGCTCCTTTGTCGCCCGCCGAGTCCGTCACCCAGCTTGTCCTCCCCGGCCGCTTCCGTGCGGCCGTCTTCGACATGGATGGACTGCTTCTCGACACGGAGCCGCTGTGGCACGACGCCGAGCGCGAGCTCCTGGAGCGGCACGGTGACACCTTCTCCGAGGAGGACATGATCGCCTCGCACGGCCGGGCGCTGGTGGACACGGCCGAGGCCTACGCGACACGGCTCGGGCTGCCCGCCGCCGACATCGAGCGCGAGATCGGCGAGATCATGCTGGCCCACTACCTCGCCGGCGCGCCCCTCCACGCCGGCGCCCGGGAGCTTGTCCTCGCGCTCGAAGGCCGGGTGCCCATGGCGGTGGCTTCGAACACGTCAGCGTCGCTCGTGCACCGCGCGCTCGACTCGGTCGGCCTCGGCATGCTGACCGTCGTCCTGTCCGGGATGGACATGGGGCGGCCCAAGCCCGCGCCCGATGTCTACGTGGAGGCCTGTCGGGCGCTGGGCGTGGAACCGGGCGATGCGGTCGCGTTCGAGGACTCGCCGATGGGCGTGCAGTCGGCCCGTGGTGCCGGCATGTTCGTCGTCGGGGTGCCGGAACGGCCCGAGACGGACCTTGTGGCGGCCGGGGCGCACGTGGTGCTGGGTTCCCTGGCGGAGATCGGGATCACCCCGGCCTGACGCCGCCAGGGGCGGCGTCAGGCCGGGCCGTCCGCCCGGACTCGCCCGACGGGGGCCTCAGTGGCCGCCGACGGGGATCACCGGGCACTCGAACAGCTTCACGGGCGTGCTCGCGATCGTGAGCATCCCCGCCGCCGCATAGGCCTCGACCTGCTCGGCGTTGGTCAACTGCACGGGGGCCGTGTTCCAGGTCACCGGGAGGACCATCCAGCGACCGCCGTTGTAGTCCCTGTCCCCGGGCTTCGCCTCGGCCACGTTGATCAGGCTCGAGCCGAGCACGTAGATGCGGTCGTAGGACGAAGCCGGGGCCCCGGTGCCCGAGAAGTCGGTTGGCGTCCCCACGGTGCGGTAGCGCATCCCGTCCACGTAGAACGCCAGTGAGGGCGGGCCACCGGCCGCGACGGATCCCGCGACGACGGACAGGAGCATCAGGGCGCCGGCGGCGCCGGTTGCGATTCGACGGAACATGGGTTCCTCCAGGGGTCCGGGACCGTGCCGCCCGGCGGGCCGTCCCCGTTGCGCTGGGGATGGCCGAACTGTCGGACCCGCCCGCGACGCCCTGATGACCGGCAGTCACGGATCCGTCACCATTGCCCCGGACACTTCGCCGGGCGATGATCCACCCGATGCCCGTCTCCCAGCCTGCCCCGATCCTCGTCGTGGACGACGACCCGAAGATCGTCGCGCTCGTCCGGATGTACCTGGAGCGCGAGCGGTACCTGGTGGTGACCGCGTCGAACGGCCGGGCGGCGCTCGATGCCATCGAGGACCTGTGCCCGCGCCTGGTGGTTCTCGACCTGATGATCCCCGAGATCGATGGCCTGGCTGTCATCCGGCGGGCGCGCGAGCTGGGTGACGTTCCGATCCTCGTCCTCTCCGCGCGCGGCTCGGTGGGTGACCGGATCCTGGGTCTCGCGGAAGGCGCGGACGACTACCTGCCCAAGCCGTTCTCCCCGGCCGAGCTGGTCGTCCGGGTGCGGACGATCCTCCGGCGCACCGAGCGCATCGCTCCCGCGGGTACGGTGCTCGTGCTGGGCGACCTCGAGGTCGACGCCGGCCGGCACGAGGTGACCGTTGCGGGCGGGCCGGTGACCCTGACGCTGGTTGAGCTGCGCCTGCTGACCGCGCTGCTGGAGGCCGACGGCCGCGTCCTCGGCCGTGACCGGCTGCTCGATGCCATCCATGGCGACGGTGAGGGCGATGCACTCGACCGGGCGATCGACCAGTACGTGAAGCGCCTGCGTGAGAAGCTGGGCGACGACCCGGCGGCCCCGCGCTACATCGCGACGGTCCGGGGGGTCGGCTACCGGGCGACCGGACCGGCCGGACGCCGGACGGGCGCGACCTGATGGGCGGCCGGGACCACTTGGCCACGCGCTTCCTCGCGGCGGTTCTCGTCGTCGCGGGGGTCGTGCTCCTGATCGTCGGAATCGGGGTGCTGCGGATCGGGGCGCAGGCGTTCGAGGCCCTGATGATGGCCGCAGGCGCCACGGCGGAACACGCCCATGAGATGTTCGACTCGAGCATCAGCGCCGTGTTCGCGGTGGCTGGAGGGGTTGCGGTGGTGGCCGCCGTGGCACTGGCGCTCGCGCTGTCGCGGTACCTCGCCCGGCCCATCGAGCGGCTCGCTGCGGCGGCCGGGCGGATCGCGGACGGCGACCTCGACGCGCGCGTGGCGGAGGAGGGACCGGCCGAGCTGCGCGCCCTTGCCGCTGCCTACAACCGGATGGCAGAGCAGCTGGCGGACCAGGAGGCCTCGCGGCGCGAGTTCATCGTCAATGCCTCGCACGAGCTGCGGACCCCACTCACCAACCTGCAGGGGTACCTCGAGGCGCTGCGGGATGGCGTGATCCCGCCCGAGCCCGAGACGTTCGACTCGCTGCGGGAGGAGGTCGACCGCCTCACCCGGCTGGCGGCCTCGCTTGACGTCCTGGCCGGCGCCGAGGACCGGAGCGAGCCCGCCGGCCCGGTGGACCTCGCCGCGCTCGTCCGTGCCTCGGTGGACCTCGTTGCGCCGGGGCTCGCCCGTCGATCCGTGGAGCTGGAGCTGCACGCGGAGGACGGCCTCGAGGCCCGCGTCCGCCCGGACGAGGTCACGCAGGTGCTCGCGAACCTGCTCCAGAACGCGACGCGCTACACGCCCGACGGCGGGCTGGTGCGAGTGGTTGCGGATCGCGACGGCGATCTTGCCCGTGTGCGGGTGGCGAACACGGGTCCGGGCATCCCGGCCGAGGACCTGCCGAAGGTCTGGGAGCGCTTCTATCGCGTGGAGAAGTCGCGCGACCGCGAACGGGGCGGTGCCGGTATCGGGCTCGCCATCGTGCGCCGGCTGGTCGAGGACGCCGGAGGTCGGGTTGAGGCGACGTCTGCCGGTGGCTGGACCGAGTTCACGGTGCTCCTGCCGACCTGATCGCGCCGCCCGGTGGTGGCCGGCGCCCTGGCAGCCGCCTGGCGGCAGCCGGCGCCCGGTCGTGGCCGGCGCCCGGTGGTGGCCGGAGCCCTGGCAGCCGCCTGGCGGCTGAACCATCCGCTGGGTGCGCGGATCCGCCGCTGAGCGGCTCGGAATCGATGTTCTCGACCGCAAGACCGGTGACCTCAGCCGCGTGGCGGCTCGGATTCGACGATGACCGGATGGTTCACCCGCTGGCTGGCTACGGCGCGGGCGAAGGACCAGGACAGCTGGAACAATGAGAACGCACGTTCTATACTTCCTGCCCGCCCCCGGACAACCAGGAACTTCGTGGCCACCCCCGCGTACGCCGAGTTGCACTGCCACAGCCACTTCTCATTCCTCGACGGGGCGTCCTCGCCGGACGACCTGGTCGCGCGCGCCGTGGAGCTGGGCCTGACCGGGCTTGCGGTCACGGACCACCAGGGTCTGTACGGGGCCGTGCGGTTCGCGAGCGCCGCGCACGCCGCGGGGCTGCACCCGGTGATCGGGATCGAGATCGAGCTGCTCGATGCGGCGGCCCCGGACCCCGGCGGGATCGTCGTGCCGGCGAGGCGGACATGGCGCCCGGGCAGGCGGCCACCGCGGGCCGAGGAGCCACCGCGGGTTGATGAGGGCCGCCCGGAACGGCCGCGGCCGGATCGCGCACGGCTCCCGGGCCACCGCAAGATCGTGAAGGAGGACCACCGGGGGATCGGGGAGGAGCAGCGCGGACCGCACCTCGTCCTGCTCGCGAGGGATGCCACCGGGTGGCGCAGCCTGTGCCGCATGGTGTCGCGGGCCAACCTCGCCGGGACCAAGGCCGTGCCGGCGTTCACGCAGGCGCTGCTGGCGGAGCACGCGGAGGGCCTGGTCGCGCTCTCGGGCTGCCGCCACGGGGAGCTGGCGCGGCGGCTTCGGGCCGGTGACAGGGAGGGTGCCCGGGCGGCGGCGGAACAGTACGCGCGGATCTTCGGCACCGCGGACGCCGCCGCCCGCTCGGGGTTCGTGCTGGAGCTCGGGCACCATCTCCTCCCCGACGACGACTGGCTGGTGTCCGAGACCGCCCGCCTGGCCGCGGAGACCGGGCTCCCGGTCGTGGTCACGAACGACGTCCACTACGCGTTGCCCGCGGACCGCGAGATGCAGGACGTGGTGACGGCGATCCGGCATGGCCGCACCCTGGCCGACCTCGCGGACCTGCGCCGCCCCGATGGGGAGTCGTACCTCAAGGGGGCCGCAGACCTCCTGGCGCTCCCCCCGGGCGAGGAGGCCCTCGCCGCGGCCGACCCGGTGCTGGCACGGGCATGGCGCGAGGGGATCGCGGCGTCGGCCGAGATCGCGGCAGCCTGCAACGTGGAGCTCGCCTTCGAGCGCTATCGCTTCCCGGGCTTCCCGGTCCCGCGCGGCCAGACGCCCTACAGCCACCTGACGGAGCTGTGCTGGGAGGGCGTCCGCCGCCGCTACCACCCACTCACGCCGGCGGTGGTCTCGCAGCTGGCCCACGAGCTGGGCGTGATCGAGAAGACGGGCCTCGCGGAGTTCTTCCTCATCTGCTGGGACCTGATGCGGTTCGCGAAGTCGCGCCACATCCCGGCGCAGGGGCGTGGGAGCGCGGCGGACTCCATCGTGGCGTACGTGCTGGGGATCACGCGGGTGGACCCCATCCGCCACGAGCTGCTGTTCGAGCGCTTCATCAACGAGGGCCGGACGGCGTACCCGGACGTGGACATCGACTTCTCCTCGGCGCGGCGGGAGGAGGTGATCCAGTACGTCTATGGCCGGTACGGCCCGGAGCACACGGGGATGGTCTGCAACCTGGTCACGTATCGGGCGCGGTCCGCGGTCCGCGAGGTGGGGCACGCGCTGGGGTTCCCGCGCCCGCTGGTGGACCGGGTGGCGAAGGCGCTCGAGACGTACGACTCCGTGATGGTCCGTCGGGACCTCGAGGCGGAGGGCGGGTTCGCGGGGTTCTTCGCCCCACCTGGGGACGACGAGGCTGCGCTGGCGGGTGACGCGGTGCGCGGCTCGCGACGGCTCACGGCGGAGCTGGCGGTGGCAGAGGCGGCGGCCAGGACCGCGGAGCGCGGGCTGACCGATGCGATGGGGCAGCTCAACCACGCCCGCGGCGGCCGGTTCGGGCGGGATCTCTCAGCGGAGCACGGCGACGGCCGGATGCTCCGTCCCGGTGAGGACGAGGGCGGCCCCGGCGACACACCCGTGAGCGAGCGCTGGATCCGTGAGGGGCCGCCCAGTCGCGCCCTGGAGCGGCGCAGGGACTGGCGGGGCGACCCAGATGCCCAGGGCGCCCGCGCCGAGGGCTGGGCGCCGTACCGCGAGGTGGTGGAGGCCCGCGCGGCGGCCGCGCGGATCCATCCCGAGAGCGGCGTCCTGACCCCGGAGCCCCGCCGCATGGACGCCGTCCACGACGCCGCCGCCCACAGCTCCGTCGCCCGCCTGGACCCGGAGGCGCCCCCTGCCACCGACGGCCGGCCCCGTGGCTCCGTCGCCCGCCTCTCGGACTGGGAGCGCTGGCTGGAGCTGTGCGCCCGCATCGACGGCTTCCCGCGCCACCTGTCGATCCACAGCGGCGGCATGCTGGTGACCGCGGCGCCCCTCATCGACATCGCGCCCATCGAGCGCGCCACCATGAAGGACCGCGTGGTCGTCCAGTACGACAAGCGCGACGTTGAGACGATGAAGCTCATCAAGCTCGACCTGCTGGGTCTCGGGATGCTGGCCGCCATCGACGAGACGGTCCAGCTCATAGAGCACGACTGCGCCGTCTGCCTGGACCTCGACCGGATCCCCGAGGAGATCCCGGAGGTCTTCACCATGCTCCAGGCGGCGGACACGGTCGGCGTGTTCCAGGTGGAGAGCCGGGCCCAGATGCAGACGCTGCCCAAGTCCCGCCCGGAGAGCCTGGACGACCTGGTGGTGGAGGTCGCGATCATCCGCCCGGGCCCCATCCAGGGCAACGCGGTCCACCCCTACCTGCGCCGCAAGCAGGGCCTGGAGCCGGTCACATACCTCCACCAGAGCCTGGAGCCCATCCTCCACGACACCCTGGGCGTGATCCTCTACCAGGAGCAGGTGATGCGGATCGCCATCGACGTGGCGGGCTTCACCCCGGCGGGGTCGGACGCCTTCCGGCGCGCCATGGGCACATACCGCAGCGCTCGCGAGATGGACAAGCTCCACGAGCAGTTCGTCACCGGCTGTCAGACGAGACACGGGATCTCGCCCGAGGATTCCGAGGAGCTGTTCCGGCGCGTCGCGGCCTTCGCCAGCTTCGGCTTTGCCAAGAGCCACGCCGCGGCCTTCGCCCGGACGGCGTACGAGTCCAGCTTCCTCAAGCTGTTCTACCCCGCGCAGTTCGTGACCGGCCTCGTCAACGCCCAGCCGATGGGCTTCTACCCGGTGGAGGTGCTGGTCAACGACGCGAAGCGCCACGGCGTGGCGATCCTGCCGGTGGATGTGAACCGCAGCAGCTACCGCACCACCACCGAGTGGGTGGGCCGGCCCGGCTGGGCGCTGGCCGAGGAGGACGGCGACGACGGCTCGCACGACGCGGATGACGGCGAGCCGCTTCCCGACGGCCTCGGCATCGATGCCCGGCCGCTGCCCGTGCGCTCACCAGCGTGCGTGATCCCGGGGGCCGCCTCGCGCCGGAAGTGGGCGGGGGAGCCCGTGACGGGGTGGGGGGTCCGCCTGGGCCTGCACCTCGTCAAGGGCATCGGCGAGGAGCAGCAGGCACGCTTGGACGCGGAGCTCTCCCGCGGGCCGTACACCGGCCTCGCGGACGTGGTGGAGCGCACGGGTCTCGCGGAGGAGGTGGTGGAGCGGCTGATCCGCGCGGGTGGTCTGGACTCCCTGGGCCGGCCACGCCGGGAGCTCCTGTGGCAGCTGCGGGAGGTGGCCGGGGCGTCGAAGGGGCGCGTGGACGGCAAGACCGTGCGGGGCAGGGGGCGGACGAAGGCCGCCGGGCGGCCGATGGACCTGCGCCTGCCGGCGACCGAGGCGCCGCTGCTGCCGCCGATCACGGAGCCGGAGCGCCTGGGCGACGCCTACGCCGTGGTGGGCCTCGACGCCAGGCAGCAGGCCGTGGCGCTGTTCCGTGACTCGCTCCGGAGTCTCGGCGCGGTCACCAACGGGGAGCTGGCGGCGCGGCGGCCGGGTCGGGTGCGTATCGGAGGGCTGGTGGTCACGCGCCAGCACCCGATGACGGCGAAGGGGACGGTGTTCCTGGCCCTGGAGGACGAGACCGGGATGGTCAACGTCACGCTCTGGCCGGACACCTGGCGGCGGCTGCGGTCGGTGGTCCGGCGCAGTGCCCTGCTGCTTGTGGACGGGGACCTCCAGCGGGACGGCGACGTGGTGAACGTGATCGCCCGCGACGTGCGGCCCCTGGTGGACGTGGCCGCGGGCGCCGGCGGGCCGGAGTCGGCATCAGGCGTGCGCCAGATGGGGCAGGCGGGGATGCGCCGGGGCGGCTGAAGAAGAACGCGCGGTGACGGGGGGATCGTCACCGCGCGAGGGAGGGAGCGGCGGCACCGGGCCGGAGGGAGGAGAGGACCCGGTGCCGCGACAACGCGCCTCGCCCCGAGGGCGGCGACCCCGGTCCGGCCCGAGCTTCCGTTGCGGGGTCGCCGACGCCGGGGCGAGACGTGTGTCTGCCCCTTCTTCGGGTGTGCTGGGAGAACGGATTGCACGGCCGGAAGCCGTTGCTGGGCGCGATTGAGCGTGCGGCACCGGCGACCGGCGGAGGAGCGGGTCGCCAGGCGCGGGTCAGCGGCGCGGGTCGCCGGTTGCGGGTCAGCGGGCGGAGGAGGACCGGCTGTTGGGCTTGACGTTGCCGCGGCCCGACTGGGGCTTGCCCGTCTGCGGCTTCCCCGCCTGGTCCTTCGCGCGGTTGCGGTTCGGGTTGGACAGGTCCAGGAACCGCTTGTACCAGGCGGCCGCGGCGGCGAACAGGGCGGCGCCGACGGGCGACCACGCGGCGGCCCCGGCCATCAGGGTGATGGTCGGCTGGTCGCCGGTCAGGAGACGCCCGGCAGGCGTGCTCAGGACCACCGCGAACGCGGCCGTCGCGACGATGCCGTAGACGAGACCCGCCAGCCAGCTGGCCCGCTTGGCCGTGAAGCCGATGACAAAGGCGCCGGCGGCCGGGGGCGGCGAGATGAGCATCGTCGCAAGCAGGTACGGCAGCGTGTTCGCCTGGATGACGGCGGTCAGCCCGGCGGTGTCGCCCTCGGCCACGCCGGCGACGGCGTTCCCGTAGTACTGGATGAAGACCGCGGTGCCGGCAATCGTCACGCCGACGGCGGCGAGGAAGCCCCAGTGGGTGAGGACCTGCGGGGCGGCCTTGAGGTCCGCGACCAGCTGGACCGGCCGGTAGGCGGCCTTGAAGGACGACATGATGCCGGGTCGCTTGGCCGGCTGGCCGGAGACGGGAGCGGGCGTCTTCGCGGCGGAGCGATCGACGGTCTCCTCCGACGTGGTGTCGGGGGCGAGCTCGGCCTGTTCCGCCCGATGGCGGCGGCGGGCCTCCGTGCGATCTGTGCGCTTGGCGCGGGCCACGAGCTCCTCCTGTCGGACACCTTCACGCGCGCGATGGGCGCGGCCGCTGCATGGTACCGGCTCCCCGGCTCC
>Ga0315271_10002279_pt1 | contig 11978 bp, 5 predicted proteins | sample C3_top_MG_FD_204664 | JGI IMG/M metagenome (GOLD analysis project Ga0315271, IMG submission 204664) | Sediment microbial communities from Yellowstone Lake, YNP, Wyoming, USA - C3_top | ecosystem: Environmental > Aquatic > Freshwater > Lake > Sediment | place: USA: Wyoming | collected 2017-08-01
GACTTGCATCGCATTCTGCCGACCGATCGAGGAGAAACCGTTTGAACACTGTTCCGCTGGCTGAAGGTGCGGCACCCGGCGTCAAGGTGCTGGTCATCGACGACAGCAACACCATCCGTCGCAGTGCCGAGATCTTCCTGGCTCAGGGCGGCCACGAGGTGGTGCTGGCCGAAGACGGGTTCGATGCCTTGGCCAAGGTCAACGACCACACGCCGGCATTGATCTTCTGCGACATCCTGATGCCGCGGCTCGACGGCTACCAGACCTGCGCCATCATCAAGCGCAACCCGCGTTTTGCACATGTGCCGGTGATCATGCTCTCGTCCAAGGACGGCCTGTTCGACAAGGCACGCGGGCGCATGGTCGGTTCCGAGGACTATCTGACCAAACCCTTCACCAAAGAGCAGTTGTTGCGCGCCGTGGCGCAGTACCGACCGGGCGCGTAACGCCCGCGGCACGACCCAACCCGATTCAACTCCTGAACACCACAGACCATGGCGATCAAGAAAATTCTGCTGGTCGACGACTCGAAGACCGAACTGCACCATCTCTCCGAGCTGCTCAGACGCAAGGGCTATGAGGTGCGCACGGCCGAGAACGGCGAAGAGGCGATGCGCCGGCTGGCTGACGACAAGCCCGACCTGATCATGATGGACGTCGTGATGCCGGGCCAAAACGGATTCCAGCTCACGCGCGCCATCACCCGCGACCCGCGTTTTGCCGACGTGCCGGTGATCATGTGCACCAGCAAGGGCCTCGAGACCGACAAGGTCTGGGGCATGCGCCAGGGCGCGCGCGACTACGTGGTCAAGCCCGTCGACGCCGACGAGCTGATGGCCAAGATTCACGCCTTCGATTGAACCAATGAGCGCCCAAGCTCGTATTGTTCGCTGCCCCAGGGGCGGAAGCGGGACCGGTACATGGCCACCGCGGCGCACCGCACCGCGCAGGCGCTGAGTCCAGCATGGCCAACAAACAAGCCCTGCGCGAGTTGCAGACACGCCTGGCCGAGCGCATGCAGGCCGCGCGCACGCAGCCGCGCGGCCAATCCTGGCTGGCGGTCGAGTGCCGTGGCCACGGCCTGCTCTTGCCGCTCGAGCAGGCGGGCGAGATCTTTGCATTGGGCCCGCTGCTGCCGGTACCGCACACCCAGCCGTGGTTCGCCGGTGTCGCCAACCTGCGCGGCGGTCTGCACGGCGTGGTCGATCTGGCGCGCTTTCTCGGCTTGCACGAGTTGCCGGCCGACACCGGGCGCGAACAGGCCCGCCTGATCGCCTTCGGCGCCGGTTTGGGACTCAACGGCGCGCTCCTCGTCGACCGTCTGGCCGGACTGCGCGGTATCGACCAGATGCGCAGCGAGGTCGACCTCGACGAAAGCGACGCATCCGACCGGCCATCTTTCGCCGCCATGCGTTGGCACGACAGCGACGGCCGCAAGTGGCAGGCGCTGGACCTGGTCGCGCTGACCCAGGACGTGCGCTTCCTGTCGATAGTGGCGTCCGCCCTTCACCGTCCAGACATCCCCAAGGGGTCAGCATGAGTTTGCTAGACAAGTTCGCGAACAAGGTTCCCAAGTCCCGTCGCCGCAGCAAGAGCAAGACCGATGACCTGGTTTCGATCTTCGACGAAGTCGAGGCCGCGAGCCCTGACGAAGAAGAGGCGCGCGCGCGCACGGCTGCCGCGGCAATGACGCAGAACGCGAACGCGGCCACGCACGCTCGCTCGATCTCGGGCGATCCGTCGATCGTGTCCGAGGTCATGCCGTCCGAGTCGGCCGGCGACTTCAGCGAAACACGCCTGCCGGGTGCCGACGGCAGCTTCGCCGTGCGCAGTGGTCTGCCGCTGATCGGCCATTTGCCGCTGGCGCAGCAACAGCGTGTCCTGTTCGGTGCCCTCGGCGTCGGCCTGTTGGCACTGCTGGTCGGCGCCTGGCTGGCCTTGAGCGCGGCCAGGGACAGCGCGACGCAGGTTGGCGCCGCCGGCCAGGCGCTGATGCAGTCGCAGCGCTTGGCCAAATCGGTATCGCAGGCCCTGGTGGGTAGCGCCTCGGCGTTCCCCGAAGTGCGCGAGAGTGTCGAAGTACTGGCCCGCAACACGCGCGGCTTGAAGACCGGCAGCGCCGACATTCCGGCCGCCTCGACTGCGGCGCAAGAGGCGATCGAGCCCCTGATGCCATTGATCGACCGGGCGGAAAAGAACGCTGGGGTGGTGACCGCCCAGCAAAAGACGCTGACCCAGGTCGGTCAGTCGCTGCGCGCGATCAACCGCCAGTCGTCCGAGTTGCTAGAGACAGCCGAGACGGTGTCGTCGCTCAAGCTGCAGCAGGACGCATCGGCCGCCGAGTTGTCGGCCGTCGGTCAATTGGTGATGCTGACCCAGCGCATCGGCAAGAGCGCCAACGAGTTCCTGACCACCGAGGGGGTCAGCCCCGAGGCGGTGTTCCTGTTGGGCAAGGATCTGAGCTCGTTTCGCGAGATCGCCAACGGCCTGCTCAGCGGTAGCACGGAGTTGCGCCTGCCGCCGACCAAGGACGCGCAGACCAAGGAGCGCCTGACGCAATTGATTGCGCAGTACGAGAAGACGCGTGCCGAGGCCGGCGTCATCCTAGGCAACCTGCAGGGCCTGGTGGCGGCGCGCGAGGCGCAGGCCGCGGTGGTCGCCGACAGCGAGCCGCTGCGCAAGGGCCTCGAAGTGGTCCAGGAACGGCTGTCGGAGAGCGGCGTCGGCGCCGGCCGCACGGCGCTGATCGTGCTCGGTATTGTCGGTCTGGTGGTCGGGGGCATCGGCTTCCTGCGCCTGTTCGTGGCGGACAACAGCCAGCGTGCGAAACAAGCCGAGGCGCAACGCATCCAGGCCCAGCGCCAGGAGCAGGAGGCCAAGCGCGTCAACGATGCCAATCAGGCGGCCATCTTGCGCCTGATGAACGAGTTGCAGACGGTGGCCGAAGGCGACCTGACCCAGCAGGCCACGGTGACCGAAGACATCACCGGTGCGATCGCCGACTCGGTGAACTACACGGTTGAAGAACTGCGCACGCTGGTGTCGCAGGTGCAAGGCACGGTGGGCCGGGTGACCGACACCACGCAGCAGGTCGAAAACACGTCGACCGAGCTGCTGGCCGCGTCGACCGAGCAGTTGCGCGAGATCCGCGAGACCGGTGAGTCGGTGCTGCAGATGGCCGGCCGCATCAACCAGGTGTCGGAAAAGGCGCAGCAGACGGCCGAGGTGGCACGGCGTTCGCTGGTTGCCGCCGAAACGGGGCGCGATGCGGTGCAGAACACGATCGGCGGCATGAACACGATGCGCGACCAGATCCAGGAAACCTCCAAGCGCATCAAGCGCCTGGGCGAGTCGTCTCAGGAGATCGGCGAAATCACCGAGCTGATTTCCGACATTACCGAACAGACCAACGTGCTGGCGTTGAACGCCGCCATACAAGCGGCGTCGGCGGGCGAAGCCGGCCGCGGCTTCTCGGTCGTGGCCGAAGAAGTTCAGCGCCTGGCCGAACGCTCGGGTGACGCCACGCGCCAGATTGCCGCACTGGTGAAGGCGATTCAGACCGACACCCAGGATGCGGTGGCGGCCATGGAGCGCTCGACCCAGGGTGTGGTCGAAAACACCAGGCTGTCCGACGCGGCGGGAACCGCGCTCGGTGACATCGATCGCGTGACGCGCCAGCTGGCCGAGCTGATCGAGCAGATCTCGGGCAACGCGCTCAAGGAAGCGCGCTCGGCCAACGTCGTGGCGCAGAACATCCAGCACATCTTCGCGGTCACGGAGCAGACCGGCGAGGGCACGCGCTCGACTGCCCAGATGGTGCGCGAGTTGTCACGCACGGCCGAAGAACTCAAGCAATCGGTCGCTCGCTTCAAGATCGCATGACGGCCCGCGCGCTGACCGTGTTCGTGCCGTCCCACAAGAATTCTGATCGAGGCTGACGCCGATGGATGCGCCGCACGACACCGAGAAGATCGACGACCTGAGCGCATTGGCATGGGTCCACGACGAATTGCGACGGTCGCTGGAAACGGCGCACAAGTCCATTCGCCGTTACCTGAAGGAGGCCGAGGCCCTGGCCGGCTCGGATGTCGATGCGGTCGACCCGGGTGTGCTGCGCGCGGCGCGCGCGCAACTGCACCAGGGGGTCGGCGCACTCGAACTGGTGGGCCTGCCCGCAGCGGCGCAAGTGCTGCGGGCCAACGAGGCCGCACTGCAAAAGCTCAGCGGGCGCCCGGTGACACTCAACGCGGCCGCCGCCGACACGATCGAGCAGGCCTCGTTCGCGTTGCTCGACTACCTGGCCCGCCTGCTGGCCGACAAGCCGGTGTCGCCGCTGGCCCTGTTCCCCCAATACCGCGCCGTGCAGGAGTTGGCCGGCGCTGACCGCATCCACCCCGCCGACCTGTGGCTGTATGACTGGCAATGGCGCGAGATCCCGGTCGATGCCGATGTCCCCCCGCACCACGCCGATTCGGCGTTGCGCAGTGAAGTCGAGGCGCAGACGCTGGCTCTGATGCGCAGGCCCGACGGCCAAGCGGCGGCGGCCTTGAGCGACCTGTTTGCCGGCCTCGCGACCGGCGCACAGGTGCAGGCCGGTGGCGGCACCGAGCGCCGGCTGGCCACGCTGTGGCAAATGGCCAGCGCCTTCTTCGAAGCCCAGGCGCAGGGGCTGCTGCAGCCAAACAATTACACCAAGCGTGTCGCCTCGCGCCTGCTGGCGCAGTTGCGCATCAGCGAACGCGCCGACGGCGCGCAGGGCGCTGAAGTCTCGCAGCGCCTGGCGCAGGATCTGCTGTTCTTCTGCGCTCAAGCCGCGTCGCCGGGCGACGGCCGGCATGCACCGCGCCTGGCTGCCGTGCGCCTGGCCTGGAATCTGGCGCGCCGCGCGCCGGTGGATTACCTCTCGACCCAACTCGGCCGCTTCGATCCGGCGTGGATCGCCCAGGCCAAGAAACGCGTGGTCGCGGCCAAGGAAGGCTGGGCCGCCGTCGCGGCCGGCGAATTGCATCGTCTGTCGACGCTCAGCGAACAATTCCAGCTCGTCGGCGAGTCGCTGCGCAAGCTCTACCCGAACGGCGAAATGCTGGCCCAGGCGCTCGGCAAGGTGGCCAGCAAGACGGTCACTGCCGGCACGGTGCCGCAGATGGAACTGGCGATGGAAGTCGCCACCGCGGTGCTGTATCTGGAGGCATCGCTGGAGGACGCCGATTTCGACCAACCCAGCCAGGGCGAGCGCGTGCGCCGCTTGGCCCAGCGCGTGGTCCAGGTGCAGGGCGGCACCAAGCCCGATCCGCTCGAGGGTTGGATGGAAGAGCTGTACCGGCGCGTGTCGGATCGGCAGACGATGGGCAGCGTGGTTCAGGAACTGCGGGGCACGCTGACCGAGGCCGAGAAGGCCATCGACGGCTTCTTCCGCCAGCCCGCCGCGCGTGAGCAACTGCACCCGGTGCCCGGGCAATTGAACGCCATGCGCGGCGTGTTCTCGGTGCTCGGACTCGAGCATGCCGCGCACGCGGTCGTGCGCATGCGTGACGACGTCGACATGCTCGCCGCAGCTGTCGGCGACAAGCCCGACGCTGCCGCCGTCGAGCGGTTGGCCAGAAATCTCGGTGCGCTCGGTTTCCTGATCGACATGCTCAGCGTGCAGCCGGCGATGGCCAAGTCGCTGTTCACCTTCGATGCGGCCAGCGGTCTGCTGCGCTCCGCGGTCGGCGGTGGCAGCCACCGGGCTTCGGAATTCGGTGCGCTCAACGGCCCGGCGTCCGCGGCGCCGGCTCCGGTCGAGCCGCGGCTGATCGAGCAGGCGCAGGCGCTGGCGATGGCCGCCGCGCACCCCGAAGTGTCGCTGGATGAGGTCTCGCTCGAGCTCGAGCGTTTGTCGCAGGAAGCGATGGTCGCCGACCAGCCGGTGCTCGCCGAGACCATGCACGCGGTCAAGACTGCATTTGCCGGTGCGCAGGACGACGGCGAACGCCAGGCCGTGCGCGACGAACTGGCGCAGGCCATGGCCGACTTCGTGCATACCTCGTCCGAACCCGCCGGGCTCGACGAGATTCCTCCGGCGCGTGCGATGCCACCGCTGACGGGCACGCCGACGCCGGCCGGTATGACCGGCCTCGAAGAAGACGACGAGATGCGCGAGATCTTCCTCGAGGAAGCGCGCGAGGTGATAGGCAACGCCGAACGGGCGTTGGCGGCGTTGGTTTCGGCGCCCGACGACCTGGGTGAGATGACCACCGTGCGCCGTGCCTTCCACACTTTGAAGGGCAGTTCGCGCATGGTCGGCTTGACCGCATTCGGCGAAGCTGCCTGGACCTGTGAGCAACTCTTCAATCGCCGCCTGGCCGACAGCCAGGCGGCCGATGGCGAGCTGCTGGCGCTGACCACCGACGTGATGGCATACCTGGGCGACTGGGTCGAGGCCATCGGCGCGCGCCGCGACGGTGGCCACAGCGCACAGGACATTCAGGGCGCCGTCGACACGTTCGGCATCAATGGCCAGCACACGGCGTTGGCGCTGCCCGGCGTGCCGTTGGTGCTGCACGAGCGCCCGCTCGCACCGGCGACGCCGTCGGCCCCCCGGCGTACCGACTTTGCCGCGCTGAGCATGCCTCAGGTGTCGGCGCCGATACCGCTGCTCGATCTGCTACCAGACTTGCCGGACGCCGATGCGCTCCAGTTGCGGCCCAAGTCGTCTGCGGTGCAACCGCTGCACGAGTTGCTCGCTGCCGATACCGAAGTCGCGTTCGAACTCGATCTGGGTGAGGCCGCAGCAATGCCGGTGGGCGGCAAGGACGCCCTGCAGGCCATTGCCGCGCCCGAGAGCACCAGCGATTCGCTGAGCTTCGATGTCGCCTCGGGAATGATGTCACTGGACATCGCCGAAACCGAGGTCGAAGCCGGATCCGCGCCCGAGCCCGAGCCCGAGCCGTACAAGATGATCGGCCCGCTGCGCGTGGGCATTCCGCTGTTCAACATCTTTCTCAATGAGGCCGACGAGCAGTCGCGCCGCTTGTGCACCGAGCTGGCCGAGTGGGCGCATGAGCTGCAGCGTCCTGTCGCCGACCATGCGGTCGCGCTGGCGCACTCGCTGGCCGGCAACTCGGCCACCGTCGGCTTTGCCGATCTGTCGCATCTGGCGCGCCTGCTCGAACATGCGCTGACGCGGTCGCAGGCGCTGCAGCACGGTGACGCCACAGAGGCCGCACTGTTCAACGACACAGCCGACCAGATTCGCCACCTGCTGCACCAGTTTGCGGCCGGCTTTCTGATGGCGCCGCCCGTCGAGCTCGTGGCCAGGCTGGTGGACCACGAACGCCACAGCGCCGAACGCCTGCATGCCGAGAGTCAATGGGCCGAAGAGCCTGACAGCAGCGCCGACGCGCAAGACATGGCGTTCGCTGCACCGAGCCCGCCGGTGCCGAGGCCCGAGCCTGCGCTGGCACCGGTGGCGCCGGCTGACGCGATGCTGCCGGCCGCGGCGACGCTGCCAACCGAGGCGGTGCTGCCGGCCGAGGCGGTGCTGCCGGCCGAGGCGACGCTGCCGGCCGAGGCGCAGGACAGTGCCAGCGCGCCGCTGCCGCTCGGTCAGACGCAGTTCCACGCCTTGAGCGACCTGTCGCCGGTGGCTCCCGCGCGCCGTATCACGGCGCCGCAACACGACGGCGCTCCCGATGAACAGGAAATCGACGCCGTCGATGCGATCGATGCCGAGCTGTTCCCGATCTTCGAAGAAGAGGCGCTCGAACTGCTGCCGCAGCTGGCCACGCACATGCGCGAATGGGCCACCCAGCCTGGCGAGGGTGCCGGCCCTGCGGCGTGCATGCGCGCACTGCATACGCTGAAGGGCGGCGCGCGCCTGGCCGGGGCCATGCGCCTGGGCGAGCGCGCGCACCGTCTGGAAACGGCGATCGAGCGGCTGGTGGCGGGTGACGCGGCGAGCAGCCATGACGTCGAGGCGCTGCTGGCACAGGTCGATGCCATCGGCGTGACGTTCGACGCGCTGCGCGGCCGCCCAGTGGCCGCGCCGCCGCTTGCCGAAGTGGTCACGCTCGGCGTGCCATCTGCACCGGCGGCCACACCGGCGCCGGCGCCGGCGGCGCAGCCGGGCCTGGCCAGCGTAGCGACGCCGTTGCCGGGCGACGAATCGACGCAGATCGACTGGAAGCGCTTTGCCGCCAACCGGCCGTCGGCCACGGTGCTGGCCGAGTTCGCACCTGTCGGCGGGCAGGGCGCACTGGGTGCCGGCACCGGCACGGTGCGGGTGCGCGCGCCGCTGCTCGACCGGCTGGTCAATCACGCCGGTGAGGTCAGCATCACGCGCTCGCGCATCGACGCCGAAGTCGCGCAGATGAAGAGCGCGCTGACCGACCTGACCGAAAACCTCGAGCGCCTGCGCCACCAGTTGCGCGAGATCGAGCTGCAGGCCGAAACACAGATCGGCTCGCGACTCGAGGCCGCCAAGGCCGAAGGCCATGCCTTCGATCCGCTCGAGATGGACCGCTTCACGCGCTTCCAGGAACTGACGCGGATGATGGCCGAGTCGGTCAACGACGTGGCCACCGTGCAGCGCGGCCTGCAACGCACATTGCAGTCGGCCGAAGACGAACTGGCGGCACAGGCGCGACTGACACGCGATCTGCAAGACGACCTGCTGCGCACGCGCATGGTCGAATTCGAGAGCCTGTCCGACCGCCTCTACCGCGTCGCACGCCAGGCCGCCAAGGAATTGCATAAGCAGGTGCGGCTCGACCTGGTCGGCGGCTCGATCGAAGTCGACCGTGGCGTGCTCGAACGCATGGGCGGGGCCTTCGAGCACCTGCTGCGCAACTGCGTCACGCACGGCATCGAATTGCCAGAGGCCCGCCTGGCGGCAGGCAAGGATGCGGCCGGCCAGATCACGGTCTCGGTGGCGCACGAAGGCAACGAAGTGGCGGTCGAATTCCGCGACGACGGTGGCGGCTTGAATCTGGCCCGTATCCGCGAACGCGGCGTCGCCCTCGGCCTGATTTCCGCGGACGCGCCGGTCAGCGATGGCGAACTCGCGCAACTCATTTTCACCCCCGGCTTCTCGACCGCCGAGGCCATCACCGAGCTGGCCGGTCGCGGTATCGGCATGGACGTGGTGCGCTCCGAAGTCAACGCGCTGGGCGGGCGCATCGAGACTGCCAGTGCAGCCGGGCAGGGCACCAGTTTTCGCCTGTTGCTGCCGTTGACGACCGCGGTGACGCAGGTGGTGATGCTGCGTGCGGGCGACGTCACCGTGGCGGTGCCGGCCACGCTGATCGAGATCGTGCGCCGCGCAACGCCGGCTGAGATCGCGGCCGCCTACAGCAGCGGCCGCTACATGCTGGCCGACACGGCGTTGCCGTTCTTCTGGCTCGGCGCGCTGCTGCAGGCCGGCGGGCGCAGCAGCGAAGTCGCATTGCGTTCGTCGCAGGTCGTGGTCGTCAAGAGTGCGCAACAGCGCGTCGCGTTGCATGTCGACGAAGTCCGCGGCAACCAAGAAGTGGTGGTCAAGAATCTCGGCGCCCAATTGGCGCGGGTGCCGGGCCTGGCCGGCATCACGTTGTTGGCGTCGGGTGTTCCGGCGTTGATCTACAACCCGGTGGCGCTGGCCACGTTGTACGGTGACGAAGCCCGCGCCGCGATGCGCGAGAGTGCGGCACCGCCGCAACTGCCCAGTGGCGGCGAGGCCCTGGTGCCGCGGCAAGCTCCGCTGGTGCTGGTAGTCGACGACTCGCTGACGGTGCGCCGCATCACCCAACGTCTGCTGGTGCGCGAGGGTTACCGCGTCGTGCTCGCCAAGGATGGCCTGGATGCGATCGAAAAGCTGGCCGAAGAAGTCCCGGCCGTGGTGCTGTCGGACATCGAGATGCCGCGCATGGACGGCTTCGACCTGGTGCGCAACATGCGTGCCGACGCCAGGCTGCGCGAACTGCCGGTGATCATGATCACCTCGCGCATTGCGCAAAAGCACCGCGACCACGCCGTCGAACTCGGCGTCGATCATTACCTCGGCAAGCCCTACGCCGAGGAGGATCTGCTGTCGCTGGTGGCGCGCTACACCGCGGACCGCACGACGACCACCTGACGCGGGGCCCGGGCTGTGCGCTGCCGGACGGGGGTGATCAAACGGCAGGTCTGAGGCCTGGCTGGCCACGCGCCCTCGGCGCGACGCCGCGGGCCGCCACGCCGCGCCGAGCGAACGCGAATCGGCATCAGTACTTGACCCGTGCGTAGTAGGTCTGTTGTGCCGCGTGGCGAGCCTGGCCGAGGGTGTGGATGTCGCGCTCGGCCAGCAGCGGGATCAACTTCAGGAAGATCTCTGCCGTGACCATCGCGTCACCGAGCGCGGTGTGGCGACCGAGCACGGCCACCCCCAGCCGCTCGGCGATGGCTTCCAGGCCGTGCGATGCCTGCTGCGGGTGGACCACGGCCGACAGCAGCAGCGTGTCGAGCACAGGCTGATCGAACGTCACGCCGCTGGGCTCCTGCCGCAACTGCAGAAAGCGCATGTCGAAAGCGGCGTTGTGGGCCACCAGCACGGTGTCCGTCGCAAAGGCGTGGAAGGCCGGCAGCACGGCGTCGATGATCGGCGCGCCGGCCAGCATTTCGGGGCGCAGGCCATGGATCGCGATACCCGCCGCAGGCACGTCGCGCTGCGGGTTGACGAGTTGTTCGAAACAATCCTCGCGGCGCAACTTGCCGGCCACGATGCGCGTGGCGCCGATCTGGATGATCTGGTCGCCGGCAGCGGGATCGAGCCCGGTGGTCTCGGTGTCGAACACGGTGTAGGTCAAGTCAACCAGGCGCCGGTCGGCCAGTTCACGCGCCTGCTCGCTGGTGGCGAAGAGATCGAAGTCATAAACCTCGGGGCGGCTCTCGCCGCGCACGAACTGCGCGGCATCGAGTTGTTCGCCGGCACCGGCCAGCGGCAACAGCAGGCAGAGCAGCGATTCGTGGCGAACACGCTCACGCTCGAACCAGAACGCGCCGTCGTGGCGCTCGACAACATCGCGCAGCGTCAGTGCCAGGCCCTCGGCACCGCCGCCGCGGCTGTGCATCGGGTCGATCTCCCAACTGCTGACGGTCTCGCTGCTGAGCGTATGGCCGCTCCACACCAGGTCCAGGCGCGCGCGCCCATCGCTTCGCGCCAGGCGCAATTGCACCAGCCTGACACCGAACTCGTCCACCAGCCGGCCGACCAGGTAGAGCAGGGCCTGTAGCAGCGAGTAACTGTCGACCTTGAGCCACAGCGCCGGGTCGACGGCGTCGGCCGCGGTGCGGCAGCCGTAGTCGGCCTCGATGCGCCGGCACGCCGCGGCCAGCAGGTCGGCGCCGAGCATGTCCTCCAGCGGCCAGCGTGTCTTGAGGCTCTGCGTGGTGTGGTGGGCCAGGTCATGGATGCGCTGGCTCATCGTGCGCACCTCGTCGCGGATCACGCCATGAAAGCGCTCGCGCGTGGCGGTGTCGATATCGTCGAAATCGAGCATCTCGACCGCCGCCTGCAAGTTGCCAAGCGAGGCGCGGCTGCCTTCGGTGAGCGCGTGCAGCAGGTGATCGCGCTCGGACTCGTCGGCGAAGTCGCGTGTGATGTTGTCCAGCATCAGCACGAAGCCATTCAGTGCCGTGGCCTCGCTGTCACTGGCGATCGCGCGCACGGGGGCCATTTGTACGCGCAGCAGCTGCCCGGCGCGCGTGCCCGTGATGAATTGTGCCGACGGGTGTGCCGCGCCGCGCTGCAGCCGTTGCTGCACCGATTCCAGCGCGTGCGCGACCAGCGCGCGGTCGAGCACGGCGTAGATCGAGCGGCCCAGGCCAATCAGCTCGGCGCCACCGGCCAGGGCCGGTGCACTCGAGAGCGACCGGAACTGCGTTCGCGCGCGGTTGTTGTAGAGCAGGATGCGACCGTCGAGGTTGCACACCACCACGCTCTGCGTCAGCTCGGCCATCAGTGCGGCAAGGCGGTTGCGCTC
>Ga0315271_10002280_pt1 | contig 11976 bp, 11 predicted proteins | sample C3_top_MG_FD_204664 | JGI IMG/M metagenome (GOLD analysis project Ga0315271, IMG submission 204664) | Sediment microbial communities from Yellowstone Lake, YNP, Wyoming, USA - C3_top | ecosystem: Environmental > Aquatic > Freshwater > Lake > Sediment | place: USA: Wyoming | collected 2017-08-01
TCGCTCGTGCACTCGTCGACGCGCCCGAATCGCCGCTCACGGTGCGCGAGACGGCGGTTCGAACGCTGGGCCGCGTGCTCTCGCCGGCAAAGCTCCAGGCGGCGCTCGTCCCGGCGCTCCGCGCCGCCCACCCGGTGGGGCTTCGGTCGGTTGCCGCCGAGACGCTCGCGCGCCACGGTGGCCAGGGCGCCTGCGCCGAGGTGATGGACCAGGTCTCGCTCGAGCCGGTCGCCGATCACCCCCGCTTCGAGCGGGCCGCCGCGCTCTGCGCGTCCAGACGCTAGCCGGCGAGCCCCGCGCCGACGGTCAGATCGTGTCCCACGAGTAGCCTTCCTTCTGGAAGGCGTGGTCGGCGACCATCTTCACGAGCTCGTCGTCGTTGTCGTCGATGCGGTTCAGGTTGCTGCGCATGCGGCGGCGGGCCCGGCCGGCGAAGATCTCCAGGATGGCCAGCTCCTGCGCCGAAGCCTCTTCGCCCTTCTCCTCCACCGCCGAGTTCACGCGCGAGAGGACCGCCGACAGCACGTAGAGGTCGATGAGGATGTCGGCCAGCCGGTGGGTGGCGAACTGCTTGCCGACGACCTGGCCGCCGTGCTTGCGGAGGATCCGGTCGGCGGCCAGCGCCACGTCGCGGGTGCCCTCCTCGACGACCGTGGCCGCCTTCTTCACCGCCGGCACGAGCAAGGTGAAGGTGCGCTTGTCGCCGACCAGGCCGGTGGCCAGGGAGGCCCGCTTCTTCGCGTATCCGGAGAGCACGCCGAAACCCTTGATGGGGTCGGCCACGCCGTGCTTCACCACCCCGGCCAGCTCCTTCAGCTGCTGGCCGACGTCGTTCATCGCGGTCAGAGCGATGAAGAGGCGCAGGATCTCGTTCGTCCCCTCGAAGATCCGGTTGATACGGGAGTCGCGCAGCGCCTTCTCGTAGGGGAACTCGCGCATGTAGCCGTTGCCGCCGGCGATCTGCAGGGCCTCGTCGGAGACCCGCCAGAGGGCTTCGGTGGCGAAGACCTTGGAGATGGCGGCCTCGACCGCGAAATCCTCGTACTTCTGATCCATGATCCCGGCCACCAGGCTCACGACCGACTCGGCGGCGAAGGCGTCGACCACCATCCCGCCCACCTTCTCCTTGATCATGCCGAACTCGGAGATGGGGCGGCCGAACTGCTGCCGCTCCACGGCCTGCTTCGCCGAGAGCGAGATGAGCCGCTTCATTCCGCCCACCGAGCCGCCGCCCAGGCCGGTGCGCCCGGCGTTCAGGATGCGCATGGCCGCCTTGAAGCCCTGGCCGATGCCGCCCAGCACGTGGTCGCCCGGTACGCGCACCTCGTCCATGCGCACGGTGGTGGTCGAGCTGGCCCGGATCCCCATCTTGTCCTCGTGGGGGCCGGTCGAGACGCCGGGCATGTCGCGGGTGATCACGAAGGCGGTCAGCGCGGCCTTGCCCTTCGACTGGACGTCGGGGGTCTTGGCGAAGATGGTGAAGAAGTCGGCCATGCCGCCGTTGGTGATCCAGATCTTCTCCCCGTTCAGGATCCAGTCGTTCCCGTCGCGGCGCGCGGTGGTGCGGACGGCGGCGGCGTCGGAGCCGGCGCCCGACTCGGTGAGGCAGAAGGCGGCGATCAGCTCACCAGTGGTGAGCTTGGGCAGCCAGCGGGCCTTCTGGGCCTCGGTCCCGAGGAGGAGGAGGCCGCGCATGCCGATCGAGCTGTGTGCACCCACGGTGAGGGCGATCGAGCCGTCGAAGGTGGCGATCTCCTGGAGCACCCGCGAGTAGGCGGTCGACCCGAAGCCGATGCCGCCGTGGGCTTCCGGGATGACGAGGCCGAAGAGGCCGAACTGGCGCAACTCCTCGAGGAAGGCGGCCGGCATCTCCGCCTTCGCGTCCCAGTCCCGGAACTCCTTCTCGCGCCCCGAGAGCAACTGGCGGACGGAGGCCAGCACCTGGCCGAGCGTCTCCTTCTCCCCCGGGTCCATCTCGGGGAAGGGGACGATGATCTCCTGCTCGATCTCCCCCATGCAGAGGGACTGGACGTAGCTGGCGGTCTTCTTGTCGGGCATGTGCCCCTCCTGATTCAAGAATCAGTATTTTGACGCACCGCGGCATCGAGCGCAAGAGGGCAAAAAGAAAAAGAACGCCGGGCCGTCCGGCTCCTCCTCGGCTACCGCTCCTCGATGTCGATCCGCCAGCCCATATTCTCCTCGGGATCGGGCGGGAGCGGCCGGGGCGCCGACGCCGGGAGACCGGCGCGGGCGCGGACCCAGGCAGAAAGCGCCCAGAGCTCCTCGGGGGAGGTGGCCCCGTAGGACGGCATGGGGGTTCCGTCGAGCCCGGTCGCCAGCGTCAGCCAGAGGTCGCGCATCGAGCCTCCGCGCAGGAAGCGGCCACCGGAGAAGGGGAGCGGGCGAATGGGCTTGCCGCCGTCGCGCCGGAGCGTGGGGGCGGACGGGCCGTCCCCTTCGCCGGTCTCGCCGTGACACTTGGCGCAGCCGTTCTTCCGCCACGCCACCTCGCCCCGCGCGAGAAGCTCCGGCGTCTCTGCCGGCGTCTCCGGCACCGCGATGGGCTCCCCCGGGCTCTCCTCGAGGAAGCGCGGGGAGAAGGCCTTCACGTGCGCCAGCACCGCCCAGCGCTCCTCCTCCGGAAGCCAGCTCCACGGGATCATCGCCGAGCCGTGCATGCCGCGGGAGATGGAGCGGAAGAGGTCCTCGTCGGTGGGCAGCGAGCCCGTCGGCGTGGACCGGATCTCGAATACACCTTTGGTGAAGTCGCGGGCGGGAACGAGCAAGCGGGCGGCGTGGATGCCCTTGCCGTTGCCGTTCACGCCGTGGCAGGGGATGCAGCGGAGCCGGTAGACCTCCGCTCCCAGCGCGCGGAAGCCGCGGTCGTCGTGCGGCCGCGCCCCGGCCGGCGCGCCGTCGGGCGTCGCCCCCCCGAGCCAGCGGCGCACGGTCTCCTGGGCCAGCGGAGGAATGGCGCGGGTGGCCGGGGGAGGGCGTTCGCAGGCGGTGAGCGGGAAGCCGAGCGCGAGAGAGAGCGCGAGGGAGAGCGCGAGGGGGAGGGGAAAAAGGCGCCGCACGGTCCGGATCCTATCCGCCCTCGTCGCGTCGCGCGCGAAGCGCGACCCAGGCTTCCGGCGTGGGGAGCACGGCGGACGCTGGTGGACCGAGGAAGCGCTCCGGGTCCTCGAGGACGTCCTGGGCGATGCGCAGCGAGCGAGCGGCGTAGAAGCCGTCGTTGACGCGCTCGTCGAGGGTCCATCGCACCGAGAGCAACTCCCGCACCTCGGTGCCGCCGCGCACCGGGACCAGGGTGGGGCGGATCGTGCCCACCACGCCGAAGATGCTCACCGTCCCGTATTCATACAGATGGTGAAACGTGTCGGACAGGCCGACCGAGCCCAGGTTGGCGAGGAAGAGGCTCGCGAAGAACGGGTCGTCCCGCATCAGGAAGCCGGGCAGCAGGTTCCAGCGGTCGAGCCAGGCGGCGAGCCGGGTCAGCGCCGAGATGGCGAAGCCGGGGAAGCGCATGAGGATGGCCGCCTCCTGGTCGATCTGGCGGCGCTGCCCCCAGCGCCCCTCGTTCACCGCCTCCGCCACCCGTCGCACCGCCTCCTCGAAGGGCTCCTCGGCGCCGAACCGGAGCTTGACCGTGGCGAAGGGGGCGGGGTCCTTCATCTCCTTCTTCGCGGCGAAGGCGATCGAGACCTCGCGCCGCTGGTAGACCCGGCCGCCCGATGCGAAGCGGTTCAGCCCCGGACGCAGGCGGAGGGCGCACGCGGAGGCGTACAGGACGAGGTGGAAGAGGGTGGCCCGGCTCTCGTGGGAGCGGTTGTAGGCGCGCAGCCAGCTCCGGGCCCGGCCCACGTCGTAAAAGGCCTCGTGGTAGACGGCGCTCTCGTTGCGGCGCCGCATGAGGTAGGGCACGACGCCCCGGACCGGCGGGAGGTCGCGAACCAGGTCTCCGTCTGGGCGGCGGAAGAGGGGCATGGCGACGAAGACTGGCCACCGCCGTTCCGCGTGTCAACCCGATCCGTGGCCCGGCCTGTGTTCGCACAACCCGGCAAGCAAACGAGAAAAAAAGGCGCTAGAATCGAGGGGTGCGCCCATCCCGGCGATTCATCAAGACGGAGATCATCCTTCCGGAGACGGCCATCGGCAAGGCCGCGGTGATCGGCGGGCTGGTCGCCGGAGGCACCGCAGCGGTGGCGATGGTCGCGCTCTTCACGGCTTTCCTCATCGAGACGTTCCGTGTGAGCGGGTAGCATGCCGAACGTCGGGGCGTTCATCCAGAACCCGAGGCAGTTTCCGAGGATCCTGGCCAAATACCGCGTGGTGGTGTCGCATGCGGGGGCGGGCTGGTCGGCCGAGACCTTCGACATCTCCGCCACCGGCTGCCAGATCATCTCGCCGCGCCCCATGCAGAAGGGCGAGGTGGCCAAGCTGGTGATCGAGGCGCCGCAGCTCTCCCAACCTCTCTCGGTCTTCGGTTCGGTGGCCTGGACGGCCGACGCGGGCCGCTTCCGAGCCGGGGTGACCTTCGCCGAACGGCAGCCCGACGGCGATCCGGCTGCCTGGTTCAAGAGGTTGCTCGCCAACCAGCCCGGCATCGAGGGAACGATGCGGCGGCTCCCCGAGCGGCTCCCGCACGACACCAAGCTCTTCCTTCGCCCTCCGCCCCAGTTCATCTTCGACTTCGGCCCCGACGAGGTGGCGCTTCTCAAGCTGCTCGGCGACGGCACCACCATCGGCAAGGTGCTGCGCGACGGGCCCTTCTCCCCGGCCCAGGCGGCGCGGGTCATCTACGCGCTGCTCGAGCAGCGGGTGATCACCCTGTCGCTCGGCGAGGCGGCTCCGGCGTGGCGATGGAAGGCGGCGCTGGCCGATTTCGAGTCTCAGGTCGGAGAGCGGCAGCCGCCTCCGCCCCCGCCGCCCCGGGAGGCGATGCCTCTGTCCGTGCCGCCCGCGTCGTTCGGCCGCACGAAGCCCATCGGCCCCGCGGCCCCGGCGCCCTCCCAGGCAGCGGCTCCCTCTCAGGCAGCGGCGCTGCAGGAACCGGCGGTTCCGCCCCCGACAGAGGCTCCGGCAGCGCCAACCCGGACCGTGACATTGCGCGGGCCCGAGGCGCAGGAGTGCTTCGACCTCGCCGTTTCGGCTGTTTCGATGGGGGAGATCTCGACGGCCATCGGGCTTCTGCGGCGGGGGTTGCAACTCTCCCCCCGGGACCCGGAGATCTCGGCACTGCTCGGAAAGCTCGCCTTCCGCGACCGGCAGGCGGGGCAGCAGTAGGCTCGCCCGCCCGCCATGCAAGCGCTCTCCCTCGACGCGACCTGGGCAGAAGCGTGGGCCGAGCGCGGATTCCGCTGGCGTGTCCTCCTCACCGTCCCGATGCTCGTGGCCACGCTTTTCGCGCTCGCCGCCGTGGTGAAGTGGGTGGAGCGGCGGCCCGGCGCGATCCTGCCCGATCCGGTGCTGGCCTGGCTCGCCCCCCGCGACGTCACCTGGCCCGTCTTCACGCTCATCTACGTGGGCATCCTGCTCGCGCTGTTCCTCCTCGCGCGGACGCCGGTGCGGCTCGTCATCGGCGTGCAGGCCTACGTGGTGATGGCGCTCCTGCGAATCGTGGTGATGTGGGCGACGCCGCTCGACCCGCCCCCGGGCATGATCATCCTGGAGGACCCGCTGGTTCAGCTCTTCGGAGGCGCGTCGCAGGCGCTCACCCGGGATCTCTTCTTCTCCGGGCATACCTCCACCATGTTCCTCCTCTTCCTGGCCGTTCCGGGGCGACCGGCCAAGGCCTACTTCCTCGCCTCCACCGTTGCCGTGGCGTGTCTCGTCCTCGTCCAGCACGTTCACTACGCGGTCGACGTGCTGGCCGCGCCGGCCTTCGCCTACGCGGCCTGGAGGATCGCCGGGATGGGCTGGGGCTTCCCCGTTACAATCCGCCGCCCATGAGCACGACCAAGGACGGACGTCGGCAGTTCGCGAGCGACAACTACGCAGGGATCTGCCCAGAGGCCTGGCAGGCCATCGCCCGCGCCAACACCGGACACGTCCTCTCGTACGGCGAGGACCCCTGGACGGCCAGGGCAGCGGATCTGTTGCGCGAACTCTTCGAGACCGACTGCGAGGTCTTCTTCGTCTTCAACGGCACCGCGGCGAACTCGCTGGCCCTCGCCTCCATGTGCCAGAGCTACCACTCCATCGTCTGCAGCGAGACCGCCCATGTCGAGACCGACGAGTGCGGCGCGCCCGAGTTCTTCTCCAACGGCACGAAGGTCCTGACCGTTGCCGGCAAGGAGGGGAAGGTGGATCCGGCCGCGGTGGACTGGGCGGTCCGGCGCCGCACCGACATCCACTATCCCAAGCCGCGAGTCGTGAGCCTCACCCAGGCCACCGAGCTCGGCACCGTCTACACGCCCGACGAGCTGAAGGCCATCTGGGCCCGGGCCAAGTCGCACGACCTGCGCATCCACATGGACGGGGCGCGATTCGCGAACGCCGTGGCCTCGCTCTCCTGCACGCCCAAGGAGATCACCTGGCAGGCCGGCGTGGACGTGCTTTGCTTCGGGGGCACGAAGAACGGCATGGCGGTGGGCGAGGCGGTGGTCTTCTTCGACCGGAACCTGGCCCGCGAATTTGACTACCGGTGCAAGCAGGCCGGACAGCTCTCGTCCAAGATGCGCTTCCTGGCCGCGCCCTGGGTGGGCATGCTGGAGGAGGGCGCCTGGCTGCGTCACGCCCGCCATGCCAACGGCATGGCCGAGCTGCTGCACGGACTGGTGAAGGGAATCCCCGGCGTCGAGGTGCGCCACCCCCGGCAGGCCAACAGCGTCTTTCTCGGCATCCTGCCCGCGGCCCGCGACGCGCTCCACGCGCGCGGCTGGCACTTCTACGACTTCATCGGCTGGGGAGGCGCGCGCCTCATGTGCTCCTGGGACACCACCGAGGAGGACGTCCGGTCCTTCGCCCGTGACCTGGCCGAGGAGAGCGCCCGGGCCGCTCCGTAGCCGCGCTCCCATGGACATCCTGCTCTACGTGCTGGGCGTGGCGCTGCTGGCCGCGGGGGTGGCTGGGCTGGTGGTGCCGGTGCTCCCCGGCGCGGGGTTGCTCGTCCTGGGGATCATGGCCCTCGCCTGGGCAGGCGACTTCGCCGTCCTGGGCTGGGGAACGGTTGCCTTCGCGGCTGCCATGGGACTGGCCATCACCGCCGTCGACTGGGGCGCAAGCGTGCTGGGTGCCAAGGCCTTCGGAGCCTCGAAATGGGCGGTGATCGGCTCGGCGGTGGGGCTTCTCGTCGGGCTCTTCCTGGGGCTGCCCGGCATCCTGCTCGGCCCGGCGGTCGGTGCGATCGTCTTCGAGTACGCCAAGGATCCGAACTTCGGCCGCGCGGCACGGGCGGGCGCCGGTGCCTTCGCCGGATTCGTCGTGGGCAGCATCCTCAAGGTAGTCCTGGCCTTCGTGCTGCTGGGCGTGGTCGCGTTGCGGTTCGTATTTCACTGATAGTGCATGATGGACTCCTTCCAGGGCAAGGTGGTTCTCGTCACCGGCGGTGCTGGTGGAATCGGCCAGGCGATCGCCCGCGCGCTGGCCGGGGCGGGCGCGCGCGTGGTCCTGGCCGGGCGGAGCGAGGCGGCGCTGCGAGCCGTCGACCTGGGAGAGGGACGCGTTCCGGCTGCAGTGATTTCACTCGACGTCCGTGACGCCGGGGCGTGGGATCGAGCGATCTCCGCGGTGGTCCGCGACCTGGGCGCCCTCGACGTGCTGGTTCACAACGCCGGCATCGTCGACCCCGGGCCGCTCGAGGCCATCCCGCCGGACCGCCTTCGAGCGCTCCTCGAGACCAACCTGCTCGGCGCCATGCTGGGCTGCCGGGCCGCGCTCCCGGCGCTCCGGGCCCGAAGGGGCGCCATCGTCCACGTCGCGTCGATGGGTGGGCTCGTCCCCATGCCCTTCGAGGCCGCCTATGCGGCCAGCAAGGCCGGCCTGCGCCAGTTCTCGCTGTCGCTTCGGGCGGAGCTTTCCGGCAGCGGCGTGACGGTGTCGCTCGTCACGCCGGACTCGGTGGACACCCCCCAGCTCGCGGCCGAGCTCCTCCAAGACGAGGCGTCCCTCTCCTTCGCCAGCGCCCCGCTGCATCCGGATGCGGTCGGGCGCGCCGTGCTCGCGGTGCTTCAAAGCGGTGCTCCGGAGATCCTGGTTCCCGCCGGTGGAGGATTCGCCGCCCGCCTGGCCGCGGCATTTCCGCGGTTCCTCCTCTGGCTCATCCCGTTCCTGCGCAGGTCGGGAGCGAAGCGGATGGCGCGGATGCGGGCCGAGCGGTCGGGGAAGAAGGGCTGACCTCGCCTCTCCCGGACGCCTTGCGCCACCCGGCGACCCTTGGCAGAGTGCGCCCGTGCGCGACCATCTCTACGACCAAGTGCCCTTCCACGTTCCCGAGATCGAGCACCGCTACGGCGGGAACGTCCACCTGCTCGCCGATCCCTTCCTGCTCGACCTGCTCGCCAAGCTGGCCGCCAAGGAGACCGAGCAGCCTGCGGTGAACAACCTCATGGTGGACATCTACCGCGGCCTGTCCCGCGTGGTCCTGAACGCCGAGTTCCCGCGCAAGCTGGTAGAGGTCCCCACCCGGATGATCGACCACACGCCCGAGGGCGTCTGGCGCGGGCAGATCCTCGAGCCGCTCACCCGGGCGGTGACGGTGAACATCGCCCGGGCCGGCGCGGTGCCTTCACACACAGTGTACGATCTTCTCAACACCGTGCTGCTGCCGAGGCTGGTTCGCCAGGACCACATCATCATGAGCCGGATGCTCGGCGACGCCGACCAGGTGGTGGGCGCCGGCATCGGGGGGATGAAGATCGGCGGCGACGTGGACGGGGCCTACCTGCTCTTTCCCGATCCCATGGGCGCCACGGGCTCGTCGCTGTCCATGGCGCTCGACACCTACAAGAAGAAGGTGCCCGGCACGCCGCGAAAGATCATCGCGCTCCACCTCGTGGTCACGCCCGAGTACCTGCGCCGCATGAGGAAGGATCACCCGGAGATGGTGGTCTACGCCGTGCGGCTCGACCGCGGCCTGTCGCCGGAGAAGGTGAACGGGACCGTTCCCGGGACGTACTGGGACGAGGAGAAGGGGCTGAACGAGCACGACTACATCGTGCCTGGCGCGGGTGGCCTCGGCGAGGTCATGAACAACGCGTGGGTTTGACAGCGCCGGCTTCAGCCGGCGCAAGAACCATTCACGGAACCGCCCCCGGGATCACCAAGGCCTCCGGCCACCCCCCCCGAACACAAGAAGGCCCCGGTCGCCTGCGCGGCCGGGGCCCCTTCACTGCACGTTTCGACGATCCGCTGCGCCGCCGCCTACTTCAGAGTGGCGACCAGGTCCGTCACGGCCTTCACCGACTTGTCCATCATGGCCTGCTCCTCGGCGTTGAGCTTCAGCTCGAGGATGCGCTCGGCGCCGCCGGCGCCGATGACCACCGGCACGCCGACGTAGAGCCCCTTCACGCCGAACTCGCCGTTCAGGAAGACGCAGGTCGGCAGCACCCGCTTCGAGTCCTTGAGGAAGGATTCGGCCATGGCGATGGCCGACGAGGCCGGCGAGTAGAAGGCCGACCCGGTCTTGAGAAGCGCCACGACCTCGCCGCCGGCGCCGCGGGTCCGCTTGACCATGGCGTCCATGACCTCCTTGGCCTTGGCCGCGTCGCCGTACTTCTTCTCGAGCAGCTCCATGACCGGGATGCCGCACACGGAGGTGTAGCGGACGAGCGGCACCATGTCGTCGCCGTGGCCGCCCAGGGTGACCGCCGAGACGTCGCGAACCGAGACGCCCAGCTCCCAGGCGATGAAGGAGACGAAGCGGGCCGAGTCGAGCACGCCGGCCTGCCCGACCACGCGGTTGTGCGGGATCCCGGTGATCCGCTGGCAGAGCGTCACCATGGCGTCGAGGGGGTTGGAGATGACGATGACGAACGCCTTGGGGCAGTACTGCTTGATGCCCTCGGCGACGCTGGTCATGATCTTCGAGTTCACCGCGATGAGGTCGTCGCGGCTCATGCCCGGCTTGCGGGGCAGCCCGGCGGTGACGATGCACACGTCGGCGCCGGCGATGTCGGCGTAGTCGTTGGTGCCCTTCAGGGAAACGTCGAAGCCGTCGACCGGAGCGGCCTCGGCGATGTCCAGCATCTTGCCCTGGGGCAGCCCCTCGACGATGTCGAACAGCACCACGTCGCCGAGCTCACGCTGCGCGCAGAGTTGCGCCAGCACGCCACCGATCTGCCCGCCGCCGATCAACGCAATCTTCTTCCTTGCCATGGTCGTCTCCTTGGGTGTGTTGGAACGGGTTTACGCGCTACGCGATGCTGTCGATGATGGCGTTGAGGGTCGGGCTGGGCCGCATGGCCTTCCCCGTCTTCGCCGGGTCCGGCTGGTAGTAGCCACCCAGGTCCACCGGCTTGCCCTGGGCGCCGATCAACTCGGCATTGATCTTCGCCTCGCTCTCCTTGAGCTGCGCGGCGACCTTCGAGAACCTGGCCGCGAGCTCGGCATCCTTCGACTGCGCGGCCAGCGCCTCTGCCCAGTACATGGCCAGGTAGAAGTGGCTGCCCCGGTTGTCGATCTCGCCCACCTTGCGGGCCGGCGACTTGTTGTTGTCGAGGAACTTCGCGATGGCCGAGTCGAGGGTCTCGGAGAGCACGGCGGCCTTGCCGTTCTTCGTCGCCGCGGCGATGTGCTCGAGCGAGGCGCCGAGCGCGGAGAACTCGCCCAGCGAGTCCCAGCGGAGGTAGCCCTCCTTCACGAACTGCTGCACGTGCTTGGGGGCCGAGCCTCCCGCGCCGGTCTCGAAGAGGCCGCCACCGGCGAGCAGCGGGACGATGGAAAGCATCTTGGCGGAGGTGCCGACCTCGAGGATGGGGAAGAGGTCGGTCAGGTAATCGCGGAGCACGTTGCCGGTGACCGAGATGGTGCTCTCGCCCTTGCGGATGCGCGCGAGCGTGAGCTTCATGGCGTCGACCGGGGCGAGGATCTGGATCTCCAGCCCCTTGGTGTCGTGCTCCTTCAGGTACTTCTCCACCTTGGCGATCACCTGCCGGTCGTGGGCGCGGTTGCGGTCGAGCCAGAAGATGGCCGGCCAGCCGGTGGCGCGGGCGCGGTTCACTGCCAGCTTCACCCAGTCGCGGATGGGGACGTCCTTCGCCTGGCACATGCGGAAGATGTCGCCCTCCTCCACCTTCTGCTCGAGCAGGGTGGCGCCGCTGGCGTCGTCGACGACCCGGATCGCGCCCGCGGCGGGGGCGAAGAAGGTCTTGTCGTGCGAGCCGTACTCCTCGGCCTGCTGGGCCATGAGGCCGACGTTGGGGACGCTGCCCATGGTGGCCGGGTTGAACGCTCCGTTCTTCCGGCAGTCGTCCATGATCTCCCGGTACATGGTGGCGTAGCAGCGGTCCGGGATCATGGCCTTGGTCTCGTGGAGCTTGCCGTCCGTCCCCCACATCGACCCCGACTCGCGGACCACCACCGGCATGGACGCGTCGACGATGACGTCGCTCGGCACGTGCAGGTTGGTGATGCCCTTGTCCGAGTCGACCATCGCCAGCGCCGGGCGCGTGGCGTACACGGCCTGGATGTCGGCCTCGATCTCGGCCCGCTTGTCGGCCGCGAGCGTCTGGATCTTCTTGTAGAGGTCGCCGAGCCCCATGTTCGGATTGACACCGGCCTGCTTCAGCGCGGCGGCGTGCTTCTCGAAGACGTCCTTGTAGAAGACGGTGACGGCGTGGCCGAACATGACGGGGTCGGAGACCTTCATCATGGTGGCCTTGAGGTGCAGAGAGAGCAGCACCCCGCTCTTCTTGGCCTCGTCCATCTGGTCCGCGAAGAACTTCCGCAGCGCCTTGACGCTCATCCTGGTGGTGTCGATGACCTCGCCCGCCAGGAGGCTGGCCTTCTTCTTGAGGACCGTCACCTTCCCGGCGG
>Ga0315271_10002281_pt1 | contig 11976 bp, 8 predicted proteins | sample C3_top_MG_FD_204664 | JGI IMG/M metagenome (GOLD analysis project Ga0315271, IMG submission 204664) | Sediment microbial communities from Yellowstone Lake, YNP, Wyoming, USA - C3_top | ecosystem: Environmental > Aquatic > Freshwater > Lake > Sediment | place: USA: Wyoming | collected 2017-08-01
GCGTGCGAAGCGGCGTGCGCCGGCAGTGCAATGGCGCCAGCGGCGAACAACAGGGCGGTGAGGAGCTTGCTCATGGGAGTCTCTTTCAGTTGATTGATTGGATAGTTGATGCAATTGCAGCCGCCACACGCAACGCGCAAAACGGGCGACGCGGGACGATAACGCAGGCCGCGCCGATCGGTGGACAGGGTCTGCCCGAATTCGAAGAGCCCGATTTCAGCCCAGCCCTTAGAGTTCAGCCCTTTGCCAAGACCCGCGCCCGATGTTCATCCTGCAATCCGCGACGTTCCGGTCTTGCGCCGCGCTGGCCTTGCTGACCACGCTGGGCCTGCCTGTCGCGGCGGCACCGCACCTGCCTGCCAATGACGCGCAGGTGCTCGAAACCGTGCCCGCCCGCGTGGCCAACCCGCGTGCGCGCGATCTGCAGGCGCTGCGCGTGGCCTGGCGTGCCAACCCGCGTGATGCCGGGCTGGCAGTGCAACTGGCGCAACGATATTTCGACGAGGCCGCGGCCTCGGGCGATCCGCGCTACGTGGGCTACGCGCAGGCCGCGCTCGCGCCCTGGTGGGACCAGGTGGCGCCGCCGGTGGCGGTGCGGGTGCAGCGTGCGGTGCTGCTTCAATACAGCCACCAGTTCGCCCCGGCATTGGCCGACCTCGACGCCGCGGTACGGGCGGAACCAGACAACGCACAGGCCTGGGCCTGGCTGGCCGCCGTTCACCTGGTGCGGGCCGACTACGGTGCCAGCGCCAGAGCCTGTGATCGGCTGGCACCACTGACGACTCCGCTGCTGGGCATCGGTTGCCGCGCCGCCGCGGATTCTCTGTCGGGCCGCGCCGAGGCCGCCGCCACGGCGGTGGCTGCCGCGCTGCAGGCGGCCGTCGACGCGCGGCCCGAAGCGCGTTTGTGGGCCCTGACGCGGTGGGCCGAGATTGCCGAACGGCGCGGCGACGCGGCCGGCGCCGAGCGGGCCTTTCGCGAGGCACTGGCCCTGGACGTTGCCGATGTCTACCTGCAGGCCGCGTACGCCGACTTCCTGCTCGACCGCGGCCGCGCCGCCGAGGTGCTGGTGCTGCTCAAGGGCGGCGCCCGCGCCGACGTGCTGCTGTTGCGTCTGGCGTTGGCGGCCAAGGCCGCGAACGACCCGCGCGCAGCGGGCTGGTCACGCGAGCTTGCCGCCCGCTTCGACGCCGCGCGGGCCCGCGGCGATCGCACGCACGAGAAGGAAGAAGCCCGCTTCGCGCTCGCCCTGCAGGGTGACGCCACACGCGCACTGGCGCTGGCGCAGAGCAACTACGCCATGCAGCGCGAGGCGGCCGACGCACGCATCTTGCTCGAAGCGGCGCTCGCCGCGCGCCAGCCCAAGTCGGCGGCGCCGGTGCTCGATTGGCTGCAGGCCAACCACGTCGAGAGCGTGATCCTGCGGTCGCTGGCCGGCAAACTGGTGGCCGTGCAATGAAGCGCCTTTGCACTGCGCTGGCCATCGCACTCGCTCTGCTGGCGGCGCCGGCGCTGGCGCACAAACCGTCCGACAGCTATCTCTCGATCACCGTCGGCGACACCGGGGTGACTGGCCAATGGGACATCGCCTTGCGCGACCTCGATTTCGCGATCGGCCTGGACGCCGACGGCAATGGTGAGATCACCTGGGGCGAGGTGCGCACCAAGCACGGCGAGATCGCGGCCTACGCGCTGGCGCGGCTGGCCGTGCGCGGCGACGGTGTGGCCTGCGCCATCGAGCCTGGCGCCCAGCAGATCGATGAGCACACGGACGGCGCCTACACCGTGTTGCCGCTGACCCTGCGCTGCGTCGCGCCGCCGGCGCAGCTGACCATCACCTACACCTTGTTCGCCGACCTCGACCCGCAGCACCGCGGCCTGCTGAACCTGCAGGCGCTGGGCCAGACCCGTACCGCCGTGCTCGGGCCGCAGGCGCCAACGCAGAGTTTCGAGTTGAAGGCGGTCGGCCGCTGGGCCCAATTCATCGCCTATGCGCGCGAAGGCGTGTGGCACATCTGGATCGGCTTCGACCACATCCTGTTCCTGCTCTCGCTGCTGCTGCCTGCGGTGCTGCTCTGGCGCGCACCGGGCTGGCAAGCCGTCGACACCTTCCGCGCTGCATTCGTCGACGTCTTCAAGATCGTCACCGCGTTCACTTTGGCGCACTCGATCACCTTGTCGCTGGCCACGCTGGGCTTCGTCTCGCTGCCTTCGCGCTGGGTCGAGTCGGCGATCGCGGCCTCGGTCGTGCTGGCGGCGCTGAACAACCTGTGGCCGCTGTTTCACGGCCGGCGCTGGATGGTGGCCTTCGGCTTCGGCCTGATCCACGGCTTCGGCTTCGCCAGCGTATTGGTCGACCTGGGCCTGCCGCGCGAGGCGCTGGCGCTGGCGCTGGTGGGCTTCAACCTCGGCGTCGAAGCAGGGCAGTTGGCGATCGTCGCGCTGTTCCTGCCGCTGGCGTTCGCGCTGCGACGCACGGCGCTCTACCGCCGCGTGGTGATGCTCGGCGGCTCCGCGCTGATCGTGGCGCTGGCGGGCACCTGGCTCGTCGAGCGCGCGTTCGAAGTGAAGCTGCTGCCGTTCTAGCGCGCGGAGCCGAGTGAGCGCTCCAGCGCATCGACGAACATCTTCGCCACATCGAAGCCCGTTTGGTCGGTGATCTCACGGAAACAGGTAGGGCTGGTGACGTTGATCTCGGTCAGGCAGTCGCCGATCACGTCCAGACCGACGAGCAGCAATCCGCGCGCCGCCAGCGTCGGGCCGAGGCTCACGGCGATCTCGCGATCACGTGCCGACAGCGGCTGGGCCACGCCCTTGCCGCCGACCGCCAGGTTGCCGCGGATTTCGCTGCCCTGCGGGATGCGCGCGAGCGAAAACGGCACCGGCTCGCCGCCGATGACCAGGATGCGCTTGTCGCCCTGGGCGATCTCGGGCAGGTACTTCTGCACCATCACCGTGACGGCACCGTTGTGATTCAGCGTCTCGACGATGCTGCCCAGGTTCAGGCCGTCGGGGCCGACGCGGAAGATGCCCATACCACCCATGCCGTCGAGTGGCTTGAGGATGATGTCACCGTGCTCGGCATGGAAGGCGCGCACGGTCGCCGCGTCGCGGGTGACGAGGGTCGGGCCGATGAACTGCGGGAACTCGAGGATCGCGAGCTTCTCCGGGTGTTCGCGCAGCGAAGACGGCTGGTTGAAAACCCGCGCGCCTTCGCGCTCGGCCTGCGACAGCAGGTGGGTGGCGTAGAAGAACTCGCTGTCGAACGGCGGGTCCTTGCGCATCAGCACTGCGTCAACATCAGCCAGCGCGAGGTCGGCGGTCTGCTCGACCGTGAACCAGTCGTGCTCGTCGCCGGTGAGTGCGATGCGCCGCGCACCCTGCGCCGTGACGCGCGCGCCGCGCCGCCAGCTCAGCTGCGAGACCTCGCAGGCCCACAGCGCGCGGCCGCGACGCGCCGCCTCGCGCATCATCGCGAAGCTCGAATCCTTGTAGGTCTTGAACGAGGCCAGAGGGTCGGCAACGAAGAGCAGGCTCATGGGGTCGGCAGGGCGCATGACAGAGCGCTACTGTTGCACAAGCCGCGCGGCGCTGCCGGCGCGTCGCGATTCAGCCCTCGAGCGCCGCGCGCACGCGCGCGCCGATGCCGGCCAGCCGCGACCGCGGCTCGTTGGCGAACACCAGGCGCAGGTAGTGCGCGGTATCGGGCAGGCCCCAGTTCTCCATCGAGGTGGCGGCGATCTGACCGCGCTCGAGCAGGGCCCGCGACGCCTCGCCGCCGGTGATGCCGCGCGGCGCCATGTCGATCAGCAGCGACCAGCCCCCTTGCGGTCGCACGACCGCGAATTCGCCACTCAGCTCGGCGAGCAGCAGGTCGCGCCGCGCCTGCCACTCGGCGGTGCAGGCAGCGATGCCGTCGTCGTCGGCCAGGATCGCGGCCGTGGCGGCCGGCTGCGCGATGCCGACCGGCGTGACCACGTTGGACAGGCTGACCCGCGCCAGCGCTTCGGACAACGCGGCCGGGCACACGACCCATCCGACCCGCCAGCCGATCATGCGGTACTCCTTGGACAGCGCGCCGACCGCCACCGTGCGCTCCCGCATGCCCGGCAGCGAAGCCGGGTGAATGTGCGCCACGCCATCGAACAACAGGCGCTCCATCGCGGCGTCGTAGATCATCCAGGCATCGGCGGCGACGCAGGCCTCGCACACCGCGCGCCACTCGGCGGCGTCGAACACCGCGCCGGTGGGCATCGAAGGGCTCATCATAAGGAACGCGCCGATACGCGAGCCGCGCGTGGCGATGACGCTGCGCAGGGCGTCGACATCGAGCCGCCAGCCCGACATGCCGGGCCGCAGCGGCACGAAGCGCGGCACGCCGCCGGCCAGCCGCACACGGTTGACGAGACCGACATAGGTCGGGCTTGTCAGCACCACTTCGTCGCCCGGATCGATGCAGGCCAGCAGCGCGTTGAGCACGCCGCTCAGGCCGCCGGCGCTGATGAAACATTGGCGGCGCCAGTCGTATGTGTCGGCCGGCAGCCCGGCCAGGCGAGTCACCAAGCCCGTCGCCGCCTGGCGCAGGGCGTTGTGGCCGAAGAACGGCAGGTAACTGTTGGCATCGCCGTCGCGGACGGCGCGCTCGGTCGCGACCAGTGCAACGGCCGGCGGCGCCAGGTCGGTGTCGAGGTTTTCCAGCCGCAGCACCCGCGGATCGGCGAGCAAATCGGCCTTTTCGCCCATGCGCTCGACGCCGATATCGGTGAGTTCCATCACACGCCGACTCGGCTTGCGCCGCGGCGCCGGGCCGTTCGTGACTTTGCTCACCATGCGTGACTCCTGCGAATCGCGTTACGCGCCGCACTCTAGCGCAGGCGCAATGGCGGCGGCGGCGGTGTTCCGCCCACCCCGCCTGAAACGTTCAGTCGCAATCGGAATAGCCTTGTGTGCTCCCGCGCGCGTGCTGTCGCGTTGAATGTGGGTTGACACGAAACCGCTCAAGGAGCCCAGCCATGAATTCAACCTCTACCAACCAGCACGCGCCGATCGCCGCCCAGAGCGTGTTCTCGCGCCCCGCAGCCCTGATCGGAGGCGTCATCGGCCTGGTCGCACTGACCGCGATCGCGACCACGCTGGCGACACGCGCGCTGGCGCCGAGCGACGCCGACGCGCGCAACGGCTCGTCCGCGCCGCTGGCGGCCATCAGCACGCCGGCCGCCGATGCCATGCCAACGGCGCAGCCGCCGGTCGCGATGGCCGAGAAGGTGACCACGCCGACCCCGAGCAAACCCGTGCACGCCAGCGCCGCGCCCGCACCGCGCGCCACGGCCAAGCCAGTGCATGTGCAACAAGGCAGCGTGACGCCCGCCGAGCCCAGCCAACCGGTGGCGGTCGTGTGCGCCACCTGCGGCAAGGTCGAGTCGGTCAGCGCCGTGCAACAAAAGGGCGAAGGCACCGGCCTGGGCGTGGTCGGCGGCGCGGTCGTCGGCGGCCTGGTCGGCAGCCGGGTCGGCGGCGGCAGCGGAAAGAGCCTGGCCACCGTGCTCGGCGCCGTCGGCGGCGGCGTGGCCGGCAACGAGATCGAGAAGCGCAGCCGCGCGACGACGGTCTACCAGGTGCATGTGCGCATGGACGACGGCAGCCTGCGCACCTTCACGCAGAGCACCGCGCCGGCCGTGGGCCAGCCGGTGACAGTCGAGGGAACGACCATGCGCGAGCGTTCGTCGGCTTCCTGACTCAGGGCAGCCGGGCCGCACCGCGGTCGATTCAAGCAAGCGCCGCAGATCCGGCGGCCATTCCTCCGCCCGTCCAAGCCGACGCAGGTCGGCTCGGAGCCGCGGGCCTCGGCCCCCTTGAGGGGGAGCGGCGAAGCCGCTTCGGGGGACGGACCGCACCACGCGCGACGCATGAACCCGACGCGTTGCCAAGCAAACGCCGCAGATCCGGCTTTGCCGGGCTGCAGGCGTTGCCCCCTTGAGGGGGAGCGGCGAAGCCGCTGCGGGGGTGGTCCTATATCTCGACCTTGGCCCCCAACTCGACGATCCGGTTCGTCGGCAGGTAGAGGAAGTCGGCCGCCGCCGCCGCATTGCGGTGCATCGAGGCGAACAACTTTTCGCGCCACATCGGCATGCCCGCACCGAGCGTGGGGATGACGATGTCGCGGCTGAGGAAGTAGCTGGTGGACATGTCGTCGAGCGGCACGCCGCGGCCTTCGAGCAGCTTCAGGGCCTCGGGCACGTCGGGGTCGTTCTTGAAGCCGAAGTTCAGCGTCACGGCCCAGCAGTCGTGGCCCAGCGGCTCCATTTCGATGCGCTCCTGGAAGCCGATCCACGGCACGTCGTGGTGCCTGACCGTGACGAACAGGTTGTGTTCGTGCAGCACCTTGTTGTGCTTGAGGTTGTGCATCAACGCATTGGGTGCGGCGCCGGCCTCGGCGCTGAGGAACACCGCGGTGCCTTCGACACGCGTGGGCGGCGTGACGAACACGGCGTCGAGAAAATCGGCCAGCGGGATCGCATCTTCACGCAGCTTGTGGCTGAGCAGGCGCCGGCCCTGCGTCCAGGTCAGCATGAGCACGAACATGCCGATGCCGATGACGATCGGGAACCAGCCGCCGGCCAGCAGCTTGAGCATGTTCGAGGCGAAGAAGGTGACGTCGACGACGAAGAAGAAGCCGGTCGCCGCGATGCACAGCGGCAGCGGGTACTTCCAGCCATAGCGCACGACGAAGAAGGTCATCACCGTGGTGATCGTCATGTCCATCGTCACGGCGATGCCGTAGGCCGAGCCCAGCGCGGCCGAGGTCTTGAACATCACCACCGCCAGCACGATGAAGACGAACAGGCCCCAGTTGACGAAGGGCACGTAGATCTGGCCGGTGTCGCGCACCGAGGTGTGCTGGATCGCCATGCGCGGCAGCAGGCCGAGTTGGATGGCCTGCTTGGTGACGGAGAAGGCGGCCGAGATCAGCGCCTGCGAAGCGATCACGGCCGCCGCGGTGGCCAGCACCAGCAACGGGACCTGGGCCCATGACGGCGCCATCAGGTAGAACGGGTTCTTCACGTTCTCCGGCCGCAGCAGCAGCATCGCGCCCTGGCCGAAGTAGTTGATCACCAGCGCCGGCATCACGATGCAGTACCAGGCGATGCGGATCGGCAATTTGCCGAAGTGCCCCATGTCGGCATACAGCGCCTCGCCGCCGGTAACGCACAACACCACCGCGCCCAGCATCAGGAAGGCCACACCCTTGTGCTGCACGAAGAAGCCGATCGCCAGCCCCGGGTTCAGCGCGTGCAGCACCTCTGGGTTGGCGACGATGTGCGGCAGGCCAAGCAGCACCAGCACGATGAACCACACCAGGGTGATCGGCCCGAAGGCCTTGCCGATGCTGCCGGTGCCCAGACGCTGGACCGCGAACAGGCCGACGATCACCAGCAGCGACAGCGGCTGCACCCAGCCGCTGAGCGCGGGCGCGATGACGCCCAGGCCCTCCATCGCGCCGAGCACCGTGATGGCCGGCGTGATGACGCCGTCGCCGTAGAAGATCGCCGTGCCGAACAGGCCGACCGTCATCAGCGCACGGCGCAACTGGGGCTTGTCGCGCACCGCGTTCGTGGCCAGCGCCAGCATCGCGATCAGCCCGCCCTCGCCGTTGTTGTCGGCGCGCAGGATCAGCAGCACGTACTTGACGCTGACGATGATCGTCATGGTCCAGAAGATCAGCGACAGCACGCCCAGGATGTTGTCGTGCGAGACGGGCACGTGCGCGCCCTCGAAGATCAACTGCAGCGTGTACAGCGGGCTGGTGCCGATGTCGCCGTAGACGACGCCCAAGGCACCGAGGGTCAGTGCTGCCAGTGCGGCCGGGCTCTTCTTGTTGGTGCTTGCCGTACTCACTGCAAAAGGCGCCGCAAGCGGCGCCCGGAATCCGAAGGGTGGCTATTGTGCGCCCGGCGCGAACCCCGCGCCGGCGCTCAGTCGTAGATCTCCGCGTCGGGATCGGTGGCTTCCAGCTCGTAGCTCGCGGCCAGCATCGCCAGCCGCGCGATCACACCATACATGTAGAAGCGGTTCGGTGCACTGGCGCCGGGCTTGGCGCCGACATGCGGCAATTGCGCGCTCTGGGCAAACGCCAGTGGCACGAAGGCCGAGCCCGGAGCGTTCAGGTTCTCGTCGATGCCGCGCTCGGCGTGCACGCGGTAGAAGCCGCCCACGACGTAGCGGTCGAGCATGTAGACCACCGGCTCGGCCACGGCGTCGTTCACGCGTTCATAGGTCGGCACACCCTCCTGGATGATGACTTCGGTGACCTCCTGCCCGTCCTTGATCACGCTCATCTTGTTCTTGGTGCGCCGGTTCAGGGCCTCGAGTTCCTTCGCGTCGCGCACGGTCATGATGCCCATGCCATAGGTGCCGTTGTCGGCCTTGACGACCACGAAGGGCTTCTCGTTGATGCCGTATTCCTTGTACTTGCGGCGGATCTTGGTGATCAGCGCGTCGGCATTTCCCTGCACGCATTCGATGCCCGAGCCTTCGGTGAAGTTGACCTCGCCGCATTGCGCGAACAACGGATTGATCAGCCACGGGTCCATGCCCAGCAGCTTGGCGAACTTCTTCGCCACTTCTTCGTAGCTCTGGAAGTGGTTGGTCTTCCTGCGCACCGCCCAGCCCGCGTGCAGCGGCGGCAGCAGGTACTGCTCGTGCAGGTCTTCGAGCACCTTGGGGATGCCGGCCGAGAGGTCGTTGTTGAGCAGGATCGTGCAGGGGTCGAAGTCCTGCGTGCCCAGGCGCCCGCGTATGCGCTGCAGCGGCTCGACGGTGATGGTGCTGCCGTCGGCCAGCGTCAACGCCGTCGGCGCCTTGACCTCGGGGTCGAGCGTGCCCAGGCGCACATTCAGGCCGGCCTGGTGGAAGATCTGCATCAGGCGTTGCACGTTGGCCAGGTAGAACGTGTTGCGGGTGTGCTTCTCCGGCACCAGCAGCAGGTTCTTCGCCTCGGGGCAGATCTTCTCGATTGCCGCCATCGCCGCCTGCACCGCCAGCGGCAGCATCTCCGGCGTCAGGTTGTTCCAGCCGCCGGGGAACAGGTTGGTGTCGACCGGCGCCAGCTTGAAACCGGCGTTGCGCAAATCGACCGAGCTGTAGAACGGCGGCGTGTGCTCCATCCATTCGAGCCGGAACCAGCGTTCGATCGCCGGCATCGACTCGAGGATGCGTTGCTCCAACTCGTTGATCGGGCCGGTGAGAGAAGTGATGAGATGGGGAACCATGGCACGGGCCTCGAAGACAGGCGATCGATTCTAGGCTCGGCTGCGGCTATGCTCCCGGCCCACGGTCGAGCCTGGGAGGGGACATGCCGCTTGACACTGCGCCTGCGCTGGCGCAGCACCACGACGCGCTGCTGACGCAGCACTTGCGCAGCTTCCTCGGCGACATCGAACCGGCGGCGCTGGCGCTGTTGCGCGAGCGGCTGACATGGGTCGAGATCGCCGGCGGACACACGCTGATCGAGCAGGGCGCGCCGGGTGACTCGATGTACCTGTCGATCAGCGGCCGCCTTCGCGCCTACGTGCGCGACGACGAAGGCATACCGCGCATGGTGCGCGAGATGGGTCGTGGCCAGGTCATCGGCGAGATGAGCCTGTACACCGACGAGCCGCGTTCGGCCAGCGTGGTGGCGATCCGCGACTCGGTGCTGGTGCGGCTGGACAGGACCCATTTCGCCGAACTCCTGGCCCTCAGTCCGCAGGTCTCGACGGCGCTGACACGGCAAATCATCCACCGCCTGCAGACGCAGAACCAGACCGCCGTGCCGTCCCGTGGGCCCGTCGCCGAACGCGGCGCCCGCAAGCGTTCCGATGACCGCAACCCGGTGCCGCTGCCGGTTACGATCAGCCTGCTGACGGTCAGCGACGGCATCGACTTGCGCCGCTTTGCCGACCGGCTCGCCGCCCAGCTGGCGAGCAAAGGCCGGGTGGTCGTGCTCGATTCGTCGGCGGTCGACGCTGCACTCGCCGAGCCGGGTGCCGCCAACGGCCAGGCCGGCGACGCGGCGCTGAACCGGCGCATCTCGCTGCTGCTCGACAACATCGAGGCCGAGCACGAATTCGTGCTGCTGCTCGGGGACCCGACGCCCAGCCCGTGGACGCGCCGCTGCTGCCGTCACGGCGACGAGTTGCTGCTGCTGGCGGATGCGACGGCGGCCCCGCGCCTGCACGCCATCGAGACCGATTGGCTGGCGCAGCGGCCGCCGCAAGCCGAGGCGGCAGAGATCCTGGTCCTGCTGCACCCGCTCGACAGCCGTTGCCCGCGCGAGACCCGCGCCTGGCTGGCGCGCCGACCGGTGACCACGCACGTGCATATCCGCCCCGAGCTCGACCGCGACATGGCGCGACTGGCGCGCATTGAGAGCCGCAGCGCCGTGGGCCTGGTGCTGGCCGGCGGCGGCGCGCGCGGATTCGCCCACCTGGGCGTTTTCAAGGCCCTGCAGGAGAATGGTATCGAGATCGACTTCGTCGGTGGCACCAGCATCGGTGCGGTGATGGCCTCGCTGGTCGCCGCCGACCAGCCGCCGGCGCTGACCACCGAGATCTCGCGCCGCGCCTTCAGCGTCAACCCGACGGGCGACCTCAACTGGCTGCCGCTGATCTCGCTGATCGGCGGTCGACGCCTGCGTCAAATCGTCGGCCGGGCGATGACCGATCTGCTCGGCTTCGCGCCCGACGTCGAAGACCTGTGGAAGAACTACTACTGCATCGCCACCAACTACTCGCAGGCGCGCGAGCAGGTGATCGGCAGCGGCCCGCTGCTCGAGGCGCTGCTGGCCAGCACCGCCATCCCCGGCGCATTGCCCCCGGCCATCGTCGACGGCGACCTGCTTTGCGATGGCGGCACGTTCAACAATTTCCCGGTCGACATCATGCGCAGGCTGCGCGGCGTGGGCACGGTCATCGGTGTGGACCTCAACGCCAGGAAGCCGCGGCGCATGGCGTTCGACAAGGTACCCGGCACCTGGGCTCTGCTGCGCGACCGCCTGCGCCCGCGCCGGCTGCGTCGCTACAAGCTGCCTTCGCTCGCGGCGTACCTGATGAATGTGACCATCCTGTACAGCATGTCGCGTGCGCACCGCGCGCGGGCGATGTGCGACATGTACTTCAACCCACCGCTGGACCGCGTCGGCCTGCTCGAGTGGAAGCGATTCGACGACATCGTGCAGCAGGGTTACGCGCACGCGGTCGAAGTCTTGGCGGCCCAACAAGCCAGCGCGCCATGAAATGGGCCGCCCGAAGGCGGCCCGCTGTCGTATCGAACGCGCAGCGCGCTACTTGCTGTACGCGGTCTCGCCGTGCGAGGTGATGTCCAGACCTTCGCGCTCCTCGTCTTCGGGCACGCGCAGGCCGATCGTCAGGTCGACGATCTTGTAGGCCGCGAGCGAAACCACGGCAGACCAGACCACCGTCACGCCCACCGCCTTGGCCTGGATGATGAGCTGGTCGAAGATGCCGTTCGAGCCCACCGTCGCGGTGACCCAGTCGGTCACCAGGCCCGGGCCGCCGAGGGCCTGGTTGTTGAACACGCCCGTCAGCAGGGCACCGACGATGCCGCCGACGCCGTGCACGCCGAAAACATCCAGCGAGTCGTCGGCACCGAGCAGCTTCTTCAGCCCGTTGACGCCCCACAGGCAGGCAAAACCGGCAACTGCGCCGACGACCAGCGCGCCGACGATGCCGACATTACCGGCCGCCGGCGTGATCGCCACCAGGCCCGCCACGGCGCCCGACGCGGCACCCAGCATCGAGGCCTTGCCCTTCATCAGCGACTCACCGACACACCAGGCCAGCACCGCAACTGCCGTGGCCGAGAAGGTGTTGAGGAAGGCCAGTGCGGCGCTGTTGCCGGCTTCGAGCGCCGAGCCGGCATTGAAGCCGAACCAGCCGACCCACAGCAGCGAGGCACCGACCATGGTCAGCGTCAGGC
>Ga0315271_10002282_pt1 | contig 11974 bp, 5 predicted proteins | sample C3_top_MG_FD_204664 | JGI IMG/M metagenome (GOLD analysis project Ga0315271, IMG submission 204664) | Sediment microbial communities from Yellowstone Lake, YNP, Wyoming, USA - C3_top | ecosystem: Environmental > Aquatic > Freshwater > Lake > Sediment | place: USA: Wyoming | collected 2017-08-01
GCTTCTGGTACTCCCAGGCCAGCACGGCGCCGCGCAGGTTGGTGATGGTGACGGCCACGTGGGTGGCGCCGAGGTCGACGCCGAGGATGGCGCCGGCGTCGTCGTCGAACTGGAGGACGATGGGGCGGCGGCCGCCCTTCGACTGGCCGGCCCCGACCTCCTTGACCAGGCCGAGCTCGAGCAGCTCCTCGACGATCTGCGAGACGGTGGAGCGGCTCAGCTCCTTGCGGCGGGAGATCTCGGCCCGGGAGAGCTGCTGCTCGCGCCAGATCAGCTGCAGCACCTCGCTGAGGTTGGCCCGCGGCACCGGCGCCTCGACGGCCGCGCTCGACCTGCCCCTCCGTGCCTGCTTCGGACCCGCCATGTCAGCTGACCTCGTGCGGCCGCTCGGGCCGCGTCACGGCGTGGCCGTGGCCCCGCCTACTTGTGGAAGTAGACGTTGTCGATGAAGTAGGTGCCGGTGGCCGCCGCGTTGGTGCTGGCGTCCGGCGCGGGGTTGATCCAGACGATCTGCCCGATGTTGGCGAGGTCGACGCCGGGGAAGCTGGTGAGCGGGATCTCCAGCGAGACCCAGCGGTACTTCTTGATGACGCTGCTGCCGAAGTCGACGCGGGCCTCTGCCCCCTGGACGCCCCCGGGCCAGCCGACCAGCTTGAAGGCGAAGCCGCTGGCGTTGGGCGTCCAGAGGTCGAGGTGCATGAAGGCCATGCCGCTGACGTTGAGGTGCGGCCCGGTGGTCGGCTTGAACTCGACCCCGGCGTAGAACAGCGAGGCGTACTTCTTCACGACGCTGCTGGTGCCGGCGATGGTGGGGGTGGTGAGCGGGGCGGCCACGCTCCAGGAGGTCTGCCAGGTGTCGACGGCCACGTTGGTGTAGGTGAGGCTGCTGTTATAGAGCGAGACCACGTTGCCGGCGGCCACCGATGGGACGGGCGCTGCGGTGAGGGGCGCGGTCGGCACCGTGGTCACCACGTCGACGGTGAGCGCACCGGGGGCGGCGTTGGCCCCGAGCTTGGCGGTGATGGTGGCCTGGCCGACGCCGAGGCCGAGGACCGTTCCGGTGGCGTCGACGGCGGCCACCGCCTGGTTGGATGACTTGAAGGTGAAGTAGGCCGGGGCCGGACCGCTCCCCGGGCTGTCGATCGAGTCGACCGAGCGCCGGGTGCCGTCGAAGTCGTCGTACGTGAGCTCGAGCCCGACCTTGACCGACTGGCCGACCAGCAGGGTGGCGACGTCGTCGAGCACGGCCGGCTTGAGGGCGAGCGAGGCCTCGTCGACAAAGTCGAACTTCACGTCGTCGAACCAGGTGCTGAGCGCGACCGGCTGGACGGCCGAGTACCAGAGCATGCCCCGCTCGGCGGTCAGCTTCGACGGCAGCGGGATGGGGATGCGGTGGCGGGTCCACTCGGTGGTGAGCGGCAGGCCGAAGAGCGTCACCTGGTAGGGGGAGGGATAGGGGTCGAAGTTGAGGCCGAAGCCGAACTTGCCGAAGGTGGCCGCCCGCGAGGCGGTGGCCCAGAAGACCAGGGCGTTGGTGGTGGAGAGGTCCTGCGGGGCCTGGTCGGGGGCCAGCACCACGCCGCCGGCGTAGCCGGTGGTGGAGGACGGCACGTCGATGCGGATCGAGGCGGTGCCCGACTGGGCCTTGCCCTTGTCGATGCTCAGCGCCGTGACCACCGAGCCGCTGGCGGGGTCGAAGGGGTTGGGCGTGAAGCCCTTGGTGAAGGAGTCGGTGAAGACCGGGAGCCCGGAGTCGGGCAGGGGCGGCTCGTCGAAGCAGCCGGCCAGCAGGGTGGGGAGCGCCGCCAGCGCCACCGGGAGCATCAGCCTTCGAGGAGCCATGGGAACGCCTCCGGGGACGACGGCACTTTGTTCGATGCGTGAACCAACTAGAGCCGCCGGCGCCGAGCCCTGTCAAGGGTCCGGCGCCGGCGTCTCACGAGCGGCTACTTATGGAAGTAGACGTTGTCGACGTAGAAGACGGCGTTGGTTCCACCCGGGACCAGCAGCAGCATCTGACCCAGGGCGTTGGTGCCGGCGAGCGTGCTGAAGCTGCTCAGCGGGATGTCGAGCGAGATCCAGCCTTCCTTGGTGATGGCCGGGGTCGTCCCGGCGTTGTAGATCACGGTCGATTCCGTCTGGGTTGGGCCGACGTTGTTGACGAGCCTGACCTGGAACTCGGTCCCGTTCGGCGTCCAGACATCCAGGTGGAAGAAGTTCATGGCGGTGGCGTTGATGGCGTTGACACCGACGAACTGGATCCCCACGAAGTGGTGCAGGTCGTACTTCTTCACGGCGTGCCCGCCGATGTCGAACGGGTCGGTGATGGCGTTGCAGCAGCTGCTCCAGTCGGTGGACCAGCTGTCGACGCCCACGTTGGTGTAGCTGCTGCTGAACATCGAGATGACGTTGGCCGCCGCGGCGGTCGGCGCCGCGGCGATGGTGGCGGGCACGGCCAGCGGCGGCACCGGCGCGGTGACGGTGACGGGAGCCTGCCCGGCCACCGTGATGGTGCCGAGCTTGCCGGTGATGTTGGCGGTGCCGGCGGCGACGCCGGTGATGACGCCGTCGGCGTCGACCGTGGCCACGCCGGTGTTGCTGGAGGTGAGCGCGAAGTAGCGGAAGCTCACGTCGGTCAGGTTGCCGGCGTTACCGTTGGCCAGCCCGGACCAGTTCACGGTGTTGGGGCCAGGGACCATCTTGAAGGTGGCGCCGACCCCGACCGTGACCGCCGGCCAGCCGACCGAGGCGCCGGTGGCGGCGCCGAGCTCGGCATCGGAGATGTTCTCGTACTGGACGTCGTCGAACCAGAGGGTGTAGGCGCCCTCCTCCGAACCCTCGGCGAAGTGGAAGAGGCCCATGTTCCCGTTCAGCTTGGCCGGGACCGGGATGGGGATGATGTGCTTGGTCCAGGTGGCGGTGACCGGGATCCGCAGCGACTCGGCCTTGAAGCTCGGGCCGCCCACGGCGTCGTCACCGATGCCGGTGACGTTCAGGGTGACGTCCTTGTCGGACTTGACCCAGTAGGTGACGCAGTTGAAGGCGGTCAGGTCCTGCGGCGTGGCGGCCTTGAGGGCGCCGCCAGTGTAGCCGGCGGCCGGGACGGCGGCGCGGAGCGAGGAGGTGCCGGAGTGGCTGACCGTGGCGTCGACCGAGACGGCGTTGGTGGCGCCGCCGAAGCCGGCGAAGCTCACCCCGGCCGCGTAGTCGTCGGCGAAGACCACCTGCGTGGCCCCGGTGCCGGGGTTGCCGCCGCCGCCGTTGGCCGTGCTGACCCAGGCCATGTCGTCGAAGTAGTAGGTCTTGGCGCCCGCGGTGGCGCCGTCGGTGCCGAAGTTGAAGAAGATGGTGGCCAGGTCGTAGGTGTTGGCCGCGTTGAAGCCGGCAGTGGGCGGCACGGTCGGGACCAGGAAGTCGAAGGTGAGCGTCTCCCAGGCGTTGGCGACGGTGGTGAGGGCCTCGGTCTCGACCGAGATGGTCGGGTTGGTCTTGTCCTCCACCTTGAGCCGCACGTGGGCGCCGACGTCTGGCGACCAGGTCCGCACCGTCATCCTGGTGTGGGTGGCGTCGAGCGGGATGCGGGTGGCGAAGCCCTTCGGGGTCCCGTTGGCAGGCGGCGTCAGGCTGGTCCCGCCCCAGGTCGCGGCGGTGGCCGACTTGATCACCTTGACCACCTTGTTGGCCCCGCCGGCCGGGTCGGCCACCACGGAGGAGTCCTCGGCGCCGCCGAAGCCGGCCAGCGCGTAGTTGACGGTGGCCGAGTCGAAGGTGACCGGGAGGTCCATCTGGGTCAGCGCGGTGTTGGTGTTGTAGTCCTGGGTGGCGGTGGCGGCGACGGCGTTGTTGTTGCCGGCCAGGTCGGAGAAGGAGCCGACCGGCACGGTGACCGAGATGGTGCCGGTGGAGGCGGCCGTGGGGCTGACCACCAGGGTGGAGACGGTGGCGCTCACCGTGGCGAAGGCGCCCTTGGTGCCGCCGGTCACGGTGACGTCGCTGGCCGTGAAGCTGGTGCCGACGTCCTCGCTGAAGGTGAAGGTGAAGGTCACGTCACCGGTCGCGGTGGCGCCCGGCACGTTGTCGGTGATGGCCACGGTGGGGGGCGTGGTGTCGGCCACCCGCGTGTCGTAGGCCTGGCTGGCCGTGGCGGCGGAGGCGTTGACGTTGCCGGCCAGGTCGGAGAAGGCGCCGGCCGCGACCGTCACGGTGAGCGTGCCGGCGGCGGCCGCCGTCGGGATGGCCACCAGGGTGGCGACCGTGGCGCTCACCTTGGTCATGGTCCCCTTGGTGCCGCCGGTGAGGGTGATGTCGGAGAGCGCGAAGCTGGTGCCGACGTCCTCGCTGAAGGTGAAGGTGAAGGTGACGTTGCCGGTGGCGGTGGCCCCGGGGACGTTGTCGGTGATGGCCACGGTGGGGCCGGTGGTGTCACCGGGCGTGGTGCTGCTCGAGCTGCCGCAGGCGGCCAGCAGCACGAGCGGCAGGACCAGCAGAGAGGCGGCGGACCAGCGATTCATGGATGTCATCACTCACGCTCCGAGGGGGACGAAGGCTGTGCGGCTCGACGATTCGACGACGGGTGTGGGGCGGGTGGCTACGACCGGCTGGGACGCCCCTTGACTTTGTTTGTCTACCGAACAAACTAACAATGTGCTAGTCGAGATGTCAACGTGTCCGCGTATCAGGACCCTGCCGGGAGCGCCGATTCCCGCCTTGGCGTGAGCTTCGGCGCACTGCGTCACGGGGAGTGGAAGCGATGGAACCTCAAGAAAGACTCCACTTTGGCGCCAGCCCGGTCCCCCGGGACGGCCGCCCCGCCACCGGCCGGCTGGTGCCGGCCTTCGGCGAGGACTGCTACGTCATAGAGGACGCACAGGCCCTTCGCCCCTTCCTCGTCAGCGTGGTGAGCGACTCGGACCACTGGCTCTTCGTCGCCAGCAACGGCGGGCTGACGGCCGGCCGGCGCAGCCCGGCCACCGCCCTCTTCCCCTACGTCACCGAGGACAAGCTGGCCGACTCTCCCGGCGTGACCGGCCCGGTCACCGCGCTCATCGCCACCCGCGGCGGCCGCAGCGCGCTCTGGCACCCGCTCGCCGAGTCGGATCGGCTCGTCTACCCCGTGCGCCGCCGTCTCTACAAGAACGTGCTCGGGACCCGCCTCACCTTCGAGGAGGAGAACGAGCAGCTCGGCCTGCGCTTCCGCGCCTCCTGGAGCACCAGCGACCGCTTCGGCTTCGTGCGCGAGTGTGCCGTCACCAACCTGGGCGAGGGGCCGGTGACCATCCGGCTGCTCGACGGCCTGCTCAACCTCCTCCCCGGCGAGGCAGACGAGCTGCTGCAGCAGGGCTACAGCTGCCTGCTCGACGCCTACAAGCAGAGCGAGCGGATCCCCGGATCCTCGCTGGCGCTCTTCACGCTGGCGGCGCAGGTGGTGGATCGCCCAGAGCCGCGCGAGGCGCTCCACGCCACCACCGCCTGGAGCCACGGCCTCCCCGGCGCCCGCGTCCACCTCGACGCCGAGGCCTGCCGGGCCTTCGACCGCGGCCTGCCCTGGCCGGAGGCCGCTGCCGCCCGCGGGCAGCGGGGCGCCTACCTGGTCGAGGCCGACCTCGAGCTGGCCGCCGGCGCCGAGCAGCCCTGGCTGCTGGTGGCCGACGTGGCCCGCAGCCAGCAGGACGTGGCCCGCCTCGTGGAGCAGCTCCGCGACCCCGGCGCGCTGGTGGCCGGGCTGCAGGCCGACGTGGCCCGCGGCGCCGCCCGCATCGAGCAGCTGCTGGCGGCCACCGATGGGCAGCAGCTGACCGCCGATCGGCCGGCCGCGGCCCACCACCTTTCCAACGTCCTCTTCAACGACCTGCGGGGCGGCGTCTTCGCCCACGGCACCGGCATCCCGGGGCGCGACTTCGAGGCCTTCGTCCGCGGCGCCAACCGTCCGGCCTGGTCGCGCCACGCCGAGACGCTGGCGGCGCTGCCAGAGCTCGAGCCGCGCGAGGCCCACCTGGCCCGCATCGAGGCCCTCGCCGACCCCGATCTCACCCGGCTCTCGGCCGAGTACCTCCCGCTCTGCTTCAGCCGCCGCCACGGCGACCCGAGCCGCCCCTGGAACCGCTTCGACATCCGGGTGCGCGACGAGCGCGGCGCGCCGGTGCTCGACTACCAGGGGAACTGGCGGGACATCTTCCAGAACTGGGAGGCGCTGGCGCGCAGCTTCCCCGGCTTCGTCGAGCAGATGCTGGCCAAGTTCGTCAACGCCTCCACCGTCGACGGCCACAATCCCTACCGGATCGGCAAGGACGGGATCGACTGGGAGATCCCGGAGCCGGGCCACCCCTGGGCCACCATCGGCTACTGGGGCGACCACCAGCTGGTCTACCTGTTGCGCCTGCTCGAGCTCTCGCGGCAGCACCACCCGGAGGCGATGCCGGCCTGGCTGGAGCGGCCCCTCTTCACCTACGCCGACGTCCCCTACGTCTACCGGCCCTGGGCCGAGATCGTGGTCGACCCGCGCAACACCATCTCCTTCGACGAGGAGAGGCAGGCCCGCATCCTGGCCCGGACCGCCGCGCTCGGGTCCGACGCCCGGCTGCTGCGGGGCGAGGCCGGCCTGGTCCGGGTCACGCTGCTGGAGAAGCTGCTGGTGCCGGCGCTGGCCAAGGTGGCCAACTTCGTCCCGGGCGGCGGGATCTGGATGAACACGCAGCGCCCGGAGTGGAACGACGCCAACAACGCGCTGGTCGGCTACGGCGTCTCCATGGTCACCCTCTGCCACCTGGAGCGCTACCTCGAGACCCTGGCCGACCTGCTCGGACCGCTGGCCGGGCGCCGCACCCCCGTCTCCGCCGAGGTGGCGGCCTGGCTGGAAGAGACGCTGGCCGCCCTCGAGGCCCACCGCCACCTGCTGGAGCGGGACGGCCTCGACGACGTCGGCCGCGGCCGGCTCATGGAGGCGCTCGGCGAGGCCGCCGGGGCCTACCGGGCCACCGTCTACGAGCAGGGCTTCTCAGGCCGGGTGCCGGTGCCGGTCGACAAGGTGCTCGAGCTGGCCCGGCTGGCCGGCACCTACCTGCGCCGGACCATCGCCGGCGCGCGCCGCCCCGACGGTCTCTTCCACGCCTACAACGTGCTGGTGCCGCGGGGGGCCGGCGGCGGCTTCGGCGTCGAGCACCTCGAGGAGATGCTGGAGGGGCAGGTGGCGGCTCTCACCACGCACGCCGTCGACGACGAGTCGGCCTGTGCCCTGCTCGAGGCGCTGCGGGCCAGCCGCCTCTACCGGGCCGACCAGCAGAGCTACCTGCTCTACCCGGACCGCCGGCTGCCCGGCTTCCTGGAGAAGAACGTCGTCCCCGAGTCGGCGCTCGCCGCGGCGCCGCTGCTGGCCCGGCTGCTGGCGGCCGGCGACCGGCAGCTGGTGCTGCGCGACGCCGCGGGTCTGCTCCGCTTCCACGGATCGCTTACCAACGCGGAGGCCTGCGCCGCCGCGCTGCGCGGCCTGGCCTCGGGCGGGACCGAGGTCGGCGACGGCGACGTGGCGTCGGTGCTCGAGGTCTACGAGTCGGTCTTCCACCACCGCGCCTTCACCGGCCGCAGCGGCACCATGTTCGCCTACGAGGGGCTCGGAAGCATCTACTGGCACATGGTCGGGAAGCTGCTCCTCGCCGTGCAGGAGCGGTACGTCGAGGCGGCCGAGCGGGGCGCGCTGGTTGGCCTGCTGGAGCGCCTGGCGCTTCACTACGAGGCGATCCGGGCCGGCATGGGCGGCGCCGAGAAGTCACCGGCCGACTGGGGCGCCTTCCCGCTCGACGCCTACTCCCACTCGCCGGCCCACGGCGGCGCCCGCCAGCCCGGCATGACCGGCCAGGTCAAGGAGGAGATCCTGCTCCGGCTCGGCGAGCTCGGGCTGGTGGTCCGCCAGGGCCAGCTCTCCTTCCGGCCTCGGCTGCTGCGGCGTTCCGAGTTCCTCGCTGCGCCGGCCCTCTTCGAACCGGTGGTGGCCGACGGCACGCGGCAGCGGCTCGAGCTGCCGGCCGGCACGCTGGCCTTCACGCTCTGCCAGGTCCCCATCGTCTACCACCTCGGTGACCTGCGTCGGCTCTCGGTCATCGAGGCGGACGGCTCCACGCACGAGATCGAAGGCGACACGCTCGACCCGGAGCGCTCCTCGGCCCTCTTCCGACGCGACGGCCGGGTCCTGCGTATCGACGTGGTCACCAGGCCCGGGCGCTGAGCCCGGCGTGGCGGGTCGAAGTGGAAGCGGGCACCCTGGAGATCTCATGCAGCTTCGAACCGGTGGCCTGATCCTCTCGCTCTCGCTCTCGCTCGCCGCGCTGGCCGGCTGCAGCTCCAGTTCGAGCTCAAGCCCCAGCTCCGAGGCCAGCTGCCCCACCGGCTCGCTGAGCTGTGGGGGCGCCTGCGTGGACCCGAAGCTGGACGCCGGCCACTGCGGTTCCTGTGGAAACGCCTGCACAGCCGGCCTCTCCTGCGTGAGCGGCACCTGCACCCTCACCTGCCCGGCCGGGCAGGTGGCGTGCGGCGGGGCCTGCGTCGATCCGCAGACCGACGCCACCAGGTGCGGCGCCACCGGAACCTGCACCGGGGCCCAGGCCGGCACCGCCTGTACCTCGGGCCAGGCGTGCACGGCCGGCACCTGCACCCTCACCTGCCCGGCCGGGCAGGTGGCGTGTGGTGGGGCCTGCGTCGATCCGCAGACCGACGCGGCCTGGTGCGGCGCCAGCGGAACCTGCACCGGGGCCCAGGCCGGCACCGCCTGCACCTCGGGCCAGGCCTGCCTGGGCGGTGCCTGCTCGGCGACCTGCACGCCGGTGGCCCTCGACCTCGACACGCCCTTCGCCACCGACCTGCCTGGCTGGATCGCCTCGAAGCCGGGCCAGCAGGCGCCCACGGCGCTCTGGGCGTCGACCACCCCGCCGCTCCCGACCAACACCTCCTGGCAGAACCTGGTGCTGGGCGCCGGGGGAAGCCGGGTCGACCTCCTGCCCTACCAGGTCATGGCCGAGCCGGTCTGGCTCGACGTCGCCAACGCCACGCCAGCCAGCTTCGCCAGCTCCTCCACCGAGGTGAGCGTGCCGATCATGAAGCAGCTCATGCTGGGCGCCAACGAGTTCGGGGGCACCACCACCCACGCCGTGGTGGCCCACGACCTCCTCTCGGTCACGCTCCGCTACAGCGTGGCCGCCGGGACCATGACGGCGCCGCTGGTGCAGGGGATGCCCTACGTCACCGTGGAGTACGCTGGGTTGCAGCCGGTGATCCTGCCCGGCAACGACGCCGTGGCCTCCCGCAGCATCACCAGCGTCAACGGTTCCAGCGCCACCGGCAATCTGGCCCTGGGCTCCCGCTTCCAGCTGGCGCTCAGCGACGGCACCAGCTGGGTCGTCTACAGCTCGTCGCCGGTGACCTTCAACTACGCCACCAACAAGATGTACGTCACCACCAGGTTCACTGGCACGCTGCGCGTCGCGAACGCCCCCACGCCAGCGGACCTCGCGGTGCTCGACGCCCACGCCGGGGCCATCCCTCGTGGCGGGGCCGTGGACGTCTCGATCTCGTGTGACACGGCCACGCTGCGCTTCAGCTACAGCACCTCCGGCACCGGCACGCTGCTGATGGCGGCCATGCCACACCACCTCGCCCGGCTGGTCGCCCCCACCACCACCGCCCTGGCCTTCCGGACGCTGCGCGGGGCGCTCACCGGCGTGGAGGGAAGCAGCTGGTCCATGAGCCTGCCGCTCTCCACCATCGCCTGGGCGGCCCCGCGGGCCATGGCCCCGGCCCACCTCGAGGCGGTTCGCAATGCGCTTGCGGGCGATGCGAGCTACGTCCCCGACCCGACGACGGTCGACACCGACCCATACTTCGGCGGCAAGTACCTCTCCAAGCTGGCGCGGCTGGCCCTCATCGCCGACGAGCTGGGGGAGACCTCCACGGCGGCCACGCTGCGGGCCCGGCTGGCCCCGCTGGTGGCGAAGTGGCTCGACGGGACCAACGGCAATCCGCTGGTCTACGACACCACCTGGGGCGGCGTGGTGACGACCCGGGCGCTCGCGAACGCCTCGGTCGACTTCGGCCAGGGCCACTACAACGATCACCACTTCCACTACGGGTATCACCTCTACGCCGCCGCCGCCCTCGCCAGGGCCGACCCCGGCTTCGCGGCCACCCACCGCGCCGGGCTGCTGGCCATGGTGCGGGACATCGCCAACCCCAGCGCCGCCGATCCGAAGTTCCCGCGCTTCCGCCACATGGACTTCTTCCGCGGCCACTCCTGGGCGGCCGGCCTCTCCGAGTTCGCCGACGGCCAGAACCAGGAGTCGACCTCCGAGGCGGTCAACGCCTGGCATGGCCTGCAGCTGCTCGGGCTGGCCATCGGCGACGCACGGATGAGCGACCTGGGGCGCGTCCTGCTGGCGCTGGAGATCGACTCGGCGAGGACCTACTGGCAGATCCCGGCGGCCTCCACCGTCTACAACGATCCCTTCGCCCAGAACCGCTGCGTCGGGATCCTCTTCGAGACCAGGGCCTACTTCGGGACCTTCTTCGGGGCCAACCCCGAGTACGTCTACGGCATCCAGATGCTCCCCTACACGCCGGCGAGCGAGGCACTGGTCTCACCCGCCTGGGTCGGCGATGCCTGGCCGAAGATGCAGGCCGCTGCGGCGGGCGCGACGCAGGAATGGCGGGGTTTCCTCTACATGGCCCACGCCACCGTCGCCCCGGTGGCCGCCTGGACCGAGGCGACGTCGTTGACGGCGTGGGACGATGGGAACAGCAACACCAACACCCTCTGGTGGGTGGCCAGCCGGCCGTAGCGGCCTTCCAGGCCCGGTGCCATGCCGGCCCCCTGGCGATCCACTGGCTCCAGCCCTGGCTCCTGGGCTGGACCTCAGCGCAGCGCCGCCGGCCGGCTCGCGCCGCGGCAGCGCGCCACCAGCGGCCCGTCGAGCTCCCAGAGCCGGATCGCCTCGGCGTGGATCTCCCGGTAGCTCCAGGCCGCGTGCTCGGCCTTGAGCCTGAGCGACTGGTCGGACATGAAGAGCCCGCGCAGGCTCTTGGTCCAGATCACCCCGACCGGCAGAGGCCCCCAGCCGGCCTCGAAGAAGTCGTACTCGACGAAGCGGACCTGGTCCGGGGCGAGCGCCTCGAGGATCACCACGCCGTCGCTCTGCGTGAGCCGGCCCCTGGCCTGGAGCCAGTAGCGGTAGACGACCCGCTCCGGGACCGAGCGGTCGACGTCGTTCATCAGGCTGAAGCGGGTGTTGGGGATGAAGAAGAGCGGGACCCGCCGCTCCCAGGTGGTCAGGTAGCGGCTACCGCTCCGGCTGCCCGCCACCACGCTCACCGCCACCACGTCTGGGTAGAGCTCGGCGTAGCGGTCCACGTCGTCGAGGATGGCCGTCACCGCCGCCAGGCCGGCCTGGATCACCATCTCCTGGCGCGCGCCGACCAGGCGCGGTTCACCCGGGGTGTCGAGGCAGGTGAGCGACAGCCCCGGTGTGACCGGGCCCGTCCGGTCCAGCGCCGGCCAGGTGGCGACCAGCTCGTCGATGACGGCCCGGTAACGGCCGTCGGGCGCCTCGTCAGCCACGCCGGGCACGGCGGCGAGGAGCGCCCCGAGCAGGGCCGGGAGGCGCACCCGGTCAGCCCTTGGCCGCGGCGCCGAGGATCCCCTTGCCGTTGGGCAGGGCGGCCTGGATGGCGGCCCTGGTCGCCGCCTTGAGCGCCGCAGGGTCATTGCCGAACTGCGCGGGGTAGAGCGGATCGAGCACCTCGACCCTGGCCCGCATGGCGTTGCGGAAGAGGATGCCGTGCTTGGGGATGGCGTCGCCGGTGCCGGACACGGCCACCGGGAAGACCGGGCAGTTGGCCTCGCAGGCCAGCTTGAAGGCCCCGTCCTTGAACGGAAGCATCTCGCCGTCCTGCGAGCGGGTCCCCTCCGGGAAGATCAGCACCGGCACGCCGCGGT
>Ga0315271_10002283_pt1 | contig 11971 bp, 8 predicted proteins | sample C3_top_MG_FD_204664 | JGI IMG/M metagenome (GOLD analysis project Ga0315271, IMG submission 204664) | Sediment microbial communities from Yellowstone Lake, YNP, Wyoming, USA - C3_top | ecosystem: Environmental > Aquatic > Freshwater > Lake > Sediment | place: USA: Wyoming | collected 2017-08-01
GCGTGACCGATCGGGGCGTCCAGGAGAACATCGCGGCCGTCGCCGCACGGCTCGGCGGCACCGTGGGGGTCGCGGCGCACAACCTGGCGAGCGGCGCCGAGGCTCACTACAACGCCGACGACCTCTACCCCATGGCCAGCTGCTTCAAGATCCCGGTGATGGTGGAGGTCATGCGCCGGGTCGACACCGGTTCTCTCCGCCTCGACGACCGGCTCACGCTCACCGAGGCCGACAAAAGCCCCGGCAGCACGCTGATCCACTGCCACGAGGGGCTGCGGCCCAGCGTGCGCGACCTCCTCTACCTGATGATCACGCTGAGCGACAACACCGCCACCGACATGCTGTGGCGGCTGGTCGGCCTCGGCTCCGTCAACGAGACCATGCGCGGCTTCGGCCTCGAGACGATCGACTGCTTCATGCCCGACCGCGAGTGCTTCCTCATCGAGTCCGGCGCCGGCGAGGAGTGGACCGGCCTGAGCGGGCCGGAGATCGTCGCCCGCTGGCGCGAGCTCGAGGCCCGCGGCGAGTACGAGGAGGCGCTCCGCCGCGTCCTCGAGGAGAACGCGCGCCTGAGCGGCGCGGGGTTCCTGCACCTCTACGAGCGCCGCTGGGGGCGCGACGAGTCGCTCGGCTACGACGACTCGTTCGCCGTCGACCAGGCACTCGACAACATGGGGTCGCCGCGCGACATGGCCGCCCTGCTCGCGATGATCGTGCAGCACCAGTGCGCCTCGGCGCCGTCGTGCCGGCTGATGGTCGAGGTCCTCGCGCAGCAGGAGTGGCGCGAGAAGATCCCCGCCGGTCTGCCCGACGGCCTGCTGGTGGCCAACAAGACCGGCGGCGTGAGCGGCACCAGCAACGACGTCGCGATCGTCTTCACACCCGGCGGGGCACCACTGGTCATGGTCGTCTTCTGGAAAGGCCTGACGTACGCGGCCAAGCAGCAGGCCGACGCGGCGATCGCGGAGATCGCCGCCGTGCTGTACGAGCACCTCGGGGAGCCGGCGTGAAGCTCGCCGGCGCACGGGTGCTCGTGGTCGGCGGCGTCCGCCGCCTGGGACGCGCCGTCGCGCTCGACCTCGCCGCGCACGGCGCCGCGCTCGCTGTCTCGACCCGCGCGCGCACGAGCGAGGCGGACGCCCAGCTCGAGGCGCTGCTCGCGGCGGGAGCGCCGGCCGCCCACCTCGTCGAAGGCGACGTGCAGGGCGCCTCCGCGGCCGCCGCCCTCGTCGCGGACGCTGCGGCCGCGCTGGGCGGCCTCGACGCGCTCGTCTTCGCGGCCAGCGGGCCGTTCGTGCCGCGGCAGCCGGAGGAGATCGACGAGGCGATGTGGGACGCCTCCCTGGACACCATCGCCAAGGGCTTCTTCTTCACGGCCTGCGCCGCCCGCGAGCGCCTGGCCACGGGCGGCGTCATCGTCGCGCTCACCGACTACCTGGGCCTGCAGCCGTGGGCCACGTTCGCCGCCCACGGCGCCGCCAAGGCGGCCGAGATCCACCTCGTCAAGGAGCTCGCCCGCGCATGGGCGCCGGCCGGTGTGCGCGTCTGCGGCGTGGCCCCCGGGCCTGTGGACCTGGAGGACGACGAGCACCGCGCGGCCACGCTCCGGGCCGCCGCGCGCGTGGCCACCGAGCGCCTTGTCTCGCCCGCCGACATCGGCGCGGCCGTGCGCTTCTGCCTGGAGACCGAGGGGCTGACGGGCGCCAACATCGCCGTCGACAACGGCTCGCTGGTCACGTCGTGAGGCGAGAAGAGCCGGCCGGCGCAGCGGGGCCGGCGGCGGGGCACGTCAGGCGGTGGCCGGCTTGCCCTTCTTGGACTGGTCGATGAGCTCCTTGGCCTTGAGCGCCAGCCAGAACTCCATCCGGTCCTGCGACTGGTTGAGGTCGCGGCCGGTGATCTCCTCCACGCGCTTCATGCGATAGCGCAGCGTGTGGCGGTGGACGTAGAGCTTCTCCGCCGCGTCGCCCCAGTGGCCGTTGGCCTCAAGGAAGCAGGCGAGGCTCTTGACCAGGTCGCTCGAGTTCTGCTCGTCGTACTCCTGCAGCTTGCCGAGCACGCTGTCGTAGAAGACCTCCAGGGACAGCGTGTCCTGCAGCCCCAGCAGCAGGCCGTAGGAGCCGAGGTCGTCGAAGCTGGCGATGACCCTGGGCTCGCCCTTGAGCTTGCGGATCTTGATGGCGTAGCTGGCCTCGTAGTAGCTCTGGCGCAGGTCGATGAGCTGGCGGTGCGGACGGCCGATGCCGATGGACACGGAGATCTCGGGCAGCATCTCGGCGATGACCGACTGCAGTTCGCCGGCCATCTTGATGATCTCGCGCGTGTCCATCTTGCCGGGCTGCACGAGGATGACGACCGAGTCGCTGCGCGACGCGCTGATGCACAGGACGTCGTGCCTGGCCATGAACTCGTCCACGGTCCAGTGCAGCCGCTCCTTGACCTCCTGGGCCGCCTCGGCGCCGGAGCCGTCGCCCTGGTCGTCGGTGTCGGCGAGCACGATGAGGTGCGGCGACTGCGGGTCGAGCCCGAAGAAGGCGAGCCGGCGGGCGATCTCCTCCTCGTAGAGGTCGCTGGCGATGAGCTCGTCGAAGAAGTCGCCGGCGAGCCGCTTCTCGGTCTCGGCCACGGCCTTCTTCTTGACCAGCTCGAGCGCGGTGACGGTGACCACGTTGTGCAGGATGATGCGGTCGTACTCGCTGAAGTCGCCGCTGTCCTTGACCACGGCGAGGAACGCGCCGATACGGTGTGACGCGACCACCGGGTACACCTGGACCCCCGAGCCCACGCCCTCCATGGCGAGGGCGAAGTTCTGGCGGTCGGCGCGGCGGTCGCTGATCATGCGCCAGAGGTCGGCGATGAGCTCCGCGCCCAGGTGACGGCGGTACGCCGCCTCGCAGAGCACGACGCCGTGGAAGTCGAAGAGCACGGCGGAGCAGCCGACCAGGGCCGAGAGCGTCGAGAGTATTGCCTCGAGGCCCTTCTCCTCCAGCACGATCTTGGTGAGCTTCTCGTGCACGGCCAGGCTGCGCTGGAGCAGCGAGTACTGCTCGTTGACGATCTTGGATGCCACGGCCTCGGTGATGGCGATGAACGGCACGTGGTAGGGCACCTCGAACAGCGGGAAGTCGTACTCCTCCGCGACTTTCACGATGGCCGGCGGCACCTTGTCGAAGCTGAACCCGGTGCCGAACCCGAGGCCGGAGATGTTGTGGTCGATGAGCCGCTTGATCTGCGCCACCTGCTGCTCCTCCGTGCCGACGAAGCCGTAGCCGGTGGTGAGGAGGAGCTCGCCGCCCTTGAGCCACTTGGTGGGGTCCGGCACCTCGGTGATATGGACCCAGCGGACGGGGTTGCTGGTGGACTTGCCGCCGGCCAGGAGCTTCAGGTTCAGCTCGGGGATCTCGAGGATGTCCTGTACCGTGATCATCGCCCGGATTCTACACGATGTCCAAGTCCAGAGCGAGAGGACAGGACCTCAAGACCGGGCGGACTTTGTACATGCTGGCAGGACCGGGAAGGCGCGCGCCGGGCCTGCGTACCGGTCAAGTGCGCGTGAGCACGCGCCCGGGCAGCTCGCCGGTGATCTCGCCGTCGTCGAGGACCGGTACTCCGTTGACCACCACGAGGTCCATCCCCTCGGGCGAGCCGTGCGGGATGTTCTCGAACGGGAACGCGTGCGGGTACAGGTTGGTGGCGCGGTCGTGGACGCGGTCGAGGTCGAAGACGACGAGATCCGCCTTGAGCCCGGGGCGCAGCGCGCCGCGGTCGAACAGGCGGAACCGCTGCGCCGGGAAGGAGGTCATCTTGCGGACGGCCTCCTCGAGGCGCAGCACCGGCTCTTCGCGCACGTAGCGCTCGAGCACGCCCGGGTACTCCCCGTAGCTGCAGGGCCAGTACACGGAGGGGTCGTCCAGCTGCTCCGGCGGCTGCATGACGAGCCCGTCCGACGAGATCATGGCGATGGGGCTCTGCAGCAGCGCCCGGATGTTCTTCTCCTCGATGTAATCGAAGAGCCCGATGATGTCGTCGTCCTCCTCGACGATGAGGTCGAGGAAGGTGTCGAAGGCGTCGGCGCCGCGCCCGGCGGCGATGTCGGCGACGGACCGGCCGCGCAGCTCCGGGTGGCGGCCGGCGTGGAACACCACGATGCGCTCGAAGCGGCCGTGCCGCACCAGACCGGCGTAGCCGGCGCCGGGCAGCGTGTCCTCCTCGATCTCCCGACGGAGGGCCACGCGCGCCTCCGGGTCCGAGAGCAGCGCGATCAGCGCGTCGTGGTCCAGGTCGAGCACCGGCTGCGGCAGCGCCCGCGAGAGACGCGGCGCCAGGTCGGTGTGCACGTCGTTGTCGGTGGTCGCGTCGAGGCCGTCGCGGCGGGCCCGCTCGATGAGGCCGAGGTTGGCTGCCGCGTCCTCAGGCGCGCCCCACTTGGGCGCGTTGTGCGACACCTCCACGGGGCAGCCCGCGGCGCGCCCCAGCTCGAGAGCCTCGGCGACCGCCCGCAGGATGGTCTCGCGCTCGCCGCGCACGTGCGACGTGTAGATGCCCTGGTGCCGCGCGACCACCCGGCAGAGCCGCAGCAGTTCCTCCGTGCTCGCGAAGCAGCCCGGCGGGTACACCAGGCCGCTGGACATGCCGTGCGCGCCGGCGCGCATACTGGCGTCCAGCAGGCGCTCCATGCGCGCCAGCTCGCGCTCGGTCACGGCCCGCTCGGCGAAGCCCGCCACGGCGAGCCGCAGCGCGCCGTGGCCGACGAGCGGCACGAGGTTGATGGCGTGGCCGCCGCGGCGCAGCGCGGCCACGTACTGGCCGAACGTGCGCCAGTCCCAGGCCACGTGCTCCAGCCCCCAGGCGTAGTGCGCCCAGTTGTGCACCGCGTCCACGCGGTGCTTCTCCGTCAGCGGCGCCGCGGACATGCCGCAGTTGCCGATGACGTGCGTGGTGACGCCCTGACGCACGGCCGTCTCCGCGCGCGGGTGCAGCAGGATGGTCAGGTCCGAGTGCGTGTGCGGGTCGATGAAGCCGGGCGTGACGTAGCGGTCGGCGGCGTCGACGACGCGCCGGCCGCGCAGCGTGCCCGGCGCGCCGACGGCCGCGATGCGGCCGCCGCGGATACCGACGTCGCCGCGGTACCAGGGGTTGCCGCAGCCGTCGACGACGCGCCCGTTGGCGACGACCAGGTCGTGGACCATCAGGCGTCGCCCATCTCGAACACCTGGTACTCGTTCTCGCAGGGCGGCCCGGCGCACGCGTACATGCGCCGCTCGTCCAGGTCGCAGATGAGGCTGCCGACGGTCATGCCCTGGTCGGCCGGCAGCAGCGCCACGTCAGGGTGGCCGCAGATGCAGTCGTCGGGAGAAGGGTCATGCCCGCGCAGCACGCGGGCGACGAGGTCCACAGGGTCGTCGCCGGCCGCGAGGCCCTGGGCCAGCAGCCGCTCCGCCGTGGCGAGCCGAACCTCCGACTCCCCTCCCCCGTACCCCTCATAGGCCTGCATCGCCGGCGAGGCGTAGTGGTTGGAGTGCGCCATGAAGCCGGCTGCGGTGTGGTCGGCCAGGTCGAACGCGGTGGCCGAGCTCTCGAGGTCCCAAAGCCGGCCGCCGGTGTCGGCGAAGAACTGGTTGGTGCCGCGGGCGCGGGCGGCCAGCAGGCCCCTGTCTCGCGCCTCCTCGATCGTGCGCGCGTCCAGCGAGGACCGGCGCACGAACACGTTGGGCACGCCGACGCGGTTGTCGGTGGAGTGCACCGAGTTGCTCACGTTGCCGAGGCCGTGGTTGTTCATGCCGAGCATGAGCAGGTACGGCGCGCCGGCCAGTCCCATGACGCGTGTGCCGTCCGGGCCGGTGAGGTCGAACAGGACGTTGTTGACGGCGTCGATGACGTACCAGTCCATGTTGTGGCCGACGATGTGCCGGCCTCCGCTGACGACGGCCACGGCCGTGCAGTGGTCGCCGGAGTGCGGGCTGTGGGCCGGCGCGGGAGCGATGGGCTCGTCGGCAGTGAACTCCTCACCGCAGTTGAGGACCAGCAGACGGGAGAACGGCACACCGGAGCCCTCCGCGAGACCCTCGAGTTCCTCCACGTACTGCGGCAGCCAGCGGCGCGCCGCGTCCGCGTAGGCGGGCGCCTGCCGCTCGGCCTCTGCAAAGGTCAGGCGCCCCCTGGTGAGCGCCGGGAACTCGGCGCGGAAGAACTCGACGGAGGCCAGCACCTGCTCGCGCGCGGCCTCGCCGACGGCGCGGCCGAGCTCGCGGTGGGTCCCGCTGGCCTGGACGTGGACGAACGAGATCGCCATGGCCGCAGTCTACAGCCCGAGCACGCGGCGCGGGTCGGGATGGTCGCCGATGCCGAGCTCGGCGGCGCAGCGGTCGATGAGCCCGGCGAGCTCGTCCACCACGTCGCCGGGCAGCCCCAGCGGCTCGCGGCCGGTGAACTCCGCGACGCGGTCGGCGGCGAGGTCGACGATGCCGGAGCGTCCCGCGGCGAGCCAGTCGCCCATGCCGCCGCGGTAGCTCAGCGAGGGGCTCACGAACTCCGAGCGGATGTAGCGTCGCGTGTGCTTGGTACCGAGGAACCCGCGCCCCGAGAGCACCCCGTCCACCATCGCCTCCACGTCGAGCACGTCACGGTCCCACGGGCGCGGGGCGACCGCGTACAGAGCGTTGTTCAGCACCTCGTCGTCGATGACGAGGACCTCGAGACAGCTGGCGACGCCGGCCTGGATCTCGCCGATACCGGAGAGCAGGCGCGGGTGCGGCGCCAGCCCCAGTACGGCGTTGACGGCGCGCTCGAACCCGAACTGTGCGTCGACGACCTTGCTGTCGCTGCACGGACCGTAGCAGTCGCAGGCGAGGCCGCAGCGCCGCGCCAGCAGCACGGCGGCCACGGAGCCGACGCCGGTCTCCGGCGTGCCGCTGACGACGACGCCGCTGCGCGGGTCGACGGCGCTCAGCCGCGGGCCGTAGTACACCGGCGTGCCCGGCGCAGCCAGCTGCGTGAGGACGACCCCGGCGAGCACCTCGGCGTGCTGCTGCGCCAGCGCCGGCGAGAGCGCGCCGGGCGCCGTGGTGGCGGCGGCGGGGCACGGCAGGATCTCCACCGCCACGCCGCCGCGGCGCACCTGCTCCACCAGCGCGTCGGAGACGTCGCCTCCCAGGATCAGCGGGCTCACCGGCGAGAAGGCGAGGTCGACGGGATAGGTCCCGTCGCTGCCGTCTGCCCCGGTGACGGCCACGGCCATCTCCTGCAGGTACAGCGCCTGGAAGGCATGCGAGATGCCGGGCCCGCCGATGGCCTTGTCGGTCTCGTGGGCGAGGATGAGGTAGGAGTAGAGCGGCTCGAGAAGGTCGGGCACGTCCTCGGGCTGCCAGAGCGACGTGACCTGCTGCTGGTGCGCCAGGTGGTGCATCACGCGGGTGGCCAGCACCTGGTCGCGCAGCGTGGCGCGACGCCCGGCACCGCTGCGCGGGTCGACCACGTCGCGAGCCCCGCCCAGGTTGTGCACGTACGTCTGGGCGGGATCGGGATCCATGGCCAGGGACTTCTCGGGGTCGCGCGCGGCCAGCACGTACTCGCGCGGGCAGGCGGCGAGCGCGTCGTCCACGACGGCGCGCGGGATGCTCACGCGCTCCTGCGCGCCGAGGCTGCAGCCGGCCGCGAGGAAGAGTTCCCGCGCGGCGGGAGACTCGACGCGCACCCCGGCGCGCTCGAGCAGTGAGAGCGCCGCGCGGTGCATAGCCTCGATCGCTTCGTCCGGCCAGAGTGCAGCGAGCTCGGTCATGCGTGTCTCCTCCTCGTGGCGCGGGATGCGCCGGTCATGCGTCTTCCGTGGTCTTCGGGCGGCGCCTCAGCACCGCGAACCCTACGGCCGCGATGGCGATGCCTCCGGCCACCAGGCCCCACACCCAGGCCCTGGACGCCTCCGGCGCCGGCCGCGCGGCCTGCACTGGGCGCAGGGCGATGTACGTGCTGCGCAACTGGTTCCAGAACGGCGACCCGTCTGCGCCCGGCGCCAGCACGTACCCGGCCCAGCGGTCCGTGCAGAACGCCTGCAGGTTCACGTTGTACCAGAGCACGATGTACGGGTCGTCGCGGTACAGGAGCTTCTGCATGGCGACGATGAGGTCCCTGCGGTGCGCGGTGTCCGTCGGGTCCGCCGGGTCGACCGCCTGCGACTGCAGCGTGTACAGGCGGTCGTACACAGGGTCCGAGTACTGGCTGTCGCTCCAGCTCATGATCTGCCGGGTGGTGAAGGTGCTCAGGATGAAGCTGGGGTCGATGTCGCCACCCCAGCTCCAGACGAACAGGTCGTAGTCGGCGTCGTCGTAGATGCGGTCGCTGAAGTCGGCCTCGCTCATGACCTGCAGGTGCAGGGCGATGCCCACGTCGCGGCACCAGCCCACGATCATGCGCGCCGCCTCCTGATCCGCCGGGTACTCGGTGAGCGCCGCCAGGCGGAACGAGAGCTTGCGGCCGGCGGCGTCCTCGCGGATGCCGTCGGCGTCACGGTCGCTGTACCCGGCGTCCTCCAGCATCTGTTTGGCGCGCTGGGGGTCGTAGGAGTACCGCGCGTTCTCGGGGACCTCCCAGTACCAGTCGCCCTGCGCCGGAGAGACGACCGAACCGCCGGGCACCGCCAGGCCGGCCATGGCACTGGCCACGATCTTGTCGTCGTCGATGGCCCAGTGGACGGCGCGGCGGATGGTGGCGTCGCGGAGCAGCGGGTCGCCCTTGCTCCGCGGGCTCTGCCAGCAGTTGAACCCCAGCTCGTGGAACCCGATGGCCGGTGAGGCGACCGTACTGGAGCCGGCCACCTCGGCGTAGGCGGGCTGCATGGTGGCCGGGAAGTCGGTCACCGCGTCGAGTTTGCCGGCCCGGTAGTCCTCGAGCAGCGCCTGGGCGTCGCGCCCGACCTCGAACGTGAGGCGCGTGATGACGGGCGGGCCGCCCAGCGCCGGCGGGTACGCGGGATTGGGCTCCAGCGTGACGTCACGCCCGGCCTGGAGCCCGGTCACCCGGAACGGCCCCGACCCGACGAACGGCAGGTTGGGGTACTCAGCCAGGCGGTCGGGGTCCACCTTGCTCCAGATGTGCTCCGGCAGGATCGGGATGGCGATGGCCAGCATGTCGGCCTTGGGGCGCCGGGTGGTGATCACCACGGTGGCGTCGTCCGGCGCTTGCACGTCCTTCACGCCCGAGAGGTACTGGATGTAAGCGGGCTGGTGCGTCTTCAGCACGAGGTCGTAGGTGAAGACGACGTCCCGCGCGGTGAGCGGCACCCCGTCCTGCCACTCCATGCCGTCGCGCAGGTGGAAGGTCCAGGTGAGGCCGTCTTCAGAGGGCTCCCAGCTCGTGGCTATGTCCGGGGCGGGCTGGTAGTCGGCATCGTACCAGGTGAGGAAGTCGTAGCCGAGGCGGAAGCACTCCCACGACACGGCGCTCCAGGAGCGGAAGGGATTGACCCCGTCGCAGTCCTGCGACGTGCCGATGCTGTAGGAGAGCGGTCCCGACGCCGGCGACGCGGCGGCGGCGGGAGAGGACGCGGCGGCCGGGAGCGCCGCCGCGAGGCCCAGGACGGCCGCGACCAGCAGCGTCAGCGCGGCCGCAGCCGACGCGGCCGCGGCCCACGCGAAGCGCCTGCGGATCCGCGCAGCCGCCCCGTCGTTGCGTATCGTCTCCCGGTGGTTTCGCATAGGCCGAACGCGGGCCGGCCGGGGCGGCGCAGGCGCCTCACGGCGCCGCCGCCCCGGCCGCCCTCTCCGCTAGTTGTTGATCCGCAGGCAGGCGGCGTAGTGGTCGCCGCGGATGTGGACGTCTTCGGGGTCGGTCTCTTTACAGGCGTCGATCGCCTCGGGGCAGCGCGGGTGGAACCGGCAGCCCGTCGGGATGTCCACGGGGTTGGGCGTCTCACCCTTGAGGATGACGTGCTCGCGCCTGGCCAGCGGGTCCGGCACCGGGATCACGCTGATCAGCGCCTTGGTGTACGGGTGCATGGGGTTGGCCACGACCTCCTCGGTGTCGCCGATCTCGACGATGCGCCCGAGGTACATCACGGCGATGCGGTCGCTGATCACCCACGCCAGCGAGAGGTCGTGCGTGATGAAGATGTACGTGACCCCGAGCTTCTCCTTCTCCTCCACCATCAGCTTGAGGATGTCGTTGCGGATGGAGACGTCGAGAGAGGCGACCGGCTCGTCGGCGACGATCACGTCCGGGTCGAGCACGGTGGCGCCGGCGATGCACACGCGCTGCCGCTGCCCGCCCGAGAGCTCGTGCGGGTAGCGGTACAGGTACTCGGTGGCCGGCCTGAGGCCCGCCTCGCTGATGGCGGTGATGACCCGCTCTTCCTTCTCCCGCTCGCTCGAGCAGATGTTGTTGACCTCGAGCGGCTCGGCGACGATGTCGAAGATCGTCTGCTTGGGATTGATGGAGTTGTACGGGTCCTGGAAGATGATCTGCGCCTTCTTGCGGTACTCGCGCAGCTGCTTGCTGGAGAACTTGTTGACCGGCTTGCCCTTGTACAGGATGTCGCCGCCGGTGGCGTCCTCGAGGCGCAGCAGGGTGCGGCCGGTCGTCGTCTTGCCGCAGCCCGACTCGCCGACCAGGGCGAGGATCTCACCCTTCATGATCTGCAGGGTGATGTGGTCGACCGCCCTCACGAACTTCTGCTCGCTGGACACCATGCTCTTGAAGAAGCCCTGGCGTATGGGGAAGTAGACCTCGAGGTCTTTGATGTCGAAGAGCACCTCGCCGGCCTCGGGGGCGAGCCTGAGGTCCGGGCGGGCTGTCTGCTCGGTGGCCATCGTCACACCTCCACCGGTTCGGGTGTCGGTTCGTCGTCCGGAGCGACCGCATCACTGCTCATGCTCTTCGCGAGGAGGCAGCGGACGAAGTGGCCCGGTTCGACCTCGGTGAGGGTCGGGTGGTCCGTAAGGCACTCCGGCACCCTCTCGTCGCAGCGCGGGCAGAAGTAACAGCCCTCCGGCGGGTTGATGAGGTTGGGCGGGTCACCCTTGATCGAGCGCACCATCTCGCGCTTCTCGTGGATGTTGGGGAAGCTCTTGATGAGCTGCGTGGTATAGGGGTGCGTGGCGTTGTTGAAGATGTCCGCGGTGGTGCCGCTCTCCACCACCTCGCCGGCGTACATGACGACGCCTTTGTCGCAGGTCTCCGCCATGACCGAGAGGTCGTGGCTGATGAGGATGAAAGAGAGGTCGAGCTCCCTGCGCAGCCGGTGGATGAGCTCCAGGATCTGCGCCTGCACCATCACGTCGAGCGCCGTCGTCGGCTCGTCGCCGATGACCAGCTTGGGGTTGCACGCCAGCGACATGGCGATCATGGCGCGCTGGCGCATGCCGCCCGAGAGCTGGTGCGGGAAGTCCATGACCCGCTTGGGGTTGATGCCGACGAGGTCGTAGAGCTCCCGCACGCGCACCATGGCCTGCTTCTCGCTGAGACCCTCGTGCAACTGGATGGGCTCGGCGATCTGCTTGCCGGTCTCCTGGACCGGGTTCAGCGCGTTCATCGCCCCCTGGAAGATGATGCTGATCTCCTTCCAGCGGATCTTGCTCATGCCGTACTCGGTGCGCTTGGCGAGGTTCTTGCCGTCGAAGAGGACGTCTCCGCTGACGATGCGGCCGTTCTCCGGCAGCAGCTTCAGCAGGCTGAGCGCCGCGGTCGTCTTGCCGCAGCCGGACTCGCCGGCGAGACCGAGACTCTCGCCGGGCTTGAGCACGAAGCTCACGTCCTGCACGGCCCTGACGTCACCCACGCCGAGCTTGAAGTAGGTGGTGAGCCCACGGACGTCGAGCAGCCCTTCGTGATCGATCCGCTCTACGGACTTCTTCCCGGAGGCGGGCTTCGCTTTGGTGGCTGACTTGGAGAGCGGTGACTCTGCGGCGCCCCGCTCGACAGCTTGGCTACGGGGGCTGTTCATCAGTCGCCTCCCTTCTCGTCGTCCTCGATGTGGCCGCCG
>Ga0315271_10002284_pt1 | contig 11969 bp, 10 predicted proteins | sample C3_top_MG_FD_204664 | JGI IMG/M metagenome (GOLD analysis project Ga0315271, IMG submission 204664) | Sediment microbial communities from Yellowstone Lake, YNP, Wyoming, USA - C3_top | ecosystem: Environmental > Aquatic > Freshwater > Lake > Sediment | place: USA: Wyoming | collected 2017-08-01
GCGACGCTGGTACGTCGTCGACGCGACGGACGAGACGCTCGGCCGCCTCGCGACGCGGATCGCGCGCGTCCTCGAGGGCAAGAACAAGCCCACCTACGCGTCGCACATGGATACCGGCGACCACGTCATCGTCCTGAACGCGGCCAAGATCACCGTGACCCGCGACAAGATGACGTCGAAGATCTACTACCGCCACAGCGGCTATCCCGGGGGCTTCAAGGAGGAGACGCTGGGTCACCTTCTCGCCCGCCGGCCGGAGGAGCCCATCCGCCGCGCCGTGAAGGGGATGCTGCCCCACACCAAGCTCGGAGCCCAGATGCTCCGCAAGCTGAAGGTTTACGCAGGCCCTGAGCACCCTCACGAGGCTCAGAAGCCCGAGCCGATGGCCTGATCGAGGAGCCCTGATGTCGACGCCTGCGTTCTACTGGGGCACCGGCCGCCGCAAGACCGCGGTTGCCCGGGTCCGCCTCATCCCCGGTGAGGGGTCCATGGTCATCAACGGCCGCACGCCCGAAGAGCACTTCGGGGGCGTGTTGCCCGAGGCCCAGCTGTTCCTGCCGTTCCGGGTCACCGGGACCGAGGGCCGCTACAACATCACGATCAAGGTCGAGGGCGGCGGGATCACCGGCCAGGCCGGCGCCATCCGTCACGGTGTGGCCCGCGCGCTGCTCCAGTCGGACCCCGAGTCCTTCCGCCTGCCGCTGCGCCAGGCCGGCCTCCTCACCCGCGACCCGCGGATGAAGGAGCGCAAGAAGTACGGCCTCAAGCGCGCCCGCAAGGCGCCGCAGTACACGAAGCGCTAGGCGCGGCCGCCTGGCGGCCGAATGCGTTCGTTGCGCCCTGCGCGCGATCGCTCACGCACCGCCAAGTGCGCTCGCTCTCGTGCTTGGTCGCGCCTTCGCCTCGGCCGTCATCCGGCCGCTCAGGTTGAAGCTCCGCGAGGAACCGCACAGAGGCGCCCGCCCGGGATCCCCGGAGCGGGCGCTTCGGCGTCTTCCGGCGGGGCGCGACCCCGCCATCACGGGCGCTTCGGCATTTCATCGGGGGCGCGGACGCGGTAGTTTGACGGCATGACGAACGCAGCCCTCGCCGGACGGGACCTCATCTCGGCGGCCGATCTCTCGGCCGAGGACATCGCGGTGCTCTTCGCCCGCGCGACCGAGCTCAAGGCCGAGTATCGCGCCGAGCGTCGCCACGCCAACCCCCCGCTCGAGCGACGCACCCTCGCGATGCTCTTCCAGAAGCCGAGCCTGCGCACGCGCGTCACGTTCGAGGCGGGGATGACCCAGCTCGGCGGCCACGCGATCTACCTCGAGGAGAAGATCGTCCTCGGCGGGCGCGAGACGGTCAGCGACGTGGCGAGGAACCTCGAGAAGTTCGTGGACGCGATCATGGCCCGCACGGGGCCGCACGAGGTCGTGGCGGAGCTGGCGGCGCGCGCGTCGATCCCGGTGATCAACGGCCTGACCATCCGCGAGCACCCCTGCCAGTCGCTCGCGGACCTGTTCACGCTCCACGAGCGGTTCGGCGACCTGCGCGGCCGCACGCTCACGTTCGTCGGCGACGGCAACAACGTCTACCACTCGCTCGCGATCATGGGCGCGACGCTGGGCATGCACGTCCGACTCGCGCACCCCGTGGGCTACGGCCCGAGCGGGAAGGTCGTCGAGAAGGCGCGGGAGCTCGCGATGGCATCGGGCGGGTCGGTCACCTTCACGGACGACCCCCACGCTGCGGTCGCGGGGGCAGACGTGGTCTACACCGACGCCTGGACATCGATGGGCCAGGAGGCCGAGGCCGAGGAGCGCCGCGACGCGTTCGCCCGCTATCAGGTGAACGAGGCCCTCATGGCGGTCTCGCCGAACGCGGTGGTCATGCACTGCCTGCCGGCGCACCGCGGCGAGGAGATCACGTCGGACGTGATGGACGGTCCGAGGAGCGTCATCTTCGAGCAGTCGGAGAACCGTTTGCACGCACAGAAGGCGCTCCTCGTCGAGCTGCTCGCGGGCTGACGATGAGCGGCGCGGACGAGGGCAAGACCCCGGTCACCAGCGAGGAGCTGTACGAGCAGTACAAGGACGCGCTCAAGCGGGGCCACGTCGCCTCGCTCCGCGGGCACATCGAGGAGGCGCTGCTCTGTTACGCCGACGCGGCGCGGATCGCGCCGGAGCGCTCGACGCCCCACGCCTCGGCCGGGACGGCCCTGCTCCGCCGCAAGCGACCGCTCGACGCGCTCCGCCACTACGAGGTCGCCCTGGCGATGTCGCCCCGTGACGAGGCGGCGCTGCTGGGTCGAGCGCAGGCACTCGGGGCCCTCGAGCGACGGGGCGAGGCGGCCGACGCCTACGACGCCCTCGCCGACATGCAGGCAAACGCCGGGCGCCTGGCCGATGCGGTCGACGCCGCTCGACGCGGCCTCGAGATGGCCGAGGGCCGGGAGCGACGCAGGACGCTTGAGCGGCTGATCGCCAAGTTGCGTGCGTCTGAGCCCGGCGAGCCGGGCCGGCTGGCGCTCGAGCGCGCACTGCAGGTCCTCGACGGGTCCGCCGTTCCCGCCCCGAAGGCCGTGCCGGCGGAGGCCCTCGCCGCCCCGTCGGCGCCCGTTGCCGGGGCGTCACGGCCCGCCGCCCAAGCCCCGACGTCTGGATCGGGGAGTCCCGCCCCCGCGTCCGCGTCAACAGCTGCACGGCCGGAGAAGGGGTCCGAGTCGTCCGGGCGCACTCCCGGCGCCGCACCCGAGATCCGCCCGTGGGCGATGCCGGCCGTCCCCGGTGCGATCCCTGCGGGCGCGACCGTGGCGGCGTATCTCGCCCGGGCGGAGGCCGCCGTCGAGGCTGGCATCGCCGGACCGGCCGTTGACGCCCTGCTCGACCTCTCCGCCTTGCATGCCCGCGACGGGCGGATCGAGGCCGCGCTCGACGCCTGCTACTCGGCGCTCTCGTTCGATCCCGACAGCGTGGCCCTCCACCTCGCGCTCGCCCAGCTGTACGCCGGGCGCGGCTGGACGCCCCTCGCCGACGAGAAGCTGCGCCTGCTCGAGCGCCTTGCGCAGCTCGATGGCGATCGCGTTGCCATCGCCGCGATCGCCGGGGTCCGCGCCGACCTCGACTAGCGGTCGCCAAGCTGGGCCGGGGCCCGGTGTAGACTCGCCCGAAGATGCTCGCGTTCCTCGAGTCGCTGGTTCGGCAGGTCACCCCCAATGCGCTGCTGGACATCGGCATCACCGCCCTGTTCATCTACTTCCTGTTCAGCCTGATCCGCGGGACACGGGCGGTGACGCTGGTGATCGGCGTTTCCGTGCTGCTCGGCATCTATGCCCTCGCCCAGTTCCTGGACCTGCGGCTGTTCACCCAGCTCCTCCAGGCGGGTGCCTTCGTCGGCGTCTTCGCGCTCGTCGTGATCTTCCAGCCCGAGCTGCGGCGCGCCCTTGAGCGCATCGGCCGCGTCGGGACGTTCGGCTGGCTCGTGCCCGCGTCGTCGCACCGGCGGATCGAGCACGTGGCCACCTCGATCGCCAAGGCGGCGGCGGTGCTCTCGGCCGAGGGGCATGGCGCGCTGATCGTGATCGAGCGCGAGACGGGCCTGGAGGACACCGCCGAGACGGGCGTCATGCTCCATGCCGACCTCACGCCCGACCTGCTGCTGACGATCTTCATGCCCCGGACAGCGCTCCACGACGGGGCCGTCATCGTCCGGGGCGAGACGGTTCTCGCTGCGGGCGCGCTGCTCCCGCTCACCGAGATGCGCCTCTCCGAGCGCTTCGGCACGCGCCATCGCGCCGCGCTCGGGATCACCGAGGACACCGATGCGGTCGCGATCGTCGTGTCCGAGGAGAGCGGCCACATGAGCGTGGTCGAGCGCGCGCGAATCGTCCGCGTGCCGACAGAGGCGCAGCTCGAGCGCGCGCTGGTCGGACTGCTCGAGACGCACGAGGTCGGCTCCGGCTTCTCGCTGGGGCGTGGACGCGGGACGGGGACGCCGCGCCGACCGGGCACGCGACTGCGCATCGCCCGCCGCTCCTGGTCGCGGCCCGAGGCCCTTGTCGCCGAGCAACTGACCAACGAGGCGCACCAGGTCGCCGAGGTGCTCGCGCCCGAGCCCGAGCCGGTGCCTGAGCCCGAGTCAGCCGCCGCCGCGAAGGCGGCCGAGCCGCTCGACGCCTCAGCCCCTGACGGGCAGGACGCCACCGTGGCGGACGCTGACGTCGCGAGCGATGCTGCCCCGGCCGAGCTCAGGGGGCCAGTCGCGTGACCATCCGCCGCCTCGCGCGCCGACTGTTGGGCGCCATCGTCCACAATTGGCCGCTCAAGCTCGCGGCCCTGGTCCTCGCGAGCCTGCTCTACGTAGGCCTCGTCGCAACCCAGGACAGCAGTTCGCTCCCAGGCCCATTGGCGGTCCTCGCGGTCAACGTCCCAGCGGACACGGTGATCACGAACGCGCTGCGCCCCGTAGACGAGGTGCGCTATGTCGCGCCGGCTGACGTGGGCCGCCTCACCGCGGGCGACTTCCGGATCACGGTCGACCTCTCCAGCGTGCCGGCCTCGGGCGCGACGACCAACGTCCGAGTGCTGGTCGAGGCCACGGACCCCCGCGTGACGGTCATCGAGGTCCGGCCCCGAACGATCTCGGTCATCCTCGACAAGAAGGTCACGGTCCAGGTCCCGGTCAACGTGGTCGCCGGGACGACGCCGCCCGGCGTCGATGTGGGCACCACCACCTACGCGCCGCAGAAGGTGAGCGTCACCGGGGCGTCAACGGCGGTCAAACGGGTCGTCTCGGTCCGCGTCGACGTCGCGCTCGACCCGGGTGGCCTCGACTACGACCAGGAGGTCCAGGGCACCCCGGTTGACGCATCGGGGGCCCAGGTGGCCGGCGTGGAGCTCTCGCCCCGCACGGTCCACGTGACAATCCCGCTGTACACCAACAAGCAGTCGCGTAGCGTGCCCGTCAACCCGGTCCTAACCGGTGAGCCCGCCCAGGGCTTCCGCGTCGCGGGCGTGGACGTGGCGCCGCTGACCGTGACGCTCGAGGGCGATGCCGACCAGCTCGCCAAGCTCACGAGCGCCGACACGGCGCCCGTCGCCATCTACGGCGCCACGCGCAACGTCACGCAGACCGTCGCCTTCGCGCTCCCCACCGGCGTCGCACCGCTCGGCGTTGCCTCGGTCCGCGTCACGGTGCGGATCGAGGCCGTGACCGACACACGAACCTTCAGCGCGGGTCTCCGCCTCGATGGGCGCGACCCCACGCTCACCTACGATCTGTCGGTTCAGAGCGTGCTGCTCACGGTCTACGGCTCGACAGCGGACCTCGACCGACTCGGCTCGGCCGCCATCACGGTCGGGCTCGACGTATCGGGGCTGGGCGCCGGGAGGCACCAGGTGACCGTGATCCCGTCGCTGCCCTCGGGCGTGACGGTGGTCACGATCGACCCCTCGACCGTCACGATCAACATCACGGCACCGGCGCCGAGCCCGTCGGACGCACTCCCGTCCGGTGCACTCCCATCGCCCTCCCCGTCGCCGAGCTGATGCGGACCCCGCGCCCGCCGCGCCCGACGGCCCGTCACCGATCCCACCCCGCCGAAGAACCCGCACGAGGAATTCCATGACCCGCCTGTTCGGCACCGACGGCATCCGCGGCGCCGCCAACGTGGACCTGCGCCCGTCGCTCGCCACTTCGCTCGGCCGCGCCACCGCCCACCGCGTCGTGGGCGTCGGCGGCTCGCTGGTCGTCGGCCAGGACACGCGCCGCTCGGGCGACATGTTCGTCGCCGCCATCACGGCCGGTGCGACGAGCATGGGCGTCGACGTGCACAGCGTCGGCGTCGTCCCCACGCCCGCGCTCGCGTTCCTCGCGGGCAACGGCGCGTTCGCCGCCGGGATCATGGTCTCCGCGTCGCACAACCCGGCCGAGGACAACGGCCTCAAGGTCCTCGACCCGAACGGGCTCAAGCTCGACGATGAGCTCGAGGAGGAGCTCGAGGCGCTGATCATGCGCGCCGACGAGCTGCCGGGCGTGGAGCCGGGCCTGCTCGGCCGCTGCGTGAACGGCGCGCCACTGCTGGAGCAGTACGTCGCCCACCGCACGGCACTCGCCTCGCGGGTCCAGGCGTCGGGGATGCACGTCGTGCTCGACACGGCCAATGGCGCGGCCCACCACGTGGCACCCGCGATCCTGCGCGCGACCGGGGCCCGCGTCACGGTGATCCACGACCAGCCCGACGGGGACAACATCAACCGCGGCTGCGGTGCCACCGCGCCCGAGTCGCTCATGGCGGCCGTGCACGACCTCGGCGCGGACGTGGGCTTCGCGCTCGACGGCGATGCCGACCGATGCGTGGCCGTGGACTCGCAGGGCCGTCTGGTGGACGGCGACCAGGTGCTCGGGATCCTCGCGCTCGAGCGGCTCGCCCGCGGCGTCCTCGACAAGCGCAGCCTTGTCGTCTCGGTGCTCTCCAACGGCGGCCTGCAGGGCGCGATCGAGGCGGTCGGCGGCAGGCTCGTGCGCACGCCGGTCGGCGACAAGCACATCCTCGCGGCGATGCTCGTCTCGGGCGCCGGCCTCGGCGGGGAGAAGAGCGGCCACGTGATCATCCGCGAGCACGCGAGCTCGGGGGACGGGATCCTGACCGCCATCGAGCTCCTGCGGGTGATCACCACCTCGGAAACGGGCATCGACGAGCTCGCCAGGCAGATCCCGCTCCTGCCCCAGCAGCAGCGCGCGATCCGGGTTCGCCACCGCGACCAGTGGGAGGCCGACGAGGCGCTCGGCAAGGCCATCGCCGACGCGGAGGCGCGCCTTGCGCCTCACGGTCGCATCCTCGTGCGTCCGTCGGGGACCGAGCCCGTCCTGCGGGTGATGGTCGAGGGCGAGGACGCGGCCATGGTCACCGAGCTGGCCGACGCGATCGCGGCCCTCGCGGGGGAGCGTCTACACTAGCCCGGCCGCGGCACGCCGCGGTCGTCCCCGAGAAGGAGACCCAGCGCGGTATGTGCGGAATTGTCGGCTACACCGGTCCCCGCGAGGCGGGCCCCATCCTGATTGAGGGGCTTCGGCGTCTCGAGTACCGCGGCTACGACTCCGCAGGGATCGCGCTCGTGGACGAGGCTGGCGATCTGTTTGTGGAGAAGAAGGCGGGCAAGCTCGCCAACCTCCAGACGGCGATCGCGGACCGCACGCCCCACGCGGCGATCGGCCTCGCGCACACCCGCTGGGCGACCCACGGCCGGCCGAACGACCTCAACGCGCACCCGCACCAGGACTGCTCGGGCGAGATCACGGTCATCCACAACGGGATCATCGAGAACTTCCGCGAGCTCCGTGACGGGCTCGAGGCCCGTGGCCACACGCTCACGTCCGAGACGGACACCGAGGCGATCGCCCACCTCATCGAGGAGTGCTACACCGGCGACCTCGCCGAGGCCGTGCGCGCCGCGCTCCGCCAGTGCGAGGGCGCCTACGCGGTCGCGGTGATGCACCGGGGCGAGACCGACCGCCTCGTCGGCGCCCGCGAGAACGTGCCGCTCGTCGTCGGACTCGGCGACGGGGAGGCGTTCCTCGCGAGCGACGTTGCGGCGATCCTCGCCCACACCCGGCGGGTCATCTTCCTCGAGGAGGGCGACGTGGTGGATCTGCGCCCCTGGGGCGCGACCATCACCGGCGTGGACGGGGCTCCCCGCGATCGCGCCGAGACCATCGTGGACTGGTCGCCCGAAGCCGCCGAGAAGAGCGGCTACGACCACTTCATGCTCAAGGAGATCCACGAGCAGCCCGTCGCGCTCCGCCAGTCGCTGGCAGGTCGCGTTGGCCGGACGGGCCGGATCCACGCCCCGGAGGTCGCTGCGCTCGCCGACGCCTTCCGCCGGGTGACTCGGGTCGAGATCGTCGCCTGCGGCACAGCGTCGTACGCGGGGCTCGTCGGCGCGGCCGCGATCCAGGACTGGACCGGGCTGCCGGCGCGCGTCACGGTGGGCTCCGAGTTCCGCTACTCGCCGCCACCGCTCGACGAGAACACGCTCGTGATCGCGGTCACGCAGTCGGGCGAGACGGCGGACACGATCGCCCCGACCCGCTGGGCCAAGGAGCAGGGCTGCCCGATCGTTGCGGTGACCAACACGGTGGGCTCCGCGATCACGCGCGAGGCGAACGCGGTGATGTTCCTCCAGGCAGGGCCCGAGATCGCGGTCGCGGCGTCGAAGACGTTCGTCACCCAAGTCACGACGCTGATCGTGCTCGCCGCGGCCATCGCCAAGGCGCGCGGCTCGATGGGCGCCGAGCAGGAGCTCGAGCTCGGCCAGGCGCTCCGCAAGCTGCCCGAGGACGCGGCCCGCGCGCTCGAGCTCTCGGCAGACGTCCCGGACATGGCCCGGCGGTACCTCGGCGCCCGCGGGTTCATGTTCATCGGGCGCGGGTACACCCTGCCGGGCGCGCTCGAGGGTGCGCTCAAGCTCAAGGAAGTCAGCTACATCCACGCCGAGGGCTACGCCGCGGGCGAGCTGAAGCACGGCCCCATCTCGCTGCTCGACGCGGACTGCCCGCTCGTGGCCGTCGCCACCAAGTCCAAGGTGTACGACAAGCTGATGAGCAACGTCATGGAGGGCCGCGCGCGCGACGCCAAGGTGATCGCGGTGGCGACCGAGGGCGACGCCGGGATCGGCCGGTTCGCCGATGACGTGGTCTGGGTCCCAGACACGCATGAGGCGTTGACGCCGGTGCTCGCGGTGATCCCGCTCCAGCTGTTCGCGTACTACACCGCGGTCGCCCGCGGCACGGACGTGGACCAGCCGCGGAACCTGGCCAAGTCGGTCACGGTGGAGTAGGGGGTGCCCGGCTCCGGCGGGGACGACCCGCGCCTGCCACCGGGGCTCGTCCCCGAGGGCACCACCGAGCTGGGCATCGACATCATCAAGGTCGAGCGGATCCGCGCCGCGCTGGACAAGTTCGGCGACCGCTTCGCCCGCCGCGTCCTCACTGACCACGAGCGCAAGTACGTGCGCAACCGGCCCGAGACGTTCGCCGGGCGCTGGGCCGCCAAGGAGGCCGTCTCCAAGGTGCTCGGCCTCGGGGTGCGCGGCATCGGCTGGCGTGACATCGAGGTCCAGCGCTTGCCGACCGGTCAGCCGTCGGTCCGCCTCCACGGGCGCGCCGCGCAGCGGGCCGAGCAGCTGGGCATGGGCCGGATCGCGCTCTCGATCACCCACGAGTCCGACTACGCGGTCGCGGTCGCGTTCGGGGTCCGGACGGCGGGCGGGCGCTATGTCTTCCCGCTCGACATCGACGAGCGCATCGACGAGCGCGAGCGCAGGCTCCTGGCACGTCTCGAGCGCCTCTCGGCACTCCACGAGGCCAACCAGCGAACGGGGGCGGGGGCGGCAGACGGCGCGGCCGACGAACCGCGCGACGAGGAGGAGGCGGCCGATGGCTGACCGGCCGGTCGGGTTCGGGCGGCGCGAGCACATGGGGACCACGCCGCCTCCGGGCACGGGCAAGCTCAACGACGAGACGGTCGCCCGGCTGCTCCCTGAGCGCAGCAAGCGCGGTCACAAGGGCACGTTCGGCAAGCTGCTGGTGATCGCGGGCTCGCTCGACTATGCCGGTGCCGCGCTGCTCGTCTGCCGCGCCTCCGGGCGGGCGGGCGCCGGGCTCGTCACGCTCGCGGTTCCCGAGTCGCTCCAGCCGCTCTTCGCGTCCAAGGTCGTCGAGGCCACCACGATGGCGCTGCCCGAGGACGACGTCGAGGAGGTCGATCCCGAGCCCGCGCTCGCGAAGATCCTCGACAACGAGCACGACGCGCTGGTGATCGGCCCGGGGCTGAAGCCGTCGCTCGCTGGCGCCGACCTCCTGCGGCTGATTCTGACCCAGCCCGAGGAGGGCGTGAACCCGCCCGCGGTGCTCGACGCCGAGGCCCTGCGCACCCTGGCCTCGGTCGGGGAGTGGTGGACCGGCGTGACACGACCCTGCGTGCTCACGCCGCACGCCGGCGAGTTCGCGCGACTCCGGGCCGGCGCGGGCCACGACCCGGCCGAGGACGGCGACCTCAACGAGGACGACGGGGCGCGGGTGCGCGCGGCGGCCGCCGCGGCGGCCGAGTGGGGCCACGTCGTGGTGCTCAAGGGCGCGAACACCGTGATCGCCGCCCCCGACGGCGCGACCGCGATGGCCTCGTTCGAGAACCCTGCCATGGCGACCGGGGGCACGGGGGACGTGCTCGCGGGGACCATCGGCGCGCTGCTGGCTCAGGGCCTCTCCACGTTCGATGCCGCTCGGCTCGGCGTCTACCTCCACGGCAACGCGGGCGAGCTCGTCCGCGATCGGCTGGGTGACGCGGGGCTGCTCGCGGGCGACCTGCCCGACGCGCTGCCGATCGTGCGCAAGCGGCTCGCCGGGATCGCCGAGCGCCAGCGGTCGGGGCGGCGCCTCGGCTTCGGCGCGCGTCACGACCACGGTGACGACGAGGGGCCCGCCGCGCCCGCCGACGGCGACTGACGGTTCCGCGATGACTGACGCTGCGCCCGTGCGGCGCGTCCCGATCGAGGAGCGCCTGCGCGACGCCGGCCTCCCGCCGCTCGCGCGCCTGGCGTGGCTCGAGATCGACCTCGACGCGCTCCGCGTGAACCTGGCCGCGCTTCGTGCGGCCGTTGGGCCGGGAGTGCGCGTTGAGCCGGTCGTCAAGGCGGATGCGTACGGGCACGGCGCCGTGCAGGTGGCGCGCGCCCTTGAGGCGAGCGGCGCGGACGGGCTGTCGGTGGCGACGATGGACGAGGCGATCGAACTGCGCGACACGGGCGTGACGCTCCCGATCCTCGTGCTCTACCCGGTCCCGGTCGCGTGGCTCGGCGAGGCCGCGCGACGGGGGATCGCCGTGGCGCTCGGTGCCGGAGAGGGTGCGGCGGAGACCCTCGAGTTCGCGCGGGCGGCGGCCGGTTCTGGCCTGCCCACGCTCGAGGTGCACCTTGAGATCGAGACGGGCCTGGGCCGGGGCGGCGTGCTGCCGGGCGACGCGGCGGCGGCAATCGATGCCGTCATCGCGACGGACGGCGTGCGGCTCGGGGGCGTCTGGACCCATCTCTCGGCCGCAGACGATGACGGTCGCACGATCGAGCAGGACCGGCGCTTCGCCGCTGCGATGGCGCCCCTCGCGGATGCCGTTGCCTGGGGCGCCGCCCCGTCGCCCACCGTCCGGCGGCACCTCGCGGGGAGCGGCGGTGTGCTCGGTGACGCGGTACGGCGGTGGGACGCGGCGCGGACCGGCCTCTCGATCTACGGCCTCGTCCCGGACACGCTCGTTCCTCCCGCGTCGACCGCATCGGCTGCGGCGGCCCTGCGCCCGGTCATGGCCGCGTACGCCCGCCCGGTGCGGGTGCTCGAGCTCCCCGAGGGCCATGGTGTCTCGTACGGGCCCACGTTCGTGACGACTCGGCCCACGCGGATCGCGACCCTGCCGTTCGGGTACGGGGATGGCTGGCGGCGGTACCTCTCAGATCGCGCCGTCGCGCTCGTGCGGGGTGTCCGCGTGCCCCTCGTGGGCCGCGTGGCAATGGACGCGGTCATGGCCGACGTGACCGACGTCCCCGGCGAACCGGTGACAGAACGCGACGAATTCGTGCTGCTCGGCGAGCAGGGCGGGGAGCGGATCACCGCGTTCGAACTCGCCGCGGCTGGCGGAACGATCAGCTATGAGGTGGTCACCGGAATGTCCCGTCGGCTGGCCCGGGTGTACCATGCCGCCGGTTCGCCGTCTGCAACCCGAACCCTCGCCGGGGAGGCCGAGTGGCCAGAATCGAGCTCTGGAACGGGGATATCTGCGACCTGGAGGTCGACGCCGTCGTGAGCCCTGCGGCCACGTCACTGTGGATGAGCACGGGCGTCGCCGGCGAGATCAAGCGTGCCGGCGGTGACGTGATCGAATTTGCCGCTGTCCGCCAGGGCCCCGCCCGCCTCGGTGACGCGATCGCCACCCCGGCCGG
>Ga0315271_10002285_pt1 | contig 11969 bp, 12 predicted proteins | sample C3_top_MG_FD_204664 | JGI IMG/M metagenome (GOLD analysis project Ga0315271, IMG submission 204664) | Sediment microbial communities from Yellowstone Lake, YNP, Wyoming, USA - C3_top | ecosystem: Environmental > Aquatic > Freshwater > Lake > Sediment | place: USA: Wyoming | collected 2017-08-01
CTTAAGGACACCTCGAATCCCGGCAGCGAATTGAATCGTCGTGTTGAGTTTGTGCCCACCTGGTAAATCAGGGAAATTCGCGGCCGCGACATTACCGATTCTCTATAAAGGATAAAAAAATGAAAAATCTACTCCGCTGGGTGGTGCTCGCAATGTGCTCCGCATCAACTCTGGCTTTCGCGCAAGCGAATGTGGGCATCGTCAATCAAATCAATGGTGACGTAAAGTACCAGGGCGCGAAGGATGCTGCACCCCACAAGCTGCAAGCGTTTGCGCAACTGCGGCACGGTGACAAAATCACGGTACCGGCTGGGGCCGAGATCAAGATTAGCTACTTCGCCGGGAATCGCCAGGAAACGTGGAAGGGCGCTGCCAATTTCGTCGCGACGACAGAGGGTGGCGAACTCCTGAAGGGCAATAAACCCGAAGTTGCCAAGTTGCCCGGCATGGTTTCGCAAAAACTTGCCCGAGTGCCTGAACTGATGGGTACGTCACGAATCGGTGGTATCGTCGTGCGTTCGCTTTCGGCCGCTACCGACAAAGGTCAGCGCGAGAAAGAAGTTTCGGAAGCGATGGCGGCTTACGAGTCCATGCGATCCAAGTCGGGTGAGTCGGACATTACCCCCGAGCTGTTCATCATCAGCGTGCTGCTGGACAACGAGATGTATGCTGACGTGAAATGGGTTGCTGACGAGATCTCCAAGCGCCAGCCCAACAACACCGAATATCGTCAATTCGCTAGCTGGGCGCTATCACAGCAGAAGCTGCACAATCAATAAGCTCTAATAGCTTCACATTCAGCCGGCCGGTGGCGCATCGCGCTACCGGCCGGTTTCCTTTTGTACTAGCCCAACAGCCTTGATTCGTTTTCCGCTAGCCGAAATAGCGGGGTGAATCCATGCAATCTGCCCCTTAACCAAGTGGCGACATAAGCGCACGATTCGAAAATACCAAGGAGGGAGTACCCATGATCATCGAATCCGTTCAGCTCGTCGCTCTGCCCAATGCGCCTGCGTGGCAGGAGAAAATCTATCGTGCCCATCTCGATAGCGGCGAGGATGTCGATCTGTTTCAACAGCACTGGGACGTTAAGCTGCCGCCAGAATCCCTGGTCGGGCTTACGCCGGAAGAAGCGCGCCGCAGGCGCAACGAAAAGATGCTGGCCGCAGCCTTTGGGGACCACTGAGGCCGCAGCCTGTCCCTGTGGCAGCGGCAAGCCCTATGCCGCCTGCTGCGCACCTCTGCATGCCGGTCAGGCTGCGCTAAACGCCGAGGCTTTGATGCGTTCGCGTTACAGCGCCTATGCTCGGGGACTCGCTGCCTATGTCCTGGATACCTGGCACGCCAGCACGCGACCCTCGGCGCTCGATCTATCGACCGGTCCCAAGTGGACCGGCTTGACGCTTTTAAGTCATGAGGTTGGGGCACCTGATCGGGCTACAGTGGAATTCGTGGCACGATACAAGGTGGGCGGACGCGCAGGAAAGATGCACGAGATTAGTCGATTCGTGCGCGAGAATGCCCGTTGGTACTATGTCGGTGGTGACACACCACTTAGTTGAGCACTACGCTTAAGCGCCACGCGCCTCCAGTGCCTCCCAGCGCTCCAGGAGTTTCAATAGCGTCCCATCTATTTCTGCCAGCCGGGCAGTAATGATTGGCGCCTGCTGTGGCTCGTTTTGGTAAAGCTGTGGGTCCTCCAGACGACCGCTAAGCTGCAACTGCTCGGCTTCGAGTGCCGCGATTTGTTCTGGCAGCATTCCCAGTTCGCGTTCTTCCTTCCATGAGAGCTTGCCGCCCTTCCCCTTCTTTTCCGGGCGGGCAGCCGGTACCGGTACGTCTTTGGGTAGTTCAGGATTTTTCTGTGTGCGCAGGCATGCGACCCAGTCACTGTATCCGCCAACATACTCGCGCCAGCGGCCTGCTCCCTCGGCAGCGATGGTCTGGGTGACGATGTTGTCTAGAAAGGTGCGATCGTGGCTGACCAGAAATACGGTGCCGGCGTAATCCTGGATTAGTGTTTCGAGCAATTCCAGTGTCTCGATATCGAGGTCGTTGGTCGGTTCGTCGAGTACCAGCACGTTGGCAGGGCGGGCAAACAGGCGTGCCAGGAGCAGTCGGTTGCGCTCGCCGCCGGACAGTGATTTGACCTTTGACCTCGCTCGTTCGGGAGCAAACAGAAAGTCTTCGAGATAGCCGATGACATGTTTTTTCGTGCCGGCGATTTCGACGTAGTCGGAGCCGGGCGATATGACTTCGGCAAGCGTCGACTCGGGGTCGAGCTGCGCCCTAAACTGGTCGAAATAAGCGATCTCCAGCTTGGTGCCAAGCCGCACGCTTCCGCTGTCTGGCTCGAGTTCACCGAGGACCAGGCGCAGCAGAGTGGTCTTGCCGGCACCATTGGGGCCGATGATGCCGATCTTGTCGCCGCGCTGGATCCGGCAGGAAAAATCGCCTACGACCGACTTGTCGCCAAAACTCTTGTTGACATCAATCAGTTCGGCGACGAGCTTTCCGCTCCTGTCGCCGGCATCAATTTCCAGTCTTACCTTGCCGAGACGGTCACGTCGAGCCGCGCGCTCGGCGCGCAGCTTGTCGAGCCGTTGGACGCGAAATATCGCGCGAGTACGCCTTGCTTCTACGCCTTGACGTATCCAGACTTCTTCTTCCTTGAGCAACTTGTCAAAACGGGCGTTGGCCAGCGCTTCGTCAGCAAGCTGCGCCGTTTTGCGTTCCTGGTAGGCGCCATAGGTTCCCGGGAAGCTGGCGAGTCGGCCACGGTCGAGTTCGACGATGCGTGTTGCCAGGCGATCCAGGAAACGTCGATCATGCGTGATGAATAGCAGAGGAATGCCGGAGTCGATCAGAAAGGATTCCAGCCATTCGATGGCGGCGATGTCGAGATGGTTGGTGGGTTCGTCCAACAGCAGGACATCCGGTCCAAGTGCCAGTGCTTGCGCCAGTGCAAGGCGCTTTTTTTGCCCGCCTGAGAGGGTGCCGACGACAGCGTCGGGGTCGAGGGCAAAGCGCGTAACCACCTCTTCTGCGCGCGCCTCGTAGGACCAGGCGCCAAGTGCCTCGAGTTGATGCTGCAGCACCTCCATTCGCCCAAGCAGGGTGCTTTGCCGGGTGTCCTCCATTCCGGTGTCGGCGAGGTGGTGAGATATCTCGTGGTACTCGGCCAGCAATGCCGAAATGTCACCCATGCCGGCGACGACAGCGGCAAAAACCGTGAGCTCGGCGTTGAACGGTGGCTCCTGTGGCACATAGCCAATACGCAGCCCCGGCTGGCGCCATACTTCGCCATCGTCCAACTGGGCCAAGCTTGCGAGGGCGGCGAGGAGCGATGATTTTCCGCTGCCGTTGCGGCCGATCAGAGCCACACGTTCGCCGGGTTCGAGCTGAAAATCGGCATGGTCTAGCAGGGCGACGTGGCCGAAGGCGAGACAGGCATTGGTAATTTTTAGGCAGGTCAAGGGAGATCGCTTATCGAGGCTGTGAAAGGCGGATTGGTGACGCATATTTCTGCAGACACCACCGACATTATCGGCCATGGCTACCCAGGCAGGCGAGGTACAATCTGCGGCCATGCCCTCCAACCCAAAACCGCGCCTTCTGCTCAGTAACGACGACGGCTATTTTGCGCCGGGAATCGAGGCACTGGCCGGCGCCCTGGCTGATTTGGCCGATATTACGGTGGTCGCACCGGAGCGTGACCGCAGCGGCGCCTCGAATTCGCTGACACTTGACCGGCCCCTCCATCTGCGGCGCGCGCCCAGCGGCTTTTACTTTGTCAACGGCACGCCGACTGACTGTGTTCATCTGGCCGTGACCGGCATGCTGGAGCACCAGCCCGACATGGTGGTTTCGGGCATCAATCTAGGCGCCAACATGGGTGATGACACAATTTACTCGGGCACAGTGGCCGCGGCCATGGAAGGGTACCTTCTTGGCGTGCCGGCCATCGCCCTATCGCTGGCGACGCGCACTGGCGCGCACTTTGCCACGGCGGCGCGGGTGGCGCGGGAGACTGTCCAGCGATTTCAGCGGAGCGCGTTTGGCGAGCCAGTGCTGTTGAACATCAATGTTCCGGATCTGCCATGGAGCGAGATTAAGGGGATTCGTGTTACCCGGCTCGGTCGACGTCACAAGGCGGAGCCCGTGGTCAAGCAAATGTCCCCGCGCAACGAGACCGTTTACTGGGTGGGCGCTGCCGGTGCGGCTGCCGATGCCGGCGAGGGTACCGATTTCCATGCCGTGGCCAATGGCTACGTTTCGGTGACTCCACTGCAAATCGATCTGACGCATTCAGCCCAAACACGAGCACTGAACGAATGGCTGAAAGCGTGAGTCACACCCTCGCCGGCATCGGCATGACTTCGCAGCGCACGCGAACCCGCATGATCGAGCGCTTGCGCGTTGAGGGCATTCGCGATGAGCGCGTTCTGGCGGCGATGGCCGCAGTGCCGCGCCACATCTTTGTTGAAGAGGCCATGGCGCACCGCGCCTACGAAGATACGGCGCTGCCATTGATCCTGGGGCAGACCATCTCGCAGCCATTTGTGGTTGCCCGCATGATCGAACTATTGCTTTCCAGGCGGGACACCCTGGGCCGTACCCTGGAGATAGGGGCCGGCTGCGGCTATCAGGCTGCCGTGCTGGCCATGCTGACGCGTGATGTTTTCGCCGTCGAACGGCTGGCACCATTGCTGGCCAAGGCTCGCGACCATCTTCGGCAGCTGAAACTCTCCCAGGTCCGCCTCAAGCATGCGGACGGCATGGTTGGCTTGCCCGAGGCCGCACCTTTCGATACCATCATCGTTGCCGCTGCTGCGTCAGGAATTCCCCAGCCATTGCTGGACCAGCTGGCGCCGGGCGGACGCCTGATGATTCCGCTGGGCGCCGATCCACAGGTCTTGTGCATGATGGAGCGTGGCCCGCAGGGATTCGTCGAGTCGCGTTACGATGCTGTCAGATTTGTTCCTTTGCTGCCGGGGGTCCAGTGATGTCGCGTTTTTTGTATTTGCTGGTTTTGGTCTTGGCAGGCTGTGCGAGCCAGGCACCGGCGCCGGTCAGCGATACGGCTGCCGGCGTCCAGGCGGTTGCCGAGGTTCGCCCTGGTTACTACGTAGTCAAGAAAGGCGACACCCTTTACCGCATAGCGCTTGAGCATGGCCAGGACTACAAGGATCTGATTGCCTGGAACAAGCTGGAAAATCCCAATCGCATTGAGGTCGGCCAGCAGTTGCGCGTGGTTCCACCTGAAGGTACGCCGGTCGCCGTGACCAAACCAATTTCGACAACGGCCCCGGTTGAGGTCAAACCCGTTGCTGCGGCCGGGATTGGCAGCGAGACCCTCAAGCGGGAACCGAAGGGTGGCAAGCTGCCTTATTCGGAAGAGAATCTCGCCAGGCTGCGTGCTGCGGAAGGCAGCCAGGTTGCTCCGTCACCGGTGACGGAAGAGAAGTCTGCATCACCACCGGCGGGAGGCGAGCCCGTCACCGCCGAAGATGGCATCGACTGGGCCTGGCCATTGTCCGGCAAGCTGGTTGCGACCTTTAGCGACAGCGGTGGCCAGATCAACAAGGGTCTCGACATAGCGGCGAAAGTCGGCGATCCGGTGCAGGCAGCGGCGTTGGGCAAGGTGGTCTACGTAGGCACGGGGCTGCGCGGCTACGGCAACCTCGTGATCGTGCGTCACAGTGCCTCATTCCTCTCGGCCTATGCCCACAACAGCAAGGTCCTCGTCAAGGAAGGTGCAGCCGTGACCAAGGGGCAGAAGATTGCCGAGGTCGGCAACTCCGACGCCGACCAACCCAAGCTGCACTTTGAGATCCGCCGTCAGGGCAAGCCGGTCGATCCGGCAAAATATTTGCCACCAAAATGAGCGGGAAAGAATCGCCCGAATCGGATGGCCTGCTGGATGCCGATCCAGCCGAGGCAGAGCTTGATGCAGTTGCCCTGGCGCGCGACGATGAGTTCCTCGATGACGTCACCCAGATTTACCTGAATGAAATCGGCGCAACCCGCCTGCTGACGCCGCAGGAGGAACTAAGTCTGTCGCGCCGTGCCCGTGACGGTGATTTCGCCGCTCGCCAGCACATGATCGAGGCCAACTTGCGACTGGTGGTGAGTGTCGCCAAGCACTATCAGCATCGTGGCGTTCTGCTTGATGACCTGATCGAGGAGGGCAACCTCGGGCTCATTCACGCCCTGGAGAAGTTCGATCCGGAGCGCGGCTTTCGCTTTTCCACCTACGCTACCTGGTGGATTCGCCAAAACATCGAGCGGGCAATCATGAACCAGTCCCGCACCATCCGCTTGCCGGTCCATGTGGTGAAGGAACTCAATGTCATCCTGCGGGCCTTGCGGCACATTGACGAAAGCGCCAACGGTGATCAGCATGGTGAAGTGGCAGCGCTTGCTGAGCTCCTTCACAAGCCGGCTGAGGAAATCCGCAAGATTCTGCGTTTTGGCGAACGCATAGCTTCGCTGGATGCCCCTCTGGATATTGATCCGGATCTTTCCGTCGCCGACAGTGTTGCCGAGGATGGATCGGCGCGACCCGACGCGGTTTTGCAGCAGGACGAAGTTGCGCGGCATGTGCGCGAGTGGGTGGCTGCCCTGTCAGAAAAACAGCGGTTGGTCGTTCGTCGCCGCTACGGTTTGGCCGGCGAAGAAGCGCAAACACTGGAAGCACTTGCCACTGAAATGGGTGTCACGCGCGAGCGCATTCGCCAGATACAGCTTGAGGAGCTCGCCCTGCTGCGCCGTCGCCTGCTGCACGACGGCATCGAGAAAGACGCGCTACTCTGACGCCCCCACCCCCTGGCCCCCGCCCGGCGCGGGGGTGACAGTTGCTCGCTGTGCTCGTTTATTCCGGCGACTTTGTGGTTGCATTGCGATGATTGCTCGATCCGCGAGCATGCCGTTTCGCCTTGAGACGGCTCGGCGGCGAAACTGCCGCGTCTTGATTGGCATCCAGCAATGCTTCGGCAAGTTGGTGCACGGCCATCGCATAGAAGCTTGAGCGGTTGTAGCGCGTCAACACAAAGAAGTTCTGGTAGCCCAGCCAGTACTCGGTCGGACTCCCCGGCGTTACCAAATCGATCAGTGCTGCCGGTCGCGCGATGGCCTGCGCCGCTTGGACGCCCATGGCCGCCATTTCGGCGGGCAATCGCTGTGGGCGGATACCTTCATCGATCAGTGTTTGTACCTTGTTGTCGGCGGTCACCGTGACCGGAGCAGCGATTGCTTCATTTGGTTGCCAGCCATGCGCATAGAGAAACGTGGCGACGCTGCCGATGGCATCGGCAGCGGTGTCCAGGTCGATACGCCCATTGCCGTCGAAATCCACACCCCATTGGCGCACGCTACTCGGCAGAAACTGCGGCAGGCCCAGTGCGCCGGCGTAAGAACCTCGGTAGGCAAGCGGATCACGTTTTTGCTCGCGTGCCAGCAGCAGCAGCGCCTCGAGTTCTTCGCGGAACAGCGTGGCCCGTGGCGGGTAATCGAAGGCGAGCGTAGCAATTGCTGCCAAGGTATTGAAGCGCCCTGTGTTGCGACCGAATATGGTCTCGACGCCAATGATGGCGACGATGATTTCTTCCGGGATCTGGTAGCGTTCGCTGGCGGCGCGCAGCGTAGCGGCATTGGTGGCCCAAAATCGCTTGCCGGCGGCAATTCGTTTGGGCTCGACGAAGCGAGCGCGATAGTTGTGCCAGGACCGAACAGCAGGGTCGCTCGGCGGGGTGATGGCTTTGATGACAGCTGGTAGCGGATGAATTTCTGCGAATGCGTCGGCGAGTTCCACACGATCGAAGCCGTGGCGCACCGACATGTCCGCGATGAAGGACTGGACGTCGTCGCGCGTAGCAAAGGAGGGTACGCGACCGGCTGCCATCGCCATGGTCGACGCGGCAGTCGCAACCAACAGAAATATCAGCCCGTAACCGCGACGGATCATGCCTTGAACCGGGCGACGCGGCCCTTCAATTGATCGAACATCATGGGTTCAACCTTACCGTAGCGCAGTCGACCATAAAGCTCGGCAATGGCGTTCATTTCCGCCGCGTTTTCAGGGAAGCGCAGGCCAACGCGTTGCGCATAAGCCTGCGGGGCCTCCCAGGGTTGTCGCGGCACGCCCTGCTTGGCGAGCTTGTTTGAGAGGCGCAGCCACAGGCGTTGAACCGCGTCCACATGCCTTCGCTGGCGCAGGGCCCAAGCCGTCAGCCCCAACAGTACCAGTCCGGCCAGCACGGCAAGGGTGGCGGTCATTTGTTGCCAGTCGGGCGAATGCATGCCCAGTCGATCGAGGAATTCGCGCTGTTTCTCCGGGTTGTAGCCAATGATCCACTGGTTCCATGTATTGGTAACTGCGTCGAGTCGCATGCGTACTTCGCGCAGCCATGCCAGGTCGGCACGTGCCATCAGCGGGACGTTTGATCCGGCAGGAATGGCAGCGGCGAGGTTCTGGTCGATGCGCAGGGGAGCGCTGAGTGCCGTCGGGTCGAGACGTGACCAGCCTTTGTCCCTGATCCACACCTCGGTCCAGGCATGGGCATCGTATTGGCGAATGGTGAAGTAACCGTCGAAGGGATTGATCTCGCCACCCTGATAACCGGCGACAACTCGTGCCGGGATGCCGGCAGCGCGCAGAGCGAAAACGAAGGCGCCAGAAAAATGTTCACAAAATCCCTGCTTGGCATCGAACAGAAATTCATCAACACTGTTTCGTCCCATGAGCGGCGGGGCGAGGGTGTAGCTCAAGCCCTGAGTGAGGAAGAAGCGGATTGCCGCATCGAGTACCGCCTGGTCGGTCTGGCCTTTCTCGCGCCAGCCTCTCGCCAGTTCGCGCGTTCTCGGATTGAAGTCACGTGGCAGTTCCAGTGCCTGTCGGAGCACGCGCGGGCTTTCCTCGCGCCCGGCGTTCATGCCGGGACGAGAGGTGATGGTGTACCTCTGTCGGGCAGTCACCGGGGCCTTGGCAAGGAGCTGAAAGTCCGATGTCATGAGCGCGTCCGGCGGTAGTTCGCCGGGCAGTTCGAGCGCGAATAGCCAGGGCTTGGCGTGGGCCTCCAGCGTGACCTCTTGCTCGACCGCCGGACCGGCAGGCTCGTAGGCCAGACGCGGCAAGGGCAGGCTGCGCTCGGGTCGCCAGGTGCGACCGTCAAACTCGGTCATGACCGGCCCGCGCCAGTAGAGCTGATCGCGAGCCGGCGGCTCGCCCTTGAACTTCACGCGAAAGGCAATGGCGTCGGACTGCGACAGGTTGCTGATGCTGCCTGGCGACATCGTGTCCGACAAGCCACTAAGGGCGGAAAACGCATCGCGTGGCAGGCCCCACAGCGGCCCCTGTATCCGTGGGAAAAGCACGAACAGCAACAGCATGAAGGGTGTGGCCTGCAGCAGCATGCGGCCAGAGCGCATCAACAGCTCCCGTGGCTGGCCGCGGCTGTCGGCGAGGCTCCCCAACGCGGCCGTGGTGACCACGACGGTGATGAGCATCATGGCAGCCGAACCCAAACTCTGGGCGTAAAAGAACTGGGCGAGGGCGAGGAAGTAGGCAAGAAATACAATCGCCAGACCGTCGCGACGTGCCCGTGCCTCCAGCGGCTTCAGCGCCAGAAACAGGATCAGCAAGGCGACGCCCGGATTCTGGCCGAACAGGGTTTTGAACTCGGCGGCAACGCCGATGCTGCCGCCGATGGCCAGTGGAATCAGTAACCAGCGCGGCGGCAATTTGCGCTGCGTCCAGTTGTATGCGCCGCGCCAGAGCAATAGCAAGGCTGCGACGATGACCAACCATGGCGGGACGTGCGGTGCCAGCGGCAAAAATGCAGCAAGTGCGGTTGCCAGCAGCCACCAGGTCTGCGTAGGTGCAATCGCAGGTGATCGGGTTTTATTCATACAAGGCGAGCTGCGTAAGGCAGCCGTGCAGATGCGACTCGCCGCCGGCGCCCGGAATTTTCTTGCCCGGCAAGCTCAGGCTCCAGCTCATCCCGGCGGCGTGGGCGTCAACCACCCAGCGCGTCAGCAGCGACAGCCGGGCCTCGACAGGCAGGTTGGCAGGCAGGTCATCCCAGTTGAAAGCGATGGTGCGCGCGGCTGGATCGGCATATTGCTTGGTCATCAGTGGTGCGTCGGCGCCGAGCCGCGCCGCTGTTTTCCAGGCGACATGCCGCGGCGGATCGGCCAGTTGGTGGCCCCGGAGCGAGATGAAATCCTCGCTGCCTGTGACGCTGCGGGCCACGTCGCCACTTCGCCCCCCGGCGGTTGGTGGCGGCGGCGTTGCCTCTTGGGTGGGGCGGGGATAGACCAGGCAGTGCATGTCTGGCACTGCGTAAGCCCAGGCGCGTATCAGGCCCAGCGGCCAGCGTGTTTCAATGGTGACCCGCGGGAGTGCCAACCAACCCCGCTGTGTTGTAACCAGCGGCAGTTTTGCCGCGGCGGTGCCGTGGGGCGGGACGTCGACGATTTCGTGAGCACCCTGGTCCAGTGCGAGGTGAATCTGGCGACGCTCGTCGCTGCGCACGTTATGGAGCAGCAGCGTGAATCGCGCCATTTCGCCGGCGAACACGGCATCGCTGCGTCCTGGCGTGATGGATAAATGGGCCAGGTTGCGAAAGGTGTGCAGAATGGCAACGACGCCCAGCCCGGCGAGCAGGAAGGTCAAGGCATAGCCCAGACTCAGGTTGTAGTTGATCGCGCCCAGCAGCATCACGATCAATGCTGCGGCGAAGCCGATTCCGGCACGCGTCGGCAGGACATAGACGCGACGCTGGAAGAGGACGACGGGTGTTGGCTCCGGTGGGCGGACGCGCAAGGCCCAGCGAATGAAGGCCTCGCGCAATGTCGCCGCGATATTCACCGACACTCGATGGCGGTGGGTTGCGCCGTCGAACAACTGCCACCCCCTTTTTCGGAAAGGGGCATTGGGGTATCGCCCTTCATGGCCTCAGGGGATTGGCACGGCCTCAATGAGACGCGCCGCGATGTCGGCTGGCGACAGGCGCGCGGCGGTATCACCGGCCGGATGCAGGCGGTGACATGCCACGCCGGGCAGCACGATTTGCACGTCGTCGGGCAGCACGTGGTCGCGGCCGTCGAGCCAGGCCCAGGCGCGTGCGGCGGCAAGCAGCGCCAGTGCAGCGCGTGGCGACAGCCCTGCCTGCCAATCGGGCGCCTCCCGTGTGTAGGCGACCAGTGCCTGCACATAGTCGAGCAGGGCCTCGGAAACCACGACAGCGCGTACCGATTTCTGGTGGGCGAGCAACTGTTCAGGCGTCAGGCAGGGTTGCAGGCCAGCGAGGACTTCGCGGCGATCGATGCCGGCAAGCAGCGAGCGCTCCGCTGCGCGGTCGGGATAGCCCAGTTCGATGCGCATCAGGAAACGGTCGAGCTGTGACTCAGGCAGGGGATAGGTGCCGATTTGTGTCGACGGGTTTTGCGTGGCAATGACGAAGAAAGGATCGGGCAGTGGCCGCGTTTCGCCTTCGGCGGTAACCTGTCGCTCCTCCATGGCTTCAAGCAGCGCCGACTGGGTTTTCGGGGTAGCGCGGTTGACCTCATCCGCGAGGACTACATGGGTGAATACCGGCCCAGGATGGAAGCGAAATCCGCCACTATCACGGTCGAATACCGACACGCCGAGAATGTCCGCCGGCAGCATGTCGCTGGTGAATTGAATGCGCTGGAAACCGAGGCCCAATAGTTGCGCCAGCGCATGCGCCAATGTGGTCTTGCCGACACCTGGCAGGTCTTCAATGAGCAGATGGCCGCGCGCCAACAGGCAGGCCAGGGCCAGACGAATTTGTCCCTCCTTGCCAAGAATGACTTCGCCAGCGGCGCGGACAACCTGATTGAGTGGGCGTTTGCTGGAGGGAGATAGCATGATTTGAAAAACGTTCGATAATGAAACTTCGACGATCATTGTATGTCATTCACTACCGATGACCACCGCGTACATT
>Ga0315271_10002287_pt1 | contig 11967 bp, 10 predicted proteins | sample C3_top_MG_FD_204664 | JGI IMG/M metagenome (GOLD analysis project Ga0315271, IMG submission 204664) | Sediment microbial communities from Yellowstone Lake, YNP, Wyoming, USA - C3_top | ecosystem: Environmental > Aquatic > Freshwater > Lake > Sediment | place: USA: Wyoming | collected 2017-08-01
CAGATCATCCACGAGCTCGGCTGCGTCCGGATGGGGAGCGACCCCACCCGGTCCGTGGTGAACACCCACTGCCAGGCCCACGACGTGAAGAACCTCTTCGTGGCCGACGGCGGGCCGTTCGTGTCCCAGGCCGATAAGAACCCGACCTGGACCATCCTCGCGCTCTCGATGCGCACCTCCGACTACATCGCGGACCAGCGCCGCCAGGGGGCCCTGTGACCGACCTCTCCCGCCGCGAGGTCCTCGGCCTCCTCGGCGTCGCGCTCGCCGCCGGCGCCGCGGGGTGCCGACCCGAAACCGTGGAGAAGGCGGCCAACCGCGCCGCCCCCTACACGCCGAAGTTCTTTACCCCGGCGGAGTACGTCACCGTCGCGGTGCTCGCGGACCTGACGCTCCCGGCCGACGCGCGCGGCCCCAGCGCCACCGCGGCCGGGGTGCCCGAGTTCATGGATTTCGTGATGGTGGAGGAGATGGAGAACCGCGACCGCATGCGGAAGGGCCTGGCCTGGCTGGACACCGAGTCCCGGTCGAGGGTCAAGGAGTCCTTCGTGAACGCCGACGAGCACGACCAGAAGAAGATCCTCAACGACATCGCCTGGCCGAAGAAGGCGCAGCCGGAGTTCGCCGTGGCGGCCCGGTTCTTCAACGAGTTCCGGAACCTGACCGCCACCGGCTACTGGTCGAGCCAGGTCGGCATCGAGGACCTCAAGTACATCGGCAACACCTTCGTCCAGCAGTGGACCGGGTGCCCCGAACCCCAGCTCAAGAAGCTGGGCGTCAGCTACTCCTGAACGGAGCCCGCATGGCCAAGCGTCGTCTCGGCGTCGGATTCATCGGGAGCGGATTCAACACCCGCTTTCACATGCAGGCTTGGCAGGGCGTGCGCGACGCCGACGTGCTCGGTGTCTGGAGTCCCAACCGCAAGAACGCCGAGGACGCGGCGGCGCTGGCCCGGAGGCTCGACGTGGGCCGCGCCCGGGCCTTCGGCTCGATCGCCGAGATGGTGGCCGATCCCGCCATTGACGCCGTCTGGCTGTGCGGGCCGAACCAGGCCCGCATCGCGAACGTGGAGGAGATCGCCGACACGATCCTCCGCGGCCGGGGGGAACTCGTCGGGCTGGCCTGCGAGAAGCCGCTCGCCCGCACGGTGAAGGAAGCGAAGCAGGTGGCTGCGCTCACCCGGAAGGCAGGCCTCAAGCACGGCTATCTCGAGAACCAGCTCTTCAGCCCGCAGGTGGAACACGGCCGGATGCTGATCTGGGCCCGGGGAGCGGCCACAACCGGCCGGCCCTACCTGGCACGCGCCGCCGAGGAGCACAGCGGCCCGCACATGCCGTGGTTCTGGCAGGGAAAGCTGCAGGGGGGCGGCGTCCTCAACGACATGATGTGCCACTCGGTCGAGGTGGTGCGGCACCTGCTCACCAAACCGGGCGCCCCGCGCGCCTCGGTCCGTCCCGTGGCCGTCACAGGACACATCGCGAGCCTCAAGTGGTCCCGGCCGGAATATGTGCGCCGGCTCAAGAAGACGATGGGCTCCGCGGTGGACTACGCCCGGCACCCATCGGAGGACTTCGCCAGCGTCATGATCGAATTCGAGACCAGCGACGGCCACACCGTGCTCGGCGAGGCCAGCACGTCGTGGAGCTTTGTGGGCGCGGGGCTCCGGCTCTCGGCCGAGCTGCTCGGTCCCGAGTACTCGATGACCTGGAACACCCTCGACAGCGGGCTCAAGCTCTTCTTCAGCCGGGAAGTGACGGGGCGGGCGGGCGAGGACCTGGTGGAAAAGCAGAATGCGGAGCAGGGCCAGATGCCGGTGGTGGCCAACGAGCCGATGGCCTACGGCTACGAAGCGGAGGACCGCCACTTCGTGCGGGTCTTCCTCGGGCTCGAGGAGCCGAAACTCACCTTCGACGATGGCGTGGAGGTGGTCCGCACCCTGATGGCGGCCTACATGAGCGCGGAATCGGGCAAGACCGTCAGGTTCCCGCCGCGCGGGCTCGACGCCTTCGTGCCGAAGGTGGCAAGGGGGACGTGGAAGGGGTGAACCCAACAGTCGCCGCCTTCTCTGTCATTGCGAGGCCACGGAGTGGCCGAAGCAATCTCGCCCCACCTCCTGTCACCCCGGCGAAAGCCGGGGTCCAGACTTCCCCGCCGCCCTGCTTCCCCACGGCTCACAGACTCGGCCCCTCCTGGCATCCAAGCGTAACCCGCCGATAGCGGTGTCTTAGGGCTCGGATGAAGAATGCGTGAGAACGTCGTGAGAGTCCGCCTCGCGCACTTGCCATGCCAACGCATTCGCTCGCATGTTGCGCGCTCAGCCACTCGTCAGCAGTAGCAGGATCAGTAGGCGTGGCGCCTTTTGAAGCGGTTCTCTTAGGATCTGACGAGGAGCTCCCCCTGAGCTTCACTCGTTTGTCGGCGGGCGCGTCCGCCGACAGAATCGGAGCACTTCGTGAAATTCGGAAGAGTTCGAAACGCCGCGCCAATCGCGGTGATTGTTATCTCGGCATTCATCTCTGCTTGTGTTCAAGAGACGGCACTTGAACCGGCCAGCGGGGCACAAGCGCCGACTCCCCAGTTGTCGGGCGGTATCTTGCCGATGTGTCAGCTGGGCTGCCAAGGAGGCACAGGGGATCCCAATCCGGATGCAGCAGGGATTTTCGTCGGCAGCGAACTTTCATCCGATTATTGCAGTGAAGCAGGGGCCTCCAATGACCTCGACCAGGATGGAATGAGCGACTATTGCGAAAAGGTGCTCGCGGAAGCGTTCGCGCCCTCCATCCGGTACTACCCCACGGATGACCTGAGCCGTGAGTCATACTGGGCCGCACGCCTCATGTCGGACGGGAAAGTCCGAATTTTCTACGCAATAGCGTACTATTTTGACGCCGGCGTGATCAGCCCCGAGTATTCGCTCTGCAAACTGGTCGGCCCCGTGGTCGAGTGTGATCCCCACAATGGGGATTCCGAGCACATTGTGTTGGACATCTACTTTGACTCATCCACGCTGCATTGGGTGGTAGACCATATTTGGTACTCGAAGCACACGACGTACAACGAGATTCCCCGCAAGACAAACAAACCGTACCCCCTGATAACTTACCTTGGGGCACAAGGCGGTTATCCCTTGGCTTGGGTCTCGCGGAACAAGCACGCAAATTACACCAGCCAGTCTACCTGCGATGCGGGCGGCGGCGTACCGGACATCCTGCTCTGGATGTTCCCTTGGGACGACTGTGGGGGCAACAACTCCGTCGACCGGATCGACGCGCTTGGAAATCGCAACTTGGGCTCTAACTCACAGCGGCTGCTCAACTGTGTGAACAGCGGGAATTACTTCTATCAGGATCCGCCTCACCCCCAGGAGTGCTTTTGGTCAGCGTCACGCTTTTATGGATGGCAGAGTGACCATTCAACTTCCGCTGATGGATACGGCGACAAACTTCGATATTTCGGGTTTTAGCGATGGCGCCTAGAGAACTCCGAATCGTTTCTGGCCGGCCCCGTTTGGTAGCGGTCGCGGTGGTGGCCATGCTCTGCTCCGTAGCTCCGAGCCTTGCCCGCGCCCAAGGGCCGCGCATCATTCTACCGGAGTCCGTTGCTCCATCGTGGAGCCAGCCAGCCGCACCCAGCGTGAATCTCGCGGCTGCAGGTATCATTGGCTCCGGTGCGAAAGATCATCGCTACACAGGTATGTACGTCGGCCTCGGGACCTGGGCCCTCTACTGGACCTTGGGCCTCATCGCGTGCCAAGGCACGGAAGGGGGTTGCAACACGGACAACCTCGGCTTCAGATTGGTCGGGTCGGCGGCCCTCCTAGGTGGGGTCGGCGCGATGATCGGTCGCGCATTTTCCAAGCATCCACCGCCCACGACCGCGGGTCCGTCAGTCGATTGACGTAATAGAGAAGCTGAGTGGTCATGGACCCCGGCTTTCACGAGTGTGACGAAGGGTAGGGGCGCAACACCTTGCGCCCCTACCCTTTGTTCAATCGTACCGCCGAACAGCCTCGAAGCCCCGCCTACAACGTCCATCCCTTCCGATATTCCGGCGTCACCCACCGCTCCGGCAGCGTCATGTTGGTCACGGCACCGGCGGCGGAGTTGAGCTCGAGGGTCTGCCCCGGCCGAATGGCCAGCACGCCGAGCAGCACCATCTCCATGAGCGCGCCGGCGTGACCATCGAAGTTTGACAGCGCCGGCGGGCCGCCCTTGCAGGCGTCGATCCACTCACCTTAAACCCGCTCGGCGCGTGCGTCCGTCGCAAGCCGCACCGGAGCGGAATCAGAAAAAGCGTTGACATCAAATTGCGGGACCACTATCCTGTTTTCAGAAAGGCCCCCCTGCGGTACCCCTTCAAGCCCTTCATTTCACCCACTTGCGTCGTGGGTTGACTCCGGCTGCGCTCCCGGAGCCGACTCCTACGGCGCGTAGTTGGAAGCACGCAGATAACAACTCTAAGGGGGCTGTTCGATGCCGATTGCTGGAGTGCGCTACTCAATTGTGGGGATAATCGCGCTGCTTTCTCTCTCAGCCTGCACCGATCTAACAGCTGTTGAAGACTCAGGCCCTATTCACCTAGGCATCACGCCGAGGTTTGCAGCGGCGACGATTCAGACGTCGCTTCCTGGCCCCACAGCCTATACCATCACTACCTCTGTCTCATTGCCGACGGTGACCAATCCGACCATCGCCTACCTGTCGGTGAGTGGGGATATCAATGTATACCAGAATTACCCGACACCCGGCCCGCTGGTGGGCGTCATACCCCCCGGGGGTGGGCACCAGGGCCTCCAAACAACGAACTGCTATGGCCAGGTACAGATTTGGTATCAGTATGGCGGGAGTTACAACGTGGGGACTGACTGTGTAGGCGGGGTCCGCACGACGCCTATCAAGATGCAGGGCATTGGCCAAGCAAGCCGGGGTTCGGGATACCCGGGTGCCTCCCCACCCTCCTGTGGCTTCTACCCCTACACACCATGCTACTACTACACTGGCAGTTCGCAGTCAATCACCATCACTCCGATCGATATGCAGCTGAAGTTGAAGCCATCTCGATATGTCGTGACGAGTGGGATGAGCGTGACGTTCAACGCCTTCGGCACCCCCGACAGCGTATACCCCTACAAGCTGCCATTTACCGTCCAGAGTTGGCAGTGGACACCTGACAGCGGGACTGCATCCACCCCCTGCTCCGCCGGAGTAACAGCCTGCGTGAGGACGGTCACTTCCTCCGGAACGATGAAGGTGACCGCGCTGGTAAATGGAGAAGTGAAGAGTGAAAGTGTTCACGTTCGAGTCCTGTGTGGCCTTACCGGCGATTCCCTGCTCAACACCCTGCCATTTCTTGATGCTATGAAAACTGTGTGGGACAGCGGCTATACTCCGAATCCCCGGAACCGGAGGGAATGGTGGTGGTGGGTTGACTGCAACAATTCTGGAGCATGTATGCTCGGGAAGATATTGATACCTGGTTCGACTCGCTGCAAGTCTCCTGGACCTCCTCCGGAGCCGCTTCCAGGTTATACTCGGAAGGGACAGGGGCACGTGCACCCGTTCATCCCGTACCCACCTGACCCGTTCGATGCGTATGAGCCAATCCTCGCCGAGGATTGCCCGGGCTGGGCTCCACCCGGTGATACCACTCATGCCATCGGCCGAGGCCCAAGCCCCCTTGACTACCAATTTTCCGAGCCACCGGGTGGTGAGGGGCGACGGATGTGCGCTATTGATGCGGCGAACATCTACTGCTGGCCTGGGAGCACCGATGTGCCAACGGCGAGGCAGCAGACGGACACGATCCCCAGAGGGACGGGTAGTTGCAAGATCGTTCTGAACGACCCCGAAGACTCGGGGTCATATGACGTATATTTCGACAAGCTGACAATGGAGGTGGTATGAAGTCGCTGCGAAGGATAGTCCTGGCTGCGTGCCTGAGCGCCGGAGGGGCCTCCGTCGGCTACGGCCAATCCTCTCCCTGCCTAGCGGACTCTGATATTGTCATTGCACTCCGTACACGCGTCAGCAGCATCTACAGTGGTACGGATTCCGCAAAAAGGGTGGCAGCGGGCCAGCCTTGGGCGAGGTTCACAAATATCCAAGTAGTCTCAGATTCGAGCACCTGTGCTGCGGGAGTTGCCGCATTCAATCAGAAGATCGGCGTTGCCGGGACACCCGCAGCTGTAACATCGGCTTATGTACTCACTCTTGGTGGAACCGGGTACGCAGTTGTGCGTACGGACTACTTGGACCCGGCTGGGTCTGCGCCGGTCTTTGTCTTTCGATCTAATTGGCAACCAGTGATCGTGGTTCACTAATGAGGGAGGATCTGAAGTCCACGGACTAGGGATAGTTCGGATCTGACCCCCAATTGGACGAGACACCCGCTGTGCGGGGTCGGCGCGATGATCGGCCGCGCATTTCCGAAGCACCCACCTCCCGAGGCCACGACCCCATCGGTCGATTGACTCGATGGAATAGCCGGTAGGACATGGACCCCGGCTTTCGCCGGGGTGACGACGGGGAGAGGCGCAACGCGTTGCGCCTCTCCCCGTCGTGCGAACTTCCGGCCCCGCCGCCCCTCGGCCCTCAGTCCTCAGTCCCCAGTCCTCTGTCCTCGCTCCTACAACGTCCACCCCTTCCGATACTCCGGCGTCACCCAGCGTTCCGGCAGTTTCATGTTGGTCACGTTCCCGGTCGCCGAGTCGATGACGAGCGCCTGCCCCGCCCGAATCGCCAGCACGCCGAGCAGCACCATCTCCGTCAGCGCGCCGGCGTGACCGTCGAAGTTTGACAGCGCCGGCGAGCCGCCCTTGCAGGCGTCGATCCACTCGTCGTAGACCCCCTTCGAGCGCGGGTACACCTTGGCCGGCGGATTGGCGCGAACGTCGGCGTCCTTCTTCGGGTCGAGCAGCACCGGATCCTCGCCGTACATCCCCGCGATCATCGCCCCGTCGTCGCCGATCCAGAGCTGTCCCCCGATGTCCGCCGGCGGCCACGCCATCGTCTCCGGCAGCCCCTGTGGCTTCGGCGGGCGGAGGTCGCCGTCCCGCCAGACGACCTTGACCGCCGGGCGGTTGCCCTTGGCCGGGAACTGGTACTCGACCCGGCTCGACTTGGGCGCCGACTCCATATACAGCTCGGTGGACTCAGGGATGATCCGCTCGGGGTAGCCGAGGTCGAGGATCCAGTAGGCGGCGTCCATGCCGTGGCAGGCCATGTCGCCGAGGGCGCCGGTGCCGAAGTCCCACCAGCCGCGCCAGCGGAAGGGCGCGTAGGCCGGGTTGTACGGCCGCTCCGGCGCCGGGCCGAGCCAGAGGTTCCAGTCCATCGTGAGCGGCGAGGCGTACAGCTCGAGCGGCCGGTCGAGCCCCTGCGGCCAGATCGGCCGGTTGGTCCAGTACTGCACCTCGCGCACCGTCCCGATGACGCCGGCCTCCACCCACTCGCGCATGGTCCGCACGCCCTCGCCGGTGTGGCCCTGGTTGCCCATCTGCGTGGCCACCTTGGTCTTCGCGGCCATCGCCTTGACCGTCCGCACCTCGGTGAGCGTCCGAGCCAGCGGCTTCTGGCAATAGACGTTCTTGTTGAGGCGGAGCGCCATCATCGTGGCCGCGGCGTGGCTGTGATCCGGAATCGTGATAGTCACCGCGTCGATGTTCTTCTGCTCCTGGTCGAGCATCTCGCGGTAGTCGCGGTACTTCTTGGCCGCGGGGTATTTCCGGAACGACTCCTCGGCGCTCTTCAGGTCTACGTCGCAGAGGGCGTAGATGTTCTGGCTCGACACCCCCTTCACGTCGTTCTCCCCCATGCCGCCCACCCCGATGCAGGCGATGTTGAGCTTGTCGCTCGGCGCGGTGTAGCCGGGGCCGCCGAGCACGTGCCGGGGCACGATGGTGAACGCGGCGCTGGCCGAGGCCACGCTGCCCACGAAGTCGCGCCGGGAAGGATGCGTCGTCGCCATGATGGGTTCCGTCAGCTCGGGGTGGCGGCCCGCGGAGCCGCGGGCCGGAAGAGGATCGCAAAGCACAGCAGGATGACCGCGGCGCCGATGGCCGGAACCTGCCAGATGGCGTGCCAGTCATGGCCGCCACTCGGCAATACGAAGTGCTGGACGACGCGGCCGGAGGCCCAGGCGCCGACCAGGTAGCCGACGCCCTGCGTGAGGAAGGCCAGGAAGCCCTGCGCCGCCGCGCGGATCCGCGGGCCGGCCTGTTCGTCGGTGTAGATCTGGCCGGTCACGAAGAAGAAGTCGTAGCAGACGCCGTGCAGCAGGATGCCGGCGTACAGCATCCAGATGCCGGGGCCGGTGTTCCCGTTGGCAAAGAGGAAGTACCGGGCCGCCCAGGCCAGCATGCCGAGCAGCAGGATCCGCCGCACGCCGAGGCGGGAGAGGAACCACGGCAGGAGCAGCATGAAGCCGATTTCCGACATCTGACCGAGGGTCATCTTGCTCGCCGGCTCCGCCATCCCCACCTCGTTGAGGAAGAGGTTGGTGAAGGCGTAGTAGAACTGGAGCGGAATGCAGAGCAGGAAGGACCCGACGACGAACATCGCAAACGAGCGGTCCTTGAGGAGCGCCAGCGCGTCGAGGCCGAGGACGTCCCGCACGCTGAGCGGCCTGCCGGCGGCGTGGGGAGGCGTGTGCGGGAGCAGCAGGGAGAAGAGCCCGAGCAGGACGGAGGCGCCGGCGGCAAGCCGCATCGGCACGGCGGTGGCCTCGAGCCCGAGCCGGCCGACGGTGAGCCCCGCCACGATCCAGCCGATGGTGCCGAGCACCCGGATGGCGGGGAACTCCTTGCCGGGGTCGCGCACGTGGTCGAAGGCGATCGAGTTGGTGAGCGCCAGGGTCGGCATGTAGCAGAGCCCGTAGCCGATCAGCACCAGGAAGAACGGCGTGAAGGAGGTGAGCGTTGACGCCCACCAGAGCATGGCCGCGCCGGCCAAGTGGAGCAGCGTCAGGATCCGTTCGGTGGCGAAGAAGCGGTCGGCCACCATTCCCACAAAGAACGGCGAGATGATCGCCGCGATGGCCAGCGCGCCGTAGGCCAGGCCGATCTGCCCGCCGTCGAACTTGAGCGTGGTGCCGAGGTAGGTGCCCATGGTGACGAACCAGGCACCCCAGATGAAGAACTGCAAGAACATCATCGCCGACAGCTTGGCTTTTGCGGTCCCGCCGTCCCCCTGCCCCGCTGTCCCGCTGCTCACGGCAGCACCCTGATCTTGATGTTGCGATACGCCACCCAGGCGTCGTGGTCCTGGAGCGCGATATGTCCCTTCTTCGCTTTTCCGAATCCCGACCACTGGGCGAACTTGCTCTTGGCCACCCGCGCGTTCCAGTCGGGGCTTCCAAGCACGTACTCCGCCACCAGCACGCCGTTGAGCCAGTGCTGCACGCTGTCGCCCTTCACCTCGATGCGCACCTGGTTCCACTGCCCCACCGGCCGGACGAGGCCCTCCGGCGCGGGATAGAGTCCGTACACCGCTCCGGCGGCCGTCAGGCGTGAGAGGCCGTCGTGCTGACCGGCATCGTCGAGCACCTGCATCTCGGGCCCCGTCTGGTAGGAATCGCTGTCCGCTTCGGTAACCCGGTACATGATGCCGCTGTTGCCCTTGGGCGAGATCTGCCATTCGAGGGACAGCTCGAAGCTGGCGTATTGATCGACCGTGATGATGTCGGCGGCCGGGCTCACGCGGGTCAGGTCGCCGGCCACGGCCTGCCACCCCGCAGGCATCGTCGTCATGTGGTAGCCGCGCCAGCCGGTGGTCGTGGTGCCGTCGAACAGGAGACGCCAGCCCGCGGCGCGTTCCGCCGCCGTCAGGGTGTTCGGCGCGGCGTCCTGGGCCGGCAGCGACACCGTCGCCGAGGTCGCGATGCACAGGAGCGCCAGCAGCGCGCGCGGGGCCGTCGAGTGAGTCATCGGGTTCTCGCCTGAAAGTGGCAGGGGGGAGCGGAAGCGTGGCTCACGATATGTTCGCACCCGGCGGGCGGGTTGGCAAGCGGCGGGGCTGGTGCCGCCCCTCGGCCGAGTGCATTTTGTCCCCTACACTTTCCTCCCCGGAGCCCGTATGCGCCGCCTCGTACCCGCCCTGTCCCTGCTCGCTACGCTCGCCGCCTGCCAGCCCGCCGCCCCGAAGGTGGACTTCGCCGCGGAAGAACAGGCGATTCGCGCCCAGGTCGCCGCGTTCAACACGGCCCTCGCGGCCTATGACGTGCCTGCGATCGATTCCATCTACGCCCAGGACGCCGTCCTCCTGCCGCCGAATCAGGAGCGGCGGACCGGCACGGCGTCCATCGAGCAGTCGTTCGCCGGCCTCCAGCCGCTCAAGGCGACCATGGTCCTCACCCCGACGAGCATCATGATCGCCGCCTCGGGCGAGCTCGCCGTCGAGGAAGGGTCCTGGGTGTACGCCATGCCCACCCCGGACGGCGGCACCTTCAAGGACAACGGGAAGTACCTGGTCGCCTGGAAGAAGACCAACGGCAAGTGGCTCATCCAGGTCGATACTTGGAACAGCGACAACGCGCCGCCGGCCCCCGCTGCCCCGAAGAAGTAGATCCGCCGGACCCGCGAGGACCTCTCGGGGGTAGGAGGCATATGCCGAATACCCCCGAGCACGTCCTCGCCTGCACCCTGACGATTCCGTTGCCGCGGCCGCAGGTCTTCGCCTTCTTCGCCGACGCCGCCAACCTCGGGCGGATCACTCCGCCCGAGCTCGGCTTCGAAATCCTGACTCCCGGGCCGATCGCAATGCGCGCCGGCACGCTCATCGACTACCGCATCCGCCTCCACGGCCTCCCGATGCGCTGGCGCACCGAAATCACCCGCTGGGCTCCGCCCTTCGAGTTCGAGGACGTCCAGCTCCGGGGCCCTTACGCGCAGTGGATTCACCGGCATACCTTCACGGAAACGCCGGAGGGCACCCGCATCGACGACGAGGTGCAGTACCGCCTCCCCTTCGGGCCGCTCGGCGGGCTGGCACATCCGCTCGTCCGCCGCCAGCTCGACCGGATCTTCCGCTTTCGCACCGGCGCCGTCCGCCGGCTCCTCCTCGAGGCCGCATGACACCCTGGGTCGCCCGCCTGATCGTCGTCAACGTGATGATGTACGTCCTCACGCTGGTGGTGCCCGGGCTGGGCGACGCTTTCATGTTCGTGCCGGCGCTCTTCCTCAGCCGTCCGTGGACCATCGTCACCTACATGTTCCTCCACGGCGGCATCGGGCACATCTTCTTCAACATGCTGGCGCTCTACTTCTTCGGTCCCCGGGTGGAGGCGCGGCTGGGAAGCCGACGGTTCCTGGGGCTCTACCTTGTCAGCGGCGTCGTGGGAGGCCTGCTCTCGTTCACCAGTCCGATGATCGGCGTGATCGGGGCCTCAGGCGCGGTGTACGGCGTGATGTTCGCCTACGCGCACTACTGGCCGCGCGACGTGGTGCACATCTGGGGCGTACTGCCGGTCGAGGTACGCTGGCTGGTCGTGGGCGTCACGGTGCTGTCGCTGGTATCGGGATTCGGAGGCGCGGGCGACGGCATCGCCCACTTTGCCCACCTAGGCGGCTTCCTCGGGGCGTTCATCTACGTGCGGATACTCGACCAGGTGACCGGCGCGCGCCGCTTTCGCGCCCACGCCATCCCGTCCGCCGCCCGGCCGACACTGGAGCCCTCCTCGGCGGCGGTTGCTCGATGGTCCCGGATTTCACGCGACGCCCTCCACCCGGTCAACCGCGAGGAACTCGATCGCGTCATGGCCAAGATCCAGGTGGAGGGAGTCGGGCGGCTGACGCCGGACGAGCGGGATTTCCTGGAGCGGTTCAGCCTGCGTTCGGAGGGGTAGGGGCGCAGCGCGGCGCGTCCCTACCCCTCCTCCACATACCGCCGCTTCGCATCGATCCGGTCGGCGCGCCACCCCTCCTTGCCGCCGTAAATCACGTCCTTCAGCCAGGCCCTCTCCCCTTCGTACTCC
>Ga0315271_10002289_pt1 | contig 11961 bp, 12 predicted proteins | sample C3_top_MG_FD_204664 | JGI IMG/M metagenome (GOLD analysis project Ga0315271, IMG submission 204664) | Sediment microbial communities from Yellowstone Lake, YNP, Wyoming, USA - C3_top | ecosystem: Environmental > Aquatic > Freshwater > Lake > Sediment | place: USA: Wyoming | collected 2017-08-01
CCCGCGAGGGCGCGGCCGGCATCGTGATCAGCGGGCGACGCGCGGCGCTTGGCGCGGCGGCAGCGGCCGAAGTGCGCGCGCTCGGCACCGAATGCCATTACGTGCAGGCCGACGTGGGCCAGGCCGACGACTGCGCGCGCCTGATGGCCGCATCGGTTGCCCACCTGGGCAGCGTCAATGCGCTCGTCAACTCGGCAGCTACCACCGACCGCGGCACCCTGCTCGACACCACGCTCGAGATGTGGCAGCAGCAGATGGACATCAATGCGCGCGGGCCCTTCCTGCTGATGCAGGCGCTGGTGCGCCACCTGCTGGAACGCAATGCGCCGGGCAGCATCGTCAACATCCTGTCGCAGTCGGCGCACTGCGGCCAATCCTTCCTGGTGCCGTATTCGGCGTCGAAGGCGACGCTGGCCAACCTGACGAAGAACGTCGCGCAGTCCTACCGCAGCCATCGCATCCGCTGCAACGGCGTGATGGCCGGCTGGATGGATACGCCCGGCGAGGCGGCGATCCAGAAGAAGGCCCACGGCGCGCCCACCGACTGGCTGGCCAAGGCCGAGGCCTCGCGGCCGATGGGGCAGCTGGCCAAGCCCGACGAACTGGCGGGCCTGATCAGCTACATGCTCAGCCCCGAGTCGGGCGTGATGACCGGCGCATTGGTCGATTACGACCAGTGGGTGCCCGGCGCGCAGCCCGAATGACCTCGTTCAATACAGGAGACCTGCCATGAAGAACGTCGCCGTTTTCGGCGCTGGCCGCATCGGCCGCATCCACGCCGGCAATGTCGCCGCGCTGCCGGGCGTGAGCCTGAAATTCGTCTGCGACCCCGTGGCGGCGAGCGCGAACGAACTGGCCGCGCAGCTCGGCGCCAAAGTCTCGACGCCCGAGGCCGCGCTGGCCGACGCCAGCATCGATGCGGTCGTCATCGCCTCGCCGACGGATACCCACAGCGACCTGATCCACCGCGCAGCGGCGGCGGGCAAACACATCTTCTGCGAAAAGCCGGTCGACCTCTCGGTGCCGCGAGCCATCGAATGCGCGGCCGCGGTCAAGGCCGCGGGCGTAGCCTGCATGATCGGCTTCCAGCGCCGCTTCGACCCGACCTTCGCCGAGGCGCAGGCGCGGCTGGCCCGCGGCGAGATCGGCGTGCCGGAAATGCTGGTCGTCACCAGCCGCGACCCGGGTGCACCGCCGGCGCAGTACCTGAAGGGCTCGGGCGGCATCTTCCGCGACATGCTGATCCACGACTTCGACATCTTCCGCTGGATCCTGTGCAGCGACATCGGCGATGGTGGCGACGCTGCCGACACGATGACCGCCAACGGCTCCGTGCTGGTCGACCCCGAGATCGCCAAGGTCGGCGACATCGATTGCAGCGTGGTCACGATCCGCACGAAGAAGGGGCGCCTGTGCCAGATCAATACCAGCCGGCGCGCCGCCTACGGCTACGACCAGCGCTTCGAGGTGCTGGGCTCGAAGGGCCTGCTGCAATGCGGCAACCACCGCCCGACCGAGGTCGTGCAGCTCGACGGCAACCACGTCATGACCGACAAGCCCGAGCACTTCTTCCTGCAGCGCTACCGCGAGGCCTACCGGCTCGAAGTGGCGCACTTCTTCGATTGCCTGCAAGGCGCCAGGCCATTTCGCACCGGCATCGCCGACGGCGTCGAGGCGCAGAAGCTGGCCGACGCGGCGACGCAGTCCTGGCAGGCCGGCGGCAAGGTGATGCAACTCTAGAGATGCCATGCTGAACGTGGGCATCGTCGGCCTCGGCCGCATGGGACAGCGCCACGCCGAGCAGCTGGCGTTGCGCACCCGCGGGGCGCGGCTCGTCGCGGCCTGCAGCGTGGACGCAGGCGAGCGCAGCTGGGCCCGCGACAAGCTCGGGGTGACGGCCGTCCACGAGCACTTCGACGCGCTGCTGCGTGACCCGAAGGTTCACGCGATCGTGATCGCAACGCCGACCACGCTGCACACCGAGCAGACGATCGCAGCGCTCGAGGCGGGCAAGCACGTCTTCTGCGAGAAGCCGCTGGCGCTGGAGGTGGCGGCCTGCGAGCGCGTCGAGGCGCTGGCTCGCAAGCACCCCGGGTTAATGGCCATGGTCGGCTTCGTGCGCCGCTTCGATCGGCATTACCAGCAGGCCAAGGCGCAGATCGACGCCGGCCGCATCGGCCAGCCCTTCCTCGTGCGTTCGCAGAGCTGCGACATGAACGACCCCGACGGCTTTTTCGTGCGCTTCGCGCCGACCTCGGGCGGCATCTTCCTCGATTGCAGCGTGCACGACATCGATGTCGCACGCTGGATGCTCGGCAATCCGAGGGCACTGCGCGTGTTTGCCAGCGGCACGATCGCTTTGCACCCGGGCCTGGCCGCCTGCGGCGACGTTGACAACGGCCTGGCGATCGTCGAGTTCGAGGGCGGCGCACGCGCGCAGTTCTATGCCAGTCGCACCATGGCACACGGTTTCGATACGAACACCGAAGTGATCGGCACCGCGGGCAGCGTCAGCGTCGGCGTCGGCGGATACCGCGACCGCGTGCAGAGCCGCGATGCTGCCGGCGTGCACCACAGCGTGCTTGCCGATTTCATCGAGCGCTTCAGTGAGGCCTTCCAGCGCGAGATGGCCGCCTTCGTCGCCGCCTGCCAGGGTGCGGCGCCAGCCCCGTTGACCTTGTCCGACGCGACCGAAGCCACGCGAATCGGCGTGGCGATCACCAAGTCGTTACATAGCGGGCAGGTCGAGCCGGTGTTGTGAGCTGACCGTCAAGCCCCACAGGAAACTGCCCATGCTCGAACTGCGCCCGACCTGCGAACATTGCAACAAGGCCCTACCGCCGGCGGCACTGGAGGCGCGCATCTGCAGCTTCGAGTGCACGTTCTGCGCCACCTGCGTCGACACCGTGCTGGGCAACGTGTGCCCGAACTGCGGCGGCGCCTTCACAGCACGGCCGATCCGGCCGGCAACGAACTGGAAGGACGACAATTTTCTCGGCAAATTCCCCGCCAGCGACCGGGTCAGACACCGGCCGGTCGATGCCGCGGCACAGGGGGCCTTTGCGCTGCTCCTGCGACACCGGCCGGCCGAACAGCGCTGAATCGCATCGATGCCCGATGGCTCGCTGCATCTGCTGGCCAACATCGCCTGGCACAGCCTGACGGGGCCACACGCACCGGCCTCGACGGGCACCGACGACGCACGCCGCTACGCCAGCGGCTTCCCGCCGATCATTGCCTTCGAGGACATGACGCGCCCGAACTTCCCCGCGCTGGCGCCCCATTGCCAGCCGGGCGAGCACCTGTATTGCGTCGGCTGGTCGGGGCCGGCGCCCGCGGGTTGGGTGATCCGCGCCGAGGCGACGCTGATCAAGATGGTCTGGGCCGCGCCAGAGCCCGCGACGGACGCCGGCGCGGGCGCCGCGCGCCTGGGTCCCGAGCATGTGCCGCAGATGCTGGACCTGGTGGCGCTGACCAAGCCCGGGCCCTTCGGCCCGCGTGCGATCGAGCTCGGCGAATACTTCGGCTTCTTCGACGGGCCGTGCCTGGTGGCGATGGCCGGTGAACGCATGTTCGCAGGCGCGCTGCGCGAGCTCAGCGGCGTCTGCACGCACCCGGCTTTCCAGGGTCGCGGCCTGGCGCGTGGCCTGATGCAAGTGCTGCTGCGCCGCGAGTTGCGGCGCGGCGAGACGCCGTTCCTGCACGTGAGGCGCAACAACCGCAGCGCCCATGCCATGTACGAGCGCATGGGTTTTCGCGACCGCCTGGAGCTGGTCGCCCGCGTGCTCCTGCGCACGGCGTAGCCACCTTGCCTGCGCGGACAGCGCTTAAGCTCGTGCCCCATGTCCGTCGAGTTCGTGCTCTGGCTCAGCGCCGCCATCTTCGTCGTTGCGGTGCTGTACTCGTCGGTTGGCCACGCCGGCGCGTCGGGTTACATCGCGGTGATGTCGCTGGCCAGCCTGGCGCCAGAGGTCATCAAGCCGACGGCGTTGGCGCTGAACATCCTGGTGGCCAGCCTTGCCAGCTGGCACTTTCTGCGCGCCGGGCACTTTGCGTGGCGTACGTTCTGGCCCTTTGCGCTGCTCGCCGTACCGATGGCATTTGTCGGTGGCCATCTGGCGTTGCCCGCGCAGGCCTTCAAGGTGCTGCTGGGAGGGGTGCTGCTGGTGGCGGCCGTGCGCTTCGTTGTTGATTCGCGCGAAGACCCGGAGTGCATCGAGCCGCCGATCACGCGGGCACTGGCAGCGGGCGGCGTGATCGGGCTGCTGTCGGGCCTGACCGGCACCGGCGGCGGCATCTTCCTCACGCCGTTGCTGCTGCACATGCGTTGGGCGCAGGCCCGGCGGGCAGCGGCCGTGTCGGCGCTGTTCATCCTGTTCAACTCGGTGGCCGGGCTGGCCGGCAACCTCGCCAGCACTCGGCAGTTGCCCAACTACACCCTGCCGCTGCTCGCGATGGCGGCGGTGGGCGGTTTCATCGGCTCGTACTTTGGCAGCCGGCGTTTCGCGCCCGCATGGATCAAGCGCTTTCTGGCCGCCGTGCTGCTGGTCGCCGGCTTGAAGTTGATCTTCGCGTAAGGCCGATCGGCGCGATCGCGCTGAAACAATCCGGTACGGGCAGCGGCCACCGCGCGATAGCATAGGCTTGCATCATCGCAACCCCATGGAGCCGCAATGACCCCTGCCAAGACCCTGCTCGCCGCCGCTGTTTCGATTGCCTTGTCGAGCGCCTGGCCAGCCATGGCCGCCAGCTCCGCCTCGTCGGCTTCCTCGGAAGGCAGCAGTGCGTCCGTGGGCAGTGTCTCGACATCGTTCGGCAAGTCGAGCGACAGTTCGTCCACGACCACCACCGCCGCCACTGGCGACTACAAGATCGTCGCCCTCGCCGCCGCGCCCGATCGCCCGGGCATGCTGCGCGTGAAGCTGCAGGCCGTGGCCGAAGGCAGCGCCGACGCCGAGTTCTACCTCTACCTGCCGCAGGCGGCGGCCGAGCAGGCCAGGCTGGCCGAGGGCGGCATCGTCAGCGCGCGCCAGCGGCCCTACGGCACCGAGTTTGCCTATGGCGCCGAGGGCAACGATCGGCAGGCCTTTTTCCTGGTGCTGGCCGATGACTGGTACCGGGAATTGCAGACCCGGGCCGTCCAGCTCTGAGGTTCTACGCGCCATGCGCCGGCTGGCCAGCGCCTGCGCGTTCGCGCTGCTGCTGGGGCTCTGGCCCGGGGCCTGGGCCCATGCCGGCGCGCTGCGCTTTTGCGACCAAGCCGCGGCACTGAACGCCGAGCAAAAGGATCTGCTGCTGCGCTTCGGCGCCATCGTCAAGACGGCGCTCGAAGACTCGGGCCAGGACCTGGCGCTGATCGCCCGCTCGGGCCTGGATCTGGGCCGCTTCGGTGTGCGCTACTCGCATGCGGGCTTGAGCCTCAAGGCCAGCCTGAACACGCCTTGGTCGGTGCGCCAGTTGTACTACGCGTGCGACGAGGGTCGACCGCGGGTGTTCGACCAGGGCATGGCCGGCTTCGTACTCGGCTTGAACGACCCCACGATCGGTTATGTCTCTGTCGTCCTGCTGCCCGCGGCCGCAGCCGCCGCGCTGGAGGGCACCGCGCTCGACAACCGACGGGCACTGCAGGCGCTCGGCCCGGCCTACAGCGCCAACGCCTACGCGTTTGGCCTGCGTTACCAGAACTGTAACCAGTGGGTCATCGAGATGATGGCCACCGCCTGGGGCCGGCTGGACCGCAGCGGCGAAGGCGACGACGACCTGCGCGGGCGGGCCCAGCGCTGGCTGGCAGACCAGAACTACCGGCCCAGCGTGTTCGAAGTCGGGGCGCCGCTGATGTGGCTGGGTGCGTTCATCCCCTGGGTGCACAACGACGACCACCCGAACGCCGACATCGAGCGCGCGACCTATCGCACCAGCATGCCGGCCTCGATCGAAGCCTTCGTCCAGGCCACGGTACCGGGTGCCACCCGTGTCGAGTTCTGTCACTCGGGCCCGCGCGTCGTGATCCATCGCGGCTGGGACGCCATCGCCGAGGATTGCCAGCCCGGCGAGCACGACGCCGTCGTCATGCTCGAATAGGGTCTGCCCGCAGATGGCGCGCAGCGCCCGGCGGGTAGCATTGACCGGCACAGCGCGATGGCAGCGCTGTGCCCTTGCCAAGCCCCATGACCCGCCTCGATTTCTGTCGCAACCTCGCCGCCGATGCAGGCCGTCTCGCGCATGGCGCGTTCGGCTCGCCATCGATCTCGCTCAAGGGCCGGCACGACGAGGTCACGGCGATGGACCGCGAGGTCGAGCGCTTCATCCGCGCGGCGATCAGCCGCAGCTATCCCGACGATGCGGTGCTCGGCGAGGAAGGCGGCGCCAGCGCGGGCCTGGCCGCGGCCGAGCGGGTCTGGATCATCGACCCGATCGACGGCACCGCGAATTACGCGCGCTCGATCGCGCATTACTGCGTCTCGATCGGCTACACCGAACGTGGCGTGCCGACGGTCGGTGCACTGCACGACCCGAGCCACGAGCGCTTGTACTTCGCCGAACGTGGCGCCGGCGCCTGGCTGGCCGAAGGCAAGTCGGCGCCGCGGCGGTTGGCGGTAAGCCCGGTGTCGACACTGGACAAGGCCACCGTCGAATGCGGCTGGTCATTGCGCCGCTCGCAGGCCGATTACCTGGCCATGGTCAAGCGCGTTCTCGATGCCGGCTGCGCTGTTCGCCGCGCCGGCTCGGGTGCGCTCGGCCTGGCCGACGTGGCCGCGGGTCGCGTTGAGGGCTATTGCGAGCTGCACATCAACTCGTGGGATTGCGCCGCGGGCGTACTGCTCGTCACTGAGGCCGGCGGCTACACCAACGACTTCTTTGCCGGCAATGCCTTGCTCGAAGGCAACCCGCTGCTGGCCGCCAACCGTACCCTCGGCGACGCCATTGCCAGCCTGGTCGGCATTCCTGTGCATCACCCCTGAAGGAGACAACGATGACGAAGCTGTTGAATAAGTGCCTGTCGATGCTGGCCCTGCTGGCCAGCGCGCTGCCCGCCGCCGCGCAGGGCGAGCTGGTGCTGTACTGCACCGTGCAGGAAGAGTGGTGCCGGCCGATGGTGGCGGCGTTCGAAAAGACCACCGGCATCAAGGTGCTGATGACGCGCAAGAGCTCGGGCGAGTTCTACGCCCAGCTCAAGGCCGAGGCCGCCAATCCGAGGGGCGACATCTGGTGGGGCGGCACGGGTGACCCGCACCTGCAGGCCGCCGAGGAAGGCCTGACGCTCGAGTACAAGTCGCCCAAGATGGCCGAGCTGCAGGACTGGGCTGTCAAGCAATGGGAGGCCTCGAAAGGCCGCACCGTCGGCGTCTACGCTGGCGCGCTGGGCTACAGCTTTAACACCGCCGAGTTGGCCAAGCGCAAGCTGGCCGAACCGAAGTGCTGGGCCGACCTGACCAGGCCCGAGTTCAAGGACGATGTGCAGGTGGCGAACCCGAATTCGTCGGGCACCTCGTACACCATGCTCGCGACGCTGGTCCAGATCATGGGTGAGCAAAAGGCCTTCGACTACATGAAGGCACTGCATAAGAACATCAACCAGTACACCAAGAGCGGAGCGGCTCCGGCCCGCGCGGCGGCCACTGGCGAGAGCCTGATCGGCATCACCTTCCAGCACGACGCGGTCGTGCAAGCGATCGGCGGCGCACCGGTGAAGATCGTCTCACCCTGCGAAGGCACGGGCTACGAGATCGGCAGCATGAGCATCGTCAAGGGCGCGAAGAACCTCGAAAACGCGAGGAAGTGGTACGACTGGGCGCTTTCGCCCGAGGCGCAGTCGGTCGGCGCGACCGCCAAGGTGAGCTACCAGGTGCCGTCGAACAAGAATGCCTCGGCTCCGCCGCAGGCGCCCAAGCTGTCGGAGTTGAAGCTGATCAACTACGACTTCGTCAAGTACGGATCCTCCGCCGAGCGTAAACGCCTGCTGACGAAGTGGGACGAGGAAGTTTCGAAGCTGCCGAAGTAAGCGGCCGCGCGATCCAATGGCCGTTCGCCCTGAGCCTGTCGAAAGGCCATTGAACACCGCGAACAGGGCTTGGACAAGCTCAGCCCGAACAGCAGTGGGTGCGCTCGCGAGCGCCGACCGCTGGCTGGTCGGGCTGTCGGCGTCGGCCTTGATCGCGACGCTGGGGCTGCCGTGGTTTGTCGGGCGCAGCGGTTCGGCCTTGACGCTGGCGTTTGGTGGGGCCGCGACGGCGCACGCACCAGTGCTGGTGGCCTCGCTGCTCGCACTCTGGTTTGCCTGGCGCTCGAACTTCGTTGCGCTGTCCATCAGCGCGGCAGTGGCTCTGGCCTGGGCCCTGGGCACGGGCTTTGCGGCCGGCGCCGCCGGAGGTTCGTTCGGCCTCGGTGCGACGGTGGCGCTCGCCGCCAGCGGGTTGCTGTTCGCGCGCGCCGTCGGGCGCAGCGGGCGCTTTGGCGGCGACACCACGGTGGCCTCGATCGTGATCGTGATCGCGGGCCTCTTGCTGCTGTTCATCTTCTACCCGGTCGGCTTGGCGCTGGTGGCCGCCCTACGCGACAGCAGCGGCGCCTTTGCGCCCGGACTGGCCGTCGCGCGCCTGACCCACGCGGACATCTGGGGCCTGGGCTGTTTCGGCGGCGGCATAGGGTGTGGCGTGGCAGTGAACTCGCTAATGCTGGCGACCGTAGTCGGCGTCCTGTCCACCGCCTTCGCACTGGTGCTTGCGCTCGCGGTACAGCGTGGCCAACTCCGTGGCCTGGGCGCCGTGGCCAAGCTGATGTCGGTGCTGCCCATCGTCACACCGCCGTTCGTGATCGCGCTGGCGCTGGTGGTCTTGTTCGGCCGCACCGGCCTGGTCACCACCTTCCTGTCCAACACACTGGGCCTGCCGCGCTCGCGCTGGATTTACGGCCTGCCGGGCGTAACGATCGCGCAGGTGCTGTCGTTCACGCCGATCGCCTTCATGATCCTGTCGGGTGCCATCGCCGCGATCAGCCCGACGCTGGAAGAAGCGGCGCAGACCTTGCGCGCGTCCAAGGCCCGTGTCTTTCGCAGCGTCACCTGGCCGCTGCTGCGGCCGGCACTGGCCAACGCCTTCCTGCTCGGCTTCGTCGAGAGCCTGGCCGACTTTGCCAACCCCATCGTGCTGGCCGGCAATTTCGAGGTCCTGTCGACGAAGATCTTCTTCGCCATCGCCGGCGCACAGCACGACCCGGGCCGGGCGGCTTCGCTGGCCGTCGTGCTGTTGATCTTTACGCTGATCGCGTTCTGGTTGCAGCAGCGCTGGCTCGGCCGCGCAAGTTATGTCAGCGTCGGCGGCAAGGGCGATTCGGGCATCCCGGCGCCACTGCCCAATGGCTTGCGCCGGGCCTGCACCGCGACGGCCCTCTTGTGGATCGGCTTCACGCTGGCCTGCTACGCGGTGATCGCCGTCGGCGGTTTCGTCAAGGACATCGGCCGCGGCGAGATGAGCCTGGCGCTGACCCATCTCAGCGCGGGTTTCGGCATCGACTGGAGCGCGGGTTGGCCGCGCTTCGTCGGCTCGGCCTGGAACAGCTTCTTCACCACCGTCGAAGTGGCGGCCGTCGCAGCACCACTGACCGCCATCGTCGGACTGCTCTCGGCCTACGTCATCACGCGGCATCGCTTCGCCGGCCGGGCCGCGTTCGAATTCCTGACTATGGTCAGCTTCGCGGTGCCCGGCACGGTGATCGGCGTGGCCTACATCGTGGCCTTCAACGTCGCGCCGCTCGAACTCACCGGCGGGATGGCGATCCTGGTGCTGTGCTTCGTATTCCGCAACATGCCGGTCGGCGTGCGCGCCGGCATTGCGGCACTGGCGCAGATCGACAAGTCACTCGACGAAGCCTCGGCCACGCTGCGTGCGTCGACCTGGCGCACCTTGACCCACGTCGTGCTGCCCTTGTTGAGGCCCGCGATCGTCGCCACGCTGGTGTTTTCCTTCACGCACGCGATGACGGCCGTCAGCGCGGTCATCTTCCTGGCCACGGCCAAGTACAACCTGGCCACGGTATACATCATCGGCCGCGTCGAGGCGGGGGAGTACCCGCTGGCAATCGCCTACTCGAGCGTGCTGATGCTGTTCATGCTGGCCGTGCTGCTGCTGGTGCAGCGCTTCACCGGCACCGCCAAACTGGGTCGGCGCGAGCGCGTACAACCCTTGATCGTCACCGGAGCCTGAATGAACACCCTCACTGCCGGCGGCGTCACGTTCGACCGCGTCAGCAAGCGCTACGGCGACGCCGCCGCCGTCGATGACGTGTCGTTCACGATCGAACCCGGCACCCTGGTCACCCTGCTCGGCCCGTCGGGTTGCGGCAAGACCACCACGCTGCGCATGGCCGCGGGCCTGGAGTCGGCCAGCAGCGGGCGCATCCTGATCGGCGGCGAGGACGTGACCGATCGTGCGGCGAGCGAGCGCAACGTGAGCCTGGTGTTCCAGTCCTATGCCCTGTTCCCGCACATGAGTGTGCTCGAAAACGTCTGCTACGGCCCGATCTCGGCCAAGGTGGAGAAGACGCGGGCTCGCGAGTTGGCGCGCGAAAAATTGAACATGCTCGGCCTCACGGGGTTCGAACAACGCCTGCCGAGCGAGCTGTCTGGCGGCCAGCAGCAGCGCGTGGCCGTCGCGCGCGCCTTGGTGCTGGAGCCGGCCGTGCTGCTGTTCGACGAGCCGCTGTCCAACCTCGATGCCAAACTGCGCCGCCGCGTGCGCCAGGAAATACGCGAGCTGCAGCAGGCGCTGCAACTGACGGTGCTGTACGTCACGCACGACCAGTCCGAAGCGCTGGCGGTGTCGGACCAGATCATCGTGATGGACCGCGGCCGCATCGCCCAGCAAGGCACGCCACGCACGCTGTACCGCCAGCCGGCGAGCCACTTTCTGGCTGACTTCATCGGCGATGCGAACCTGGTCGACGGCGAACTGGTGCGCGTGGGCGATGCGCTGCACTTCAGCGCAGCCGGGGTGTCGTTGCCGGTTCGCGCCCAGGCTATCGCCGACGGCCCCGCGACGCTCGCGCTGCGTCCACACCGAGTGCGCCTGGTGGCCGTCGCCGACGCCGTACTCACCGGCACCTGCAAGCGCGCCGACTACCTGGGCAGCCACATCGAAGTGCTGGTCAACACGCCGTGGGGCGAACTGCTGGTGTTCGGCGACGCCGACGCCGGCGCTGCGCCGCTGGCGGGCGCTGCCATCGGCCTGGCCTTCGAGCCGGGCAACGCGATCGTATTGGCACGCTGACACGCGCGGGATCTTGCGAGATGGCCGACAAGCTGGTTCGCCTGCCGGGCCTGGGCCCCGCCAGCACGGCGTTGCTGACCCGGCTGGGCGTGCACGACACAGCCGAGCTGCGCCGGCGCGACGCCTTCGAGCTTTACGCCGCGTTGAAACACATTGCCCCCAACACTTCGCTGAACATGCTCTACGCCCTGATCGGCGCGCAGGAGGGTGTGCACTGGCGCGTGATTGCACGCGAGCGCCGCAGCGCGCTCTTGACCGAACTCGACGCCCGCCGTCAAGCCCAGGAACGGACCGGCCCATGACCACACCGATCATCTCGCTGCACTCTGTCGAGCCCGTCCGCCGCCGCGCCGAACGGCGCCCGACGGGAGCCACCGCCCAGCGCTTCGATGCCAGCTTTGCGCCGCTCGGCGTCCAGCTCGGTCTGACCAGGCTCGGCTGCAACGTGACCGCGGTTCCAGCCGGCAAAGCCGCCTTTCCGTTCCACAGCCACCGCGCCAACGACGAGCTGTTCGTCGTGCTCTGCGGCAGCGGCGAGCTGCGCCTGGGCCAGCAGCGCCATGCCGTCAAGGAGGGCGACGTCATCGGCTGCCCGGCCGGGGACGCGAGCACGGCACACCAGTTGGTCAACACTGGCGAGGCCGAGTTGCGCTACCTGGCCGTGAGTTCGGAACTCGACCCCGAGATCTGCGAGTAC
>Ga0315271_10002290_pt1 | contig 11961 bp, 12 predicted proteins | sample C3_top_MG_FD_204664 | JGI IMG/M metagenome (GOLD analysis project Ga0315271, IMG submission 204664) | Sediment microbial communities from Yellowstone Lake, YNP, Wyoming, USA - C3_top | ecosystem: Environmental > Aquatic > Freshwater > Lake > Sediment | place: USA: Wyoming | collected 2017-08-01
TGGTCGACGCGATCGGTAACGAAGTAACCATGTCGTTCGAATTGCACATGGGTCTCGGCGGCCGCGCCGGCCAATGAAGGCTCGACGAAGCCCTGCGTCATGCGCGCGCTCGCCGGGTTCAGCGCGGCCTTGAAGTCCTTGCCGCCGGCATCGGGCTGATCCTCGGTGAAAAGCCGTTCGTAGAGGCGCAACTCGGCCGGCAATGCGTCGTGCGCGCCGACCCAGGTGATGGTGCCCTTGACCTTGACGGCGTCGGCGCCCGGCGTGCCGCTGCGCGTGTCGGGCAGCACGCGGGCCTGCACCGCCGTTACGCGGCCGGCGGCGTCCTGGCTGCAGCCAAGGCACTCGACGACCACGCCGTACTTGAGGCGCACCTTGTTGCCCGGAAAGAGGCGAAAGAACCCTTTCGGCGGCGTCAGCGCGAAGTCGTCACGTTCGATCCACAGTGCGGGGCCGAGGCCGAACCTGCGCAGGCCCAATTCGGGTCGCTGCGGGTGCGCCGGTGCGCTGCACGCCACGCTGGCGTCGTCGCCGAACACCTCGCGCCAGTTCACCAGTTCGAGTCGCAACGGGTCGACCACGGCCATCGCCCTGCGAGCCTGACCCTCGAGGTCATCGCGCAGAGCGATGTCCAGGCTGGCGTAGTCGGTCCAGCCGCCGGCCTTGCTGGCACCGGTGCGCTCGGCCAGCAGGCGCAGGCTGCCGGCGGTGTAACCGCGCCGGCGCAGGCCGGCCAGGGTCGGCAGGCGCGGGTCGTCCCAGCCGCCGACGATGCCTTCCTCGACCAACTGGCGCAGCTTGCGCTTGCTGGTCACGATGGTGGTGACGTTCAGGCGCGCGAACTCGTATTGGTGCGGCCGTGGCTGCGCCAACAGGCCCAACTCGCACAGACGATCGAGCAGCCAGTCGTAGAACGGCCGCTGGTCCTCGAACTCGAGCGTGCAGATGCTGTGCGTGATGTTCTCGAGCGCGTCTTCGATCGGGTGGGCGTAGGTGTACATCGGGTAGATGCACCAGCGGTCCCCGGTGTTGTGGTGGGTGGCGCGCTTGATGCGATACAGCGCCGGGTCACGCAGATTGATGTTCGGGCTGGCCATGTCGATGCGGGCGCGCAGCACGGCCGCGCCGTCGGCCAACTGGCCGTCGCGCATGGCCCGAAAGCGCGCCATGCTTTCGGCGGGTGGGCGATCACGAAACGGGCTGTCCTTGCCGGGCGCATTGAAGTCGCCCCGGCTCGCGCGCATTTCGTCCGCGCTTTGCTCGTCGACATAGGCCAGGCCGGCCCCGATCAGAGCCTCGGCCGCGCGGTACATGAAATCGAAGTAGTCGCTGGCGAAGTAGAGGTGCGCGACGCCATTGACGTTCCAGTCGAAGCCCAGCCACTTCACCGCGTCGAGAATTGCATCGACGTATTCCTGCTCTTCCTTTTCGGGGTTGGTATCGTCGAAGCGCAGGTGGCACACGCCGCCGTACTCCTGCGCCAGGCCGAAGTTCAGGCAAATGCTCTTGGCATGCCCGATGTGCAGGTAGCCATTGGGCTCGGGTGGAAAGCGGGTGCGGATGCGCGCCGTATCGAGGGGCCCGCTGGCGTGGTGTGCTGCGTCGCCCGGCGTACCGGCGAAATGCCGCGCGGCGTAGGTCCCGGCGTCGAGGTCGCGCTCGATGATGGCGCGCAGGAAGTTGCTCGGTTTGGGGCTCGGGTCGTCTTTGGCGATGGACATGCAACTCACGGCAATTGGGTTCATTCGATTCTATCGACCGTCCCGTCGTCGTTACGGGTGCTTGCACCCGACTTGCGGAACCCTGTGCACCGCCGCGACGGCTGACGCGTTGTCAGCTTCAGGCCCGCGGCGTGTCGCCTGGGTCTGCAACGGCAAAGGAGAGCAACGTGATCATGAAATCAGCCCTGGTCGCCACCACCCTGGTGCTGGCCGCCGCTGGCGCGCAAGCACACGGCGTGTTCTGGTCTATCGGTATCAATGCGCCGTTGCAGCCTGGCGTGAACATCGGAACCGTGTTCTCCAACGCGCCCGTGTATGCGGCTGCGCCGGCGTACTACCAGCCTGCGCCGGTGGTTTACACCGAGCCCGCTTATTACCCGCCCGCGCCGGTGTTCGTGCGTCCGGCGCCGGTGGTGTACCTGCCGCAGCCGTATTACGCGCCGTATCGCGGCGTCTACTCGGCGGGGTGGGCAGCACCGCACAACGGACATGGTCATGATCGCGGCCACGGGCGCAACGATCACCGCCAGGGCCACGAGCCTGTAATGGCGCGCTACGGCGACCGTTGATTCACGGCCTCACATTCTGGTCATCAGCATCGGCCAGGCCCGGGCCGGGCCGGCATGATGCAAGGATGAATGTGCCGATCGGCGCCGCGTCGCGCATCCGCGTCGCTCAGATGCAGCCCCCACGCCGCACACTCAGTCGCCAGACAAGCGCTCACGCAGGGCTTCGACGCGCGCCCGGTTGACGCCGAAATCCTTGCGGCCGACGCGTGAGCTCGAGCGCACCTGCACCACGCCCGCCGCGGGGTCGAACCAGAATTCGGCGTCGTCGACGAAGCGCATCAATCTGGTCGTGAACTGGGCATACAGGTAGTCGGGCCTTTGCTCGACGATGCGCGCGCCGTCCATGGCGCCGATGATCTGGGACAGGCGTGCGATCGTGGCCGGCCCATCGCCGACCAGTGCCAGCGGCGCAATGGTGGCGCCGTCGCGTTGGGGGTGCTCGGGCCACAGGCCGGCCTGACTGCTCACGCTGTTGGGCGTTTTCGACGGCGGCTTGAACTTGCCGTCGCGTAGCCCGAGGTCGCCCGGCGCGCTGCCCGAAAACGCACCGAAGCGCGCCGCAATCAAGGTGGCCGCCACCGCCACCAGCAACCAGATCACGAGCTGCATGGCCAGCCGCCTCAACGGCGTCGCCCGCCGCCAAGCAGCGAACCGAGCACGCCGCGAACGATTTCGCGGCCCACCGCGGAGCCCACGGTGCGCACCGCGCTGCGTGCCGCCGATTCGGCGAGGCCTTCGTGCTTGCCGCCGCGCGGGCCCGTACTGCCGAAGAGGATGCTGCCCAGGCTGCCCATCAGGCCGCCGTCGGACGGCGGCGCAGGCGCTGTGCCGGGCGCCTGCGACGGCGGCTGCGCTTGCGATTGCGATGCCCGCGCGTTGTCGGCAGAGACTGCGGCGCGGCCTTTCAGCTTCTCGCAGGCCGATTCGCGATCGATCGTCTTTTCGTATGTGCCCGCCACCAGCGAGCCCGCAATCAGCGCCTTGCGCTGCTCGGGGGTGATGGGCCCGATCTGGCTGCCCGGCGGCAGCACGAACACGCGTTCGGTCACGCTGGGCCGGCCCTTCTCGTCGAGCAGGCTGACCAGCGCCTCGCCCACGGCCAGTTCAGTGATCGCGGTCTGCACGTCGAGCTTGGGGTTGGCGCGCATGGTGCTCGCCGCCGCGGCCACGGCCTTCTGGTCCCGCGGCGTGAAGGCGCGCAGCGCGTGCTGCACTCGGTTGCCCAACTGGGCCAGCACGGTGTCCGGAATGTCGAGCGGGTTCTGCGTCACGAAGTAGACACCGACGCCCTTGCTGCGCACCAGCCGCACGACCAGCTCGATGCGTTCGATCAGGGCCTTCGGCGCGTCGGTGAACAACAAGTGCGCTTCATCGAAGAAGAACACCAGCTTGGGTTTGTCGGGGTCACCGATCTCGGGCAACTGTTCGAACAGCTCGGACAGCATCCACAGCAGGAAGGTCGCATACAGGCGCGGCGCGTTCATCAACTTGTCGGCGGCGAGGATGTTGATGACACCCTTGCCGTCCACGGTCTGCATGAAGTCGGCAATGTCGAGCATCGGCTCGCCGAAGAACTTGTTCCCGCCTTGCTCCTCTATCTGCAACAGGCCGCGCTGGATGGCGCCGACGCTGGCCGCGCTGACATTGCCGTACTCGGTCGTGAAGTCCTTGGCGTTGTCGCCGACATGCTGCAGCATGGCGCGCAGGTCTTTCAGATCGAGCAGCAGCCAGCCGTTGTCGTCGGCGATCTTGAACACCAGGCTCAGGACGCCCGCCTGGGTCTCGTTGAGCGCGAGCATGCGCGAAAGCAGCAGCGGGCCCATGTCGGACGCCGTTGCGCGCAGCGGGTGGCCCTGTTCGCCGAATACGTCCCACAGCGTCGCCGGGCAGGCAATGCTCGCCGGAGCCGTCAGGCCCCGCTCCGCGATCAGTTTCAGCACCTTGTCGGGCAGCACACCCTTTTGCGTGATGCCGGTCAGGTCGCCCTTGACGTCGGCCATGAACACCGGCACGCCGAGCCTGGAGAAGTTCTCGGCCAGCGTTTGCAGCGTGATCGTCTTGCCGGTGCCGGTGGCGCCGGTGATGAGCCCGTGGCGGTTGGCCAGGCCGGGCAGCAGCACGCATTCGGTGCTGCCATGCTTGGCAAGCAGGATCGGATCGGCCATCGCTTGAACCCCTCGAACTAAAATCGAGCACATCGTAAGCGCAAACTGAAAGCGAGTCTCCTCCATGGCTGGTCATTCCAAGTGGGCCAACATCCAGCATCGCAAGGGCCGCCAGGACGAAAAGCGCGGCAAGGCCTGGACCCGGGTGATCCGCGAAATCATGGTTGCTGCGCGGCTGGGCGGCGGCGATGTATCGGCCAACCCGCGGCTGCGCCTGGCGGTCGAGAAGGCCAAGGCGGTGAACTTGCCGGTCGAGACCGTCAAGCGCAACATCGACAAGGCCACCGGCAACCTCGAGGGCGTCAACTACGAGGAGATCCGCTACGAGGGCTACGGCATCGGCGGCGCGGCCATCATCGTCGACTGCATGACCGACAACCGCGTGCGCACGGTGGCCGAGGTGCGCCACGCGTTCTCCAAGTACGGCGGCAACATGGGAACCGAAGGCTCGGTGGCGTTCCAGTTCAAGCATTGCGGCCAGCTGATCTTTGCGCCCGGCACGAGCGAGGACAAGGTGATGGAGATTGCGCTCGACGCCGGCGCTGACGATGTCATTGCCGGCGACGACGGCTCGATCGAGGTGCTGACGCCGCCGACGGAGTTCGAGACGGTGAAGAACGCGCTCGAAGCGGCGGGCCTGAGGGCCGAATTCGCCGAGGTGACGATGCGGGCCGAGAACCCGGTCGAAATCGGCGGCGAGGACGCGCAGCGCATGCAAAAGCTGCTCGACGTGATCGAGGAACTCGACGACGTGCAGGACGTGTATCACAACGCGGAGATGGCCGAGTGAAAGTCCTGGTCATCGGTGGCGGCGGGCGCGAGCACGCGCTGGCCTGGAAACTGGGGCAGTCGCCGAAGGTGCAATGTGTCTACGTGGCGCCAGGCAACGGTGGCACCGCGACCGACCCGGCGCTGCGCAACCTGCCGGTCACCGACATCGTAGCGTTGGCCGACTTCGCCGCGACCGAGAAGATCGGACTCACCGTGGTCGGCCCCGAGGCGCCGTTGGCGGCGGGCGCAGTCGACCTGTTTCGCGCGCGCGGCCTGCGCATCTTCGGCCCGACGCGCGCCGCCGCACAGCTCGAGAGCTCGAAGGCCTTCGCCAAGGATTTCATGCAGCGCCACGGCATTCCCACCGCACGCTATGCCGCCTTCACCGACGCGGCCGCGGCGCACGAACATGTCGACCGGCACGGTGCCCCGATCGTGATCAAGGCCGACGGCCTGGCAGCGGGCAAGGGCGTGGTGGTGGCGACGGCGGTGGGCGAGGCCCACGCCGCGATCGATGCCATGCTCGACGGAAAACCCGGTGCGCGGGTCGTGATCGAAGAGTTCATGGGCGGCGAGGAGGCCAGCTTCATCGTCGTCAGCGACGGCCAGCGCGTGCTGCCGCTGGCTACCAGCCAGGATCACAAACGCATCGGCGACGGTGACACCGGCCCCAACACCGGCGGCATGGGCGCGTACTCGCCTGCACCTGTGGTCACGCCCAACGTGCATGCGCGTGCAATGCACGAAATCGTCCTGCCGACAATTGCGGCAATGGCCGCCGAAGGCCATCCGTTCAGCGGCTTTCTCTATGCCGGGCTGATGATCGACGGGGAAGGCAGGCCACGGGTGGTCGAGTTCAACGCGCGGCTGGGTGACCCCGAAGCGCAAGTGCTGCTGCTACGGCTGAAGTCCGACCTGCTCGAGGTGCTGCTGGCCGCCACTGAGAACGGCAATGCACCCAGGCTCGACAGCATCGAGTTGCAATGGGACAGTCGCATCGCGCTCGGCGTGGTGATGGCTGCGCACGGATATCCGGGCACCGTGCGCGAGGGCGATGTCATAACCGGTCTCCCGATGGCCACCGACGATGCGATCGTGTTCCACGCCGGCACCGAGCGCCGCGCTGACGGCGCGCTGGTGACCAAGGGCGGTCGCGTCCTTTGCGTCGCCGCGCTCGGCGTCACGGTGAAGGGTGCGCAGCAGCGTGCCTATGCCGCGCTGGCGCCGATCCGTTTCGACGGTGCCCAGTGCCGCACCGACATTGGCCACCGCGCCTTGAAACCCCGATGAGCGGCCGCCTGCCGATGGCCGGGCGGCCGGTCCAGTTGCGCGGCAGCAGGCTGGCCCGGCTCGCGCTGCGGTTGGCGGGCTGGCGGGTGCAATTCGACGGCCTGCCATCGCGCCAGGGTGTCGTGATCGTCTACCCGCACACCTCGAACTGGGACTTCGTCGTCGGCGTCCTGGCCAAGTGGGCGATGGGCATCCCGCTGGCCTTCTGGGGCAAGGACACGCTGTTCGAATTGCCGCTGTTCGGCCGCTGGTTGCGCTGGATCGGTGGTGTGCCGGTCGATCGCCACAACCCGAAGGGCGCGGTCACGGCGATGGTTGCCCGCTTCGCTGCTGCACGCGAGAGCGATGCCTTTCTCTGGCTCGCGCTGGCGCCCGAAGGCACGCGCAGCTACCGCGACAGTTGGCGCAGCGGCTTCTATCAAGTGACCACCCAGGCCCAGGTGCCGCTGGCGCTGGCCTTCTTCGACTACGCGCAGCGCTGCGTGGGTATCGACTCGTTCATTGCACTGACCGGTGACGTCGAGCGCGACATGGCCGTGATCGAACAGCGCCTGGGCCCGCACCGTGGCCGCAAACCGCAGCTCGCGGCGCCGATCCGCTTGCCCCGCCCCTGAGGTCCGCATGGCAGACAGCCCGCAAACCCGCGCTGCGCGCAGCTACCTGCTCGAGTTGCAGCAGCGCATCGTCGATACGCTGGAAGCCGCCGACGGTGGCGGCCAGTTCATTTCCGATGCCTGGACCAAACCGGCAAGTGAAAGGCTGCAAGGCGAAGGCATCACCCGCCTGCTCGAAGAGGGTGCATTGCTCGAACGCGCCGGGGTGGGCTTTTCGCATGTGCGCGGCCCGGCCCTGCCGCCGTCGGCCACGCAACACCGGCCCGAACTGGCCGGTGCGCCGTTCGAGGCCATGGGCGTGTCGCTGGTGTTCCATCCACGCAACCCGTATGTGCCGACCGTGCACATGAACGTGCGCATGCTGGCGGCGCTGCCGGCCGGCCAGGCGCCGGTGACCTGGTTCGGCGGCGGCATGGACCTGACGCCGTACTACGGCTTCGAGGAGGACGCCGCGCACTTTCACCGCACCTGCCGCGACGCGCTGGCCCCTTTCGGCGACGACAAGTACCCGCGCTTCAAGCAGTGGTGTGACGACTACTTCTTCCTCAAGCACCGCAACGAGCCCCGCGGCATCGGTGGCGTCTTCTTCGACGACTTTGCCGAACTCGGCTTCGAACAGAACCTGGCCATGCTGCGCGCGGTGGGCGATGCCTTTCTGCCGGCCTACCTGCCGATCGTCGGGCGCCGGCGCGACACACCGTATGGCGAGCGCGAGCGCGACTTCCAAGCCTACCGGCGCGGACGCTACGTCGAGTTCAACCTGGTATGGGACCGCGGCACCCTGTTTGGCCTGCAGTCGGGCGGGCGCACCGAGAGCATCCTGATGTCGCTGCCGCCGATCGTGAAGTGGCGCTACGACTGGCGGCCCGACCCCGGCACGCCGGAGGCGCGGCTGTACAGTGATTTCTTGCGGCCGCGCGATTGGCTCGCGACACAGTGACACGACGCATCGGCCTGCTGGGCGGAACCTTCGACCCGGTGCACAACGCGCATCTCGCGTTGGGCCGCACTGCACTGGACACGCTGGCGCTGGACGAACTGCGCTGGGTCCCGGCCGGCATGCCATGGCAAAAGGCGCGCGTCATCACCCCTGCAGCGCACCGCGTTGCGATGCTGCAATTGGCGCTGGCCGGCGAACCGCGTTTCAGGCTCGAACGCTGCGAACTCGAGCGCGCCGGCCCGAGCTACACGCTCGATACGGTGCGCGAGTTGCAACTGTGGGAACCGGACGCAGACTGGTTCCTCGTCGTCGGCCAGGACCAATTCGCCAACCTGCACACCTGGCATGGCTGGCAGGAACTGCTCACGCGTGTGACGCTGGCGGTGGCGGCGCGGCCGGGTGCGACGCCGGCCACCGATGCGCGGCTGCAAGGCCTGGCCCCACGGATCCTGCCGCTGCCGGCCATGGACATCGCGGCCAGCGCACTGCGCCAGCGCGTGGCCGACGGCCAATCCATCGCCGGATTCGTGCCGCCGACGGTGGCACGGTATATTGAACAACACGCCCTGTACCTTCGCGACGGGGCCCACACCGGGAGTTGAATGGACATCCGCAAGCTGCAACGGGCCATCGTCGATGGGCTCGAGGACACCAAGGGGCACGACATCCGCGTCTTCAACACCGAGCACCTGTCGCCGTTGTTCGAGCGCGTGATCATCGCTTCGGGCACCAGCAACCGACAGACCAAGGCCCTCGCGGCCGGCGTGCGCGACGCCGTCAAGTCGCGCGGCATGCAGGTGTTGCGCACCGAGGGCGAAGAAAACGGCGAGTGGATCATCGTCGACTGTGGCGCCGCGGTGGCGCACATCATGCAACCGGGCATTCGCGACTACTACCACCTCGAGGAGATCTGGGGTGACAAGCCGGTGAAGATGAAGCTCGAGACCGAGGTCCGGCGCCTGGTCAAGGCAGCCGAGCCTGAGCCGGCGTCACGCAAGCCAGCGGCCAAGGCCGTGCCGAAGAAGGCCGCGCCGGCCAAGAAGCGTGTCGGCAGCCGCGCCACGCCGGCCAAGCCGGCGCCGAAGAAGGGCGTGTCGCGCACCGTGGGCACGAAGAAGGCGCCGACCGCCCACAAGCCGGCGGCCAAGAAAGCGCCGGCTGTCCGCAGGCCGGCGGCCAAGAAGGCAGCTGCCCCGCGTCGCGGCCGATGAAGCTGACGCTGGTCGCCATCGGCCAGCGCCAGCCGGCCTGGTCCGAGGCGGCCTACGAAGAGTTTGCCAAGCGTTTCCCGCCCGAACTCAGGCTCGAGTTGCGGGCGCTCAAGGCCGAGCCGCGCACGAGCGGCAAGACCGCTGCGGCGCTGATGGCCGCCGAGGGCCAGCGCATCGAGGCCGCGATGCAGAAGTTCGCCAAGGGTGCACGCCGCATCGTGCTCGACGAGCGCGGCGAGCGCCGCAGCACGAAGCAGCTTGCCGAACGGCTGCGCTTCTGGCTCGCCGACGGCCGCGACGTGGCCTTCATCATCGGCGGCCCCGACGGGCTCGATGCCACGCTGAAGGCCAGCGCCGACGAAACCCTGCGCCTGTCGGACTTGACTCTGCCGCATGCCTTCACGCGCGTCCTGCTCGCCGAGGCGCTGTACCGTGCATGGTCGCTGACGGCGGGCCACCCCTATCACCGCGAGTGAATCGTGTTCGATTTCGTCTACCTCGCGTCGCAAAGCCCACGCCGCTCCCATTTGCTCGAGCAGCTCGGGGTGCAACACCGCTTGCTGTTGGCCGACGGTGACGAGGATGCCGAAGCGCTCGAGACCGAGCGCCAGCGTGAGTTGCCGGCGGCCTATGTCGAGCGTGTCACGCGCGCCAAGCTGGCGGCGGCGCGCCGGCGCCTGCGCGCACGGGCGCTGCCAGAGGCGCCGATCCTGGCGGCCGACACCACTGTCGCGCTGGGCACGCACATCCTCGGCAAGCCTGCGAATGCCGACCACGCGCGGGCGATGCTGCGCATGCTGTCGGGCCGCACGCACCGCGTGCTGAGCGGAGTGGCCGTCGCCGCCGGACGGCGCACCCTGTTCGCGCTGAACGTCTCGCGCGTGCATTTCGCCGCTGTCTCGGCGGCCGAGATCGCGGCCTATGTCGCGGGCCGCGAGCCGTTCGGCAAGGCCGGCGGCTACGCCATCCAGGGCCGCGCGGCGGCGTGGATCGATCGCATCGACGGCAGCTACACCGGTATCATGGGTTTGCCGCTGCACGAGACGGCGCAGTTGCTGCGCCAGGCCGGCGTGAGCTTCTGAGCCCTGTGAATCGAGCGCCTGCATGCAAGACATCCTCATCAACTGGACGCCGCAGGAAACCCGTGTTGCCGTGGTCGAGAACGGCGTGGTGCAGGAATTGCACCTCGAACGCGCGCTCGAACGCGGCCTGGTCAGCAACATCTACCAGGGCAAGGTCGCGCGCGTGCTGCCGGGCATGCAAAGCGCGTTCATCGACATCGGCCTGGAGCGCGCCGCATTCCTGCACGTGGCCGATCTGCACGCCGGCTTCGGCGGTGCGGGCAACGGTGGCAGCGCGAACGCGCCGCCGCCGATCGAGCGCCTGCTGTTCGAGGGCCAGGCGCTGACGGTGCAGGTCATCAAGGACCCGATCGGCAGCAAGGGCGCGCGGCTGTCGACGCAGATCAGCATCGCCGGCCGCATGCTTGTGCACCTGCCGCAGGACAACCACATCGGCATCTCGCAGAAGATCGGCTCGCCCGAACTGCGCGAGCAACTGCGCCAGCGCATGGCCGTGCTGGTGGGCAAGCCCGAGGAGGGCGGTGGCGGAGGCTTCATCCTGCGCACCAACGCCGAAGAAGCCAGCGACGGCGAACTCGCCGACGACATCGCCTACCTGCGCCGGACCTGGGCCGCGGTGCGCGGACGCGCCTTCGCCTCGCCGCCCGGCACCCTGCTGCACCAGGACCTGACGCTGGCCGAGCGTGTGCTGCGCGACCTGAGCAACGAAGACACCCAGGCCATCCGTATCGACTCGCGGCTGCAGTTCGAGCACCTGCAGGCCTTCGGCGCCACTTACATGCCGGGCTCGGTGAGCAAGCTGGCGCATTACATGGGCGAGCGGCCGATCTTCGATCTGTGCAACATCGACGAGGAGATTCGCCGCGCGCTGGCGCGGCGGGTCGAACTGAAGAGCGGCGGCACCCTGATCATCGACCAGACCGAGGCGCTGACCACGGTCGACGTCAACACCGGCGGCTTCGTCGGCGCGCGCAGCTTCGACGAGACCATCTTCAAGACCAACCTCGAAGCCGCCGGCGCCATTGCCCGCCAATTGCGGCTGCGCAACCTGGGCGGCATCATCATCGTCGACTTCATCGACATGACGCGCGAGGACCATCAGGCCGCGGTGCTGGCGGAGTTTCGCAAGCAGCTGGCGCGCGACCGCACGCGCACCACGGTCAGCGGCTTTTCCCAGCTCGGTCTGGTCGAGATGACCAGAAAGCGCACCCGCGAGAGCCTGGCCCATGTGCTGTGCGAACCCTGCCCGACTTGCGACGGCCGCGGCCAGGTGAAGACCGCGCGCAGCGTGTGCTACGACATCCTGCGCGAAGTGCTGCGCGAAGCGCGCCAGTTCGACCCCAAGGAGTTCCGCGTCGTGGCCAACGCCGCGGTGGTCGAGATGCTGCTCGACGAGGAGAACCAGCACCTGGCCGGGCTGTCGGAGTTCATCGGCAAGCCGATTTCCATGTCGGTGGAGCCGAGCGCGAACCCGGAGCAGTACGACATTGTTTTGATGTGACATTTCACGGGGTCTCACCCCGTGTCAATTGCCACGCGTAAACGCCTGTCGCACAAGGGATTTTCGGTAGGAGAGCTGTCTTCTGGTGTCGTGGAGT
>Ga0315271_10002293_pt1 | contig 11958 bp, 10 predicted proteins | sample C3_top_MG_FD_204664 | JGI IMG/M metagenome (GOLD analysis project Ga0315271, IMG submission 204664) | Sediment microbial communities from Yellowstone Lake, YNP, Wyoming, USA - C3_top | ecosystem: Environmental > Aquatic > Freshwater > Lake > Sediment | place: USA: Wyoming | collected 2017-08-01
TACCGGCGCCTATCTTTCCGGTAAGAAGAGCATCGAACTTCCCGCCATCCGTCGGCCAATTGATCGCAAGCGTCAACTGACGGTGGTCGGCGCCCGGGAACACAACCTGCGTGAGATCGACGTGTCGTTCCCGCTGGGTGTTCTTACCGCGGTGACGGGAGTGTCGGGTTCCGGCAAATCCACCCTGGTGAACGACATCCTGGCCACCGTGCTGGCCAACCGCCTCAACGGCGCGCGTCAGGTGCCGGGCCGGCATACCCGGATCAACGGCCTCGAGCATGTCGACAAACTGGTGCGCGTCGACCAGTCACCGATCGGCCGCACGCCGCGCTCCAACCCGGCCACCTACACCGGCGTCTTCGACAAGATCCGCACCCTGTTCGCCGCCACTACCGAGGCCAAGGTTCGCGGATACCAGCCCGGCCGATTCTCGTTCAACGTCAAAGGTGGCCGCTGCGAAGCATGTTCGGGCGATGGCACCATCAAGATCGAGATGAACTTCCTGCCCGACGTCTATGTGCCGTGCGAGGTGTGTCAGGGCGCGCGGTACAACCGCGAAACGCTCGAGGTGCATTACAAGGGCAAGACCATCTCGGAAGTTCTCGATATGTCCATCGAGGACGCGAGTGATTTCTTCGAGCCGATCACCTCGATTCACCGGTACCTCAAGACCCTCGTCGAGGTGGGTCTGGGTTATGTGCGGCTCGGACAGCCGGCGCCGACGCTCTCGGGAGGTGAGGCTCAGCGGGTGAAGTTGGCGGCCGAGTTGCAGAAGCGTTCTACCGGTCGCACCGTCTACATCCTCGACGAGCCGACCACCGGCCTGCATTTCGAGGACATTCGCAAACTGCTCAAGGTCATCAACGGCCTGGTCGACAAGGGCAACTCGGTGATCGTCATCGAACACAACCTCGACGTCATCAAAACCTCGGACTGGGTCGTCGACATGGGTCCCGAGGGCGGTGGTGGTGGCGGAACAGTGGTCGCCGAGGGTACGCCCGAGGACGTTGCGGCGGTTCCGGCGAGTTACACCGGAACGTTCCTGGCCGGGTTGTTGGACGCTCCGGCGGTGCCCAAGTCCGCTCCCAGGAAGGCGACGCGGCGCAAGAAGGTCAGCGCCTAGTTATCCACAGTCCGGCCTTGATTCACAGTTGATTGACGGGTGGGGGATTCTGTCCGACAGCCGGTTTATCATTCGAACATGCTTTCGAATAATGTGTCTGAGGCGGTCGGCCAGATCGACGCCGCTCTCGACGTGCTGACCGGACTGGATCTGTCCGGGTTGTCGGCCACCGACCTGGTCGGGGTGGCTGAGCGGTGCGAGACGCTGGTGCGCCGCCACCGGGTGGTGTGTGGGGATGCCGCGGTCGAGCTGTCGCGTCGAAATACCGCTGAGTTGGGTGGCGCCCCGCATAAGGTGCTGGCCGATTGGTTGCGCATCACCCCCGCTGAAGCCCGCCGCCGGGTGACGCTCGCGGAACCGTTGGCGCCGCGCACGTCATTGCTGGGAGAACCGCTGCCAGCCCGCCACCCGGCGACCGCCGCGGCCTGGCGGGCCGGGGACCTCGACGTTGAGCATGTCCGGGTGATCGCCCGCTTCCTTGATGAACTTCCGCTAGCTGTCAGCGTCACCGACCGGGCCGACGCCGAAGCGCTGCTCGCCGAACAGGCCCGCCTGATGCGGCCCGATCAGTTGGTAAAAGTGGCCGAACAGTTGGCGTTGATCCTCAACCCCGACGGAGTATTCAGTGATGCCGACCGCGCGGCGCGCCGCGGATTTACCTGGGGACCCCAACAGTCCAACGGCATGAGCCAGGGCCGGCTGTGGGCCACCCCGGCCCTGCGCGCCGAGATCGACGCCCTGTTCGCCAAATTCGCCGCCCCCGGACGCTGCAACCCCGCCGACCAAACCCCGTTGGTTGAGGGCGAGCCCAGCCAGGCCCGCATCGACGGCGATCACCGCAGCCACGCCCAACGCCAACACGACGCCCTCTCAGCGATCATGCGCAGCCTGCTCGGCGATCCCAAACTCGGCCAACATAACGGCCTGCCCGTCACCCTCATCGTCTCGACAACCCTGCAGGATCTCCACGACCAGACCGGAGTCGGCACTACCGGCGGCGGAACTCTGCTGCCGATGAGCGATGTCATCCGGATGGCCTCCCACAGCTACCACTACCTCACCCTGTTCGACGGCGTATCCGGCCGGGCACTATGGCTGGGCCGAACCAAACGCATCGCCAACGCCGACCAGAGAATCGTTTTGCACAATAAAGACCGCGGCTGCACGTTTCCCAACTGCACCGTGCCCGGCTACGGCTCCCAAGTTCACCACGCCACCCTCGACTGGGCCGACGGCGGCAGCACCAACATCGATGACCTCGATTTCGGCTGCGGACCCCACAACCGCCTCGTCAAAAAAGGCGGCTGGCGCACCCGCAAACTGCCCGATGGCACCTGCGAATGGATACCCCCAGCCCACCTGCCCGTCAAAGGCGGAATCAACAACCACCACCACCCCGACCGACTACTACGACAACTCCGCAAACGTGGCGCCGGATAGTTCAGGCATTCCGGCCGAGCCGGTTACTCCGGTTGGCGCATCGAGTCGCGGATCTCCTTGAGTTTCTCGGCGGCTGCCTTGTGCTGGGCCTCGTACTGTTCTGCCGCTGTGCGACCCTCGGGTGTCTCCTCGGCCAATTCGGTTGCGCCCAGGGCGGTTCCGTACCGGGTCTCGATTTTCTCGCGCACACCTTCGAGCGTTGGCACACCGGCATCGGTATATCCGGTGTCGAGATTCGGCGCGAGAACCGGCGGCAGGGGAGACGCGGTACTGCCAGCCGCGGGTATCCCAGTCTGGGGTGTCTCAGTCTGGGGCGTCTCAATCTTGGCTTGTGTTGCAGGCGTGGTTGGTTCGTCGGCCATGCGTCTCACCGTACCCCGTTGAGCAGCTAGCGCGGCTTGGCCAGCGGGAACGGAAGCGTCTCGCGGATGCTTCGGCCGGTGATGAGCATGACCACCCGGTCCACGCCCACACCGAGTCCCCCGGTCGGCGGCATGGCGTACTCCATGGCGGTCAGGAAGTCCTCGTCGAGTTCCATCGCCTCCGGATCGCCGCCGGCGGCGAGCATGGACTGCGCCTGCAGTCGGCGGCGCTGTTCGACGGGATCGGTGAGCTCGCTGTAGGCGGTGCCCAACTCCACGCCCCAGGCGACCAGGTCCCAGCGTTCGGCCACTCCCGGTCTGCTGCGGTGCGGCCGGGTCAGCGGCGACACCGAGGTGGGGAAGTCGGTGTAGAAGGTTGGGGCTGTGGTCCGGTCCTCGACAAGATGCTCGTACATCTCGAGTACCAGCGCACCGGCATCCCAATGGCTGAGGTAGGGAATTCCGGCGGCGTCGCAAAGCCGACGCAGCGCGGCAGGTTCGGTGTCGACCTCGACGGTCTCACCGAGAGCTTCCGACACCGCATCATGAACGGTCTTGACCGACCACTGTCCGGAGATGTCGACCGGTTCGAGGATGCCGGTGTCGTCACCGGGCCGCATCACTACCGCCGACCCGTTGGCGGCGACCGCCGCGTTCTGGATCAGCTCCTGGCAGCCGTCGATCCACACTCGATAGTCGGCATGTGCCTGATACGCCTCCAACAGGGTGAACTCCGGGTTGTGGCTGAAGTCCACACCCTCGTTGCGGAAGGCCCGGCCGAGTTCGAATACCCGCTCCACCCCTCCAACGCAGAGTCGCTTGAGGTAAAGCTCCGGGGCGATCCGCAGGTACAGGTCGAGATCGTAGGCATTGATGTGGGTCTGAAACGGCCTGGCGTTGGCGCCACCGTGGATCTGCTGCAGTATCGGGGTCTCGACCTCCAGGAAACCCTTGGCGAACAACGTTTCCCGGATCGAGCGCAGGATGTCGCTGCGCGCCCGGATGAGATTACGAGCCACCGGATTAATCGCGAGGTCGACGTAGCGGGCGCGCACCCGGGCCTCAGGGTCGGTCAGGCCCTTCCACTTGTCCGGCAGCGGCCGTAGGCACTTGCCCAGCAGTCGCCACCGTTGGACGAGCACCGAACGGGTGCCATTGCGGCTGTACCCGATCACGCCGGTCGCCTCGATCAGATCGCCGAGGTCGACGTCGCCGAAGTCCTCCGCGGTGTTTTCGACCCGAGACCGCTCCAGCAGTAACTGCACGTCGCCTGACCAATCCCGCAACTGTGCGAAGGTCACCCCGCCGTAATCCCGGGTTCGCAGCACCCGGCCGGCCACCGTGACTGGAGCGTCGTCCGCGGCGGCCAGCGCCGAGACGACCGTATGGCTGGGTGGCTCACCTACCGGGTAGGGATCAATTCCGTTGTCCTGCAACGTCTTCAGCTTTGCCAGTCGAACTCTTACCTGCTCCGGGAGTCGACGGCTCTGCGTGTCTGCGGCCGCGATCTCGATGGAAGCATCTGCGGGTGAGGTGGCGCCAGGTGCGCTGCCGTCGGCGTGCAGTCCCGCAGCGGCCGCGATCGTAGGCGGCACCGCGGAGTGCTGCCCGGTGTGCTGCTCGGCCCGCCGGGTGAAGGGCAGCACCAGAAAGCCCTCGGCGATCACTGAAGCCACCCCCACCCGCGGGATCAGCCTGGCGTCCGCGTAGCAGGCGAACCGTGGCACCCACTGCGGCTGGTATTTCATATTCGAGCGGTACAGCGTCTCCAATTGCCACCAGCGGGAGAAGAACACCAGCAGCGCACGCCACAGCCGTGCCACCGGCCCCGCCCCGAGTTGAGCGCCCTGTTCGAATGCTGAGCGGAACATCGCGAAGTTCAGTGAAACCCGATTAATACCAACGGTCTCGGCCTGCTGCATCAACTCGGTGACCATCAGCTCGATGGTCCCGTTCGGGGACTGCGGCGAACGGCGCATGAGGTCCAGTGACAGCCCGTTACTGCCCCACGGGACCAGCGACAGCATGGCGACGACGGTGCCATCGTGGCCGGTCTCGTCCGCCCCTTCACAGGCCTCCACCAGCAGGCAGTCGCCGTCGGTACGATCGCCCAACCGGCCCAGCGCCATCGAGAAACCACGCTCGGTCTCGGTGTCGCGCCACGAGTCGGCGCGGGAGATGGCTGCTGCCATCTCCGCATCAGAGATGTCCCGGTGTCGGCGCATGCGCACGGTCAACCCGGCCCGCTTGGCGCGTGTCACGGCCTGGCGCACCGCTTTCATCTCCGGCCCGGCGAGGCGGTACTTATCCGGATAGAGAATGGCCTCATCGCCGAGTTGCAGCGCATTGAGTCCGGCATCCCGATAGACCTGGGCGGCAGTCGAACTCGCGCCCATCACCCCGGGCGGCCACCCGTAGTCGCGGCACAATTCGAGCCACGCGCCGATGGCCTGCGGCCAGTACCTCGGATCACCCACCGGGTCGCCACTGGCCAGACACACACCGACTTCGACGCGGTAGGTCACCGCGGCACGGCCATTAGGTGCGAACACCACCGACTTGTCGCGCCGGGTCGCGAAGTACCCCAGCGAATCGTTCTTGCCGTAGGTCTCCAGCAGGCCGCGGATCGCGGATTCGTCCTCCCCGGTCAGTGCATTGGAGGCGCGCTGGGACGCAAACAGCACCACCGCCGCCGCCATCAGCGCCAGCGCGCCGAAGAGGCCGAAGAGGGCATTGAGGAAGACGTTCGGCCTACCGACAAAGAGATCCGACGTGGCGGCGGCGAATCCGCTGACCCGGTTGACCGCGTAGGCCAGCCGGTACCCGGGCTGCAGGGAACCCGGGAACAACTGCAGCAGCCCCAGGGCCAGCGCGATCCCGGCCAGGTTTCCGGCCACCAACACGCCGGCCGCCTTGAGCAGCGCACCACGGCGCACCTTGGCCGAGAACTCGTCGTAGGCCGCGACCAGAACGGCGATCGCGGCGATGTGGACGGTCAGGCCCATGAATTCGCCCAGATTCTCGAGGCGGCTGCCGTCCCGCTGAAGCAGCGACGCGATATCGAAGCCGACCGCGACTACCAGGATGACCACCAGCACCCACCAGGCGATGCGCTTACGTGCCGCCAGCGCGCCGGCCATTATTGCCAGCGCAAACGCCCAGGCGAAGCTGGTGTCGGGAAAGTTGAACAGGTAGTTGTCGATGAACTCCCGTGGCACCCGGGTGAGGTGCCTGATCGTCGTCGAGATGCTGGAGAGCAGCGCGGCAGCGGCGACCACCCCGAGGAACGTGCCCGCCGCTGCGGGAACCCAACCAAACCCAGACCGGGTCCTGCGCATCGCGACCGTCATAGGCCGCCAGGATATGCGCTGATCATTGGGTATCTGATCTCTGGATATTCGGTCATCATTGTCGCCCGGATCACTCGACTGGCCCGGTGAGGCTCTCGCCCGGTCCGAATCCCGGTTCGTCGGGGGCTGCGCTGGCCTCGCGGAAGGCCAACTGCAGGCTCCGCAACCCGTCTTTCAGCGGTTTTGCGTGTGGCCCGAGATACTGCGTCGTGGCGGTGATCAGGCCGGCCAGCGCGGTGATCAGCCGGCGCGCTTCGTCGAGGTCACGATATTCGCTGGTGTCGGGATCGGCCGACGACAGCCCGAGTTTCTCGGCCGTGGCGCTCATCAGCATCACCGCTGCGCGGCTGATCACCTCAATGGCCGGGATGTCGGCCAGGTCGCGGATGTCGGGGTTATCCATCATGGCTGCTAGACTCCCATGCACGACCGTCCCGGCGACTGCCAGGACAGCAAGTGGAGTCCCACTCCCACCGCCGGCCGCGGGTAACCGAAGGCCGTACGGTCCGGTCGCGGTCACCTCCGGGTGCCCGTCCTGCGGTGATCGCAGGCGGCGAGAGCCGTGATCGGTCGGCTTGGGCCCTGCTATGAGCAGGGCCCTTTTGTTCGGTTGAACGCTTCTGTTCAATCCAACAGAGTGCTGACGGGATTCCCCTGCGCTGTTCCCGGTGTCCACGGATGGTCTGCCCACAAGACCGAACCAGGGAGGCCGCATCAGCACTGAGACCCGCGTCAACGAGCGCATCCGCGTACCTGAAGTCCGTTTGATCGGACCCGGCGGGGAGCAGGTGGGCATCGTGCGCATCGAGGACGCGCTCCGCGTCGCCGCGGATGCCGATCTCGACCTCGTCGAAGTAGCCCCGGAGGCTAAGCCCCCGGTCTGCAAGATCATGGACTACGGAAAGTTCAAGTACGAGACGGCACAGAAACTCCGCGAGTCGCGCAAAAACCAGCAGCAGACCGTCGTCAAGGAACAGAAGCTTCGTCCCAAGATCGACCCGCATGACTACGAGACCAAGAAGGGTCACGTCATCCGCTTCCTGGAGGCGGGGTCGAAGGTCAAGGTGACGATCATGTTCCGCGGTCGCGAGCAGTCCCGGCCCGAACTGGGCTACCGGCTGTTGCAGCGATTAGGCGCCGATGTCGCCGATCATGGCTTCATCGAGACCTCGGCCAAGCAGGACGGCCGCAACATGACGATGGTGCTGGCACCGCACCGCGGCGCGAAGACTCGCGCCAAGGCTGCGACCCAGGTAGTCGGAGCCCCGGCGGCCGAACCCACCGAGGAAGTCTCCACCGACGCGACCAGCACCGGCGAGACCAGCACCGACGCGACCAGCACCGACGAGACCAGCACCAACGAGACCAGCACCGAGCAGACCATCGCTTAGTCAAGAACGACAGAAGAGAACTGAGGAAATATGCCCAAGGCCAAGACCCATAGCGGGGCCAGCAAGCGGTTCCGCAAGACCGGCACCGGCAAGATCGTGCGGCAGAAGGCGGGTCGCCGCCACCTGCTCGAGCACAAGGCGTCCAAGCGGACCCGCCGTCTCGACGGCCGCACCACCGTTGCCGCCAATGACACCAAGCGCGTCAAGAAGCTGCTGAACGGCTGACGCCGAACCCCTTAACTTTTCGAAGACTTTTCGAACGAGCGAGAAGAGGAACACCCATGGCACGCGTCAAGCGCGCAGTCAATGCCCAGAAGAAGCGGCGGACCCTGCTCAAGGCGTCCAAGGGCTACCGCGGCCAGCGGTCCCGGCTCTACCGCAAAGCCAAAGAGCAGCAACTGCATTCGTTGAACTACGCCTACCGTGACCGGCGTGCCCGCAAGGGTGATTTCCGCAAGTTGTGGATCACCCGGATCAACGCGGCAGCCCGTGCCAACGACATCACCTACAACCGGCTGATTCAGGGCCTCAAGGCCGCCGGCGTGGAAGTCGACCGCAAGAACCTCTCTGAGATCGCGATCAGCGATCCAGCAGCGTTCACCGCACTGGTCGGCGTTGCGCGAGCCGCTCTGCCAGAGGACGTCAACGCGCCGTCCGGTGAGGCTGCCTGACCGTCTCGGAAGGCTCCGGGCCCATGGGCATGTCGGCACCGTTGACGCCGAAATCCGCCCGGGTGATGGCTGCGGTCAAACTGCATCACCACACCGGGCGGGTTCGGTCCGGTCTGTTTCTGGCCGAAGGCCCCAACCTCGTCGAAGCCGCTGCGGCGCGCGGTGTGGTGAACGAGGTGTTCGCGACCGCCGCTGCCGTTGACCGTCATCCCGATCTCCTGCGCGGTATGGCGGTGACTCTGGTGACCGAACCGGCGGCAAAGGTGTTGTCCGACACGGTGACTCCGGCTGGCCTCATCGCCGTGTGTCGGGTTCCGGATGCAGACCTCGGCCCAGTACTGGCCGCCCGCCCGGAACTCATCGCGGTCGCGGTGGATCTCTCCGAACCGGGTAACGCCGGCACGCTGATCCGGATTGCCCACGCGATGGGAGCCGATGCGGTGGTCTTCGCCGGCCATAGCGTGGACCCCTACAACGGGAAATGCCTGAGGTCTTCGGCGGGCAGTATCTTCTCGGTGCCGGTCATCGTCGAAACAGATACCGCCGGAGTGCTCGCGCAGTTGCGGTCAGCGGGTTTGCGGATCGTGGCGACCACCCTGAACGGTGATATGAGTCTGGACGATGTCGGCGCAGTGCTGGCCACGCCGACCGCATGGGTCTTCGGTCCGGAGTCCCAGGGTCTGTCCGAGGAGGTTGCGGGGCTCGCCGACGATCGGGTCGTGATCCCGATGTCGGTCGGTGCCGAGAGCCTCAACGTGGCTGCGGCCGCGGCCATCTGTCTGTATCAAAGCGCGCGCGCTCAGCGGCAGAGCCTAGGCTGATCGTCGTGGATGTCGAGCCGGTCGGGGATCGACAGAGCCCTGCGCAGGGTGTTGGGGGGTGGCTGCGAAACACCAATCGGAACCCGGGCATTGTCGCGGCCATCCGGCGGGCTCGTCGGGTGCTGCCCGGCGACCCGGACTTCGGTGATCCGCTGTCCGCCGCCGGTGACGGTGCACCGCAGACTGCAGCCAGGGCGGCCGACCGGCTGATGCCTGATCGCAACGCAGCCACCCGAGAGGTGAGCCTGGCTACGTTGCAGTTGTGGCAGGCCGTCACCGAGCGGGTGTCTGGCCGACCGGCGAACGCTGAGACGACCCTGGTGTTCACCGATCTGGTGAACTTCTCTGACTGGTCTCTGAAGGCGGGCGATGAGGACACCCTGCGGCTGCTGCGCCGGGTCGCCCAGGTGGCGGAACCGCCGATGTTGGACTCCGGCGGCCAGATCGTCAAACGGATGGGCGACGGGATGATGGCGGTCTTCACCGATGCCGCCACCGCGGTTCGGGCCACCCTGGAAGCACTGGATGCCGTGAAAACCGTCGAGGTCGGAAGCTATACGCCACGCATGCGAGCCGGCATCCACACCGGCCGCCCTCAGCGCATCGGTTCAGACTGGCTGGGCGTGGACGTCAACATCGCGGCCCGGGTGATGGAGCGCGCCAACCGCGGTGGGCTCATCGTTTCGGGTCAGACACGGGAGAGGATCTCCACCGAGGAGGTGGAGTCCCTTGGCGTGAGCGTCAACCGGGTGCGCCGCCAGATGTTCGCGCCGCGTCAGCAGGGCGTGCCCGCGGACCTGGTGATGTACCGGATCGCGCCCCGCCGTGAAGTGGCCGACGTCGACGCCGACACCGAGGCGGCCGAGTAACCAGTCCGGCCGGAGGTGGCTCAGACGAACTCCTCGGCGCTGGCTTCGATCCAGTCCGACAGCCAGGCCGCCGGCGGATCGTCGAGCAGTTCGCCGGGCATCAGCCACTCGTAGATCTCGGCGTAGGTTCCGGTGCGGAAGGAGTCGATGCGCCGGTTCAGCATCGACGGTTCCAGGTCCGCGAAGCTATCCAACCCCATCGAGGCCACCATCTGGGCGGCAGTGGCGACCGTGCCCTGCTGGAAATTAGCCGCCCGGTCGATCTTGTCCGGCACGTGCAGCGCGCGTGCCAGTCCGGCGTCCTGGGTGGCGACCCCGGTGGGGCAGCGGTTGGTGTGGCACTTCATCGCCTGGATGCAGCCGACCGCGAACATCATCGATCGGGCCGCGAGGGTGAAGTCCGCACCTTGGATTATCCGGCGGACGATGTCGAAGCCGGTGGCCACCTTGCCGGATGCGCCGATCTTGATGTGTTCGCGAAGCCCGGTGCCGACCAGGCAGTTCTGCACCAGCATCAGGCCCTCGGTCAGCGGCATGCCGACATGGTCCTCGAACTCCTGGGGTGCGGCCCCGGTGCCGCCCTCGGAACCGTCGACGATGATGAAGTCGGGAGCGATACCGGTCCGGATCATCGCCTTGCAGATCGAGAGGAACTCCGTGCGTGATCCGATGCACAGCTTGAACCCCACCGGTTTACCGCCGGAGAGGCTGCGCAACGTCGCGATGAAGTGAACCAACTCCAACGGGGTGGCGAACGCGGTGTGCGCCGGGGGAGACACCACCGTCTGGCCGACCGGTACGCCCCGGGTTTCGGCGATCTCGGGCGTGACCTTCGCCCCGGGCAGCACGCCGCCGAGACCGGGTTTGGCGCCCTGGGACAGCTTGATCGAAATGGCTTTGACGGTCGGAAGATTGACCTTCTCCCGGAACTTCTCGGCATCGAAATGTCCCTCGGCGCTGCGGCAGCCGAAATAGCCCGAACCGATCTCCCAGATCAGATCGCCACCATGCTTGAGGTGATAGGGGCTGATCGCGCCCTCGCCGGTGTCGTGGGCGAACCCGCCCTTCGCCGCCCCGCCGTTAAGCGCCTCGATCGCGTTGCCCGACAGCGCCCCGAAGCTCATTGCCGAGACGTTGAGCAGTGCGATGTCATAGGGCTGGGTGCAGTCCGGACCGCCGAGGCGCACCGTCGGCGTCAGGTTGGTGGCCATCTTGGCGCGCAGTGAGTGCCGGAGGAACTCCGTGCCTTCGGCGTTGAGATTGTTTTCGGTGCCGAACGGCTCGTCGCCCTTGATGCCCTTGGCCCGCCGATACACCGCGTCGCGGCTCTGTCGGTTGAACGGCGCTCCGTCGGTGTTGGACTCGATGAAGTACTGATAGATCTCCGGGCGGATCAACTCCGCGACGAACCGGGCGTGACCCAGGATCGGGTAGGCCCGCAAAATCGAGTGGCTCTTCTGCAGTAGGTCCCAGGTGCCCAGCGCTGCCAGCGCGGCCAGCAGCGCGGCCAGGATCCACCACAGCGCACCGATCTTGAGGGCCAATACCCCGCAGGCGATCGCGGCTGCCCATAGTGCCGCGATGATCGCCGCTCTGATCATCGGTCCTCCTCCGGGGGCGAAACGCCCGCCGAGGCGTCATTCTGGCATCACCTATGATCTTCCGGTCGGCACTTCCGCCACACCCGTGCCGAAAATCCAGGCCAGCTAAGGAGAACCTCGCCCCGTGGGTGAGCAACCCGTCGAAGGTGTCCCCGTCCCGGTGTCCCAGGACGCGCTGACCGTCGCCGTCGACGCTGCCCGCCGCGACTTCGACGCCGCCGCCGATCTCGACGGCCTGGCTCGCGCGAAGACCGAGCATCTCGGCGATCGCGCGCCGCTCGCCCTGGCCCGTCAGGGGTTGGCCGTGCTGCCCAAAGACGAGCGCACCGA
>Ga0315271_10002296_pt1 | contig 11954 bp, 8 predicted proteins | sample C3_top_MG_FD_204664 | JGI IMG/M metagenome (GOLD analysis project Ga0315271, IMG submission 204664) | Sediment microbial communities from Yellowstone Lake, YNP, Wyoming, USA - C3_top | ecosystem: Environmental > Aquatic > Freshwater > Lake > Sediment | place: USA: Wyoming | collected 2017-08-01
CCGCTGCCGGAGGCTCCGCGTGCTGCGCCGGTCGAAGAATGGAAGCCCGATCAGCGAGAGCACCAAGAGCGCCGGCACGCCTACCGCGATGGTACTCTCCATGGAACCGGGGAAGAGCTTCAGCAGCTGGAAGAACGGAAGGAAGTACCACTCGGGGCGCGGCACGTAGGACGCATCCGTCGGGTCGGCGGGCGCCTCGAGCGGCGCACCGAAGGCGAGCGCGAGCAACACGAGCCCGACCACCACGCCAAGCGACACGATCGCATCCTTCCCGATGATGTCCGGATAGAAGCGGACCCCGTGACGCTTGGTCGCGGCGTACGCCGTGTCGTAGTACTCTGGATACGCCGCGTCGCTGGTCTTCGCGGGGGCCCCCGCCTCGAGCGCATCGGTGCGCGGCGCGATCCCCTGGCGGATCACGATCGCCAGGTGCACCAGTACCACCGCGCCGAGCGACAGCGGCAGCCAGAGCACGTGGAAGGCGTAGAAGCGCGTCAGTGTGGAAGCGCCCAACTGCGCGCCGCCGCGAAGCACCGACGCCAGCACGCCGCCGATCACCGGCACCGTCCCCGCGATGCTCGTACCGACCTGCGTCGCCCAGTACGCCCGCTGGTCCCACGGCAGCAGGTAACCGGTGAATCCGAAACCGATGACGACGAGGAACAGCACCACCCCGAGCACCCAGTTCGGTTCGCGCGGATACTTGTACGCGCCCATCGAGAAGACACGGACCATGTGCGCGAGCACGAGTACGACCATCGCGCTCGAACCCCAATGATGGATCGCCCGGAGGAGCCCGCCGTTCGTCACGTTGCGCTGGACGAACTGGATGCTCTCGTACGCATGGTCGGGCGCCGGTGCGTAATACGTCGCGAGCACGACCCCCGTCACCACCTGGACGAGGAAGGTCGTCAGCGCCGCACTCCCCAGCGTGTGCCACCAGGTGAGCCGGTCCGGCACTTCGCGGTCCAGCAGCGCCTTCCCGATCGACAGGATGCCAAGGCGACGATCGAGCCAGCCCGTCTTGTCCGCCGTCTTCACGCGACCACCTTGGCTTCGATCCCCGTGCGGAAGGTCTCGTACAGCACGTGGACCTCGCCGTTCTCCACCTTCACCGGCAACGTGTCGAGCGGGCGCGGCGGCGGCCCGCTCAGCACCTTGCCCGTCTTCACATCGAAGATCCCGCGATGGCAGGGACAGACGAAGAGGTCCTTGGTCTTGTCGTAGCCATAGCTGCAGCCGAGGTGGGTGCAGGTACCGCTGTAGGCGATGAACTTCTCGCCATCCTCGGTATAGAGCCACACGGTGCGCAGCGTGCGGCTCTCCACCCAGGCGTCCTGCGCCGCTTCGACGAAGTCCACCTTCACCGGCACGCCGACGTCGATCGTCGCGACATCGTCGGCGACCTTCACCCAGTTCCGCTTGACCGGCTTCTTGAAGCCCGGCGACAGGAACGCGGAGGCGGCGGGGATGCCGACGAGCAACGCGGAGATGCCGGCGCCGAGCGCGCTCGCCAACTTGAGGAATCGGCGGCGACCAACGGCGTCGGTCGCCGCGCGAGCGGCGTCGTCAGGGGGAGGGGAAACGCTCATAGGGACTTCTCCGAAGGGGCTGTCGTGAATCCGCCCCTGTCGGGCGGGAATTCACTCACGGAAACTTCGCATGTTCCACAGCGCCGTATATCAGGGATTCCCTGCGCGGCGTAGTCGGAAACCCTAGCCCGCCGGCGCCACCCCTAGATCCCGCCTCCTCGCCGCCGCAGCAGATCCGGATTCACCGCCGGCACTCCCGTCATCGGCGTCAGTCCACGCTCCCGCTCCACCGTCGCCGACGCGCTCGCCGGCGCCTCCTCCTCCGGCAGCCCGAGCTCGCGCCGCGCACGGTTCAGCGCGTCATCGACGTTGCCGAAGATCTCTTCATCCCCCACCTCATCCAGCAGCCCCGACCGCCCCATCGCCATCATCGGCTGCGCGTGTACGTCGCTCAGCAGCACGATCGTCCCACCCTTCCGCGTCCGGTGCACGACGTCCCGCAGCGCGTTCATTCCCGTCGCGTCGATCGCCGGCACGTTGCGCAGCCGCAGGATCAGCACCCGCGGGCGTCCCATCGTCCGATCGATCGTGTCCTTGAACGTCTCGGCGGCACCGAAGAAGAAGGGGCCGTTGATCTCGTACACCAGCACCCCGTGCGGCACCCGCCGCGCACGCATCGAGTTCGGATCGTTCTCGTCCACGTTCTCCGCGAACTCCCGCGCCACCACGCTCACGTTCGTCACCTCGGCCATCCGCCGCATGAACAGGAAGGCCGCCAGCACGATCCCCACCTCGATCGCCACCGTCAGGTCGATCACCACCGTCAGCAGGAAGGTCGTCACCAGCACCGCGACGTCGCTCTTCGGCGCGCGCATCATGTTCACCACCGCGCGCCACTCGCTCATGTTGTACGCGACCACGAGCAGGATCGCGCCGAGCACCGTCATCGGGATCAGCGCCGCCCACTTCCCCAGGAAGAGCGCGATGAGCAGCAGCGTCACCGCGTGCACGATGCCCGCGATCGGCGTCTTCCCGCCGTTCCGAATGTTCGTCGCCGTCCGCGCGATCGCGCCGGTGGCCGGGATCCCGCCGAAGAGCGGCGACGCGATGTTCGCCGCGCCTTGCGCGATCAGCTCCATGTTCGACCGGTGGCGCTGCCCCGTCATGCCGTCGGCCACCACCGCCGAGAGCAGGCTCTCGATCGCGGCCAGCAGCGCGATCGTGATCGCCGGCGACACGAGCCGCTGCAGCAGCCCGAACGTCACCGACGGCAGGTGCGGCACCGGGACATGGAAGGAGATCGCACCGAAGCGCGAGCCCACCGTCTCGACATCGAGGTGCGCGAATTGCGCCACCGCCGTGCACACCACCAGCGCCACGAACGGACTCGGCAGCCGCGACCAGGCGCGCGGCCAGAAGCCGATCAACGCCACCGCCCCCGCCGCCAGCAGCAGCGCCGCGACGTTCACCGTCCCCACGTGCGCCGCGTAGGCCCCGATCTTCTCGATGAAGTTCGCCGGCACGACGCCCATCCGCAGGCCGAGTACGTCCTTCACCTGCTGCGTCGCGATGATCAACGCGATCCCCGCCGTGAAGCCGAGCGTCACCGGATACGGGATGAACTTGATCGCGCCGCCGAGCCGCGCGAAGCCCATGGCGATGAGGATGACGCCGGCCATCAGCGTCGCCACCGCCAGCCCGTCGAAGCCATACTGCTGGATGATGCCGTACACGATGACGACGAAGGCCCCGGTCGGTCCGCCGATCTGCACGCGACTGCCGCTGAGCGCCGAGATGACGAAGCCGCCGATGATCGCCGTATAGAGCCCCTGCGCCGGCGTCACCCCGCTCGCGATCCCGAACGCGATGGCCAGCGGCAGCGCCACGATCCCGACGATCACCCCCGCCATGGCGTCGGTGAGGAAGTCCCGGCGCGTGTAGCCGCCGAGTGCCGTGACGAGCTGGGGGAGCAGGCGCTGCGGCATGTCCACCGAGGGGTGAGGGGAGCGGCGGCCGGGGAGCGCTCGCAATGCCGCGCCAAGAAGATAACTTAGTCCCGTCACCGACGGTCGATCCGCCAGGCGCCAACCCGGATCTCATGCCTCCGCTCAAGGTCCCCCCCCGCGTCGCCGTCGTACTCGGCGGCGGCGGCCTCAAAGGATTCGCCCACATCGGCGTGCTCCAGGCGCTGAAGGAGCACGGCATCCGTCCGGCACTCTACGCCGGGACGAGCATCGGCGCGCTCATCGCCGCCGCGCGCGTCGCCGGCATCGGCCTCGACGAGATGGAGGCCCGCGCCCGTGCCCTCAAGAAACCGGATCTCTTCCGCATCAATCACATGGGGATGCTCCTCGAGCGGATGAAGAGCCCCTCCCTCTACCTCGAATCGCCGCTCCGCGATCTCTGCGACCTCAACGCCCCCTCCGGCACCTTCCGCGACCTGAAGACGCCGCTCCTCGTGAACACCGTGGACGTCGAGCGCGGCACGCGCGTCGTCTGGGGACTCCCCGGCCTGCAGGATGTGCCGGTGCGCGAGGCGGTCTACGCCAGCTGCGCCCTTCCCGGCTTCTTCCCGCCGGCGGTGCTCCAGGAACGCACCTGCATCGACGGCGGCACGATCGACAACCTCCCCGCCGCGATCGCCTCCCTCGGCATGGATGCCGTGATCGCCGTGGACGTCGGCACCACCAGCCTCGGGCGCGCCCGCCTCATCCGCCGCCAGGGCTTCGCCGCCATCTACATGCGCGCCGCCTCGATCATGATGCACGCGCTGCAGCTCCAGCCGCTCGCCGATTGGCGCGGGCCGCCGATGCTCCTCGTCCGGCCGAGCGTGGGACACCGCGACATGTTCAGCTTCGTCCACACGGAGGAACTGATCCAGGCCGGCTATGCCGCGACGATGGCGTCGCTCGAGCAGGCCGGCGACTGCCTCCTCTCCGCCGGCGGGATCTACCCCCGCCGGCGCATCAACGTGCTCGTGGACCGGGGGAAGTGCACCGGCTGCGGCATCTGCGTCTCGCTCGCCCCGGGGCTGATCCAGCTCGACAGCCTCGGCAAGGCGGTGCTCCCGAACTCGCTCATGAACTGGTCCCCCGCTGACGGCGATTTCGTGCAGCACTGCCCCGTCGAAGCGATCTCCGTCGTCTCCCTCGACGGCATGCGGCGGACGACGCGTCCGATCACCGAGCCGCTTCAATTAGATTCCTGAAGACCCTCTTGCCACCCACCATGCGATCTCTCAATTCGTTCGATGCGCGCGCGATCCTGACCGCCGCCGGGAAGCCCTACGTCATCTACCGGCTCGACGCGCTGGCGGCGCTTCCCGGCTCCACGGTCGCGAAGCTCCCCATCTCCCTGAAGGTGCTCCTCGAGAACCTCCTCCGGAACGAGGATGGCGCCTTCGTGAAGAAGGCCGACATCGAGACGCTCGCCCGCTGGGACGTGCGCGCCGGCGCCGAGCGCGAGATCGCCTTCCGCGTCGCCCGCGTGCTGCTGCAGGACTTCACCGGTGTCCCCGCCGTCGTGGACCTCGCCGCGATGCGCGACGCCATCACCGCCCTCGGCGGCGATCCGCGCCGCATCAACCCGCTCCAGCCCGCCGACCTCGTCATCGATCACTCGGTGCAGGTGGACGAGTACGGCACCGAGGCGGCCTTCCTGCTCAACACCACGAAGGAGTTCGAGCGGAACGAGGAACGCTACGCCTTCCTGCGCTGGGGACAGAACGCCTTCCGCAACTTCTCCGTCGTCCCGCCGGGCACCGGCATCTGCCACCAGGTGAACCTCGAGTATCTCGGCCGCACGGTCTTCACGGGCACCGACGATGGACAGAAGACCGCGTACCCCGATACGCTCGTCGGCACCGATTCGCATACCACGATGATCAACGGCCTCGGCGTCCTCGGGTGGGGCGTCGGCGGGATCGAAGCCGAGGCGGCGATGCTCGGCCAGCCGCTGTCGATGCTGGTCCCCGAGGTCGTCGGCTTCAAGCTGCACGGCAAGCTTCCCGCCGGCGCGACGGCCACCGACCTCGTGCTCGTCGTGACGCAGATGCTCCGCAAGAAGAAGGTGGTCGGGAAGTTCGTCGAGTTCTACGGCGCCGGGCTGTCGTCGCTCGCGCTCGCCGACCGCGCGACGATCGCGAACATGGCGCCCGAGTACGGCGCCACCGCCGGCTTCTTCCCCGTGGACGCCGAGACGATCCGCTACCTGTCGTTCACGGGCCGCGGCGGCGAGCACGCCGCGCTCGTGGAGGAGTACTGCAAGGCGCAGGGGATGTACCGCACCGACGACATGCCGGATCCCGAGTTCACCGATACCCTCGAGCTCGATCTCTCCACTGTGGAGTCGTCCCTCGCCGGCCCGAAGCGCCCGCAGGACCGCGTCCCCGTGAAGGACGCGAAGAAGATGTTCGAGGCCGCGCTGGCCGAAGAGCTCAAGCGCCTCGGAGCGCCCGCGGACGTTGGTGGATCGCCGAGCGCCGAGAGCCGAGCGCCGAGCGCCGCGCTCTCCCACGGCCACGTCGTCATTGCCGCGATCACCAGCTGCACGAACACCTCGAACCCGAGCGTGATGCTCGCCGCGGGGCTGCTCGCGAAGAAGGCGGTGGCCAAGGGACTCAAGAGCCAGCCCTGGGTGAAGACCTCGCTGGCGCCGGGCTCGAAGGTCGTCACCGACTACTACGACAAGGCCGGCGTGACCGAGGCGCTGAACGCGCTCGGCTTCTATCTCACCGGCTATGGGTGCACGACGTGCATCGGCAACTCGGGGCCGCTCCCCGCCGAGATCTCGAAGGCGATCGATGAGCGGAAGCTCGTCGTCGCGGCCGTGCTCTCGGGGAACCGGAACTTCGAGGGGCGCGTGAACCCGCAGACGCGCTTCAACTATCTCGCGTCGCCGCCGCTCGTGGTCGCCTACGCGATCGCCGGCCGCATGGGGATCGACTTCGAGACCGAGCCGCTCGGCATCGGCACCGATGGTCCGGTCTACCTGCGCGACATCTGGCCGACGGCGAAGGAGGTCGCGGACACAATGCTCTCCTCGGTGAAGAGCGAGATGTTCACGCGCGAATACGCGGACGTCTTCTCCGGCGACGAACGCTGGAAGGCGCTCGCCGTGCCGACCGGCGACCGCTTCACCTGGTCCAACGATTCCACCTACGTGCGCAATCCGCCCTTCTTCGAGGGGATCACGATGACGCCCCCGGGCATCCAGCCGGTGAGCGGCGCACGCGTGCTCGCGATGCTCGGCGACTCGATCACCACCGATCACATCTCCCCCGCCGGCTCGATCGCCAAGACGAGCCCGGCCGGGAAGTGGCTGATCGAACACGGGGTGCAGCCGGCGGATTTCAACTCGTACGGCGCGCGCCGCGGGAATCACGAGGTGATGATGCGCGGCACCTTCGCCAACATCCGCCTCCGCAACGAGCTCGCGCCGGGAACGGAAGGCGCTGTCACCGCGACGGAGCCGGGGGGCGCGGCGACGCCGATCTACGATGCCGCGATGGCATACCAGCGCTCGGGAACGCCGCTCGTCATCATCGCCGGCAAGGAGTACGGCACCGGCAGCTCGCGCGACTGGGCGGCGAAGGGGACGCGCCTCCTCGGCGTCCGCGCCGTGATCGCCGAGAGCTTCGAGCGCATCCACCGGTCGAACCTGGTCGGGATGGGCGTCCTGCCGCTCGAGTTCGCGAACGGCGAGACGCGCCAGTCGCTGGGGCTCACCGGCTTCGAGCGTTACGACATCGCGGGCCTCGACGATGGCCTCGCACCACGGGCGACACTGCAGGTCACCGCGACCGCGCCCGACGGCGGGAAGAAGCAGTTCTCGGTGCGCTGCCGCATCGACACGCCGGAAGAGGGGCTGTACTTCAGGAACGGCGGGATCTTGGCGTATGTGCTGAGGAATCTGGTAAGGGCCGGGTAGAGGGTTCAGGGGTCAGGGTTCGGAAATGGAATCGGGGCCGCGGGCGAAATCGCCCGCGGCCCCTTCCATTTTCAACCCTGAACGCTGACCCCTGAACCCCGCCGCGGCTACTCGGACGATCCCCCACCACTCTGACTCCCCGCGCGGCCCCCCCCGCCCCTCAACACCCGCGCGATCGCCCAGCTCCGCCACACTGCCGTCCCCAGCGACGCCGCGCCGATGATCGTCACCGCGCCCACCAGCAGCACGCTCTCGGGCCAGCCGAAATAGTCGCACACCGGGTTGTCGAGGATCGACGCCGCCGCGAGCAGCACGAGCCGCTCGGCCCGCTGCATCACCCCGCCGCGGAAGTCGACGCCCACCGCCGCGCCCTTGGCGCGCGTGTAGCTCACCATCATGGACCCGCCGAGCGCCGCCACCATGGAGAGCATCTCCCAGCGCGAGGGCTCGAAGTAGAAGGCGAGCCCCATGAACACGAACATCTCGCTGAAGCGATCGATGATCGAGTCGAGGAACTCGCCGTAGTCGCTCCCCACGCCGCGCGCGCGGGCGACGCGCCCATCGAGGATGTCGGCGAGCCCGCCGAGCAGTACGAAGCCGCCGCCGAGCGCGATCGCGCCGTTGCCGTACGCCACGCCGGCCGCGATGCCGCACGCGGCGCCGCCGTAGTTCAGGAGATCGGGGGAGACGCCGAGCCGGACGAGGCCGCGCTCCACCGGCGCGATGAGCCACATCATCCAATCGCGTACGAAGAGGCCGAGCAGCGGCGTCGTCGGGCGGCGGGCGACCTCGGCGTCCACCGGACGCCCGCGCGTGACGACGGCGAACAGCGGCATCGTCGCGATCAGCGCGAGGGCGAGGGTTGCGGCGACGAGCGTGGCCGGGGTCATGTCAGCGACGGCGTTGAGGTCGGGTGCGAAGATAGCGCAGAACACGCGGCCAGAGGAAGATAAGGGGCCAACGGCGCTCGCGCGGGGTGAGCTCAACGGCGACGCCGGAGCGGCGTTCGACCTTCCGCACCACGTACTCGAGCCAGTCGTCGTACAACAGTACGTACTTCCCCCAGCGTAGCGTTGCCCGGCGCTTGCTGCGCCGGAAATAGCGTTCCCAGCGCCGGCGTTCGCGGTCATCAGTGGTCATCGCCCGCCGGTAGACATCTCCCTCCTTTCTGACTATCTTTATCTGTTCAAGCCGTTGCAGCAGTTGGTCATAGACCGGCGCCAGCGAAGTCCGTTGCGCGCCGGTCAATGTGTCAACACGATCGTCGGCCTCGGGCCGGATCTCGGCGGCGAAGGAGCGGGCGAGCAGCGCTCGAATGTAGCCCGCAGCGTCGAAGGTGTCGGGAAGGAAGGGGAGGCCCCATTCGATCGTGCGGGCGCGGCATGCCGCGAGCGCCGCGAGTGTGGCGGCGCGGGCCTCCGGGTCCCTCACCCATGCGAGTTGCACATGCTGGAAGAGCCGCCCCTGCGTGAAGTGGTCGGGGGCGGTGGGGGAGACGGCGGCCGCGAGATCCGCCTGGGAGAGAATGGCGCACTTCGCCAGGGCGGGGGGCGCCAGTTCCGGGAAGGTGATCGCGAGGACGTTCGGGGCGAGAATGCGGTTGAGCCGGGCGGCGGTGCGCGGCGAGCGGGAGAGGCCGCGCGACTCGGCAAGAGCGGCGTAGGCCGCTTCGTAGTCGCCGACGATGACGAAGAAGTCGTACGCGCTCTCCGGCCGGGCGCCGGACTGCTGGGCGTGGGACCCGTAGTGGATCACCGCGGTGCAGTCGCCGCCGAAGGATGCGGCGAGCGCGCCGGCGATGCGCGCCGCGTGCGGGGCGGGAGGTTCGAGGACGTCGGTGGTCAGGACGCGAATGGCGTCCGGCTCGGCGAGCAGGCCGGAGGCGATCGTCACGCGGACGGTGCGCTCCGCAGCTCGGCGAGCGAAGCGATCATGGTTTCTTGCAGGCGATCGAGGAACTCGCTGGAGTCGTCCGGCGAGGGCGGAGTGAAGGGACCGTGGACCGTGACGCGGATCCGGCTGCCGGCGAGCCGGACGAGTGCATCGGTGAATGTTCGGGCCCCCCACATGCCGTCGGCCACTATGGTGTAGACAGGACGCTTGGCTTGTGACAGGATGAGGCGGGGCCCGCGGCGCATGAATGGTCCGATCTGGCCATCACGCGACCGGTGCCCCTCGGCATAGATGAGCAGGGAGATCTCGCCGGCCGCGACACGGTCGGCGGCGATGGCGAGAGCGGCAAGGTCCTGGTCGAGCGTCGCCGGGCGCTGCGTGATGAAGGGGAACTTCAGCATGCGGCAGATCGGCGAGACGACGGGGATGTACCATTGGTAGCGGTCGCGGGTAGGGAACACCGGACCCGGACCGTGGAAGAGCGTGAGCGCGACGGGGATGTCGAGCACCGACTGGTGGTTCATCACCACCACGATCGGTTCGTCGGGGAGCGTCCCGCGGACCGTGACTCGCACCCCCGCCGTGAGACGGGCGAGCCACAGCACGATGCGGCCCTGGAGACGCAGCCAGCGGCCGGCGAGCGGGGCCCGCCAGGTGGGGATGATCGTGACGATCGGCCAGATGATGAAGCGCTGGAACGGACCCGCGACGATCAGCAGGTAGGGGATCCAGAAGATGAAGAAGAGCGAACCGCGAAAGGCGCGGACCGCTCGGCCAAGGCGGCTCGTCGAGCCGGCTTCGGTGCTGGGAACTGAGGTCATGACGCAGTGAATTTTCGGAGGTCTGACATGGCAATTCGAATGGAACCGCAAACGGCGATGAATCCGCTCGACTACGACTACAGCAGCTTCTTCTATTCGTCGAGCGACGACCCGTTCGCGATCCTTGAGCCGTACAACGAATGGTATAACCGCGCTGTGCCACAGGGATACTACCTGTTCGCTCAGGCGATGTCGACGCCGCCCGATGGGCAGATCACGCTCACGGAAGGCCTCGACCACCGCGCGCTGAAGCTCCTGAACCTCAGCTCGTACAACTATCTCGGCCTCTCCTCGCGTCCCGAGGTGATCGCCGCGGCGAAGGCGGCGCTCGACCAGTACGGTCTCGGCGCCGCGGGCTCGCCCATCCTCAGCGGCACGATGGATGTGCACGTGAAGCTCGAGGAGGCGCTGGCCAAGTTCAAGAAGAAGGAAGCGGTGATGGTCTTCCCGACGGGCTACAGCACCAACGTCGGTCTCATCTCAGGGATCATGCGGCCGGGCGACTGGGTCATCGCCGACCAGAACTCGCACGCCAGCATCGTGGACGGCGCCATTCTGTCGAAGGCCGACGTCCGCTTCTTCCGCCACAACAGTCCCGACGACCTCGAGAAGAAGCTCCAGAAGGTCCGCGGGAAGAAGGTCCTCGTCGCCATCGAAGGCGTCTACTCCATGGACGGCGATGTCTGCCCGCTCCCGGAGCTCGTCGCCGTCGCGAAGAAGTACGGCGCGCGCATCCTGCTCGATGAGGCGCACTCGGCGTTCGTCTACGGCGAGCACGGCCGCGGCGTCGCCGAGCACTACGGCCTCGAGGACGACGTGGACATGCACGTCGGCACCTTCTCGAAGGCGCTCGGCGGGCAGGGCGGCTACGTCGCCGGCTCCAAGAACCTCTACAACTACCTGAAGGGCTTCGCGCGCTCCCGTGTCTTCTCCTGCGCGCTCTCGCCGGTGGTCACGGCGGGCGTGCTGAAGAGCCTCGAGATCGCCCAGGCCGAGCCGCAGCTCCGCGCGCAGCTCTGGAAGAACGTCGCGCACATCCGGGGCCGGCTCGAGGAAGCGGGCGTGGACATCGGCCAGTCCACCTCGCAGGTCATCCCGATCATGGTCAAGAACGACCGCCGCGTGTTCGAGCTCGGACACAAGCTCCTCCGCGCCGGCCTGTACCTGCAGCCGATCATCTATCCCGCCGTGGCAAAACACCGGTCGCGTTTCCGCGTCTCCATTTCGGCGTCGCACACCACCGACCAGCTCGACGAGGGCGTCGCGATCCTCGTCAAGGTTCTTCGCGAAGAGGGGATCCTCGTATGAGCACCAGCAAGGAAGGCTACGTCCAGTATCACTACCGCGATGCCATCGGTGGTTTCTTCGAATTCCCGACGGAGAACGCGAAGGCGATCCTGCCGCCCGAGCTGCAGCCGATCGAGCCGCACCACGGCTCGAGCGTGCTCTCGGTGATGGCGTTCGACTTCACCAACAGCCCCGTGGGCGACTACGGCGAGCTGATCCTCTCGATCCTCGTCGCGCCGCGCATCGAGCACGGGCAGCCGATGCCGCGCTCGGCGTTCTACCCGTTCCGCCTCGGCACCACGACGCGCGAATCGCGTGAGCACGCGATCGAGCGCTGGCACCTGCCCCACTACATGAAGGACATCGGCATCTCGTGGGTGCGCGGCGACGGGCACATCACGATCCACGCCACCGACAACGGCGAGCCGATCGTCGACATGACGGTCACCGAGCACGAGTGGTCGCCGGTGGAGCACCGCTACCAGGCGTTCAT
>Ga0315271_10002299_pt1 | contig 11951 bp, 9 predicted proteins | sample C3_top_MG_FD_204664 | JGI IMG/M metagenome (GOLD analysis project Ga0315271, IMG submission 204664) | Sediment microbial communities from Yellowstone Lake, YNP, Wyoming, USA - C3_top | ecosystem: Environmental > Aquatic > Freshwater > Lake > Sediment | place: USA: Wyoming | collected 2017-08-01
GCTCGTGTTGGTGTAAGTCTTGCCGCTGCGCACGACCACGTCGCGCACCTGGTTGGTCCCGTTCTCGGTGATGGCGTGAGCGTCGTGGCAGTCGTTGCAGGCGATGCCGTGGCTACCCTCGTAGTGTGCGCTGCTGCGGAAGCTGTCGATGCGCTCCGTGCTGTAGGCCACGCCGTCGGGCCACTTCACGGCCTTGGAGACCTGGTACTGGGTGAGGTCCGGCAGGGGGTTGGCCACCCGGAAGGGCGTGTTGGTGGTCTCGTTGAAGGTGAAGCCCCACAGCTTGGTGGGGGCCGAGCCGGTCTGGACGTGGCACTGGAGGCACACGCCGGAGCGGGCCTGGTTGGCCTGGGCGTAACCGGGGCTGGCGGGCAGGTCGGCGGGGTTCACGATCTTGGAGGGGTCGCCGCCGGCGAGGATGTGTGCGGAGCCTGGGCCGTGGCAGCTTTCGCAGCCGATGTTGGCCATGTCCGGGAGGCCGTCGCCGTCCAGGTCGGGGTAGTTGGGGCTATTCTCGGGGACGAGGGACGCCGGGTAGGGGTTCACGACATACTCGCCGCTCGTCATCACGAAGGCCTTGCGCACGCCGGTGATGTGGCAGCCCGAGCAGTTCTGGAGGTAGTTCTGGCTCTGGATTCCTGTGCTCGTGTTGCCCAGCTGGGCCGTGGTCACGCCCGGGGCATACTTGGGCGTGCTACCCGTGTACCAGTACTTGGAGTTGTCCGAGTAGGCCGTTCCACCCCAGGCGAAGGGGGCGAAGTAGATGGCGGCGCTCCAGCCGGAGGGCGTGTCGCTCACGGGGACGCGGACCATGAAGCGCTGGCCGTTGGTCGCGCTCTGGCCGGCCCAAGTGGCGACGACCTGAACCTTGATGCCCGTCGGTCCGAGTTGGATCCAGTAGGTGTCGTCGGCGGCATTGTAGGAGAGGATGGGGGCGTTGGGCTTGGTGGAGTCCAATTTGGAGCTGATGGTGTTGAAGTCCAGGCCCTGCTTGAAATCGTCTACTCCGTTGTGATCGTAATCCGCCAAAACGCCCAGGCCCGGTTGCAGGCTGTACATGCCCATGGGCTGGCGGAGCGCGTGTGCGTGGTAAGTGTCTCGCCACGACGTCTTGTCGGGGGCGATGGAACCGGTATGGCACGAGAGGCAGAACTCGGAACCCACGTAGGTCCCAGCCGCAAGCTCGGCCTTGGAGTAGCGGCTGTTGAGCAGCTTCTGCAGGCTCTGCTCTTTGGCCACGGGCACGACGACGCTGCCGCCGCCCATCACCGGGGCTTTGTTTGAAGCGGCCCAAACCATGGTGCCGGCCACTGCCAGTGTTAATCCTGCGAAAATCGCCTTCTTCATGCTGCAACTCCTCCTATCTGACACTTGACCGGCCCTCAAAACGCCTCCAAGAAATCCCCGAGAGCCAGGAGAATTCTTGCGCCTCTTCCTAAACCGCCAACCTCCGAGGGCTAATTTAAAACAGATTGCAAGAGATATGGGTAAAAAAAGAGAAGCGGCTCGTTATCATGGGGCATATGCCCCATTCACCACTTCTGATCTGGTCGCGGGGCGAGTCTCAAATGGCCATAATATGGGCCCAAACGGAAGGTTTTGTATAAATTATGCTCATTTGAGAAAATGTGGCCGTGGGAAATTCTGAGAACATTGACCCAAACAAGCTTAAGGGGACCCGCACTGGGTCCCCTTATGGTTGCCCTCAAGCCGAGAACTTATTCGTCGAGCAGTTGACGACTATGGTTTGAGCCGTGGATGCCGATGTGGCAGTTCTGACAGTTGCGGTAGATCGGCTTACTGATGTTGTGCCTCTGCGTCAGCGCCGTGTGGCATTCGATGCACACTTCCGCCACCTGCGGGCGGGTGAGCATCATGGGGTTCATGGAGCCGTGCGGGGTGTGGCACTCGATGCAGCCGCTCACCGAGCGCGGCGGGTGCGGGTAGATGTAGGGTCCGGACATCTCGGTGTGGCACGTGAGACAGACGGCACCGGGGCCCGTCTGCTGCAGGCGCCCCGTGCGATTGTTGCCGTGAGCCGCGTGGCAGGCCGTGCACTCGAAGGGGCTGTCGCCCTTCCGATGGCTGTAGGGCATCCTGAAGGACACCGCGACCTGCCCGTGGCACTTGGCGCAGACCACCGAGGGCGGCCCGGCCAGCAGAGGTTTGGCGGGCGCAGGCCCGTGTCCCGGGACATGGCAGTCCAGGCATTTGGGGACGCCCGTGCGGTCGTGTCCGGGGAGACTCAAGGCCATCAGGCCACCGGCCTGGGAGTGGCAACTCAGGCAGGCTTCGTCTTTGGGGTTCCTGATGATGTTGGTCTTCTGAGGATCGTCCACGTGGGTGCCGCCCGGTCCGTGGCAGCGCTCGCAGGCCTCGTCGGGCATGGTTTTGGACCGGGCCGCCATGGCCTGGCCGTGGGGGCCCGCCAGGAAAGCCTTCGCCATATCCTCGTGGCACGTGGCGCAGGTCTCCCCACCCACAAGCCCCGGGGGCTTTGCCGTTACCGGAGCCGTCGCCGGGGCCGGAACGGGGTCCGCGCCGAGCAGGCCCAGGGAAAGCCCTCCCAGTGCAAGCCCGAGGGTAACCGCTGCGATGCAAAAGCGTCCGCGCACCATTAGAACCTCCACCGGAGACTCACGCCGTACCGTCTCACGTAGTAATTGTTCAGCGATAAGACATCCCAACCCTCGACGTAGGAGCGGTACTGGCCGAAGAAGATGACCTGGCCGTTCTTGAAGACATCCACCGCAGCCTTGACACCCCCGGTCCAACCGGTGACGGGCTGGTTATCGCTGGAATTGCGCAGGTACGCCAGGTCCGCATCCAGGTAGACCTTGCCCACCTGGAGGTGGCCGTTAGCGCCGATGGCCAGAACATCGATGTCGTATACCGAGACCCAGGGCACCCTCGTGTCACCGGCGGGCAAGAAGGTGTTGGTCCGCGCCTTGACCGAAAGGGTGTCCGCCGTGAATCCGAAGCCCGCCGAGCCGGTCTTGTTGGCCCAGGCTGCGGTTACGCCGGCACCCTGGGTCTGGCGCCGGAGGTTGGAGATGTCCGCCGGGTTCGTGGCTTGCTCCCACCGGGCCCGCGCGCCGAGCTGCCAGCCGCCTCCCAGGCGAGAATTGAGGCGGAACGTGAAGCGCTGGGCCAGGTCGGGATCGGTCCGGAACACGAACTGTTCGAAGGTCCCGTGCTGGTACTCCGCGTCCACCTGCAGAACCGGGGTCCTGGACCAGGAGCCGCCCACGAACCAGCCGTCCCCCGTGCGCTTGACGCTCGGATCGACGGAAAGATTGCCGTAAGAAACGTCTCGGGAAAGGGCCTGGTAGCCTCCCCAGGCGGACCAGCCATTGCCCCTCTTCGTGATCTCGAGCCGCCCCGAGGTGTCCTTCACGTCGAAGAACCCCTGGTCCGTGAGCTGCTGGGAGATGACGTTCCACGAGCCGCCGGGCTGGCCGAACCTGATGGTGCTGGTACCGAAAAGGTCCGCGTCCTGGGTCGCATCGCGGTAATCGCCAGCGAGGGAGAGGGACCACCCCGCGCCCAGCTTCACCGCCGCGTCCACGTTGGCGGCGCGCGTATCCTGGGAGGCGGAGCCGATGAGGCTGTCGATGTATTGGGCCTGACCCACGGAACCCTTTTGCAGGTCGAAGGTCGCTGTCCGGGTTCCGCCGCTGGTCATGTCGGCTTTTGCGTAGAGGAATGAGCCCGACACGTCCACGGTGTCGTTCCGGTAACTCGCGATAAGGCGGCTGGTCGGAACGTTGGTCTTATCCTGCCTGGGCGTGTCCAGCCCCGCGAGCCAGTTCGGCGGGAGGCCATAGAGCGGGTATGGACTTGCCGGGGACCAACGGTCCTCCCGCTCGTAGCGGGCGTAAGACTGTTCGAAGGAGAGGTAGACCGGGAGCGTCTTCGTTTCGATGCGGAAGGCCGCCTCCTTCATGGTCTGGTCGTAGTTGTCCTTCATGGCGTACTGCTGGGCCATGCCAAAGAAGGGTCGGTAGGAGTATCCGCTGCGCTCGGTGTATCGGAGGTTCAGGGTGAGCTTGGCGGCGGACCACCCGTCCCAGATGACCGACCCCTTCCAGCGCTGGACCGCCCACTGGTCGTTCTGGTAGGCGAAGCTTCCCCCGGGTACAGAGAAGAAGGAGAACTGGCGGTCGTAGTTGAGTGCGAACCGCCAACCCCCGCTGGCGTTGAAGAAGATCGAGCCATGCTGATCGGGCTCGGCCCCGCCGAACCCGTTCGCCTGGACTCCGAAAGTCGGCGCCGCACCCTCTTTGGGAGCGTAGGCCAGTTCGAAGTTGTCGAGCGCCCAGCCCGGGCGAAGTCCGTATTGGCTGATGAACACGTTCTGGTTGCCCGCGTACGTCTGCCAGACATAGCCGCCCCCAATCTCGCCTGTCCACTGTGCCAGGACGGGGACCGAAAGGGCCGCCGCTCCGATGCAAAGCCCCAGAGCGGCTCCGATTAAGCTTCTTCGCATCACCTTCCACTCCTTCTGGATCCCCACCCTCGCCAACTACCGAACCGGGCGTTCGCAGACGCACCCATTATAATTAAGTAAGTGGCGATTTGTTGCAAAGATCCACGACCTGACCCATGGAGCTGTGGGGCATATGGCTCAATATTCCAGTGGGCGGCACGCGCCGACGGCGTGCGCAACGACGGCGCACCGGCTCTGGGCCCACCTCACCCAAAGGATTCGCCCCCATCCCCCAGCGAAAGGGCTGAAATCGTTAAGGGGATTGACATTCAATGAAGTCCTCATGCTGCACCCTTGAGCGAAGGGCCATCTCACCCCTCCAGGATGAGGCAGGTGGAGGTAGCGGAGGCATAGAGGCGGCCTTCGGCATCCTCCATGCGGGCTTCGGTGACGGCCGTTCTCGCACCGCGGTGAACCACCTTACCCACGGCGCGCAACTTGCCCGTGTCGGGCTTCACCGGCCGGACCAAGTTCACCTTCAGCTCCAGGGTGGTGTATCCCTCGCCCTTGGGCAGCAAAGTGTGCAGGGCCACACCGAGAGGCGCGTCGAGCACCGCCGCATACCAGCCTCCGTGCACGGACCCGATGGGGTTGTAAGCCCAGGGGCCGGCCTCGGCTTCGAAGACGGCCAGCCCCTCCTCCACTTTCACGAGCTCGAACCCGAGAGTGACGCCGATGGGCACCCTGCAGTTTTCGGCGATGAGATGGCGGAGAAACTCGAGGCCCGAGAGTTCACGGGCCTTCCGTCTCAAGTCCTGCGGGTCGTCCCACGCGGTCGTGCGCGTGTTCTCCACGGGACTTACACCTCTACGGTGCAGCGCTCGATGACCACGTCCTTCACGGGGCGGTCGCCGGGGCCCTTGTCGCACTTCCCGATCTTCTCCACCACGTCCATCCCCGCGACCACCTCGCCGAAGATCGTGTGCTTATCGGTGAGCCAGGCGGTGGGCGCGAGCGTGATGAAGAACTGGCTGCCGTTAGTGGACGGCCCAGCGTTGGCCATGGCGAGCAGGCCTTTCCGGTCGAAGCCCAGGCCGTTGCGGACCTCGTCCTCGAAGGTCGCGCCCCAGATGGATTTGCCGCCGCGCCCCGTTCCCGAGGGGTCCCCCCCCTGAATCATGAAGTTGCTGATGACGCGGTGGAAGATGACCGTGTCGTAATAACCGTTCTTGGCGTGCGTGGAGAAATTCTCGCAGGCCTTAGGTGCTTTATCGTCGTAGAGCTTCAGTGCGATGTCGCCGTGGTTCGTGTGCAGGGTGACTTTCGACATGGGGTCTCCTTTCTCGACCCTATCCTACCATCTCGCTCCACTGCAGGTCGTGATAAGGTGGCCCTCTCATCGCGAGGAGCCCATGGAAGAAGGTTCGAAGAAGGCGCTGGCGAAGCTGAGGCGAGATCCGCGGCTCAGGCCCATCATCCAAAAAGTGGGGCCGCCCAAGTTCCACGAGTACACCCGGGAGAACCTCCTGGCGAACCTGCTCGGAGCCATAGTCAGCCAGCAGCTTTCCGGCAGGGTGGCGGAAGTCATCTACGGGCGCCTCGAAAAATTGGGAGGCAAGCGGTTCCCCGATCCCAAGCGCCTGATCAAGCACACCGATGAGGAATTCAAGGCCGTGGGCCTCTCGCGCGCCAAGATGGCCTCCATCAGGGATCTGGCCGATGCGGTCCTCACCGGACGCCTCGACCTGGACGCCCTGGAGCACCTTTCCGACGCCGAGGTGGAAGAGGCGCTTGTTCGTGTCAAGGGCATCGGGCCTTGGACCGCCCACATGGCCCTTATCTTCACCCTGCGACGCCCCGACGTCTGGCCCGCAGCGGACCTGGGCGTCCGAAAGGCCCTCCAGGTGGTGCTCGGCCTCCCTGCGCTGCCCTCCATCAAGGAAGCCGAGCGCTTGGGCGACCCGTGGCGCCCCTACCGGAGCTATGCATGCTGGTATCTGTGGCAACTTCTGGACGGAAAATGACGGGAGCGGGGAGCAGGGAGCCGTCAGGGTACCGAGGGTCCTTGCCTTCGCCCGCCTCGCGGGCTCGCCGGCTCGTTCCCGCAGCGCTACCAAATCCCTTGCCAGCATTGACATACAGAGGGATATTGGCGTATATTCAGCGACTGTGGCGGTGTAGCTCAGGTGGTTAGAGCAAACGGCTCATATCCGTTGTGTCCGGGGTTCGACTCCCTGCACCGCCACCACCCCCTTCTCAAGATGTTCCGGGCCGGCCTGAAGGCACTGCCCCTGCGGGACGGCTGCCGCGTTCTCGTGGCCGTCTCCGGTGGAGGCGACTCCGTGGGGCTCCTCGCCCTCTTGCTTTCCGCCCGACCTCGCCCGGACCTCGTGCTGGGTGTGGTCCACGTCCACCATAACCTCAGAGGGGTAGAGGCGGATCGGGACGAAGCGGCGGTGAACGCGCTGGCCAAATCGCTCCACCTGCCCTTCGCGCGGGCCCGGCTTCGGGGAAAGCCCGAAAAGGGACAGAGCGTCGAGGAGTGGGCGAGGCTGGGCCGCTATGCCGCCATGGAACGGTTGCGCGAGAAGGGAGGCTGGGACTGGGTCGTCACGGCCCACTCGCTGGACGACCAGGCGGAGACGGTCCTCATGCGCATCGCCCGGGGGACCGGGCTCCAGGGATTGGCTGGGATTCGCCCCCAGGCCGAGCGGGTGATCCGCCCCGTTCTCTCGTTCACCGGCGCTCAACTGCGGCAGGCCGCCGAGCTCTGCGGACTGTCCTATTTGGAGGATTCCACCAACGCCGACGCGCGATTTCTAAGAAACCGGATCCGGCGCGAAGTCCTGCCCGCCCTCGACGGCGCCCTTCCCGGATTTTCGCGCCGCCTTGCGGCGCTGGCGCGGCTGGCGGGCGAAACACCCTCCCGGGAGGGTCCCTCCATTGCCAGCGTGGAGAAGGGGACCGTATATTATGAGTGCGCTGCGCTGTCCGCACTGGGAGAGGGGCAGGGCCTGGAGGCCCTCCGGCAAGGGCTGAGAAGGGTTCGGGGCGACCTGCGCCGGATCACCGAGCGTCACCTGCGGGCCCTCTGGGCGCTGCGCGAGGCCCGCCCAGGAGGTCTGGTGGCCCTGCCCGGCGGGTGGGTCGGCGCCCGCGAGAGAGCGGGGATTCGGCTGAGGGCCGCCACGCCGGAAGAAGGGAGAACCGCATGAAGCTGGCCACGGGCATCCTGTTCACGGAAAAGCAGATCCGGCAACGGGTGGAGGAGCTCGCCCACCAGATCGACGCGGACTATCGGGGCAAACCCCTGATCTTATGCGCCATCCTCAAGGGGTCCATCCCCTTTCTGGCGGACCTCATGCGGCGCCTCACCGGGGATGTCCGGCTGGCCCTGCTCGAGATGAAGAGCCAGGTGGACGGAGTCCATGCGAACATCCTCTTCACGTCGACCATGGATCTCTCGGGCCAGCACGTGCTCATCGTGGAAGACATCGTGGACACCGGCATCACCCTGGACTACCTCATCAAGCACCTGGAGGTGGAACGGACCCCCGCCTCCATTCGCGTGGCCGCCTTCCTGGACAAACCCGAGGCGCGCAAGCTCGACGTGCCGGTTCACTACCGGGGCTTCACCGTGCCCGACAAGTTCGTGGTAGGCTACGGGCTGGATTGGCAGGAGCGCTACCGGAACCTCCCCTACATCACCTGGGTCGAATCGGAATGAGAGAGGGGCGGCGGGCGTTTCTCCACATATCCGCCGGGAAGGCGGATCCTTGCCACGAGACGGCGAGGCGCGGGAACCCCTTTTGTCCGTGCCGCCGATTCTGTGTGACTCGCATCTTTAGGAGATTCTGTTGAACCAGCAGCTCCGCAACCTCTTGCTTTGGGCGCTCATCTTCGTGGTGGTCGCCGTCTCCATAGGACTCCTCCGCAAGGCCAGCCTGAAGGAGACCGAGCTCCCCTTCAGCAAGTTCGACCAGCTCGTGGAGCAGGGCCAGGTCAAGACCGCCGTCATCAAGGGCACCAACGTCAAGGGCGAGTTGAAGGATCCCATCGAAGGGGCCACCAACTACAGCACGAGCCTGCCGCCCGACCTTCAGAACTACACGCCCAAGCTGGTGGGCAAGGGGATCGACGTGCGCTCCTCCGAGTCCAGCTCCTCCCAGTACATCTTCGCCTTTTTCTACATCGCCCCCGTGGTGGCCCTCATCGCCTTCTGGTTCTTCTTCATGCGCCAGATGCAGCAGGGCGGGAACAAGGCGTTCTCCTTCGGGAAGTCCAAGGCCAAGCTCGTGAACGAGAGCAAGAACAAGATCACGTTCAAAGACGTGGCGGGCATCGAGGAGGTCAAGGAGGAGCTCTACGAAATCATCGACTTCCTCAAGGACCCCCAGAAGTTCCAGAAGCTGGGCGGGAAGATCCCGAAGGGCGTCTTGCTCATGGGCGCGCCGGGCACGGGCAAGACCCTCCTGGCCAAGGCCATCGCCGGAGAAGCGGGCGTGCCCTTCTTCTCCATCTCCGGCTCCGAGTTCGTGGAGCTCTTCGTGGGCGTGGGCGCGAGCCGCGTGCGCGACATGTTCGAACAGGCCAAGAAGAACGCGCCGTGCATCGTCTTCATCGACGAGATCGACGCCGTGGGCCGCAACCGAGGCGTGGGGAACATGGGCGGCCACGAGGAGCGCGAGCAGACCCTCAACCAGCTCCTGGTGGAGATGGACGGCTTCGAGGCCAACGAGGGCGTCATCCTCATCGCCGCCACCAACCGCCCCGATGTCCTCGACCAAGCCCTGTTGCGACCGGGCCGCTTCGACCGCCGCATCGTGGTGCCCCGCCCGGACTTGAAGGGCCGGACCGAGATCCTGGGCGTCCACGTGCGGACCCTCAAACTCCTGGATGGCGTGGACCTGGGCGTGGTGGCCCGCGGCACGCCGGGGTTCTCGGGTGCGGACCTGGCCAACCTGGCCAACGAGGCGGCCCTGCGCGCGGCGCGCCTGGGACGCAAGGGTGTGGCCATGGAGGATTTCGAGTTCGCCAAGGACAAGGTCATGATGGGCAGCGAGCGGCGGTCCCTCATCCTCTCCGAGCAGGACAAGAAGGTCGTGGCCACGCACGAGGCGGGTCACGCGGTGGTGGCCAGTTTCATACCCAACGCGGACCCCATCCACAAGATCACCATCGTCCCCCGGGGCATGGCGCTGGGCCTGACCCAGCAGCTTCCCATGGACGACAAGTACAACTACTCCAAGGAGTACCTCGAAGCGGAAATCGCCGTCATGTTGGGCGGGCGGACCGCCGAAGAAGCCCTCATCGGCTCCGTCACCACGGGCGCGGGCAACGACTTCGAAAAGGCCACCGAGATGGCCAGGAACATGGTGGTGGCCTGGGGCATGAGCGAAAAAATGGGGCCCCTGAGCTACCGCGCCGAGAGCAACCCCTTCGCGGCGTTCTGGGAAAGCGGGGCTCGCGGCCAGTACAGCGAGGAGACCGCCCGCGAGATCGACCAGGAGGTCAAGAGCATCGTTCTGACGGCCCAGAGACAGGCCCGGGAGATCATCACCGAGCACAAGGAGCAGATGGGTCGGGTCATCCAGGCCCTGCTTGATCGGGAGGTTCTCGACAAGGAGGAATTCGAGGCGCTGCTGCGCGGGGAAGACTTGCCCCAGAAACCCCTGGATCCGCCGGCGGGCCCCACACCCGAACCCGTCGCGACGACGGAGCGTGCGGAAAAGATCGGTCCCCTGCCCACTCCGAGGCCGGAACCGGCGTAGGTGGGGATAGAGTCAACGAGCCAATGAGCCAACGAGTGAACGAGTCCATGAACATGGCGGTTTCCGCAACTCCACCCATCCGCCGGTCCGGGTTCAACGTTTTCCCTCTGGACCTGCGGGGCGAGGAGCGGGGCCGCCTCCTCCTGGGCCTCGGGGTGAGCCGGGAGGGCGTACCCCACCTCATGCGCCGCATGGACGCGCTCCTCCTTCAAGCCCAGGGGCTCGATGCGCGTGCCGCTTCCATCCTCAAGCAGGACATGCTCTCCGTGGGGGGGGAGGTGGCCCTTCCCGACACCGTGAGCCGATTCATCCAGGGGCCGGTGAAGGCCCTCCTCATGGGCACGCGGCGTCAGTACGGCTATCTCGTCAAGGGCCTAAAAGCGCAGCCTTACGGGCTCAAGGGCCTTTCCGCCGAAATCGAGGCGTGCCTCCAGAGGATGGACCGGCCGAGAACGCTCGTGGCCCGAGGGCGGAACCTGCTCGAAGGGCACCGCTTTCTGGTCATGGGCGTGGTCAACGTGACGCCCGACTCCTTCAGCGACGGCGGTCGATTTCTCGATCCCGCCTCCGCCATCGCCCACGGGCTGAAACTCGCGGAAGAGGGCGCCCACATCCTGGATCTCGGCGCCGAGTCGAGCCGCCCCGGATCCGAGCCCCTGTCCGAAGACGAGGAAAGGCGGCGGCTGCTTCCCGTCGTCGAGGGGCTTCGGGCGGCCCTTCCCCAAATGCCCCTCTCCGTGGACACCACCAAGGCGACGGTGGCCGCTGCGGCCCTGGACGCCGGGGCGGATCTAATCAACGACATTTCCGCGGGCGCCTCCGACCCGGCGCTCATCCCGCTCTGCGCCCGGCGCCATGTGCCCCTCGTCCTCATGCATTCGCGGGGCGAGCCCAAGACTATGCAGGACGCACCGCACTACGAAGACTGCGTGGCGGAGGTCGTGGCCGAGCTGCGCAGCCGCGTGGAATCCGCCGAAGCGGCGGGCCTCGGGCCGGGCATGCTCCTGGTGGACCCGGGATTCGGCTTCGCCAAACGCCCGGAGGACAATCTGGCCCTCCTCGCGCACCTGGAGGCCCTGTCCTGCCTGGGCTACCCCGTCCTGGTGGGCGCTTCGCGCAAGGCCACCATCGGCGTGCTCACCGGCGCGTCCGTAGATGACAGGCTCCCCGGCACCCTGGCGCTCCACGCGGCGGCCCTGCTCAAGGGTGCCTCCGTCCTGCGCGTCCACGATGTTCGGGAGCACATTCAGGCCCTCACTTGTGCCGCAGCGGTGCTTTAATTTCGCCATGGTATTTTCCTGTCTTCGAAGCGGGGCTGGTTTCGGGTGAGTACCACTTGACCCCGGCGACGGGGAGGGCCCATTCCCTCCCCGCCCCACGGGCAAAGCCCGTTGGGGACCCCACCCCACCCTTGGGCCGCTTTCGGGCACCATGGTGCAAATTCGGAGGCGTTTCCCATCCCACGCCAGGTGAAAGGCCAACTGCTTCCATCGTGGAATTTGGGCGTCGCTCTGAGGTTGACAGAAAATCCCCGTCCAGCCATACTATCAGGCCTGTGGGGCGCCGTCGCCAAGTGGTAAGGCAGGGGCCTGCAAAGCCCCCATCACCAGTTCGAATCTGGTCGGCGCCTCCACCCTTTTCTCCCCTCAAAAACAGGTAGTTAGCAGGGTTCATGCCCCGCTCCCTTCGGAACCCTCGCCGGGGGGGCATCTTGTCTGTGGATCGAGGTCCCGCGCGTGCGTGACGGCCTT
>Ga0315271_10002300_pt1 | contig 11951 bp, 8 predicted proteins | sample C3_top_MG_FD_204664 | JGI IMG/M metagenome (GOLD analysis project Ga0315271, IMG submission 204664) | Sediment microbial communities from Yellowstone Lake, YNP, Wyoming, USA - C3_top | ecosystem: Environmental > Aquatic > Freshwater > Lake > Sediment | place: USA: Wyoming | collected 2017-08-01
CATGTGGAACCAGACCATTCCCGATCACCTGCGCGGCCGCCTCGCCGGCATCGAGATGGTGAGTTACATGAGCGGCCCGATGCTCGGACACCTCGAGGCGGGCATGGCCGCGGCGGCCTTTGGTGTCCGGGCCTCGGTGGTTTCAGGCGGCGTGCTGTGCGTGGTGGGCGTCGCACTCTGTGCGGTCATGCTGCCGAAGTTCATCAGCTACGACGCGGACGAGTTCCGGAAAGCGGGGGCCGAACCCGCTTAACATCGGGGCAACCCGCTGGAACCAACTAACTGGACAGCGCCCCTGAAGGAGATTGCCTGATGCGAAAGAACCTGTTTGTAAGTGCCCTCGCCGTGACCTTTGTGATGATGACCTCGGCCACCATGGCCGCCGCCGCCGACAACTGGATCGGCAGCTGGAAGCTCAACGTCGCGAAATCCAAGTATTCGCCGGGACCCGCGCCCAAGAGCCAGACTCTGAAGTTCGAAGCCACCCCGGACGGCACCAAGCTCTCGACGGAGGCCATCGGCGCCGACGGGACGGCCAACAAGGGCGGCTACACCTCGAAGTTCGACGGCAAGGATGCTCCCTGGGTCGGCAATCCCGACGCCGACACCGCCGCGCCCAAGCGGATCGACGCCAACAACTACGAGAATGCCTGGAAGAAGGGCGGCAAGGTGACCATCACCGCGAAGGGTGCCGTTTCTGCGGATGGCAAGACGTTGACCGTGACCCAGTCCGGAAAGAACGTGAAGGGCGACACCGTGAACATCGTCGCGGTGTACGACAAGCAGTAGCCCGGTCCGTCTTTCCCAAGAGTCGTCCGTCGTGCGGCCCCCGCGCTCATGAGGCGGGGGCCGCTTCGTCTCTCGGGGGCCTCCGCCCCGAAGCCGCTCTCCGCGCAGTTCGATTTGTCTTTCCGGCCAGCCCCGAAAAGTTTGCCGACGGGGCAATACAATCGGTTGGAACCACACTCTTCAGGGAGACCCTCATGCGCCCCATCAAGCACCTTGCTCACCTCGGCCTTGCGTTCGCCTTCGCGTTCTCCGCGACATCGGCCCTGGCCCAGCGCGGCCGCGGCGCCGGTCAGCCCGACACGCTCACATGGCGTTTCCTCGGGCCCGCGGTCGGGAACCGCATCGCGTCGATCGCCGGCATCCCCGGGGACCCCACCACGTACTACGCGGGCGCGGCCTCGGGCGGCATCTGGAAGACCACCGATGGCGGCGACCGCTGGCTGCCGATCTTTGAGAACCAGCCGGTTCAGGCGATTGGCGCCCTGGCGGTCTCCCTGGCGGATCCTGCCGTGGTCTGGGCGGGCACCGGCGAGGCCTGGGCGGTTCGCGACAGCGATGTGATGGGCGACGGCATCTACAAGTCGACCGACGCGGGGAAGACCTGGAATCACATGGGCCTCGGCGAGACCGGTCGCATCGGCAAGATCGTCACCCATCCCACGAATCCCGACATCGCCTACGTCTGCGCGGCGGGCCGGATCACCGGACCCCAGCAGGAGCGCGGCGTCTATCGCACCATGGACGGCGGCAAGACCTGGGAGCAGGTCCTCTTCGTCGACAAGAACACCAGCTGCTCCGGTCTCGACATCGACCCGAAGAACTCGCGCAAGCTGATCGCAGGGACCTGGCAGGTCGAGATGCATCCCTGGGCCATGCTCTCCGGCGGCCCCGGCTCGGGCATCTACATTTCGAACGACGCCGGCACCACGTGGAAGCGGGTCGAGAGCCCCGGCCTCCCGAATTCGCCGGTGGGCAAGATCGATGTCGCGATCGCTCCCACGGATTCGAACCGCGTGTACGCGTTGATCCAGACCGCCGACCAGGGCTCGGTGTGGCGCTCCGACGACGGCGGCACGAGCTGGCGCGCGGTGAACTACGACCGCGCCCTCATCGGCCGCGCCGGCTACTACATCGGCATCGAGGTCTCGAGCGACAACCGCGATGAGGTCTATGTCGCGGATTCGTCCTTCTGGGGGTCGGTGGACGGCGGCGAGACGTTCAAGCAGGTCCCGATGGGCGGCGACACCCACGACATCTGGATGGATCCGAAGAACGCGGACCGCTATGTCGTGACCCACGACGGCGGTCTCAACATCACCACCCAGCGCGCGCGTTCGAGCAAGCGCGTGACCCTGCCCATTGGTCAGATGTACCACGTCTTCGTCGACAACGAGGTCCCGTACCGCGTGTACTCGAACATGCAGGACAACGGCACCATGCGCGGCCGCGTGACCGAGCCCGAGGGCGGCTTCGGTCCCTCGTCCTGGGATCACTTCCTTGGCGGCTGCGAATCCGGATTCACCATTCCCGATCCCAAGAATCCCGAGATCGTCTACGCGACGTGCTACGGCAACAAGGTCACGCGCTGGGAGGAGAAGACCGGGCGCGCGCGGTCCATAGCACCGTCGCTTATCTCCCTCGACTCGCCCCCGAACGACGCGAAGTACCGCTGCCACTGGTCGGCGCCTCTGGCCATCGATCCGTTCGACACCAACAACGTGCTCTATGGCTGCCAGCTCATCCTGAAGACGTCCAACGGCGGGCAGTCGTGGAAGGAGCTGAGCCCGGATCTTTCGACCCAGGATCCGACGCGCGTCATTCCCTCGGGCGGCATCGTGGGCGACAACCTCGGTCAGTTCTACGGCGAGGTCGTCTTTGCGATCGCCTACTCCGAAGTGAAGCAGGGTCTCATCTGGGCCGGCACCAACGATGGCAAGGTCTGGAACTCGCAGGATGCCGGCGCCACCTGGAACGACCTCACCAAGGGCCTTTCCGCCATCGGCATGCCCGCGTGGGGCATGGTCAGCAAGATCGAGCCCTCGCACCACGACGCGGGCACCGCCTACATCGCGGTGGCGCGTCACATGATGGACGACCGCGAGCCCTACATCTACAAGACCGCGGACTTCGGCAAGACCTTCACCCGCGTCTCCGGCGATCTGCCGAACAAGAATCCGCTGTCCTACGTGCGCGCGGTGGCGGAGAGCCCGGCGAGGAAAGGCCTGCTCTACGCGGGCACCGGCCACGGCTTCTACTACTCCATGGACGACGGCGCGCACTGGACCCAGCTGCAGACCGGACTGCCGGCGGCGCCCGTGACCTGGATCGCCACCCAGAAGAATTTCCACGACGTGGTGGTCTCGACCTACGGCCGCGGCCTCTACGTGCTCGATGACGTGTCGGTCCTGGAGCAGGGTGCTTTGGCGGCGCCGCCGGCCACGACGCTCGCGAAGATGCGTCCCGCCTATCGCTTCGGCCAGGCCGGTCAGGCGCCCATCACCTGGACCCAGGCCGCCGCGGCCTCGCGACCGGTGCGCATCGAGATCCTGACCAGGAGCGGCGAGGTGGTTCGCGAAATCACCCGTCCCGGACGGGTGGGATTGAACCGCACGTCGTGGGATCTCCGGTACGGGGCCCCCCGTCTCGTCGGCCTCCGCACCACGCCGGCCGAGAACCCCCACATCTGGGAGGAGCCCCGCTTCCGCGGTCGCGACACCCGCCCGGTCACGCACTGGGGCCTCGATCAGGCCCAGGTGGGGCCCATCGTGGCGCCCGGCACGTACACCGTCCGCCTCACCGTGGACGGCAAGACCTACACCGAGACCCTCGACGTGCTGAAGGATCCGAAGGTCGCGACCGGCGACGCGGACTTCGATCTCTCCGTGAAGACCCAGCTTCGCATCCGTGACGACATCAATCAGACCTCCGACATCATCAATCACATCGAAGGGATGCGGAAGCAGCTCGAGGACATGGCCGCGGCGAACCGCGGGGCGCGCGGGAGGGAGGACATCGCGAAGGCCGCGAACGACCTCAACGCGAAGATGCAGGCGGTCGAAGAGAAGCTCCTCGAGCGCGCGCAGTGGACGTCCGACGACAAGTACTTCCGGCAGGCCTACCGGATCTACATGAACCTCATCTGGCTCAATGGCGAGGTGGGGCCGGGCGCCGGTGACGTCGCGGGCGGCGCCGACTTCCGCCCCACCGATACGTCTCTCGCCCTGCTCGACGAGCTCGAAGGGAAGCTGAAGGCTTCGAAGGCCGAGTACGAGGCGCTTCTCGCCACCGACCTGGCCGCCTTCAACAAGGCGATGTCGGAGAAGAACGCGCCGGTGGTGAAGTAACCGTCGGCGCGATTCCGGCGATCAGGTTGGGGGGCGGGAGTAAAATGCGGGTGAGAACCATCGCTCCGAGGGGGACTCCGATGAACGCCCGACTCGCCTCCGCCGCCATTGCCGTCTCCCTGATGGTGGCCCTGGCCGCACCAGCGATCGCGGTCAAGCGGGGTCAGGCCAAGTTCGTGGGCGGGACGATCAAGACCATCGTCCAGGATGCCGAGGGGCCGATCGACCTCACCCACGAGAAGCGGCTGACCTTCATTGCCAAGGACAGCGCGCACCTCGAGATCCCGTGGGACCGGGTTTCCCAGCTCGAGTACGGTCAGAAGGTGGACCGGCGGAAAAAGACGGCCCTTCTTTCGAAGAGCCGTAAGCACTATGTGACCATCACCTACCAGGACAAGGACAAGCAGGAGCAGGCGGTGGTCCTCGAGTTCGACCATGACGACATCCGCATGGTTCTCGCCAGCCTGAAGGCGCGCACCCTTCAGACCATCGTGTTTCAGGACGAGGAAGCCCGGAAGGAAATGGGCGGGGTGGTCGAGAAGAAGTAGGACGCGCCTACAACTCGCGGAAACGCGGGGAGCGGTAGAGCAGGGTCGCGCTCAGCAGCGACATGCAGGCGAGGGTCGCCGAGAGGGCGAGCGCCGGCCCGAACGCCTTGATCGAGTAGCCGAGGAGCAGGGCGCCGAGAGGCGAACCGCCGCGGAAGGTGAAGCCGAACAGCGCCAGGATCCGCCCGCGCATCTCCTCCGGCGCGAGTTCCTGTACTAGGCCATTGAGGGTGGAACTGCCCGAGGTCTGGACCACGCCATAGCCGAAGAGGAGGATCGTGGCCAGCCACTGTCGTCCGCACAGGACCGCGGCGGCGGCGAGGAGGGGACCCACGGAGAAGCACATCAGGACGAATCGGCCCCGAAGGGCGAATCGTCCGCGGTGCGCGGTCCCGATGGCGCCCACGATGGCGCCGAGGCCGATTCCGGACAGCAGCATCGAGTAGCCGCCCGCCCCCGATCCGAGCACCTCGTCGGCCACCACGGGCAGGAAGGTGGTGAGGGGAAACACGAAGAACGAGAGCGCGCCCGCGAGCCCCACGATCATGGCGATGTCCGGCGCCCGCCGCACGTAGGCGAGGCCTTCCTTGAGGGAACTCGCGACCCCCTGATGGGTCTTCGGGGGGCCGGTGAGGCCCGGGATCCGGATGAGCAGGAGGGCGACCACCACGGCCACGAACGAGAACGCGTTGATCACGAAGCACCACGCGGCGCCCAGGGCCACCAGCAGGGCCGCGGCGATTGGCGGCCCGATGGACCGCGAAAGGTTGAACTGCAGCGAGTTCATCGCCACCGCGCGCGGGATGACGTCCTTGGGGACGATGCTGGTGAGGAAGGCCTGGTAGGTGGGCGCCGACTGCGACTGGGCGAGGCCGGTGATGAAGCCCACGATCACCACCGACCAGATCGACAGGTGGTGGGTGAAGTACAAGGCGGCGAGGACGAGCGCAAGACTCAACTGGATGAACTGAGACGTCATGAGGATCGTCTTCTTGTTGATCCGATCCGCGAGCACGCCGCCCAACAGCATGAACGCGACGAGGGGAAGCTCGCTCGCGAACTGACGCCAGCCGAGGTAGGCCGGGTTCTTGAACTCGGTGTGGATGACCCAGGACAAGGCCACGTCCTGGATCCAGGTCCCGATGCTGGAGAGGAACGCTCCAGTCCAGATCAGCCGGAAGTTGCGGACCTCGAACGCCGCGAGAAACGCGGGGAGGCGGCGGGCGGGCGCCCCGGGTGCGGGCGCTCCTGGGACTTCGGAAGTCAGGGGGTTACGTCTTCAGCTACTTCTTGGTGGCCTTCTTCGCGGACGCGGCGATCGCCGCCATCTTGCGGGCCTTCAAAACTTCTTCGCGACGCTTCCGCCGCCGTCTGATTTCCTGCTGCCGTTCAATCATCGAATCTGCCTGTCTCCAAAAAAGGGGTCGCGTGTTCGCGAAACCGGTATTCTACCGTGGTTCATCGACCCGCCGCGAGGGCTCAGGCTTCGTAGACGCAGACCGCCCGGGAGAAGTGGATCTGGTCGCCGGCCTTCAGGGCCTTCTCGGTGATCCGCTCGCCGTTCACCTTCGTGAAGTTCGTGGAACCGAGGTCGACCACGACGTGAGCGCCATCCCGGTAGTCGATCCGCGCGTGCTCGCGCGAAAGCAGGGGAGCGTTGATGAAGACGCCGCACTGCGGGTCCCGGCCCACCACGAGCGGGGTTTCGCCGAGGTCGAAGGCGACATCGTCCGACGGGGAATCGGTTTTCTTCCAGATCAGGCGAGCCATGGTTTCCTGCGGGACCTCCTGAGAGTCGAATCGAGCTGGGCTAACGAGCGCCCGAGAGGGCGGCGATGCGGCGTTTCGCGATGTCCTGCACCTTCGGGCCGTCCTGCGAGAGAATCGTCGCTCCCGCGTCCTGCGAAGCCTGGGTGTACTCATCGAGCGCTTCCTTCGAATAGCCGAGGTGCTCGAGCGCCACCCCGGCGTAGAACGCCGCGGTGCCCCGGGAGAGCCCGGGAGAGGAGGGCAGCTCGTTCTTGGCCTTGATGAAGGCGTCGTGCGCGCCCGAGTAGTCGTGGAGCCCGAGGGCGATGAGGCCGAGGTTCAGGCGCGCGAAGGCCGCGTTCGCGGAGCCCGGGTACCCTTCGATGGTCTGGCGCAGATCCATGCTGATCTTGTTGGCGAGAACCCCGGCTCCCAGGAGAGAGATCTCGCGCGGCGCGTCTTCCATGAGGAGGTCGACGGTCTTCGGCCCGCCCGCCGCGTTCGTGGTGATGGAGAGCGGCTTCGTGGTTCCGGCTGCGGCGATGGCGGCGAGGAGCTCTTCCGTCTTCGTGATCTTGCGCCCGCCCGCCGCGGTGATCACGTGGCCCTTCACGAACGCCGCCTTGTCCGCGGGCGATCCCGGCACCACCCGCAGCACCACCGGGCCTTCGTGGAGCAGCGTGTCCACGGTGACGAGGCCCGACCAGGGAGCCCGGAGCGGCATCTTCTTCTCGAAGGAGGCGAAGAACCGGGCGTAGGAGGAGTCGTCTTCGATCACGACGCTCGCGGAGTCGGGCACCACGCTGCCCGCGGCGTACACATGGAGCGAGGCCGAACGCGAGAGCTGCTCTTCGGGAATCCGACCGATCAGGAAGCCCTGGACCTCGAGAACGGCGGCGAGCTTCTCGAAGACTCTGCGGACGAGGGCGGGGTCGGGCTTTCCGGGCGGCAGCAGGTCCACGAGCTTCAGCCGCTCGGCGGAAAGGGTCCGCTCCACCACCGCGCTGTCGGCCTTCAGGAAGTTCATGGCCTTGATGGTGGTCGAAGCCATGCGGGCGAGGCGCTGTTCCATCGAGGCCAGGTTGCGCTCTCCCGAGGGCCCGTCCGCGACCACGCCGAGGAAGGCGAGGGTCGGGCGGATCTGCGCCGCGAGTTCGACGGTGGCGCGCGCCTTCAAGTCCACGTCCTGCACGAAGCGCCCGGCGGCGTGGCGCACTTCGACGCGCCGGAGCCCGGAGCAGACCGAACGCAGCGTCTTGGGGGCGACGCCCTGCGACTCGCCGTCGATGAAGATCTGGCCGCCCGGCGGGTCGGAGGTGAGACTGATGGTGCCGATCGACGGCTCGAGCTTGATCGGCGGAATGTCGTAGTCCTGGGGTTCGGGCACGTCGAGCCCGAGCTTGAGCGTCTCGTAGCACGCGTGCCTGAACTCGATGGTGTGGGACCCCGAGGGCAGGTCGGGAATCTCCAGCCGGCTCGAGGACTTCGCGGGATCGAGGCCGCGGGCCGCCGCGATCGCGGCCAGGGCGGGGTCGAGGACGCCGGTGGTGGAGCCTTTCCGAACGCCGTCGATGAAGATCTCCACGTCGGTCGGCTCGGTGATCACGAAACCGGTGGCGGACGTTCTCACCAGGTCGAATTGAAGGCTCAGGGTCTCGCCCGCGGCCACCGTGACCGGCCGGGTCTCCTGGCGGTAGCCGTTCTTGGTGATGTCGAGGGTGTAGTCGCCCGCCACCACTTCGAGGGGGAAGAAGTCGGTGACGGAGAGGGCCTTGCCGTTCAGGGCCACCGTGGCCCCCTGAGGCACGGACTGCGCGGTGACGAAACCGATGATCCTGGCCTTGACCCCCTTGAAGAAGTCGATGACCTTGGGCGAGATCGCGGCGGCATCGAGATTGTGCTGAGGCCGCAGGGCGATCAGCGCCCGGAAGCTGTCGCCCGCCTTGTCGGTGTTTCCCAGGTTGAATTGCACGCGGGCCCGGTACTCGTAGGCCCTGACCAGGAGGCTGGCTCCGGCTTCGGTCAGCGAGCCCTGGCGTCTCTCCGTCTCGAGGCGTCCGATGATCTCTTCGAACCGGACGAGCGACTGGCCCTGCTGCGGACCTTCGAACTCGGAGACCGCCTGGTCGAGGGTGGCGCGCAGGGTGGCGAGATCCCCTTCGGACTGAGCCCAGGCGGATGTTCCCTGCGCCGCGCACAGCGCCAGGGTGAGCACGAGGCGCCTCAGGTTCACTTGAACCTCACGATGGTCTCGGTGCGGTCGTCATAGACGAGGGCCGCGCCGGTGAGGTCGATGGCGATGGCCCGGCTCTTCTTCACGTCGCTGGCGCCGAAGGTGGTCATCAGTTCGCCCTTCGGCGAGAAAACGAAGATGCCCTGATCCTCGTCGGCCACGTAGAGGTTCGAGAAGGCGTCGATGGCGACATCCACGGGCTTCTTCCACTCGAAGCCCGAACCCCGCGGTCCGATCTTCAAGACCACACGGCCCGCGTCATCGAGGATCTCCAGGGACTTGTCGTCCTTGCGAAGCATGACCACTTCGCCGCGGGGGGTGGTGAGCATCTTGATGACTTCGCGCTCCCCCCGATCGGGGAAGACCTGTGAGAAGGTGCCGGCCTTGAACCTCAGGACGCGCTTGCGCTTGAGGTCCGACACCAGGGTGTCGCCGGAGACCAGGATGGCCGCGGCGCCGATCCGGTCGATGGGTTCCATTTCACCGGGCTTCTCGGTGGGGACCGAGAACGAGAGCACGCTGCCGCCCACCTTGACCGCGAGCTTCGACGCGAACACCACCTCGCCCTGGGGGGAGAGGGACAGGGTCTGCGGGTCCTCGGCGGCCACCGACGATCCCAGCTTGAGGCTCGAGTCGTAGGAGACCGCGGACTTCGTCTTGTTCGAAGCGATCCAGGTCGCCCCCGACGGCGCCACCACGAGCGCGCGCACGTCCTTGAGCACGTCGCCCGCCGCGAAGGAGAAGGTCGGGTCTTTCAAGAAGACCGGACGCTCGCCTCCGTAAAGCCGGAAGAGCGCGGTCGTGGCGTTCAGCGCCCGGCTCGCGGCGGCGGACGATGGATAGGCGGACCGGACCCGTTGAAACTCCTCGATGCCGGTCCCGGTGTCGCCCGCCATGGCCAGGGACAGGGCCAGCTCGTACTGGGCTTCGGGAGTGATGTCGCTCGTCGGATGGTCGAGGACCGCGCGCCGGGAGGCGTCGATGGCCGAGTCGTAGCGACCCGCGCGCCGGTAGACCGCGGCCGAGGCCACGAGAGCGTTCGGAACGAAAGCACTTTCCGGATAGAGCCGGATCACCCGCTGGAAGTTCGCGAGAGCGTCGTCGTACGCCCCCTGCGAGGCGGCGGTGGCGAAGGCGATGCGGCCCATCTGCAGGTAGGCCCCGGGCGCCGCGTCGCTTTGAGGGTACCTCTTCGCGATCTGGTCGTACACCTCGCGCGCCTTGACGAGGTTCTTCTCCACGTCCTCGGCGTACCGTCCGATGTCGAGGAGCGCGTCGTCCGCATACTGGGAGTTCGGAAAGCCGGTGACGATGGTCTGCAGCGCGTCGAGGCCCTGCCGGGCGCGGCCATTCGCGATGTCGCTGCGGCCGTCCTCGAGGAGGCGCCGCGCCTGATCGTCGGGCCGGGGCTGGGCCGAGGCGAAACTCCCCGCGGCCAGAAGGGCTATCCCGGCGGTGAATGCCCACGCGATCCTCATGGCTTGCGCCCCATGACGTAGGAGGGTTTTCCGGCCTGAACCTGGATCTTCTCTTCCGCCTTCGTCCCGTCGGGCCATTCGAAGCTCACCACGTGGGGGCCCGCCGCGATGGTCCGGTCGAGGATGGGCGGATAGTCGACGAACACTCCGTTCAGGAAGATCTTGCAGTTATCCGGCGTGGCCCGCACCCCGATCTTGCCGGTGAGGGGCGCCTTGATCGTGGTGGTGCCCCCGGCCTCGAGCTGGACGGTCTCCCGACGCTTGAGGAAGATCGGAGCCGATTCGAGCAGGACCTCCTGGGTTCCGGCGGCGAGGGTCGCGGTGACGCCCGGTTTGTCGGAGGCGAGCACGCGCCCGTTCACCGAGACGGTGAGCGGGTAGGCGCTCTCGACCACCAGGGTGGCGGGCGGCCCTTCGGCCACGAGGGTCGCTTCCACCGTGGCCGGGATGGGCAGGTCGACGCGGATCTCCTTCGACTGATAGCCGGGCAGGGACAGGGTGATCGAGTGGGCTGCGTTCGACGGCACCTCGGTGCGCAGGGGAGTGACGCCTACCGCTTTCCTGTCGATGCGGATGTTCGCTCCCGGGGGCTGGGATCGGATTTCGATCGCGGCCTTGGGAACCACTGCGGCGGGAGCAGAGGCGGCGGCAGGAGACGTGGGGGAGGCGGGCTGCGCGCCCGAGGCCGACCGCTTTTCCGGTGTCGCGTCCGTCCCCGGAACGAAGATCTCGGTGATGGTGGGTGTGGGCTTCGCCGGATTGGCGCCGCTGCCGCCGCGGTTCAGGTACACGAGTCCGGCGATCGAGCCGGCGACCACGAGAGCCGCGACGGCCCCGTACATCATCGCGTTGCTGGGGCCGGTCGGTGAGGGTGCGGGGGCCTCGCGACTGACTCCCTGCAGGATGGTTTCCGCGCTCCCGCTGATCGTCTTTCCGGCGAGGATGGTCTCTTCGCCCCGATCCTCGGCCCGGCCGAACGTCGCGTCGAGTTCGGGGAACGCGGCCGTCTCGGCCATGGCGAGAGGGTCCGTGGGTTTGCGCTTGAACAGCCGGCGCAGACGCTGGGCTTCGGTGGCGTCGGGATGCTTGTTGGCGATCGCCTCGACGGCGTCGATGACCTTTGGGTCGGGCTGGTGCGACGCCAGGTTCTTCCTCGCCTGGCTCAGCGCGGCCAGTTCGACCGCTTCGAGCTCGGGTGTCGGATACCGGTCGCGCAAACGGGTGAGTTCATCGGCCATCAGGCCGGCCGACGCGTAGCGCGCGTCCGCATCCTTTTCGAGCGCCTTGTCGATCACGCGCTGCACGTCCGCGGTCAGCGGCCCGGCCGCGCCCTCGGGCAGGCGCGGATGGGGCTCGTTGACGATGCGGTAGAGCACGCGGGTAGGGTCGTCGGCCATGAACGGCCGCTTGCCCGCGAAGAGTTCGTGCAGGATCACGCCCACCGCGAACACGTCGGTGCGGCCATCGAGCGCGCCGCCGCGGATGTGCTCGGGACTCATGTAGTAGGGCGTGCCCACCATCATGCCCGCCCGGGTCACCGAGGTGCTCTCGACCTTCGCGATGCCGAAGTCGAGGATCTTCACCCCGCCGTCATCGAGCACGCGGATGTTGGACGGCTTGATGTCGCGATGAACGATCCGGTGATTGTGGGCGAAGTCGAGGCCGCGGAGGGTCTGGATCACTATGTCGAGGCGCTCGGTGGTCGAGAGCTTCTCGCCCGATCGCAGCAGGTGTTCGAGATCCTCGCCGCCCAGGAGCTCCATGGCGATGTACGGGAGCCCGCGGTCTTCACTGAGCTCGAAGACGGTGA
>Ga0315271_10002301_pt1 | contig 11943 bp, 13 predicted proteins | sample C3_top_MG_FD_204664 | JGI IMG/M metagenome (GOLD analysis project Ga0315271, IMG submission 204664) | Sediment microbial communities from Yellowstone Lake, YNP, Wyoming, USA - C3_top | ecosystem: Environmental > Aquatic > Freshwater > Lake > Sediment | place: USA: Wyoming | collected 2017-08-01
AATTCGGACGCCTTCCTCAAGATCCGCACCAAGAACCGCGCCTGCTACCAGTGTGCCATCGGCTGCCGCCAGTTCCACGAGGTCGACGGCATCGCCGGAGAGGGGCCTGAGTACGAGACCATCGCCATCTGCGGCGCCAACTGCGGCATCGGCGACATCGCCGCGCTCTCGAAGTTCAACCAGGAGTGCGACGAGCTCGGTCTCGACACCATCTCCTCGGGCGCGGTCGTCGCTCTGGCCATGGACCTCACCGAGAAGGGCGTCAAGGACTTCGGCTTGCGCTTCGGCGAGGTCGAGAGCTACGTCAAGGCGCCGCAGCTGATCGCCAGCGGCGAGGGCATCGGCGCCGACCTGGCGCTGGGCGCGCGCACCCTGGCGGCGAAGTACGGTCGCCCCGATCTGGCCATGGAGGTCAAGAACATGGAACTGCCGGGCTACGACCCGCGCGGTGCCTTTGGAATGAGCCTCGGCTACGCCACCTCCGACCGCGGCGGCTGCCACATGCGCACGTACCCTATCGCCGACGAGATCGTGGGCGGCACCCTGCCGCCGGACTCGCTCGAGGGCAAGGCCATGAAGATCGTCTGGGGCAACCCGGCCGAGGGGATGATCGGCGAGAACTTCAGCTCTGTGAAGTTCGCCGGCATCTGGTGCGACTTCTGGGCGATCACGCCCGAGCAGATCGCGCAGATCCTCAAGCATGCCTGGAGCCGTGAGTACACCGAGGACGAGGTCTTCCAGATCGGCGAGCGCATCTGGAACCTCGGCCGCCTCTTCAACCTGCGCGAAGGTGTCGAGCCCGACGACATCCCGCACAAGCTGTACATGGAGGAGGGCGCCCACACCACCGGCGCGTCCGCCGGCCGCGCCATCGGCACCGAGACGTTCAAGAACGCGCTGCAGGAGTTCTACCAGATCCGCGGGTGGGACGAGCACGGCGTACCCAGCGAAGCCAAACTCGCCGAGCTCGGCGTGGACGTGCGCCTCTAAGGCGCGGCGCCGAGACGAAGGAGAACCGATGCCTCACGTTATGATCTCGAGCAAGAAGTGCACCGGCTGCCACATGTGCGAGCTGGCTTGCTCCGCCCAGCACGAGGGCGCCTACCGCCCGTCCGTCGCCCGCCTCTTCAGCGAGGTCAATCCGACGACGGGCGCCACCAAGGGCCACACCTGCCTGCAGACCGCGTGCCACAAGTGCCAGGACGCCTGCCCCGCGGGCGCCATCATCACCAAGGAGATCACGGTCAAGGTCAAGGGCGAGTTCCCCGGCAAGGAGAAGATCGGCGGCGACACCGTCAGGGGCTACGTCCTCGTCGTCGACGAGGACCTCTGCACCAACTGCGGCGACTGCTACGAGGCCTGCCCCTACGACGTCATCCACGAGCATCCGGACAGGGAAGTCGCGTTCAAGTGCGACCTCTGCGACGGCGAACCGCAGTGCATCGCCTTCTGCCAGAACCCCCACGTCCTCGCCGTCGACCTCAAGGTCGACAAGCAGGACAGGGACCTGGCACAGGCCTGACGCATGACTCCGGCGTTCGTCAGGCTGCCGGTCGGCATGGTCACGCCGGACGGCGACAAGGAAGTCGAGTGCCACGGGGCCACGGTCCGCGAGGCGATCGACGAGGCCATCGCCGTCGAGCCGCGCATGCGCGCGCGCATCTTCCGCGAGGACGGGCGCATGTTCGCCGGCGTGTTCCTGAACGGCCGCAACATCAACGCGCTGGACGGCATGGACACGGCGGTGGCCGACGGGGACAAGCTCTCCGTCGTGCCGCCCATGTCCGGCGGCTGACGGCCGGAGCAGACGCAAGGTCCGGACGGGGCGGGGGCTCGTGAGGAGCGCCCGCCCCGTCCTCGTTGGTAGACTGGACGTATGAGCGGACACGGCAGCAGATCGAGACTCGAGACCACCGGGCTGGCGGACGCCGTGCACGGGCGGGCGAGCGTGCGCAAGTACGCGCCCGAGCCCGTGCCGCGCGAAGACATGGAGGCCATGGTCGCGCTGGCCATCCGGGCCGCCAACGCCGGCAACGCGCAGTGTTGGCGGTTCATCGCCGTGGAGGACGCGGACCTGCGCGCGGCGATGACGCAGGCGGTCGACGAGGTGCTGGACGAGATGGGCGCCTGGCCCGAGGCCGCCGGCCTCCAGAAAGAACTCAAGGCCTACCGCGCCTACGCGACGTTCTTCGGCGAGGCCCCGGTGGTGGTCGCCGTCTTCAGCCAGACGTACCACTCGCTGGCGGACGAACTCCACCAGCGGCACGGCCTGCCACGAGACGAGCGCGACCGGCTGCGCCAGCGGCCGGACATCCAGAGCATCGGCGCGGCCGTCCAGTTGCTCTGCACCGCGGCGCACGCCATGGGGTACGGCTCCTGCTGGATGACCGCTCCCGTGCTCGCGGCGCCCACCATCGAGAAGCTGCTCGGTGTGGAGCCGTCGCTGACGCTTGCGGCTCTCGTCCCCATCGGCAGGCCGCTGACGCCGCCCCGGCCCTCGTCGCGGCGTCCCGTCGAGGACGTCCTCGAGTTCCGGTGACCCCTTGAGCCACTCGCGTCCCGTCGTCGGCCTCTGTGCCGACATCCTGGAGGGAGCCGTCCCCGACGAGACGGACCTCGAGGCGCTGCTGCGCGCCGGCGATGAGGCGCCGCTGGTCTTCGCCGCCGCTCGCGAGGCGCGCGCCCGCCAGTCGGGCGACGCCGTGTTCCTCTACGGGTTCGTCTACTTCTCGACCTACTGCCGCAACGAGTGCGCGTTCTGCTTCTACCGCGCCGACAACGACGAGAGCCCGCGCTATCGCAAGACCACAGAGGAGGTCGTGGAGATCTGCCGCGACCTCGCGGCTTCGGGAGTGGTGCTCCTCGACCTGACGATGGGCGAGGACCCGGCCATCCACGACGAGCCGGGTCACACGGCGCTGCTCGAGCTCGTGCGCGCCGTCTCGGAAGGCACGGGCGCGCCGGTCATGATCTCGCCGGGTGTGCTGCCGGAGACTACGTTGTTCGACCTCCGGGCCGCCGGCGCCGACTGGTACGCGTTGTACCAGGAGACGCACACGGCGGCGCTGTACGAACGCCTGCGCGTGGGCCAGCCGTTCGCGGCGCGCGCCGAAGCGCGCAGCGCTGCCCGGCGCGCCGGCCTGCTCGTGGAGGACGGCCTGCTCACCGGCATCGGCGATACCCCGGCCGACCGCGCCAACTCCATCGTGGCCATGCGCGAGTCCGGTTGGGAGCAGGTGCGGGTCATGACCTTCGTGCCGCAGGCCGGCACGCCGCTCGAGGACGTGCGCCCGGCCGGCGACGCCGACGAACTGCTCACCATCGCCGCGATGCGTCTCGCCATGCCGGACCGGTTCATCCCGGCCTCGCTCGACGTGGACGGCATCGCCGGCCTCGAACGCAGGCTCCAGGCCGGCGCCAACGTGGTCACCTCGATCGTTCCGCCCACGGTGGGGCTCGCCGGGGTCTCGCAGGCCGAACTCGACATCGACGAAGGCTACCGCACGGTCCACGGCGTGCTGCCGCACCTGGAGCGGCTGGGGCTGCGACCGGCCGGGGTGGGCGAGTACCGCGAGCGCATGGCGCGCCTGGCGGCCGTCCCGGGGTGAAGTCGTGCGCCTCCTGATCGTCGGCGGCAAGCTGCAAGGCACCGAGGCCGCCTACCTGGCCGCAAAGGCAGGCTGGGACACCGTGCTCGTGGACCGGCGCGAGTCGCCTCCGGCGGCCGGCATCGCCCACGCCCACGTGCTCGCCGACATCACCGCGGACGCCGGCGCGGCGAAGAGCCTCGTCACGTCGTGCGATGCCGTCCTGCCCGCCTGCGAGGACGCGCCCACGCTCGCGTGGCTGGCGGAGCGAGTGCCGGCGTGGGACGTGCCCCTGTTGTTCGACCTCGAGGCGTACCGCGTCAGCGCGTCCAAGCTCGCCTCGCGGCGCCTCTTCGAGGACCTGGACGTGCCGCGGCCGCGAGAGTGGCCCGCCTGCGGGTTTCCCGTCGTGGTCAAGCCCAGCACGGCCAGCGGCAGCGAGGGCGTCGTGGTGGCGCACGACCAAGCCGGCATGGACGCCGCCCGGCTGGCGCTGGAGCGGGCCGGCCACGAGGTCGTGGTCGAGGAGTTCGTGGCCGGCCCGTCGCTCTCGCTCGAGGTGCTCGCCTGGGGCGGGCGCGCCGTACCGCTCCAGGTCACCGGGCTCGAGTTCGACGGCGCCTACGACTGCCGTCGCGTGGTGGCGCCGGTGGGCGAAGCGGCCGGGCAGCCTGCGGCCGCCGGCCCCGGCGGCGCCTGCGCCTGGGACGCCGCCGTCTCCGCCGGCGTGCTGACCGCCTTCGCCGCCGCCTCCGTCCGCGTCGCCGAGGGTCTCGGCCTCAACGGCCTCATGGACGTGGAGGTGATGGTCGGCGGCGACGGGCCGAGGCTCCTCGAGATCGACGCCCGCCTGCCCAGCCAGACGCCGACGGCGGTCTACTGGTCCAGTGGGCTCAACATCGTGGAGCTGCTGTTCCGGACGGTGCGCGACGCGGCGCCGCCGGCGGTAGACCGGGCGCCGCGCCGCGCCTGCGTGTACCAGCACGTGCGCGCCTCGCGAGGTATGCTGGACGTCCTCGGCGAGCACGTGATGGGCAGCGCCCGGCCCCTGCGGCTGGTGCCCGGCTTCTTCGGCGCCGACGAGGCGCTCACGGACTACGCGCCCGGGCGCGCCGAGTGGGCGGCGACGCTCATCGTCACCGGCTCGGACGTACACGAGGCGCGCGAGCGCGCCGCCGGTGTCGTCGCCGAACTGGCGCGGCACGAGCATCTGCGGGCCGCGCCCCAAGACGACCTTCAGTGGGCCGACGAAAGAGGTGCCCGATGACACGACTTACAGAGACCGACGTCACCACGCTGACGCGGGACCTCGAGGCCTTCGAGGCGCGGCTGCTCGAGGCCACCGGCCTCGGCCTTCGCGATCTTGCGCTGCGCGCGGTGACCGACGAGAACCGCTGCGTCCAGCTGCGTGGAGCGCGCGTCGCCGCCGTGCCCATGGCGTCGGGCGAGGGCGTGATCCCGGGATTCTCCGCCTGCGTGGTGGCGACGCTGCTGCACCTGGGCTGCGACGCGTGGATGACCACGCAGCCCGACGTGCGCGGCATGCAGGCGGCGGTGTCCGCCGGCGCGACCATCCTCTTTCTTGCCGACGATCACCGCTTCATCGCGCTCAACCTCACCAAGGGCTGCGGCGTCGACAACGACCATGCGACGGCGGACGGGTACGTGACCGTGCTCGAGGCGGCCGCCGGCGGCCTCGAGCGGCGGGAGGTCCTCGTGCTCGGCCTCGGCCCGGTCGGCCGGGCTGCGGTCCGCCGGCTGGCGTCTCGCGGCGCCCAGGTACTCGTCGTCGAGCCGGACACGGAGCGCATCGCCGCGGCGCGGGACGTGGGACTCGGCTTCGAGGTCGTGGAGCTCACCGACGGGCTCGCGCGCTGCGACCTGGTGTTCGACGCGACGCCGGCGGCCGGCATCATCGACGCCGCCGACGTGCGCGAGGGGACCATCGCCGCCGTTCCGGGCATGCCGTCCGCCTTCACGGAGGCCGCACAGGAGGTCCTCGGCGTGCGTCACATCCACGAGCCGCTCGCCATCGGCGTCGCGGTCATGGCTGCTCGCGCGCTGCTGTAGCGCCGGCGCCGTGACGTGCCCGGCGCGCACCCCGGCGCCGGCGTTGTACAATCGCGGGGCGCGGGGGGTCGATCGGAAGGATCAGCGTGGGCTCTAAACCCACGTAGGCGGGTGTGACTCCCGCACTCCCCGCCACGCCTCCCCTTCTCGCGCGGAGATCAGCTGCCCGAGGACCGGTCTGTGCGGGTGCCGGAGCGCGCCCGGCCCGGCGTCACTCGGACGAGAAGCTGATGGGGATGAGGATCTCGTCCTGCCGCGAGCCGTCTTCCATGGACTGATCGTAGACGATGAGCATCCCGCGCTTGGCCGACGTGGAAAAGGCGATCTCCTTGGCGAACCGCCCGCGCCCCGGAGCGCCCTGGCTCGCCTGCACCGTCACGTTCACGATGCGACGCTTGGACGAGTCGACGAGACGTGCCTGAAACGTGCCCTCGAAGACGCTGGCCGTGCCTGAGAGGGTGAACGGGCTGGAGACCACGGCGCCGACGCCTGGCGACTCGATGAAGATGGCCGGCTCGAAGCTGCGCCAGTCCGCGCGGCTCTGAGCCTTCGCGAGCGGGACTCCTTCGCCGCCCAGCGCCTCGACCTGCTTGCCGCCGATGAGGAACTCCACGGAGCGCACGGTGGGGAACCGGGTGAGCGTGTAGACGACCTGCGCCACGCGGGCCGTCATCGACAGGCTGCCGCCGCCGGAGGCGAAGGCGTCGGAGAGGTCGACGTGCGCGATCGCGCCGGTGATGCTGAGGCCGAGGAGCTCCGTGCCCTCCGGCACCGTGCTGGTCAGCCCGGCGGCTTTCTCGGCGGCGGTGGGGCCAGCAAGCAGGGCCCTCATCGCTGCCGTGGCCGGCATCGTGGTGTGCGCGACACGGCGCTCCGCGACGCCGAGCTTCTCGTCGCGGAGGAAGTACACCCTGATCGTCGTCACCGCCGGGCCCGCGGACGGCGAAGTGGAAGGTGACGCCGTCGCCGTCGCCGATCCGCTCGGCGCCACAGTGACCCTCGTCGTGGGCCCCGGTGTGCTGCCGCCGGATGAGCCTCCGCAGGCGGTGAGCAGGGCGGCGCCCGCCACGATCACGAGCGCCGCGGCGATCAGCAGGAGCGGGAGCAGGCGGCCGAGGCCGGCAGCGGCGCGACGGGTCATCGGGCACCTCGGGTCTGGATGGGTCGGAACTGAGACCTTCGACGCACCCGCCGGGCGCTCCTGCCCGCCGTGCTAGACTGGCCGTCCCGATGCCGACCGATCCCACCAAAGCCCGGTACTACCGCAAACAGGTGCCGCTCTTCCGCCTGGTGGAGAAGGTCAAGCTGTGGCCGTCGCGCCGCGGGATCCTGCACGGCATCAAGCAGTTCGACGATCGCGGCGCCTACGCTGTGGTCGTCACCCACTGCGACAAGCACATGGTCATCCACGACTCCAAGACGAGCCGCGCCGCCCGCTGGCTGCGCAACAAGTGGTATGCGGAGGCGTGTCCCAAGTGCCGCATCCCCGACTGGAAGCTGCAGAAGTACGCGTCGACGCAGTTCAAGCGGGGCTACGGGTCGCATCTCAAGGATCTCTGAGCCGCCGGCGCCGGCCGGCTCACGGATACCCGTGTATGAGCGCGCCCGTCTTCGCGTCGAACTGGAGCGGCAGGTTCTCGACCCCGGCGATTCGCCAGCCTTCGACGGTCTTCGCGAGCCGGTATTCCATCACGAGACCGGTGGGCCACCAGTCCCGGCCGAGGCGCTTGAGCCTGCCCGTGCTGAAGCGCCAGTTCGCCTTGTCCGTGAAGCGCTGGACGAGGGCGCGGACGACGAGGTCACCCGAGATGGTCCGCCGCACGAAGTCGTAGTACACGATCCGTCCGCCGGCGCCCGTCACGAGCATCCGCGGGTACGAGGTCCGCTGCCTCTGCATGAAGCCCCAGGACCGCATCGCGAGGCCGCGGCGCAAGACGTCGCCGGTGGCCGATGCCCGGAGAGCATCCTCGTACCCGGTCTGCAGTTCATCGCGTTCGGCCGACGTGAGCCGGGTCCGGCCGTACGCCCCCTCCGGCCACGACACGGCGTCGGCGAGCTCGTAGCGGAGGATGACGCGCTGGAGGCCGGCGGTCGTCGCGGCGGCCGGCGCGAGCCAGCGCCAGGCGAGAGTCCCTGCGGTGGCTGCGAGCACCGCCGCGATGGCGACGGTCACGATGATCCGTGCTCTTCGGGACATGGCCGCTCCGTGTCGGGCTTGCGTCGCCTACGGCCGATGCTCTCGCCGTCTTAAAGCAGCCGCCAGCTCTCCGGGCGCAACTGCGTGGCTGCCGGCGCGTCCAGCACGCGGTCCAGTTGCGCGAGGATGGCCGCCTTGTCGCCGGGCAGGCGGCCGCCGATCGGCAGGTAGTTCGAGGCGTGGTTGCAGCGGAAGAGGCAGTCGGTCAGGTCGAGGTTGGCGACGATCTCGCGCAGCTCCCGGAGGATCCCGATGGAGTCCGGCAGGACGACCTGGCTGGTCGCCACCTTGCGCTCCATCGCCGTGCCGGGCGTGAGCATGAGCGTCAGCAGCCCGACGTACTCGGGGTCGATGGTCGAGAGGACCTCGCCCGTGGCCTGGGCGTGCACCAGCGAGCGCTCGCGGCCGGCGAGGCCGAGGATCGCCGTCACCGAAAGCTGCATGCCGGCGTCCGACGCTCGCCGGCAACCCTCGACCTGCTCGGCCACGGTGATGCTCTTGTGGATCGCGGCCAGCGTCTCCTCGTCGCCCGACTCGAGGCCGAGGTAGAGGAGCTCGATGCCGCGTTCGCGCAGCGCCGCCAGCTCCGAGATCGACTTGCCCAGCAGATTGCGCGCGTTGGCGTAGCTGCTCACGCGCTCGAGGTTGGGGAGCGCGCGGTGCAGGAGGTCGAGGATCGCGTCGAGCTTGCGCGAGCTGAGGGCCATGGCGTCGCCGTCGGCGAGGAAGACGCGACGCACGCGCTGGCGCACGCTGACCGGCAGCCCGGTGATGTCCTCGACGACCTCGTCGAACGGGCGCACCGCGAACGGTTTGTCCAGGTACGTGCCGCAGAAGTCGCAGGTGTTGTTGGAGCAGCCGTAGGTGACCTGGACGATCAGGCTGTCGGCCTCACTCGGAGGGCGGATGACTGCGCCGTGGTACCTCACCCGCTCGATGCTAGCATGGCCGCCCGGGCGGCGCGTCCCGGAGCGGCGGCCGCCCGGGCGCTTGTCCATCACTGTGCGACGATGTGCGCTTGTGGTAGAGAGTGCGGGCGGCTGATATACTCCCCGCACGTGCTGAGGGAGGGCGTCGGGGGAGAGTCCGGTCGGGCCAGGTCCGGGTCGTTCACTCCTCCGGCTTGCGGTGTCATCGCCCGCCTTCCGCACCCGCCATACCTAGTTGCGCGGGAACAGTCGTGAGCAAAGTCGGGAGGAGTCCAGGGTCATGGCAGACATCTACCAGGAAGCAGCCGAGAGCATCGTGCACGCCGACAGGGCAGCGGCGGAGGAGATCGCGCAGCGCGCGCTCGACTCCGGCCTCGCCCCTGCGGACATCATGCAGAACGGCTTCGTCAAGGGCATCCAGGAGGTCGGCGACCTGTTCGAGAGCGGTGAGGTCTTCCTGCCCGAGCTGATGATGAGCGCCGACGCGATGGCCGGCGCCACCGAGGTCACCAACGCCGCCCTCGAGGGCGAGGCCGCCGAGGCCAAGGGCGTCATGGTCATCGGCACCGTCCAGGGCGACGTGCACGACATCGGCAAGGCGATCGTGATCGCCTACCTGAAGGCCAACGGCTACGAGGTCACCGACCTCGGCCGCGACGTCTCCGCCGACACCTTCATCGACAGGGCCAAGGAGCTCGGCGCCGACGTCATCGGCATGAGCGCCCTGCTCACCACCACCATGGAAGAGCAGAAGAAGGTCATCAAGCGCATCAAGGCCGAGGGCCTGCCCTACAAGACGGTCGTCGGCGGCGCCCCCTGCACGCAGCGCTGGGCCGACCAGATCGGCGCCGACGCCTACGCCGAGGACGCCAACGACGGCGTCAAGAAGATCGACGCGCTGCTGGGGAAGTAAGAGCGCGTCACACGAGTGCTTCCCGAGGGGCGGGCCGGTGGCCCGCCCCTCGTGCGTGCAGGGGCTTGCCCGCCGGTCGCTCGCGCCGCCGCGCGGAGTGTGGCGCTAGAGGTTGAGCCGCACGCCGTCGACGTAGCTGAGGCTGCGGCCGGCGCGCTCGATGTTGGGATAGCCCTCGCGCGCCATGATCAGCCGCTCGAGGCCGAACCCGAGGCCGACCCACGGGTCGACGATGCCCCAGTTGCCGTCGAGCGGATGAGGGCCGAGGCCGGCGGAGCAGACCTCGGCCCCGTTCACGAGCACATCGACCATCTCGCCGTACACCTCGGACTGGGTGACTTCCAGCTCGTAGTGCGTCACGCCGGCGGCCCGCATGACGAGCGACGCGAGTTCGCCGAGCCGGGCGCGGCCCTCCGCCTCAGGGCGGCCGAGCTCGACAAGGTTCAGCATGGTGAACTCGTTCAGGTGGCTGGCTCCCTTGCTGTCCCGGCGGAAGCACGGGCCGATCTCGAAGATGCCGAACGGCTTGGACCAGTTGCGGTCGAGGCGCCGCAGCAGCGTGTACAGGTTCGGCGCCAGCATGGGCCGCAGGCAGCGGCCGTCCTCGAGCCAGAACACCTGCTCGCGCAGCGCGTGGCCGTGCTCGATGCCCATCTTGCGCAGAGAGTCGGAGGCGATGATGAGCGGCGTGACCACGCGCACGAACCCGGCCGCCTGGAGCGCGCCGCTGAGCACCTGCTCGAGCTCGACCAGTTGCGGCGCGCGCCGGCCCTCACGCAGTTCCTTCAGGCGTCGCCGCCCGTCCTTGACGAGGTCGCCCTCGAGGCGCTTGAAAGCGGCGTCGCGCATCTGCGAGTCACCGAAGAGCTCGTCGAGGACGAGCGGGTCGGCGCCGAGTTCACGCAGGCGCTGCGACTGCGTCACCGTGAGACGGATGCGGAGAGCCTCGGCTTCGTCGGGCGTCACGGCGACTCCTCCTGGTTCGCGAGCGGGACACGCGCGAGATAGTCGGCGAAGCCGCCGGCGAGCGCGCGCGCCAGCCGCTCGACGTGCTCCGGGCGCCCGGCCAGGGCCGCGTCGTCCGGGCTGGTCAGGAACAGCGGCTCCACCACGAGGGCGATGCCGCGGGCTTCACGCAGCAGGGCGTAGTTGCGCCCGAACCGGCCCAGCCAGGGGATCCCGGCGGCCTCCATGCGGGCGCCGATCGAGCCTGCCAGCCGGCGCCCGTGCTCCGAGTAGTAGTGGCTGCGCTGGAAGTAGTAGCCGGCGGCACCGCGGGCCGCCGGTGAGGGCGCCTGGTTGCAGTGCAGCGAGAGGAAGAAGTCGGACGCCGCGCCGTTGGCGGCGTCGGCACGCGCGTACAGCGGCACGCGCGCGTCCGCCTCACGCGTGAGGTGCACGCGGCAGCCCTCGGCGCGCAGCAGTTCCGCCAGCCGCAGGCCCAGGGCAAGCGTCACATCCTTCTCGGCCAGCCCCTGCGGGGAGACGCAGCCGGCGTCGCCGCCGCCGTGCCCCGGGTCGATGGTCACGGACTGGCCGGTGAGGCCGCGTGCGGCCGCGTAGCCGCGGTCGCGCTCGGGGATCTTCTTGCCCTCGCGTCCCGACTCGGCCTTGCGCACCGCCTCGAGCTTCGTGCGCGTGCTCTCGCCGACGATGCCGTCAGGCGGGAGCCCGGCGTTGCGTTGGAAGTCCAGCACGGCGCGCTCGACCTCCTCGTCGTGCACCCCTCGCTCGGGGCCGGCGTTGAAGCCCAGCAGGTTGAGCTTGACCTGGAGTTGCAGCACGTCGTCGCCGCGGAACGGCGGCTCGCGCAGGTACAGCAGACGGTCGCCGAGCGCGTAGCCGGATTCCACCAGCTCGCGCCAGGTGTTGGCGCCCACACTCCCGTCGGCGAGCAGGCCGCGCTCCTGCTGGAACGAGAGGACTGCGACCTCGGTGTGCGGGCCGTAGAAGCCGTCGACGCCCTCTCGGCCCAGCTCGAAGCCCTGCCCGCGCAGGCGGGTCTGGACGTCGAGGACTTCTTTGCCGCGGTCGCCGCGTGAAAGGTCGCGCACCGGTGACTCCTGGTCGCTTCCGGGGGTTCGTGGGCCCCCGATTCTATACGACTGACCCTCGAAGCGAAGTCAGCTGGCGGTGCACCGTAGGAGCATCGCCTGCTGACCGCCGCAGGTGCGTCCGCGGGTGGTGCCCCGCAGAGGCACCAGCCAGTCAGATGCCCAGGCCCGAGCGCACGCCGGCGACGACAAG
>Ga0315271_10002302_pt1 | contig 11940 bp, 11 predicted proteins | sample C3_top_MG_FD_204664 | JGI IMG/M metagenome (GOLD analysis project Ga0315271, IMG submission 204664) | Sediment microbial communities from Yellowstone Lake, YNP, Wyoming, USA - C3_top | ecosystem: Environmental > Aquatic > Freshwater > Lake > Sediment | place: USA: Wyoming | collected 2017-08-01
CGTCTTCCCGCTGGCGTTCGTCTCCAATGTATTCGTGCCCACACAGGGCATGCCGGCGTGGCTGCAGACCATCGCCGACTGGAACCCGGTGAGCGCCGTGGCCTCGGCGTGCCGGGAGCTGTTCGGCAACCCGAACCCGTCCGCCTCGATCCAGGCCTGGCCGATGCAGCACCCGGTGGAGGCGTCGATCATCTGGTCGCTGGTCATGTTGGCCGTGTGCGTCCCGCTCGCTGCGCGGCTGTACATCCGGCGGACGAGCGACTGAAAGAAGAACGCGCGGCGATGGCGCAAACAGCGACATCGCCCCTCCGCGCGGCTCCGCGGGGGTCGCCGATCCCGCCTCCACGAGCGCCGAGCAGGCATTTCCCGTACAATGAACGCGTGAGACCGCCTAACCTGTGGGGCACAGGGTGCGCGGAGTCATCGCCTCCCTCGTTGCCGAGGGCGCGCCGAGCTAGATGGCCGCAAGGGCGCCCAGCGAGGCAGGGAGTGAATCCAATGTACTCGATCGGCGACGAAGTCGTGTACCCGCAGCACGGCGCAGGCAGGATCACCGGGATCGAGCAGAAGGTGGTCCTCGGCCGGCAGCGGGACTACCTCACCATCCACATCGAGCACAGCCACATGACGGTGATGGTCCCGGTGGAGAACGCCGACCGCGCCGGCTTGCGCAAGGTCTGCACGTCGGACGTGGTGGACCAGGTGATCGAGGTGCTGCGCAGCGACGCCACCAGGATGCCGTCGGAGTGGAACCACCGCTACAAGCACAACCTCGGGAAGCTCAAGACCGGCGACATCTTCGAGGTGGCCGACGTGATCCGCAACCTCGCCGCGCGCCGCGTCGGCAGGGAGCTCCCCATCGGCGAGAAGCAGATGCTCACCAAGGCCAAGCGCATCCTCGCCAGTGAGTTCATGTACGCCTGCGACCTCGGTGAGGACGAGGCCATGGCGTTCCTCGATGGCGTGCTCGACGACGTCGACGCGGCACGCCTGCCTCTCGACGGCTCCCCGGAAGTCGCGCTCAGCCTCTGAGCCGGCGCCCGGCCCGGACGGCGCTGCCGCGCTCCATCCGGGCCAGGCTCTTTCGACTCACGAGCTCAGGGCCGCCCTATCGGCCCGGGGGACGGTAGCTGGGCGACGCCTTCCCCGCGTCATCGAGTTCTTCCGGGGTGAGTAGCGCCGTGGTCTTGAGCGCCACCGTCCCCGACGCGGCGATGCCGAGTGAGAGGCCCACGGCCGTCGCGTTGTCGGGCAGGTCGATGATGGCGTAGAGGTCGGTGTCGCCGAAGGCGTAGTAGAAGGCCTCGAGCGTGCCCCCGACCGTCTTGGCGGCCTCCTCTACGACGGCACGCCGGCTGGTGCCGCCCTCCTTGAGCAAGCCGCTGATGCCGTCACCGACGTAGTTCGCTTCAACCAGGTATTTTGGCATTGTGATCTCCTTGGGAAGTCTGGGGCGCAGGTGCGTCCTTCTCCCGGCTGATGCCCGCCCAGGCCGCGGCGTAACGAGGCTTCCGTCGACCGCGCCGGACCGTCTGATACTGTCGCAGGATGATTCCGGGCGTCGGACTGGTCCTCGAGGGCGGCGGCATGCGCACCACCTACACGGGTGGCGCCGTGGACGCGTTCATGGACGCAGGCATCGACCTCGCCTACGTGATCGGTGTGTCGGCCGGCGCCAATGTCGGCTCCCACTACGTCACCGGCCAGCGAGAGCGCAGCCACCGTACGTTTGTCGACCTGGTGGCCGACTCCCGGTACGCCGGCTGGCGCAACGTGCCGCGCGAGCGCAGCTGGTTCGGCATGGACTTCATCTTCCGCACCCTGCCGGACGAGCTGGCGCCGTTCGACTACGACGGCTTCCAGGCGTCGCCGCGCACGCTGGTCTCCGCCGTGACCGACTGCGCCACCGGCGCGGCGCGGTACTACGGCCAGCACGGCCGCGACCCGCGCTGGTACGTGCAGACACTTCTCCGCGCCAGCTGCAGCCTGCCGATTCTCTCCCCGCCCGTGGCGGTGGAGGGCAGGCCGTGTGTGGACGGTGGCGTGAGCGACTCCATCCCGGTCCTGCGGGCGGTCCGGGACGGCAACCCCCGCAACGTGGTGGTGCTCACGCGCAACGCGGGCTACCGCAAGCCGCCGGCGAGGCACCGGGCTCTGGGCCGGGTACTGCTGGCGCGCTACCCGGCGGTCCACACGGCGATGCTGCGCCGGCCGGCCGTGTACAACGCGTCGCTCGATCTCGTGGCGCAGATGGAGCGGGCCGGCTCGGCCTTCGTCATCCGGCCCGTCCGCCCTCTCGTCGTCGGCCGCATGGAGCGCGACCTCGGCAAGCTGGAGGCGCTCTACCGCCAAGGCTACGACGAGACCATGGCGCGGATGCCCGAGCTGGAGGCCTGGCTGAGCGTCTAGACCGCTAGAGTGTCTGCGTCGCCGAGCGCATCGTGACGACGACCACGGCGCGCATCCAGCTGAAGGTCGCCTTCATGGCGTCGAAGTCGGCACCCGACGTCACGAACTCCGCCGTGCCCTTGATGAGAAAGCCGGTGCCGGGACCCATGTTGCCGGTCACCTTGCTGCTCCCGAGCGTGATGAGGACCTCGGGGTTGAACGCGATGTTGGCCTCGGTGTGGTTCATGAAACCGGCGGGGATCAGCATGCGGCCGTCGTCGGTGAGACGGACGTAGCTGTTCCAGGTGTTGACCATGTGCGGGCCGTCCTGGCCCAGGGTGGCGATGGCGACCACGCCGTCCTTCTGCAGTACCTCGCGCAGCTTCTCGGGAATCTCCGCGGTGACTCCTTTTCGATGGACGTTCGCTGAGGGTGTGCTTCGGGTCTACGCGTCCGGGGCTTGTCCGCGCCGGGCCGTGCGGCCGGCCCGGCGCTCCTGGAACCAGTCGCTCGACGCGGCGGCGAACTCCGGCGGCGCCTTGCGGCTGAACTCGCAGACCAGGTCCGCGAGGGTCTTTGACGCGAGGAACTCGCGGAGGGTGCGCTCGGCCTCGCTCATGAAGAGGTCGATGCGGCAGCGCCCCTCGGTGGCCCACTCGGGCGGCTCGCCTTCGAACAGTGCGCAGTTCCGCCGGATCTCGGCGCACGCGAACAGCTTGCGGTCCGGGTCCACCGCGTCCAGGACCTCCACCACGCGGATGTCCTCGGCGGGGCGCGCGAGCGCGAACCCGCCGGCGATACCCTCCGTCCCGACGACCAGCTGCGCGTCCTTCATGCGCGTGAACACCTTGGCCAGGTACCGCTCGGGGATCTGCTGGAACCGCGCGAGGTCCACCACGCTGACCGGCGCGTCGGTCTTGGCGAGTATGAGCAGGGAGTGCAGCGCGTATTCCGCGCCGGCGCCGTAAAGGTAGGATCGTATAACTATCACCTCACGAGGGTGAGTATAGGACGGGGGCTTGACTCGTCAACCCTGGGGGCGCCCATACCGTCGGCCTTCTTCTCACGAGGAGTAAATCGGCCTCGTCGGCGGTATGGATAGGGCGGAGGTTCCCGTGTGGCCGTGAGCCTCTCGCACAGGACGGCCGCAGATGCGAGCATCCGAGGTCGTCGGCAGTCTTCGTTATCGGGGGTATCGATGCTCGGTCTCACACTGGCCGCCAGCTTCTGGGGTTTCTTCTGGTGGATCATCATGGTCATTCTCTGGGCGGTCTTCATCTACTTCACGTACATGCTCGCAGCGAGCAAGGGGCGCAGTCCGCTCCTGTGGGTGATCCTGGCGATCTTCTTCCCGCTGATCACCATCATCATCCTGCTGATCCTCAAGCCGAAGCCGGTGCAGCCCGTCTGAGGCGGCGCGGGACCCATGGCGGCTCGCGGCGACTGGGCGACGAACCTGGTGAGACGTGAACGAGGGCGCCCCGGCAGCGGCCGGGGCGCCCTCGTTCGTTCTGGCTCTGTGAGCACTGCCGCGCGCAGTCGGCTCGTCCCGATCCGCCTGCACTCCGTACCGTGGTGGCAGCCGTGTTCTTTGCGTGTGTCACGCTCGCGGTCGCGTCGCTCGGCGGTGGGCCGGGCATCCCTCATCCTCTCGGCGACGACTGGGCCGCGTGCCCCTCGTGTCACCCGGTCCACAGTCTGCCCGAGAGTCACCACGACCGGACCGGCGCCGGCTGTCGCTCGTGCCACTCGGAGATGCGCTCAGGTACGTACAGCAGGTTCCCGTCCGGGTCACGCAGCGAGAACATCGGCGGCACGCCCGCGAAGCGGAGGATCTCCGGGTCCGCGTCGACGCCCCTCGCCAGCAGGTCGTCGTGGTCGACACCGGCATCCTCCGTCGCGAGTCGGATGCCGGTGTCGACGCCTGCGGCTCCACCCTGTGGAAGCGGGGCGAGCGCGATGGTCGTCGAGCATCCCGCCGGGGCCACTTCGATCCAGCGCATGCCCCCGTTGAACGTCGCGTCCATGCGCTTCTCGAACCCCGGCTTGCCGACGTAGAAACCAAGCGCCCTCTCCTGGTCGGTCACGGGGATCGCTATTGTGCGTACCTCGGTGATGTGCGTCGTGTCAGCCATTGCCAGCCTCCCTGATCGCGTCGTGCGACGCGCCGTCTCCACTACCCGGACCGCGACGGGCGCTTCCGGGAGCTCGACGACGACAGCACGACGTCCACCCAACTGCTGCGCGAGCACCTGGCGGGCGCGCGCGTCGTCGCCGAGCTCATCGACGAGATCGGCTTCGATCCCGTCGACGTCGGGGACCTGGCGCATGGCGGGCGACGGATCCAGCCGGGCGCCCCCGTGTACGTGGCGCACATGAGCGCCGAAGAGATGAGGCGCCGTCTGGCAGCCTGAAGAGGGCGCACATGAAGGCCAGGTGGATCGCCTTCGGCGAGGTCGAGATAGAGGGACGGCGTCACACGTCCGACGTGGTGATCGACGCGGGCCGGGTGGAGAAGCGCCGCAAGAAGCCTTCCAAGCCGTACCGCGAGGAGTACGGCCACACGCCGCTCTCGGCTGACGAAGTGATTCCCTGGGGCGGGAGCCGGCTGATCGTGGGCACCGGTGCGTCCGGCAGCCTGCCCATCACGCCGGGCGTCTATGCGGAGGCGGCCAGGCGCGGCGTCGAGATAGTGGCCGCCCCCACCAGGGATGCTCTGCGCCTGCTTCGTGACGTGGACGCCCGGGACGTCCACGCCGTCGTGCACGTGACCTGTCAGAGCCCGGGGCCGTCAGGGTGCCGGGCTCGCGCTCGGGCTCGTGCTCGGTGTCAGCGCCGGCGCCGGTGTGGCGCTCGCCGAGGGGGTCGACGACGGGCTTGCCGCGCTGAGCGCTCCCGTCCACGGCGTCCAGACCGGCATCGTCGCCGGCCGGGCGAAGTCGGGCACGGCCTTGGTGCCGAAGACCATCTGGTAGTACTTGCCCCACGCGGGCACGGCGTAGGTCGCCCCCTGCACCCCGGGCATGGGGACCTCGCCCTGCGGATACCCCGTCCAGATCGCTGTGGCGAGCCGGGGGTCGAAGCCGCAGAACCAGGCGTCCGCGGAATTCGTGGTCGTGCCCGTCTTGCCGGCGGCGATGCCTGAGTAGTACGAGGGGATCGCCGCCGCGGTCCCGGCCCGGGTGTTCTCCTCGAGGATCTTGTCCACCACGTAGGCGGCGCCGGCGGGGATGGCCCGGTGGCCCCTGACCGCCGGCGTGTCCACGCGCCCGCTCGGGAAGACGACCTTCTCGATCGCCTGCGGCCGGTGGCGGACGCCCTCGGCCGCGAAGGTCGCGTACGCGTCGGCGACCTCCAGTGGATTGACGGGCTCGGTGCCGAGCACGATGGAGGGATACGGCTGCAGCGGGCTGGTGATGCCCATCCGGTGGGCCACGGCGACGATGTTCTGTGGACCGACGTCGAGGGCGAGCTGCGCGTAGACGGTGTTGTCGGACTGCAGGGTCGCCTGCACCAGGTTGATGCGGCCGGCATACGTGTTCGAGAAGGTGTTGACGTCCCAGTAGGCCGGCGTCGATCCCGGCCCGAGATAGACGTGCAGCGGCTGCGACGTGTAGTAGGTTGCGGCTGGATCGGCGCCCTGCAGGACGGCCGCCGTGAGCGCGAACGGCTTCATGGCCGAGCCGAGCTGCCGATGCGCCTGCCATGCGAGATTGAACTGCGACGACTTGTAGTCGGTCGTGGCGACCATGGCGCGGACGTAGCCGGTCGCCGGGTCGACGGAGACGAGCGCCCCGGCCGGCCCTTTGGGCAGGGTGCTCGAGAGCGCCGCGATCGCGTCTCGCTGCATGCGGAGGTCGAGCGAGGTGGTGACCCGGAGGCCGCCCTCGAACGTGGCCTGCGTGCCGTAGCGTTGCACCAGTTGCCGCGTGACGTACTGGACGAAGTACGCCGCCGGACCGCGATACGGCCGCGGCGGCTGATCGAACACCGCGAGCTTCGTCGCGGTCGCCGCCGCGGCCTGGGCAGCCGTGATGTACCCCTGCTCCCGCATCTGCTGCAGCACGAGGTCGCGGCGTGCACGGGCGTCCCCGGGGTCCGTGACCGGCGAGTAGCCGTTGGGCAGCCGCGGCAGCGCCGCGAGCAGGGCGCACTCCGGCAGGGAGAGCTGCCATACGTGCTTGTGGAAGTACGTCTGGGCGGCCGCCTCCACCCCGTAAGCTCCGGAGCCGTAGTACACCGTGTTCAGATAGGCGGTGAGAATCCGGTCCTTGGTCCAGGTCGAGTCGAGCTGCCAGGCCAGCACGGCCTCGCGGATCTTGGCCACGGGCGAGTCTCTGCGGCCGCCGAGATACGCGTTCTTCACGTACTGCATCTCGATCGTGCTGGCGCCCTGCACGACGTGGCCCGCGCGCAGGTCGGCCACTGCGGCGCGCGCCACCGAGATGAAGTCGACCCCGTGGTGGCTGAAGAAGCGCTTGTCCTCGATGGCGACCGTGGCCTGCTTGAGAGCAGCGGGGATCTGCGAGCTGGTGACGTCGACGCGGTCGACAGCTCCATGGACCTGGCCGATGGGATGCCCGCTGCTGTCGAAGAGCTCGCTCGTCTGCGCCTGCGGCATTGCCAGCAGCCTCCTCAGGGGCGGCATGCCCCGCGTCGCGCCGACGACCACCCCCGCCAGCGCCGCCAGCAGCACGACCGCGGCGAGCAGGGTCAGAGCAGCCGCCGCAGCGATGTACCGGCGCCGTCGCGGCGGCCGGCGCGGGGGCGTCCGGCCGGGCGATGCGTGGTACTTCGTGTACGGGACTGATCCGGGCATACGTTCTCGCGGTGGGTGACCACCAACACATAGGTGCCCAAATCCCTGGAGGGAGTCACGGGGTGGCGTCGACGGGCGCGGCGCTGCCGATGGCGGCGCGCACGCGAGCCGTCTTCGCCGCGGTGCGCAGCGCCGCGATGTCGTAAGCGCCCTCGTACCGGCGTCCATTGACGAAGAACGACGGCGTGCCGGAGACGCCGCTCGAGTCGGCGCCGTCCACGTCCTCGGCGATCCGCGACGCGCCGTCGTGCCGTTGCACGTCGTGCACGAACCGGTCGACGTCGAGGCCGAGGTCCCCGGCGAACAGGGCCAGGTCCGACATGCCGAGGGCGCGCTGATGACCCAGCAGTACGTCGTGCATCTCCCAGAACGCGCCCTGCGCCGCGGCAGCCTCTGCTGCCTCCGCGGCGAGTTGCGCGTTCTGCCGGAGACCTTCCTCATCTGGCCGGAAGCAGACCGTCGTTCTGACCCAGGAGCACCGGACGGTCACGATGTCGGGTCTGGAGGGCGGTGTCGGATCCACAACGCGCACCTGTACGTCTCGGCGCAGCAGACTCGGGAGGAGCTCGGCACTCTGAACGCAGAGCTTGAACAGCGCGTCGAGCAGCGCACGGCCACGGGGCTGGCCACGGTGCGCCGGGCGATCACCCGTCTGGGGCGGCCGCTGCGGGGTCGAGGGTGCGGTCGGAGAGGGCGCGACGTTCTTCTTCACGCTCACGGGCGGGTTCGCGGAGCCGCTCGTGCCAGGATCACGGCACGTGTGAGTCGGCCGAGTCTGCGGCCGCTCATTCGACGACCGGCGGCGTGAAGGGCTCTTCGTCCGCGTAGGTCACCCGACGGCCGGCGACGATCCCGTACGTGGCCAGGGCCGCCATCGCCATGATGATGATCGTCGTGCCGGCGGCCTCCATCGCGGTGGGCCGCTCGCCCAGCTGGACCCAGGCCGCTGCTACTCCGACTACGGGTACGGCGAGCGTCCCCATCCCGGCGGCGCTGGCGGGCAGCGAGTGCAGCGCGTGAGTCCAGAGTACCCAGCACAAGCCGCTCGAGAGCAGTACCACATACAGGAGACACGCGACGAACGTGCCCGTCCACTGGGGCCAGCCGCTCTGCGTCAGCAGTGCGATCGCGACGAGCGGGATGGCGCCGAAGGCCATCTGCCACGTGGTCAGCGACAGTGCGTCGACGTGTTCCCGGCTGCGCAGCAGCTTGATCAGGAGCCCTCCCGCCGCCCACACGAGCCCGGCGACACAGGCGAGGACTCCAGGGAGAGCGCCCCCGATGTCCCAGGGACGCACGACGAGTACGAGCCCAGCGAAGGCGAGCGCCACGGCCAGCCACTGGAGGCCGCGGAGCCGCTCGCCGAGGAAGAGCCAGGCGAGGAGCAAGAGCCAGAACGGCATCGTGTACGCGAGCACCGAGACCTTGCCGGCGCCTCCCGCGCCGAGGGCGACGGTGGCGAGGATGTTGAAGAGCGACGTCTGGAGGAGGCCGATCGGCGCCGCCCACCTGACGGGTGGGGGCCGCAGCGACCGGCGCGTGACGAGGAGCGCGGCGAAGAAGCAGACCGTGCACCCTGCCGTGGCGAGGGCGATGAACGTGTACGGCGACGAGTAGCCGAGCGCGATCTTGATCACGATCCAGCTGTAGCCCCAGACCGGGACGATCGCCAAGAGAGACAGCACGCCCCGGTTGCGCGCGTTGTTCTGGGGGCTGCTTGCCATGGAGCCATGCTAGCTGACGGCGCGATGGACTCCCAGAACCCAGAAGCGTGGCACGCGCGCGATGCGTGCTCGTGTGGCGGCTTCGGTTCAGCGGTCCGGGCGCAGGCGCTCGACCCACTGCTGGAGCGCCTCGAGTTGAAGCCGGTGTGTGGCCGGCCGTCCGGGAGGTCACGGACGGCTCAGGGAGAGTGATGCAGGGCGGGCGGCGCCGGTCAGCCGCCCCGGGGCCTCGGCCAGGCCAGCTCGACGAGCGTCCCGCGGCCCGGCTCGGTTTCCACCATGAGGCGCGCGTCGATCTCGGCGGCGCGCTCCCGCATCGAGGCCAGGCCGATGTGGCTGGGATCCATGGCCGCAGGGTCGAACCCGACGCCGTCGTCGCCGACCACCAGCCGCGCGGACGCCGGCCGCAGCGTGACGTCCACCCACGCGCTCGCCGCGTGCGAGTGCCGCGTGATGTTGTTCAGGGCCTCCTGCGTGACGCGGTAGATGGCCTCGTGGACACGGGGCGGGACCGACGGCACGCCGTCGATGGTCAGGCTGACGTTCGTGCTGGCCCGGCTCTCCGCCGCCTCCACGAGGTTGCGGAGCAGCTGCTGGAGCGGCACGTCCGAGATCCGGTCACCGCGCAGCTCCAGCAGCATGGTGCGCATCTGGGCCAGGGCTCCGCGGTTCAGGCGGCGCACGTCCTCTACGGCTCCGTGCGCCGCCCCCGTGACGAGCTCGGGAGACTCGGCGACCGCCTCCGCCTTCAGGCTGGCGGCGAACAAGGCCTGCGTGACCGAGTCGTGCAGGTCGCGGGCCAGGCGGCTCCGCTCGGCCTGGGCGGCCTTCTCCGCCTCGGCGCGGCGAACGACCTTCTCCGCCTCCAGCCGCTCCGTCACGTCGAACATGACGCCGTACTGCCGCAGCGGTCGGCCGCTCGCGTCGATCTCGAGGTGACCGTCGGCGCGGATGGCCCGGACTTCCCCTCCCGGCCAGACCACGCGGAAGTCGGCCTGGTAGTCGGTGGCCTCCTCGAGAGAGTGGCGGAAGGCCTGGTCCACCGCCGAGGCGTCGTCCGGATGCACGCGCGCGTGGAACGCCTCGTAGCTCGGCTCGACCTCTCCCGGCTCGTACCCGAGCATCAGGAAGTGCTCGCGGTTCCAGACGACCCCGCCGGTGTCCAGCCGGAAGTCCCAGGCGGCGATGCCTCCGACCGCGAGCGCGAGGCTCAGGCTCTCCTCACTCTCGCGCAGGGCCGTCTCCGTGCGCTTGCGGTCGGTGTTGTCCTGCACCAGGGACATCACCGACGTCATCCGGTTGTGCTCGTCCATCAGGACCGAGTTGAACCACGTGCACTCGATGACCCGGCCGTCCTTCGTGACGTTGCGGTTGCTGCCGACGAACCCGGGGTTCTTGCCGTCGGTGAGCTTCGCCATCGTGCTCTCGACGACGGGGATGTCCTCCGGGAGGATGAGGCCCAGCTCCATGATCGGCCGGCCGACGGTCTCGGCGGCGCTCCATCCGAACATCGCCTCAGCCGCCCCGGCCCACCGGGTGACGACGAAGCCCGCGTCCCACTCCACGACGGCCAAGGGAGTGTTCTCGAGATGATGGCGCAGACGTTCTTCGCTCTCGCGCAGCGCCGCCTCGGCCCGTTTGCTCTCGGTGATGTCCGTGTGCATCGCCAGGTTGGCGACGTATCTTCCGCGCTCGTCGCAGATCGGCGACGCGTTGTACCGGGTCCAGAGCAGCGAGCCGTCCCTGCGGCGGGCCTTCCACTCTCCGCTCACCACCTCGCCGGCGCGCAGTCCTGCCCTGGCCTCCAGCACCGCCGGCTCCGCGCCGTGGTAGGTGAAGTCCGGGCCGGCCTTACCCAGAAGCTCCTCCGCCGTGTAGCCGAGCATGTCGGCCATCCGTTGGTTGACGAAGGTGAAGCGGCCCTCCGGGGTCCCGAGCAGGATGCCCTCCGCGGCCGTCTCGACGATCGTGCGGTACTGCTCCTCGCTGTGCCGCAGGGCCTCCTCGGCTGCCACCCGCTCGCTCACGTCGCGGACGGCGGCGATGCGCACCAGTCGCCCCTGCAGTTCGAACAGGCGCCCGGTGATCTCCACCGGGAACACACTGCCGTCCTTGCGCCGATGCCAGCGCAGAGGCACCGTGATGGTCTCCCCCGGGACGGCGTCGGTGGTCTTCACACGAGTCAGCTCCGGCTCCGCCGAGAGGTCGAGGTCGGTCAGCCGCGCGAACTCCTGTGCTGAGTAGCCGTACATGGCCTCGGCGGCGGCGTTGGCCTCCAGCACCCTGCCGCTGAGATGGTCTATGAGCTGCAGGGCGTCGGACTCGGCCTGGAAGAGCTGCCGGTAGCGCTGCTCGCTCTCCGCCAGCGCCGTCTCGCTCTCGCACCGCGCCTGCTCGGTGCGCACGCGCTCCGTCACGTCGCTCACGTAGAGCGCGAGGCCTCCGTCGGCGAGCGGATACGCGCGGATGTGGAAGACGGCGTCTCGCTGGTATGCGTTCACGTCGCACTCGACGACGGCCCGCTCCTTCATGGCCCTCTCCAGAGTGGGGAGCGCCCGCGCGAGAATGGGGAGCGGCGTCAGATTGCGGATGTCCTTGCCCACGAGATCGTCGACGTCGAGCCCGGACAGCCTCTCGGTCGCCGTGTTCGCGAAGGTGAGCCGCCAGTCCCCGTCGATGGTCACGAAGCTCTCGAGGCTGCCGATGACCCCGGTCAGGAAGCGCTCGCGCGCCCGCAGAGCGCGCACCAGGTCCTCGCGCTCGAACGTCTCGCTCTGCTCGTTCACTTCACCGGACATCGGGCCTTGCTCTCGCGCCGACAGCGACACAGGGATTCTAGGGGACGGAAACGGTCTGAGCGCGCATTCACCGGCGCCGCATCAGCCTGCGAGCGATCTCCTCGAGGTGCGAGCCGTCCGTGCCGCAGCATCCGCCGAACACCCTCAGCCCCATGTCGTCGCGCAGACGGACCATGTCGTCCGCCAACAGGGCGGCGTCCGAGGATTCGAG
>Ga0315271_10002304_pt1 | contig 11933 bp, 10 predicted proteins | sample C3_top_MG_FD_204664 | JGI IMG/M metagenome (GOLD analysis project Ga0315271, IMG submission 204664) | Sediment microbial communities from Yellowstone Lake, YNP, Wyoming, USA - C3_top | ecosystem: Environmental > Aquatic > Freshwater > Lake > Sediment | place: USA: Wyoming | collected 2017-08-01
CCTGTGCCTGGTCGGTCCTTCGTTCTTTGCAAGCAACCCGCGTGAGGCCGAGATCGCGCTGGCCACCATTCGCAATGCGTCCGAATTGCTACCGACGCTGCTGGCTGGCGACAAGATGGTAACGGCCGCGGGCCGATTGGCCGCCGCGTTCGTGTTCGTCAAGCGCCCCGACGAGGCCGAGCGCATACAGAAGGCTTTCGCCAAGTTCAAGATCACGCTCAAGTTGGTGAACCCCTTTGATCTGGCCGAGCCCACAATTTCTCCCAGCAAGGAGCGCTCGCCTTATGTGCTGCGCCTGCGCTCGATGTGGGCCGGATGGCGCCAGGACGTCATCAATGTCTTCCCACCCGCGCCTGGCCTTGAGAACCAGAGCGCCGGCTATCTGGCGCAGGTCGAAGAGCGCTATGTCTCTGACGCCTGCAACTCCCTGTCTATCGAAGGCTATCGCGTCACCGACGAGCTCATCGAGCGCGTGGCTCGCGGGGACTGGAATCCGGACGGCGACCCAGAGCACGACAAGGCCAGGGACGCGCTGGCCGCGCGGGGCTACTACCAGGCCTTTCAGGCGGTCAAGGAGAGCATCGGCAAGGTGCTGGCGAAGGACAACGCTGGTCGCGTAGTCAAGCTCGATCACCACGACTGGCATGCCGAGCTGTTCGGCCCGTCCGTGACAGCCGGCATCGTCGAAGTCAGTCAGCTCGCCGGCTATCGGCGTGGCCCAATCTTCATCCGCAACTCGATGCACACGCCGCTACCCGGCGAGGCCCTTCTGGATTCGCTGGACGCTCTGTGGGAAATGCTCGAAGTGGAATCCGAGGCTTGCGTTCGCGCGGTGCTTGGGCACCACCTTTTCGTCTTTATCCATCCGTACTACGACGGCAACGGCCGCATCGGTCGCTTCCTGATGAACACGCTGCTGGCATCCGGCGGCTATCCGTGGACGGTGATCCGGATGAGCCGGCGGGATGCCTACATGAAAGCGCTGGAGGCCGCGAGCGTTAATGGCCAGATCACGCCACTGGCCGAGTTCATCGCTCAAGAGATGCGGGAATGGTCCCCGGAACGCGAGCGCAAGGACGGCAAGGCCTGACAAGTCACACCCGGCCAGACCTTGGGCAAGCAGTGCAGCGAGAAGCAGGAAAAGCACGAACACGGGCACGACCCGCGAAAGCAGGCTGAGGGACCCGCGCAGGGCGCCCAACTGGCTGAATGTGATGGCTACCCCTGGGCACAGTCCGCGCAGAACGGTGCCGCCGGGTCGGCGGCCATGGCCTGTTGCTGCATGGCATCCATGCGTGACAGGCGCGCTTGCAGCAGCGTCGCCGTATCACCAGCGCCGACTCTTGCGTGGTGCGTCATTTTCAGCGCAACAGCAGCGTGGGCACGGTCGCCCAGCGCAGCAGGTCGGATGTCTTGCTGCCGAGGAAGAGGCTGCGCAGCGGCGAATGGGCGTAGGCACCCATGATCAGCAGGTCGACGCCCTGCTCCTGCACCGCGCGGGCGATGACCTGTTCGGCATCGCCGGGGACGATGGCGGCGGGGGCCTCGAAGCCGGCATCTTCCAGCGTCTTCCTTGCCCATTCCATCTGCTGCAGGCCGTCTTTCGCCGGGCTGCCCGACATCAGCAGGTGGCAGGGCAGGCCGCGAAACAGCGGGCTTTCGGCCACCAGCTCGACGCCCTTGCGGGAGAGTATGCCGCCGTCGAAGGCGATCATCACGCGGCGCGGTTCGCTGAAGTTCTGCGTCACCGTGAGGATCGGCCGGTGCACGGCGCGCGCCACGCGCTCTACGTTGCGGCCGAGGTCGCGCTTGGTAATGGCCGCCGATTCGCCGCGGCGGCCGAGGACGAAGAGGCTGACGCCGTCTTCCTGTTCGGTCAGCGTCGCCTCCAGTTCGCCGTGGCGCTGGCGCATGTCGGTGTTGCGCACGCCGGCGGCGATGGCGCGCTCGCGCAGGGTGTGCAGGAAGACGCGGCATTTTTCGCGCTCGTCGCGCACGCGCGCGGCGTCGCGGTCGGCCAGTTCGGTCAGCAGTGCCTCCTGGGCGTTGAAGCCGATGCTGCCGCTGTGGTCCTCGCCGCTGCCGACCTCGGGGTGGCGGTCGATGACGTGCAGCAGTTCCAGCGGCGCATTGAGGCGCCGTGCCGCCCAGGCGGCGTAGTCGGTGACATGCTCGGCGCAGGGCGACTGGTCGACGCAGGCCAATACCTTGTTGTCCATGGCGATCATCTCAGTGCCCCATCAACCGTTCGACGGCTTCGGGCTTGTCATGCACGGCGAAGCGATCGACCAGCGTGGCGCTGGCGTCGTTCATGCCGATCACTTCGACCTCGGTGCCCTCGCGGCGGAATTTCAGCACCACCTTGTCGAGCGCGCTGACGGCGGTGACATCCCAGAAGTGGGCGCGGCTGACGTCGATGCGCACGGTATCGATCACTTCCTTGAAGTCGAAGGCGGCGATGAAGCGGTCGGCCGAGGCGAAGAACACCTGGCCGAGCACGTGGTAGTGGCGCACCCGGCCCTCCTCCACCGAACGCGAGGAGACGTGCAGCACCTTGCCGACCATGTCGGCGAAGAAGAAGCCGGAGAGCAGCACGCCGACCAGCACACCCTGCGCCAGGTCGTGGGTGACGACGACGACGGCCACGGTGGCGAGCATCACCACGCGGTAGCTCTTCGGGTGCTTCTTCAGGTCGCGGATCGAGGCCCAGTTGAAGGTGCCGATGGAGACCATGATCATCACCGCCACCAGCGCCGCCATCGGGATCATCGCTACCCACTCGCCGGCGAACACCACCATCAGCAGCAGGAAGACGCCCGCCGCCAGCGTGGACAGGCGGCCGCGGCCGCCGGACTTCACGTTGATGACCGACTGGCCGATCATGGCGCAGCCGGCCATGCCGCCGAGGCAGCCGGAGGCGATGTTGGCGATGCCCTGGCCGACGCATTCGCGGTTCTTGTTGCTGGGCGAGTCGGTGAGGTCGTCGACGATGGAGGCGGTCATCAGCGATTCGAGCAGGCCGACCACGGCCAGCGTCGCCGAGACGGGGAAGATGATTTTCAGCGTCTCCCAGTTGAGCGGCACTTCGGGCAGCAGGAACAGCGGCAGGCTATCGGGCAGTTTCCCCATGTCGCCGACGGTGCGGATGTCCAGGCCCAGAGCGATGGCGACCGCGGTGAGCAGCACGATGGCGACCAGCGGCGAGGGCACGGCCCGGGTCAGCAGCGGGAAGAGGTAGATGATGCCGAGCCCGGCGGCGACCATGGCGTAGACCACCCAGCTCACATTAGTCAGTTCGGGCAACTGCGCCATGAAGATGAGGATGGCCAGCGCATTGACGAAGCCGACGATGACGGCGCGGCCGACGAAGCGCATCAGCGAGCCCAGCCGCAGCCAGCCGGCGAGGATTTGCAGCACGCCGGTAAGCAGCGTGGCGGCGAGCAGGTATTGCAGGCCGTGGTCCTTGACCAGCATGACCATCACCAGCGCCATGGCGCCGGTGGCAGCGGAGATCATGCCCGGCCGGCCGCCGGCGAAGGCGATTACCGTGGCGATGCAGAAGGAAGCATAGAGACCGACACGGGGATCGACGCCGGCGATGATGGAGAAGGCAATAGCTTCGGGGATCAGCGCCAGCGCGACCACCAGGCCGGCGAGCAGATCGTTGCGGACATTGGAGAGCCAGTCCTGGCGGAGGGATTTGAAGTTCATGCGGAATTCCGGAATGGAGAAAAGCTGCCGCCGCGGCAAGCCGCCGCGGGGCGATCACGACCGGCGGCGCGCCGGACGCAGCTCAGCGGAGAATCAGGGGGGAGTGGGAGTCAACCGGGAGAATGCCGCAGGCAAACCGGCCGATGAAGAGAACTGCTGCATGGCCGCATTCTAGCAAGCGTTCTCTCGCCCCCGCCGCGGAAAGTCGGCTCTGGCGATACGCCGTTCAGAGTTCGAAATCGGCGTCGAAGGGCTTGGCGCCTTTCACGACCGGCAGGGTCAGCGTGCGGTCCCAGTCTGACCAGCCGCCGTTGTAGATGCGCACATCCTTGTAGCCGAGCGCCTTGAGTTGCAGCCACGCCAGGGTGGAGCGAAAGCCGTCGTGGCAGTAGGTGATGACGGCGCTGTCCTTCGGCACGGCCTTGTACATGGCCGCGAGTTCGTCCAGCGACTTCCACTGCTGCGACTGGCCATCGACCCCTTGCAGGCTGACGATGTTGATCGCGCCGGGGATGTGGCCGCCCTGCACCGAGTGCTGGATGCGGCTGCCCTCATACATGTCGGCCGGGCGGGCATCGACCAGCGTGAGCTTGGGATTGCGCTCGGCGACGACCTGTCGATAGACCTCGGTCCAGCCGACCATGCGATTGGCGGCAGCGGGCTTCAACGTCACCTTGCCGGGCGCGCGCTTGGCGCCGGCCGCCTTGGTCAGTTCGTTGAAGCCGGTCCAGCCGACGGTGCCGCCGTCGAGCAGCTTGACGCGCTTCATGTCGAAGCCGTAGAGGTCGAGCAGGAAGATCACGCGCGAGGCCAGCGCCGTGACCGAGTCGTCATAGACGACGATGGTCGAGTCGTCATTCACGCCCCAGCGCCGCAGCGTGGCCTGGAATGCCTCCTTGCCCGGGAAGCGCATGATCGGCATTTCGTCGTTGGCGCCGAGATCGGCGAAGCGCTGCACCTGCACCGCGCCGGCGATGTGGCCGATGGTGGCATGGCGATGCGGGTGATAGCGCACTTCGAGCACGACCAGCTTCGGGTCCTTCAGCCTGCCTTCGAGCCAGCCGGCATCGACCAGGAAGTCGGGCGCGGCGGCCCGGCTCAGGCCGGCCAGCGTCCACAACAGGAGCAGGACGAACATGCCGCGGGTGGTGGTGCCTATGGTTCGATTCATTGCCATCTCCTCAGTTGAACGACTATTTCAAAGCCTCAGCGCAACATGCCGAGGATGATCTACACCAACGGCGGGCGGGGCACGAAACAGCACACCTGCCCCTCCGCGTCGAAGCTGACCTGGCAGGCTTCCGTCAGGTGCGACTTGAGCCGCACCCGTGCCCGCTGTACGCGGGACTTGGCGGCCGGCAGCGACAGGCCGAGTCTCCCGGCATAGTCCTGCTGCGTCATGCCCTCGATGTCGCACAGCGTGATCGCCTCGCGGTCTTCCGGCGAAAGCTCGGAGAGTGCCCGCGGCAGGCATTGGGCGAGGCTCTCGACCGGCTCGGGCGCCGGCGCAGCTTCGGCTGCAAGGTCATCCGGCAACGGCACCTGTTCCTTGGTCAGGCGCAGGCGGTCGATCAGCAGATTCCGCGCGGCGTGGAACAGCCAGGCGCGCGGGTTGTCGATGCCGCACAGGCCGTTGGACTGGCGCAGCGCCCGCAGGAAGACTTCCTGCAGCAGGTCGTCGGCCTCGGCGTCGTTGCCGGTGCGATGACGCAGGAAGCGGCGCAGTTCGCCTTCATGCTTCTCCCAGGCTTCGCTTACGCAGCGCATGGCTATTGCACGACCTGCATGAGCCCGCTGCTGCCCACTGGCGCGTCGGACAGCCAGGGCACCAGTGCAGCGCAGGGCGACAATTCGCCGGCGACGCGGCGGATAAACGGGATTTCGTACTGCCCGCGCTGCCGCAGCAGGTCGTCGCCCGTGCCGCTGGCATACAGGCTCTGGTTGATGATCCAGGCATGCGGAACGATTCCGGCTCGGGCAAGGTCTGCCTGCAGCCGCTCGGCTTCATGGACCGGCGTCGCTTCGGGCAGGGTGACGATGAGGATGCGGGTGTAGTCCGGGTCGCGCAGGCGCGGCAGCAGTTCGACGACGCTTTCCGGCATTTCGCCCGCCGTTCTTCCCTGGGTGCGCAGCACCTCGCGGTGGTAGGCCTCGGCGGCGTCGAGCAGCAACAGGGTGTGGCCGGTGGGGGCGGTGTCGAGCACGACGAAGCCGTCCTGCCCGGCATGCACGGCCTGGGCGAAGGCGCGGAAGACGGCGATCTCCTCGGTGCAGGGCGAGCGCAGGTCCTCTTCCAGCAGGGCGCGGCCCGCCTCGTCCAGATGTTCGCCCGCACGAGCCAATACTTCCTCTGTGTAGCGCGCGACTTCAATGGCAGGGTCGATGCAGCCAACGGTGAGGCCGGCGATGTCATCGCCCACGGCGTCGGCGACATGGGCGGCCGGATCGGTGGTCGACAGATGCACGGTATGGCCACGTCCGGCCAGCGCGACGGCGATGGCGGCGGCAATCGTTGTCTTGCCGACGCCGCCCTTGCCCATGGTCATGATGACGCCGCGACCGCGCGCGGCCATGTCGTCGATCAGGTCGGCGAGTCCGGGCGGACGTTCGATGCTCGCCGCGGGCGGGGTGGCGGCGACTGCGACGGCGGGATCGCTCAAGGCGCGCAAGGCGTCGAGTCCGACCGTGCCGCGCGGCACGAAGGGCGTGGTGCTGCCCGGCATTTCGGTGAGCCCTGCCGGCATCGCGGCCAGCGCCTCGATGCCGCGACGGGTCATGGCATCGGCCACGGCGTCGCCGGGCCGGACGGCGACGAACACGCCGTTTATGGCGAGGCGCAGGTTGGCGACGCCGAGGGCAGCCAGCTCCGCGCGGGTGCGCTCGGCTTCGGCGAGCGCGGCGGCATCGGCGCGGGCGACCAGCACCACGGTGGTTTCCGCCGCGTCGGAGAGTTGCTTGACGGTTGCGGCATAGAGCGCCTTCTGTTTTTCCAGCCCGGCGAGCGGGCCGAGGCAGGAGGCGCCGCCACTCGACGAGTCGATGAAACCGCTCCATGCCGACGGCAGGGTCAGCAGGCGCAGCGTATGGCCGGTCGGCGCGGTGTCGAAGATGACGTGGTCGAATTCCGCCGTCGCCGCCGGGTCGCCGAGCAGCTTGGAAAATTCGTCGAAGGCCGCGATCTCGACGGTGCAGGCGCCGGAGAACTGCTCTTCCATGCTCTGGATGGCGGTGGCCGGCAGGATGCCGCGATAGGGCCCGACCATGCGCTCGCGGTAGTCGCGGGCAGCGGCCTCGGGATCGATGTTGAGCGCGAACAGCCCCGTCGCGCCGGGGATCGCGGTCGGCGTCGATCCGAGGTGGGCGCCGAGCACCTCGTCGAGATTGGAAGCCGGATCGGTGCTGACGATGAGCACGCGCTTGCCGGCATCGGCCAGCGCGAGGCCCGTGGCGCAGGACAGCGAAGTCTTGCCCACCCCGCCCTTGCCGGTGAAGAAGGCGTGGCGGGTTTTGATTTCCGGCAGGGCCATTTTCAACAGCAGCCGGATTTCGGCGAGCAGCAGGACTTCTGCGGTGCCGGCGCGGGCGCGGCGTCGGTCGCGCTCAGGCCCAGCTTCTGCGCCAGCTGGACGCGGGTGGGATAGAGGCCGGTGGCGACGATGTCGCCATCGACGACCAGGATAGGCAGCCGATGCAGGCCGGCTTCCAGTTCCTTGACCACGGCGGGGTTGGCGGCGAAGGCCGCCGGTTCCTGGCCGAGGTTGTGGCGGACGACATTCACGCCCTGCTCGCCCAGCCACTTGAGGTCGGCGGCGAACTGGGCCAGCACGGGATCGACATCGACACCGCAGACGCCGGTGGAACAGCACATGGCGGGATCGAAGACTTGCAGGGTTTTCATGCGGTTTCCTTTCTTTCGTACCAGCCCTTGCTGGAATTGACGACCTTGACGACGAGCAGCATCACCGGCACCTCGATCAGCACGCCGACGACCGTGGCCAGCGCGGCGCCCGACTCGAAGCCGAAGAGGCTGATGGCCGCGGCGACCGCCAGTTCGAAGAAGTTCGATGCGCCGATCAGCGCCGAGGGGCAGGCGACGCTGTGCTTCTCGCCGACCGCGCGGTTGAGCCAGTAGGCGAGCGACGAGTTGAAGAACACCTGGATCAGGATGGGCACCGCCAGCAGCGCGATGATCAGCGGCTGCTCGATGATGGCGCGGCCCTGGAAGGCGAACAGCAGCACCAGCGTCGCCAGCAGCGCCGAGATGGACCATGGGCCGATTGTCTCCATAGTCGTATCGAAATGCGCCTGGCCTTTCTTCAGCAACGCCTTTCGCCACAGCTGCGCCAGCGCCAGCGGAATCACGATGTAGAGCACCACCGAGGTCACCAGCGTGTCCCACGGCACGGTGATCGCCGAGATGCCGAGCAGCAGGCCGACGACCGGGGCGAAGGCGAACACCATGATGGTGTCGTTGAGCGCGACCTGCGACAGGGTGAACAGCGGGTCGCCGTTGGTGAGCCGGCTCCAGACGAAGACCATGGCCGTGCAGGGCGCGGCGGCGAGCAGGATCAGCCCCGCGATGTAGCTGTCGATCTGGTCTGCCGGCAAATAGTCGGCAAACAGGTGGCGGATGAACAGCCAGCCGAGCAGGGCCATCGAGAACGGCTTGACCAGCCAGTTCACGAACAGCGTGACGCCGATGCCGCGCACGTGCTGCCTCACCTCGTGCAAGGCACCGAAGTCCACCTTGACCAGCATCGGGATGATCATCACCCAGATCAGCAGACCGACCGGGATGTTGACGCGGGCCACTTCCATTTTCCCCAGCGCCTGGAAGGGCGCCGGCAGGAACTGGCCGAGGCCGATGCCGGCGACGATGCAGAGGAAGACCCACACCGTCAGGTAGCGCTCGAACACGCTCAATGGCGCGCCGGCGGCAATTTTGGCGGTGGTTTCGCATTGGGCGGACATTTCAGCCTCCTTCGTGGATGCGCCGGGCGGCAGCCAGCACCTCGTCGCGGCTCATGCTTTCGAGCGGCAGGGCGAGGAAGGCCGCGATGCGCTTCTTCAGCGACTGGTAGGCTTCCTCGAAAGCCTCGCGCCGCGCCTCCATCGGCTCGACGTGGGCCGGGTCGGGGATGCCCCAGTGGGCGGTGGTCGGGTGGCCGGGCCACACCGGGCAGGTTTCCCGGGCGGCGTTGCCGCAGACGGTGAAGATGAAATCAAAAGTCGGCGCTGGCGGGACGGCGGTCGGGCCGAATTCGTCCCAGGACTTGCTGCGCGCGCCTTCACACGGCACGCCGTGCAATTGCAGGGTCTCGATCGCGACGGGATTCACCACGCCGCCCGGCTTGCTGCCGGCCGAATAGGTCTTGATGCGGCCCTGGCCGAGGTGGTTGAACAGCATTTCGCCGAGGATGGAGCGGGCGGAATTGCCGGTGCAGAGAACAAGAACGTTGAAGGACATGAAAACTCCTAAGCCGCCTTGCGGCGGGAACGGGCAGTGGTTGAAGAAGTGGCGGCCGCGGTCTTGGGCAAACACTGCCCGCCGCCTTGGCAGCAGTTGTCGGTTAGATAGGCAATCAGTTCGTCCATGGCGGGGAAGCTGGCCGAGTAGAAGATGAAGCGGCTTTCCTGGCGCGAGGCGACCAGACCGGCGCGGGCGAGGTGCGCAACGTGGAAGGACAGCGTCGGCGGCGCGAGGTCCAGCGCCTCGGCGATGGCGCCGGCGTTCATGCCTTCCGGGCCGGCTTCGACCAGCAGGCGGAAGATGGAGAGGCGCGTTTCCTGGGCCAGCGCGGTCAGCTTGTCTACTGCCTGGGATGTCTGCATAACGTTGATTCCATTAAAATGGAAATATGGAAATATTGTAGCCGATGGTGCACGGCAATTCAGGGCTTTCTAAGTCTTGCCGATCTCGTAGAGACGTCGTTTGAGGGCCAGACGGTCGAGCTTGTCCAGCGGCAGACTGACGAAAACTGACAGGCTGCGTTGCACCTGGTTGAAGGCGGCGAAGAAGAGCTTTCGTCTTTCCGCATCGCTGCCTGTGGCGGCAGCTGGGTCGTCTCCAGCAGTTCAACGGCGAGAGGATGGACTAAGCCGGCTGGATGGCTACCGGCAGAGTAGGCATTGAAGATTCCGCGCCCCATGGCTTTGAGCGCGGCTTCGGCCAGGATGCTGCGGGCTGAATTTCCGGTGCAGAGAAACAGAACGTTGTAGAGACGGTCGAACACTGGCGACTCCTGAGGGTTGATGGTCTGACCATTTTTACCCTTCCAATATTGTGGAATCATTAAATCAGCCAGGTTCCCTCGCCGGCCCCTGGATTTCCAGCTTGCGCATCTTCTCCCACAGGTTCTTGCGGCTGATGCCTAGCTGTGCGGCCGTTTCGGCGATGCGCCCGCCGTTCGCGGCCAGCGCCTCGACGATATGACGGCGCTCGCTCGCCGCCACGTGATCGGCCAGGGTCCGCGGCGCTTCGGTCGCGGCGGCGGATCCCGCCTTGCCGCACATGGCATCGACGCCCAGCAGCGGCGACGGGTCGAGGATGCAGGCGCGTTCGAGGCAATGGCGCAGCTCGCGCACATTGCCGCGCCAGGGCCGTCCCAGCAGCGCCTGCTCGGCGGCGGCATCGAGCCGGCGACGCGGGCCGTCGCCCGACAATTCCGCCAGGAAGCGGTCGGCCAGCCAGAGGATGTCCTCGCGGCGTTCGCGCAGCGGTGGCACGTCGATCTGCACCACGTGGATGCGGTAGTAAAGGTCCTCGCGGAACTGCCCGGCCCCGGCCATGGCCTTGAGGTCGCGGTTGCTGGCGCAGATCAGGCGCATGTCGACCGGAATCGGCCGCTCGCCGCCGACGCGCACGACGCTGCGCTCCTGGATCGCTCGCAGCAGCTTCACCTGCATGGAGAGCGGCATCTCGCCGATCTCGTCGAGGAAAAGCGTGCCGCCGCTGGCCTGCTCGAAGCAGCCGCGTCGCATCGCCACCGCCCCGGTGAAGGCGCCCTTCTCGTGGCCGAAGAGTTCGGTCTCCAGCAGCGATTCGGTGATGGCGCCACAGTTGACCGCAACGAAGGGTTGCTTCCCGCCGGGATCAGCGAGCGCATGGAGGGCGCGCGCCACCACTTCCTTGCCGACGCCGGACTCGCCGGTGACGAGCACCGTACGGGCATTGGTGGCGACGCGCGGCAGCATCGCCTCGATGCCGCGGATTGCGCTGGAAATGCCCAGTTGCGGTACGCCGGACGCAGCCGGCGCGGTGCGGGCACAGAGGCTGCGCACCTTGTCCATCAGCACGGGGATGTCGAGCGGCTTGGTCAGGTAGTCTGCCGCGCCCAGCTTCAGCAGCCGCACCGCCTGGTCGATGGCGCCGTGGCCGGTGATGAAAAGGAAGGGCGGCAGGGCCACGCCGCTGCCGCGCAGTTCAAGGTACAGCTCCTCGCCGCCGATGTCCGGCAGTCGGATGTCGCTGACGGCCAGGGCAAAGCGCTTGTTCTGCAAGGGCAGCATGGCCTCGCGCCCACGCTGGAACCAGTCGCAGGCATAACCCTCGATGTCGAAGCGTTCGACCAGCGCTTCACCCATGATCGTGTCGTCCTCGATGAGACAGATGCGGGGTTTCATGCAGGCTCCTTCTTCAGCGGCAGTGTCACGGTGAATACGACTTCGCCCTCGCCGCAATCGGCGGCGATCCGGCCGCCGAGCTGGATGACCGTCTGGTAGGTAACCCAAAGGCCGAGGCCATGGCCGCCGACGCGACCGGAGACGAAAGGCTCGAAGAGATGCTCGCGCACGGCGTCGGGCAAGGGTGCACCGGCGTTGGCTACGACAAGCCGCAGATCGTTGGCGGCAGCCACGGCATGCAGCCGCACGCGCCCGCCCGGCTCACTGGCCTGGATCGCATTGAGCAGAAGGTTGATGAGGATCTGCCGCACGAATCCGGCAGGCAATTCAACGCTGTCCGGCACCTCGACATGCCAGTGCAGGGCCAGTTGCCGCGCCGTCGCCTGCGGTTCCACCAGCGTATGCACGTCGTCGAAGTCGTGGCTTGCCAGCGGCCGAGGTGCCACGCGCGCTTCGACCAGCAGCGCGCCCACCGTTCCGGCGACCTGCTGCAGGCCGCGTTCGAGCAGGGCCATCGTCTTCGCCACGGCCGGATACAGCGGTCCGCGCTGCTTGAGGTTGTCCAAAGCCATCAGCATGCCGCCCAGCGGGTTGTTCAC
>Ga0315271_10002305_pt1:0-7500 | contig 11932 bp, 8 predicted proteins | sample C3_top_MG_FD_204664 | JGI IMG/M metagenome (GOLD analysis project Ga0315271, IMG submission 204664) | Sediment microbial communities from Yellowstone Lake, YNP, Wyoming, USA - C3_top | ecosystem: Environmental > Aquatic > Freshwater > Lake > Sediment | place: USA: Wyoming | collected...
CCTTGCCAGGGCGACCACACTCTGTCGCAGCTCCGGGTTCCTGCCCGGTATACGGGCTGCGACCTCTGCCCAGGCAGTCGTGAGCCTGGTGCGCGTCGCCGAGCCGGCGCTCTTCTCCGACGTCTCGTCCCCACCTCGGTAGGACCATGCAAATTACTCCCCGTCAAGCTGCGACCTATCTCGGCGTAACCGAGGCCACGCTCCGACGCTGGATCAAGGATCGCGGGCTTCCGGTGCACCGGGTCAACGAGCGCCTCCATCTGAACGCGATCGAGGTCTGGGAGTGGGCGGTCGCACATGGTGTGGCGGCTTCGCGGAGCCTGCTGGAGGAGGCGCAGCGGTCGCCCGAGGTAGTCCCGCCGCTGTCGCGACTACTTGAGATCGGGGGCATCCACCGGGACGTCGAGGGCGACGACAAGAGTGCCGTCCTGGCTGCCATCGTCCAACGCCTGCCGCTGTCGCCGGAGGTGGATCGGGAATTTCTCCTTGCCGTGCTCGATGCGCGCGAGGCCATGGGATCGACGGGCATCGGCGACGGTATCGCCATTCCGCACGTGCGCAATCCCATCCTGCTCCACGTTGAGGAGCCTTTCGTCAGCCTGTGCCTGCTTCGCCGGCCGGTGGACTTCGACGCGATCGACGACAAGCCGGTCCACGCGGTGTTCCTGGTTGTCAGTCCCAGTGTGCCGTCACATCTCAGGGTCCTCGCACAGCTCGGGTTCGTTCTTCGTGATGCGGATGTGCGGGGACTGCTGGCGCGGCGCGCGCCCAGCGAGGAGATCCTGAGCCATGTCCGGGAGATCGAGCAGCGGAACACCGCGTCATACCGGGTCCTGGGGGCGACGGCCGAGTGACGGTACTGCTCTGGGCGGTGGGGCTGATCCTGGCTGGGGGCGGGGGCGTGCTGCTGCTGCGCCGGGCACCACGGCTGGGCGAGCGGCTCTACGGGGCGCTGCTGGTCGGTGGTGGCGTGGTGGGGTTGTGGCCCACGCTCGCCGTGCTGCGGGGGGGGCCGACCCTGCGGGTCACGCTGCCCGGGTCGCTGCCGGGGGGGGCCTGGGTCTTCGGGGTCGATCCGCTGTCGGCCTGGTTTCTCCTGGCGGTGCTGGGCGTGGGGGCCTGTGCCGGTGTCTTTGGCCTCGGCTACCTCGCGCCGGAGCGAGGGCATCGGCCGGTGGCCGCCGCCCATGCGCTGTTCGCCCTGCTGCTGGTGGCGCTGGTCGGGGTGGTGACCGCGCAGGCGATGGTGCCGTTCCTCGCCGCCTGGGAAGTGATGGCGCTGAGCGCGTACCTGCTCATCATGTTCGAGTCGGAGCAGGCGGCGGTCCGTCGCGCGGGGTTCATCTACATCGTCCTGACGCACCTCAGCACGCTGGCCTTGGTCGCGATGTTCGCGGCGTTGAGTGTGCACGCGGAGGGGCAGTCGTTCGCGGCACTGGCGGCGGGGAATCAGACCCCGGGTGCCGTCCGGACGCTGGGGCTGGTGCTCGCGCTGGCGGGGTTCGGGCTCAAGGCGGGCGTGGTGCCGCTGCATTTCTGGCTACCCGGGGCCCATGCCGCCGCGCCGTCGCATGTCTCGGCGGTGTTGTCAGGGGTGATGCTGAAGATGGGGATCTACGGGCTGCTGCGGGTGCTGAGCCTGCTGGGGGCGCCGCCGCCGTGGTTCGGGTGGACGCTCTTCGGGTTGGGGCTGGGCTCCGGCGTGCTGGGGGTCCTCTGGGCCTTGGGGCAACACGATCTCAAACGCCTCCTCGCGTACCACAGTGTCGAGAATATCGGGATCATTCTGCTGGGGCTGGGGGTGGGCCTGCTGGGGTTGGCCTACGGGCAGCCGCTGGTGGCGGTGCTGGGGTTGACCGGGGCGCTGCTGCATACGCTCAACCACGCGCTCTTCAAGAGCCTGCTGTTCCTGGGGGCAGGGGCGGTGCTGCGGGCCACGGGCACGCGGGTGATCGACCAGCTGGGGGGGCTGGGGCGGGCGCTGCCCTGGACGGCGCTGGCCTTCGGGGTGGGGTCGGTGGCGATCGTGGGCCTGCCGCCCCTCAACGGATTCCTCAGCGAGTGGGTGATCTTCCGGGGCCTTTTCGTCGCAGGGGGATCCCGGGAAGTCATCCGCTTCGCGGTGATGGGTGCCGCGGGACTGGGTCTGATCGGGGCCCTGGCGCTGGCCTGTTTCGCCAAGGTGGCAGGCGTGGTCTTTCTCGGAAACCCTCGGTCGCCTGCCGACGCCAGTCTGTCACCAGGGGACCCGCCACCGAATATGCTGGCGCCAATGCTGGTGCTGGCAGGAGTGTGCGCCGGCATCGGCTTGATGCCGAGCCTGATTCTCGGCCCGGCGCGGATGGTCGCGGTCAGTATCGCCCCCGCGATCGACGGCGGGGCGGTGTCTGCGGAGTGGGGCGGTGCGGCGGCGCGAATCTCCGCCTTCGGGCTGGGCCTCGTGGCGCTGGTCGGGCTCGTGCTGCTGCTGCGCCGTTCCCTTCGGCAGGGCAGAGTGGCCCAGGTGGCAGCCACGTGGGGATGCGCGATGGCGGTCCCGACCCCCCGTATGCAGTACACCGCCTCCTCGTACGCCGCACCGCTGCTCGCCGCCTTCGGCCCGCTGGCGGGGATCCGGAGACACCGGGAAGCGACGGCGTTCCATTCGCACCCCGTGGACCCGGTGCAGGACGTCGTGGTCGTTCCGGTCTGGCACGAACTCGAGCGGGTGAGCCTGCGGTTGCGCAGGATCCAGGGCGGCCGGGTTCGCTGGTACATCCTGTCGCTGATCTTCACCCTGTTGTCGCTGCTCTTCTACCTTACCAACTCGAGGTTCGCCCCGTGACCCTCGGACCGCTCCTCAGCCTGCTCCTGGTGCTGGCAGTGGCTCCCGTCCTGCCGGGCATCGCGACCCGGACCCGCGCCTTTCTCACCGGCCGCCGGGGCGCCCCGGTGCTGCAACTCTACCGCGATCTTGCCAAGCTGCTGCGCAAGAACGTCATCTACAGCCGGACAACCACCCCGGTCTTTCGCCTCGGTCCGATCGTCTCCCTGGTCTCGATCCTGGTTGCCGCGACGCTGCTGCCGCTGGATGGGCATACGGCCCTGTTCGGCTTCAGCGGTGACCTGGTGGCATTCACGGGCCTGCTTGGCCTCGGGCGCTTCGCGCTGGTGCTCGCTGGTCTCGACACCGGTTCGAGCTTCGAGGGCATGGGGGCCAGCCGGGAAGTCACGGTGTCGGCGTTTGCCGAACCGGCACTGCTGCTCGGCCTCACGGTGCTGGTGCTCGCCACCGGAGAGCTCTCGCTTGCCGGCATGCTCGGCGAGCAGCTGGCGGCCGCATGGGCCCGCACACTGCCCTCACTGGTGCTGGCCGCAGCGGCCCTGTTCATGGTGGCGCTGGCGGAGACGTCCCGGGTGCCGGTGGATGATCCGGCCACCCACCTGGAGCTGACGATGATTCACGAGGTGATCATCCTCGATCACAGCGGGCCGGAACTCGCCATGATCCTCTACGGGCAGGCCCTGAAGCTGGCGCTCTTCGGTGTACTGGTCGTCAGCGCGGTGGTCCCGCGCGCACTCCTCCCGAGTGGGATGGCCGCACTGGCACTGCTGGGCGGCCTGGTTCTGATCGCCGCGGCTGTTGGGGTTGTCGAGTCGAGCATGGCGCGGTTACGCCTGAACCGGGTTCCCCAGTTCCTGGTCGCGGCGGGCGCGCTCGCGGTCTTTGCCGTCATCCTCCTGCTGAGGTAACCGATGTCCGGCCTCCACGAGCTCCTGCTCCTGTGCGTGGTGCTCACCAACTTCTGGGTGTTGGGGACGACCCGCCTGAGCTCGACCATCCGCGCCACCGCGATTCAGGGCGCACTGCTGGCAGGACTGCCGATTGCCCTCCATCCCGGGTGGTCTCTCCACACCGTCGGGCTTGCCGCGGGCACCTTCGCGGTCAAGGCGCTGCTCCTGCCGGCCTTCCTGTCCTGGGCGATTCGCGAGGCGGCGGTCCGGCGCGAGATCGAACCCCTGATCGGCTTTTCCGCCTCCATGGTGCTTGGGGCGGTCGCGGTCGCGCTCTCGTTTGGCATCGCCCAGCGCATCCCGCTGCAGGAGTCGAACAGCAGCCTCCTCATCCCGGTGGCGCTGGCAACAGTGATGGTGGGGCTCCTGGTGTTGACCACCCGGAACAAGGCCTTGACCCAGGTGGTCGGCTATCTCCTGCTCGAGAACGGGATCTACGTCTTCGGCCTGAGCCAGGCGGAGCGGGTGCCATTTCTGGTGGAGCTCGGGGTCCTGCTCGACATCTTCGTGGGCATCTTCATCATGGGAATCGTGGTCTTTCACATCAACCGCGCCTTCGACTCGCTGGATTCCACCCGACTTTCCGAGTTGAAAGACTGATGGGACTCCTGCTGCTCGTTCTGTTCCCGGCGGGGGCGGCCGCAGTCGCCTACTTCGTGCGTTCGGCCCGCCTTCGGCTGGGCCTGCTGGTCGGCACTGCGCTGCTGCACCTTGCCTCGACGGCCCGTCTCTGGGCCGATCCGGTCGGCCCGGAGCTTGGGGGCTGGCTCGCAGTCGACGCACTTGGTCTCCTGGTGCTCACGCTGGTGAGCGTACTGTTCCTGGTGGTCGCGGTCTACGCGGTCGGATTCCTGCGAACCGAGCCCCCCAGAGGAGGGCGGGTGTTCGTCAGTGGCCTGCTCGGATTCCTGGCGGCGGCCACGCTCGTGGCCGTGAGCCACCATCTGGCCCTGCTCTGGGTCGGCATGGAGACCACCACCCTCTCGCTGGCTCCCCTGATCTACCATCGCCACGACCGGCGCTCTCTTGAGGCCGTGTGGAAGTACCTGCTGCTTTCCTCCGTCGGGATCGCCCTGGCGTTGTTTGGCACCTTCTTCCTGGCGGCGGCGCAGACATCGGGACGTCCCCTCCTGCTCGAGGACCTGATTGCCGGCGGCGCCCGCCTGCAGCCAGCGCTGCTGCGTACCGCGTTCACGTTCCTCCTGGTCGGCTATGGCACCAAGATGGGCCTGGCCCCGCTGCACGCCTGGAAGCCCGATACCTACGGCGAGGCGCCCAGCCTCGTCGCCGGACTGATGGCCGGTGGCCTGACGAGTTGTGCCTTCCTGGGGGTCGCGCGCATCACCCAGGTCACGATGGCCGCCGGCCAGGCGGCGTTCGTCCAGCCGCTGTTCCTGGCTTTCGGCATGGTCTCCCTGGTCGTCGCAGCGGCGTTCATGATCGGGCAGCCGGATCTCAAGCGGCTGCTGGCCTACTCGAGCGTTGAGCACATGGGCCTGCTGGTGCTCGGGCTCGGACTCGGTGGCGTCGGGCCCTATGGCACCGTGTTGCACCTGGTCAACAACGGACTCACCAAGGGCGTGATGTTCCTGGCGGTGGGGAACGTGGTGCTGGTGACGGGCGCCGCCACCAGAGAAGCCGCCCGGGGCATCCTCCGACGTCTGCCGGTGTCCGGCGTGCTCCTGCTGCTGGGGCTCTTCGCCGTCACCGGCTCACCCCCGTTCGGACTGTTTCTGAGCGAATTCATCATTCTCAAGGCAGCGATCGCCCAGGGTCATCTGATGATCGCGCTCACGGTCGTCGCCCTGCTGGCGGTGATCTTCGTCGGCATGGGCGCCGTCGTGCTGGACGTGATCTATAGCCCGTCCGAGGTGCCGACCCGTGGGGCCGGCGAGAGCCTGCTGCTGGTGGCCGGGCCCGCCGTGCTGCTGCTGGCGGTCCTGGTGCTGGGGCTCTATGTGCCCCCACCGCTGAATCGAGTGCTCCTGGCGGCGGCCCGGGGGTTGGGAGTGACGCCATGACCACCTTCGACGGACTGGGCCTCCGGAACCGCCGGGCCATCCCATTCGAGGCCGTTCCCCGGGAGCCGGTGGGCCGCTTCCACGACACCGTCGTGCAGGCAAGCCGGGAGGGTTGGCGACTCGTCGCCCTCTTCGGATGTCCCGACACGGCCGATCAGACCCGGATTGTCGCGGTGCTCGGGCAGGATGAGCGGGGCCAACTGGGCGCGCTTTCTACCCTGGTGCGGGACTCCTATCCCTCGCTCACGCCGGCCTGTCCCGAGGCGCATCTGTTCGAGCGGGAGATCGCCGAGCAGTGCGGCGTCGTGCCCGAAGGACACCCTTCGCTCAAGCCGGTCCGGCGTCACCCGGCGGACCACGCGGCTGACCATCGCCGCGGTGCCTCGCTCGAGCGCGAGCGGTACCCATTCTTCCAGATCGAAAGCGAGGAGGTCCACGAGGTCGCCGTCGGGCCGGTCCACGCCGGGATCATTGAGCCGGGGCACTTCCGGTTCCAGGCCCACGGCGAGCTGGTGCTGACCCTGGAGATCATGCTCGGATACCAGCACCGGGGTGTCGAACGCCTGCTCGAGACCCGGGCGTGGCCGGACGCGGTCCTGGTGGCGGAGTCGATTGCCGGGGATACGGTGATCGGCCACGCCAGCGCCGCCTGCGGCGCCATCGAGGCGCTGGCGAGAAGCCGGAAGACGCCTCGCGCCCAGACCATCCGGGGCATCGCGCTGGAACTGGAACGCCTGGCCAACCACATCGGCGATCTGGGGGCCATCGCGGGGGACATCGCGTATCAGCCCGGTGCCGCCTATTTCGGTCGGATGCGGGGGGAGTGCTTGAACCTGCTGATGACCCTGTCCGGTAACCGGTACGGGCGGGGCCTGATCCGGCCGGGAGGAGTGCGCTTCGATATCCCAGTTGGGATGGCGAATGAGATGCGCGCCCGGCTGCAGATGCTGTCGCATGAGCTACGGCCTGTCGGCCAACTCATGCTCAAGAATGCGTCGGTACAGTCGCGGCTCGAGGGAGTCGGCGTGGTGTCGCGCGAATCGTGCGCCGACCTCGGACTGGTGGGCGTGACCGGGCGGGCCTGCGAGGTGCCGCGGGACGTGCGCCACGACCACCCCTATGGGGTGTTCCGCTTCGCCCACATCCCCGTGGCGACCGCCTGGGCCGGGGACGTCCTGGCGCGCACTCTGGTGCGCTGGGTGGAGGTGCAGCGCTCCCTGGAGTTCGTGATCGGGCAGATGGGTGCGCTGCCCAGGGGTGGGGTGGGTGCGGAATGTGGCGCCCTCCGGCCAGCAGAGCTGGTGGTCGCCCTGGAGGAGGGCTGGCGTGGCGAAATCGCCCACGTCGTCATCACCGACGACGGCGGGCGAATCCGCCGGCACAAGGTAGTCGATCCCTCATTCCACAATTGGAGCGCACTGGCGGCGTCGATGCCCGGAAACAGGATCTCGGACTTTCCGCTCATCAACAAGAGCTTCAATCTCTCCTATGCGGGGCATGACCTCTGATGCTTGACTTCCTCCGAACCCGGTGGACGCAAGGAACCAGGACCTCACCCTTCCCGGGCGGGGTGACTGAATTTCCCGAGCGGTTTCGCGGTCTGCCGGTCCTCGATCCCGGGCGGTGCGAGTCGTCCTGTCAGGCGTGTCGTGAGCGACTGCCTTCGCCCCTACTTGTCATGGAACCGTCCGGCCGATCCGCACTC
>Ga0315271_10002306_pt1 | contig 11932 bp, 13 predicted proteins | sample C3_top_MG_FD_204664 | JGI IMG/M metagenome (GOLD analysis project Ga0315271, IMG submission 204664) | Sediment microbial communities from Yellowstone Lake, YNP, Wyoming, USA - C3_top | ecosystem: Environmental > Aquatic > Freshwater > Lake > Sediment | place: USA: Wyoming | collected 2017-08-01
TGATCGCCATGATGACCAGATCGCGCCGGTGGACGTTATAGCCGCTGCTGGAAACGATAACGGCGGGCCGCTTCTTGGCCCCCGACTGATCGGTGAACGGAAACGGCACCAGCACCACATCGCCGAAGGAATGCTCCATCGTCACATCCGATCATAAGCGGCGTCTTCGTCGTTGTTCCACACCGCAGCGAAACTCGCCTCACCCGCCTTGGCGGCAGCTTGCGTGAGGCACTGTTCATCCTCGCGCGTACGCAGAAAATCTATAAAATCCTCCAGCTCCGCCAGCCGCTTCGGCGGCAGTTGCCTGATCTTTTCGATTAACACCTGCTCGGATGCGCTCATCGCTATTGCTCCTGTTGGTGGGTGTTTGGAATTTTTGGTAAACGGAGTTTCGGTTAATGTTGCGGCATCTTGCCATCGAACTGAATAGTAAACCGGTTGAGCGCTACTTTCCAACCTGTCTTGCACCAACACCTATGCAACCCGGCCGAGCCATGTTGTATTGCAAAACCTCAAGGAATTAACCTGAAGTAAGCGCGGTCGCCCGCTTCGGGAACGCACGCAGCAACTTGCCGTCCATCGTCACCAACTGGATTCCAAGCTTGGCCGCCAGCGCAACGAATTCGCAATCGTAGGCCGAGCAATCGCTGTCACGCACCAGCTCAAGCACGCTGAACGAATCCACCTCGTATTCCGCCCCTTCAAGCAGGCTTTCCGCCTCGCGTTGCAGGCTGTTTGCCTGCTCGAAAGTCAGCACGCCGCGCCGCAGGTAGCCAGCCAGGATGTTGCGGAACTCGCTGCGCCAGAGCACGGGCGCTGCCCACTCGGGGTCGCGCTCAAGCCAGGTTTCGGCAGCGGCGGTGTATTCGCCCGGCAGGTACAGGTAGGCCAGGACGTTGGTGTCCACCACGATCATGGGCGACCCTGTTTCTTCAAGGAGTCGATGTCGCGCGTCCGGAATTTCGTCTGCGGGAGCGTAGCGCGAAGTTCGCGCGCGCGCGCGATCCGTTCGCCGGGCGCGAGCCGGGTGGGTATCAGCACGGTTTCCAGGCACACAATCACCTCGCTGTTGAGGCTGCGCCGGTGCATTGCGGCGGCATGCTTCAGGCGTTCATACACTTCGTCGGGAATGTTCTTCAGCGTCAATGTCGTGGGCATGGCTCTCTCCAACCAGAATGGAACCATTATGGTTCCGCGCGCTCTCCTGGTCAATAAGCTGCGGCATCGGCAGAGCCTCGGGGGTCTTGCACCAACACATATGCAACCCACCGGCCGAGCCATGGCGAGGAAACTTGGGGTCTAGCTCAGCCAGTCCGTCAGATGGGCTGCTTGCGGGTCGCCCCGCTCTGCCCCGCCACCCAGTGACAATGCACACCATGCCCTTTCCCGGTATCGGTTTTTTCCGGATAGGTCTGACGACATAGCTCGCTGGCATGGGGGCAACGTGGGTGGAAGTGGCAGCCGGACGGCGGGTTGAGCGGCGAGGGCTGGTCGCCCGCCAGGCGGATGACGATCTTGCCGGTGTGGTTGTGGGTGTCGATGCTGGGTTCAATGCTGGGTTCGGTGATGCTGGGTTCGGTTGACATTATGATTTATTGTTAATACGATAATAAATATGAACAGTGCGCGATTTTCCCGCCCCGTCATTTTCACCCGTCATGCCATGTTGCGCATGGAAGAGCGCGGCATCAGCGAAGCAACGGTGCTTCAGGTGATTGACAGCGGGGAAATCCGTTACCGCGATACCACGCACCTGTGGGCGTTCCAAGCTTTTGCCGGACGCGACGACAACCTGCTGTGCGCGGTGCTGGTGCTGGAGGATGCGGTCGTCGTTAAAACCGTGATGCACCATTTTGAGCTTTTGTAAGGAGCCGCAATGAAAACGATCTACTACGACGCAGACGACATCCTGGTCGTGCGTTTGTCCGACAAGCCCGTTACACGCGAGGTGTCGGAAGACTGGAATACGCATATCAGCTACGCGGCGGACGGCACCACGGTTGAGATTGTGGTGCTGGAGGCACGCACGGTCGGAGCCTGGCCGCTGGCGGTGGAACATGCCCGCGCCGCCTGAAAGGCCGCGCGCGCGCCAAGAGAAACCGCGTTCGCGCATAGGCCGCCCGCCGTCTTCCCGCCCGCTCAAAGTCCCCACCACCATCCGCTTCGACGCCGATGTGCTGGCGGCGCTGAAAGCCAGCGGGCGCGGCTGGCAAACGCGGGTAAACGAGATGCTGCGGGAGTGGGTCAAGTCGCGCGCTTGAGTCACCAATTTGCGTCAGATGGGCTGCGTGCGGGTCGCCCCGCTCTGCCCCGCCACCCAGTGACAACGCACACTATGCCCTTTCCCGGTATCGGTTTTTTCCGGATAGGTCTGACAGCATAGCTCGCTGGCATGGGGGCAACGCGGGTGGAAGTGGCAGCCTGACGGCGGGTTAAGCGGCGAGGGCTGGTCGCCCGCCAGGCGGATGATGGTCTTGCCGCTGTGGCTGTCGATGCTGGGCACGGCGCTCACCAGCGCCTGGGTGTAGGGATGGCGAGGGGCGCGCAGCACGTCGGCGGCGGCGCCCTGTTCGACGATGCGGCCGAGATACATGACGGCAACTTCGTGCGCGAGATATTCCACCACGGCCAGGTTGTGGGTGATGAAAAGATAGGCGAGGCCCAGCGTGTCCTGCAGGTCTTTCAGCAGGTTGAGGATTTGCGCCTGCACCGACACATCCAACGCGCTAGTGGGTTCGTCGCAGATCACCAGCCTCGGGGATACGGCAAGCGCGCGGGCAATCGCAATGCGCTGCCGCTGCCCGCCCGAGAACTCATGCGGATAGCGATCCCCGGCGTCATCCGGCAAGCCGACTTGCCGCAGCAAGGCGGCGACCGCCGAACGCCGGTCCGCCGCCGCGCCGACATTGAGCGCATCCATGCCTTCGAGCAGGATGTCGGCCACGCGCATGCGCGGATTGAGCGAGCTGAACGGATCCTGGAAGATCATCTGCGCCTGGGATCGAAGCGCATGCATGGCCTGTGCGTTGCCGCTGGTCAGCAGCGTGCCCGCCAGCGTGATCTCGCCCGCGGTGGGCTCGATCAGCCGCAGGATGGCCTTGCCTACGGTAGTCTTGCCGCAGCCTGATTCGCCGACCAGCGCCAGAGTGCGCCCTGCCCGCACTTCCAGGGATACGCCATCCACGGCGCGCACCTGGCCGACGGTACGCTGGATGAAGCCGCGCCGGATGGGGAAATACACTTTGAGTCCCTGCACCTGGAGCAGGGGTTCTGTTTGCAGGGCGCGGCCCCTTGGCGGCGCCGCCACCCGCTCGATTTGTTGCGGAAGCCGGCCCGCGAGGTGGCAGCGCACGCGCTGGCCGCTGCCGGTTTCGCTCCAGCCCGGCGATTCCTCGCGACAGCGCGCATAGGCATGGGGACAGCGCGGCGCAAAACGGCAGCCTGCCAGGGAACCATCGAGTGGCGGTACCTGGCCGGGAATCATCGCCAGGCGGGCGCCGTCTCCCGGTCGCGGCAGGCTGGCGAACAGCATGCGGCTGTATGGGTGTTGCGGCGCGCGGAAGAAAGCCTCACGCGCGCCCTCCTCGACCAGTTCGCCCGCGTACATCACGCCCACCCGATCGGCGTTCTCCGCAACCACGCCAAGATCGTGCGTAATCAGCAGCATCCCCATGTTCTGTTGCGCGCGCAATTCGCGCAGCACTTCCAGCACCTGGGCCTGAATGGTCACATCCAGCGCCGTGGTCGGCTCGTCGGCGATCAGGAGTTGCGGTTTGCCCGCCAGCGCCATGGCGATCATCACGCGCTGGCGCAGGCCGCCGGAAAGTTCAAACGGATAGGTGTCCAGACGATGCGAGGCATCCGGCACGCCGACCGCATCCAGCAAGCCCCGGGCCGCATCCCGCGCGGCGGGTCCGGTCAGCCGCCGGTGAATGGCGAGCGCCTCGCCGATCTGGGCGCCGACCTCCAACACCGGATTCAGGGCCAGCATCGGCTCCTGGAAAATCATGGCCATGCGTCCGCCGCGTATCCGGCGCATGTCGCGCTCGGGCATGGCCAGCACATCCTCGTCGCCCAGGCGGATGCTGCCCGCAACAATGCGTCCGCCATCCGGCAGCAGACGCATCAGTGACAAGGCCGTCATCGATTTGCCGCAGCCGGACTCGCCCAGCAGCGCATAGGTTTCGCCCGCCGCCACGCCGAATGAAATGCCGTCCACGGCGCGGATTTTCCCCGATCCCGCACCCAGTTCAGTGACGAGGTCGCGGACTTCGAGCAGGCGCTTCATCGCCGCCCTCCCGTGCGCGGGTCAAACGCATCGCGCACGCCGTCGGCAAAGAGATTGGCTGCCAGCACCAGAGCGAACATGAATACGAAGGCGGCGCCCAATTGCCACCACACCGTGGGTTCGCGCGCCAGTTCCAGCCGCGCGCCGTTGATCATGTTGCCCCAGCTATACATGCTCGGATCGACGCCGACGCCGACGTAGGACAGCACGGCCTCGGCCAGCACCAGCCCGGAAAAGTCGAGCACGATGGAAATCAGCACCAGGTGGAACACGTTGGGGAAAATGTGGCGGGTGATGATGCGCCCATGCGCCACGCCAAAGGCGCGCGCCGCTTCGACATAGTCAAGCGTGCGCAGTTTGAGCGCCTCGCCGCGCAGCAATCGGGCCAGGCCGGTCCAGCTGGTCACGCCCATGATGAGGCAGAGCGCCAACAGGCGGATATCGGCGCGCGCGGCCGCCGTGTCGAAAAGTGCCGGGTTGGATTCGATATACACCTGCACGATCAGTACCGAGGCCGCGATCAGCAACACGCCGGGTATGGAGTTGAGCACGGTGTAAATGTATTGGATGACATCGTCCGCCCAGCCGCGAAAATAGCCTGCGGCGATGCCCAAGCCGATCGCCAGCGGCAGCGTGACCAGCGTGGTGAGCGTGCCGATGACCAGACCGGTGCGGATGCTCTTCAGACTGATGTAGAGCACGTCCTGCCCGACTTTGTCGGTGCCAAATACATGATAAGCCGCCGCCAGATTGGCGGTGATGCAGCCCAGAATCAGCAGGGCGGACACCATCGCGACGACCGTGCGCATCGGCCAGTTCAACTGGCCGCGCCAGCCTGCCGCCAGCCAGGCCGCCAGTTTCAGTTGCCGACGGCGTGCCTGCCACAGACCGAGCAGTACCGTCGCCGCGATACTCATCAACACGCCATACAAGCCGCCCGCCAGGGTGCGCCGCGCGATATCCGCCCGATGCCCGCTTGCATCCGCAAGCTGCGCGCCGCCGAATTGCAAACGCGGATAGTCGCGCACCTGCACCCCGCCCCGGTCGATGAACTCTTTGGCATACAAGTGCATGGCCAAAGGCGCGGAGTAGGTTTTTTCCTGCCGCATGCGCAGACCCGACACCAGGGCATCGAACGCGCTCAGCACTTCCACTGCGTACTGCGGCTTGTCAGGCGCGCCGCCTTGCAGACGCGGGCGATAATGCAGCGAATCGAGCAGGCCAATCACCACGAACACCAGCAGCAGCACCACCGAGCCCATCGCCATCGGGCTTTGCCCCACCCGCCGCCAGGGGGCAAGCAGATGCTCGCGGCGGCGGATCATCCAGACGAATCCCAGCATCCCAGCCAGCAGCAGGAAAATCAGCGCGTCGGTCCACAACATCACGGGCTGCAAGCTCATTGCAGGCGCACCCGTGGATCCGCCCAGGAATAGGAAATATCGGTGAGGATCAGCCCGACGATATAGAGGAACGACCCCAGAAACACCATCGCGCGCACGATGGCGAAGTCCTGCGACTGAATGGCATCAATGGTGTAGCTGCCCAGCCCGGGAATGCCGAAAAAGGATTCGGTAATCAGGCTGCCCATGAACAGCAGCGGCAGCACCACCACCGCGCCGGTCAGGATGGGGATCATGCCGTTCTTCAACACATGGCGAAACAGCACGCGCGTCTCCGTTAGGCCCTTGGCGCGGGCGGTGCGCACGTAGTCCTTGCCGATTTCTTCGAGGAAAATCGTGCGATACCAGCGCGCCCCGCTGCCGATGCCGCCCACGATGCTGACCAGCACCGGCAGGAGAATGAACTTCAGGCCGTCAATGCCGCCGGCAAAGCCGGAAATCGGCAGCAGGTTCCATAACCTGGCGATGAAATACTGGCCGGCGATGATGTAAAACAGCCCGGAGATCGACATCAACACCACGCATAACACCACGCCCCACACGTCGAGATAGGTCGATCGGAAAAACACCATCAACAGCGCAAACGTGATATTGACCATCAGGCCGATCACAAACACGGGCAGCGCGATCGCCAGACTCGGCCCCATGCGGTTCCTGATTTCATTGCCGATGTTGCGCCCGTCATCCGACTTGCCGAATTCAAACGCGAACATCGCAGCAGAGTGCTGAAAGAAAATGGTATCGGTTACCTTCGAGGTCCCTGCCGCCCGGGTGTTCAGCAGGAGCGATTTGTCGTAGCCATGCTCAATTTTCCAGCGCTGTATGGCTTCCGGCGTGACACGTTTCACCCCCAGATGCAGCCGCGCCATATCGTCCGGCGTGTTGACGACAAAAAACAGGGTGAAGGTAAGTAAATTCACGCCAATCAGAATTGGAATGGCGTAAAGCAGGCGGCGCAGGATGTAGGCCATCATCGCGCGATACTCTTTTCACGCCGGCGCCATGCAATCCACGCGGGCGCAATCGCCGCGATTATGATCCCCGCGCCAAGCCCCATCGGCCACAGCACGGGCCGGTTCCATTCGGCGCGTTTGGCGGCGCGCAAGGCAGGATCGATGCGGCGGTACTTGAGGGTGTTGTTCGCCATCAGATTGGGTTTGACGTTATGTACCCAGGCGTGGCGCAGGCCGAAGGTCTTGGGATGGAAGGCGAATATCCACGGCGCATCGCGGCGCGCGATTTCGATCATTTCATTGATGATCTGTTGGCGCGCGGGCCCGTTGTCCATGTCCTTCATTTGCTTGAACAGGCGGTCGAATTCCGGGTTTTCGTAGTTGGCGGCGTTCTCGCCCCCCTTGCCGACTTTTTTGTTCGGCCCGTAGAGCAGGAACAGGAAATTTTCCGGGTCTGGATAATCCGCGTTCCAGCCCCATTCGAACAACTGGGCATTGCCCTTCTGCATCTTGTCCTGGAAACGATTGTAGTCGGTGCCGCGCACTACCAGTTGCACGTTGAGCTTGGCCAGCTGCTTTTTCATCCAGTCGAGGCGCGACTTGGCATCCGGTCCCGAGGCTGCGGTGTCGAAATTCAGCACCAGCGGCGCACCTGTTTTTGCGTCGCGCCCGTCAGGATAACCAGCCTCGGCCAGCAGCCGGCGCGCCTCATCAATGGAACGGCGGCGGGGCTGACCCTGATGATTCTCGAATACATAGGGGTTGATCCCGGCTGCCCCCTCCAGATGGCCAAAAATTCCCGGCGGCAACGGCCCCTGCCCGGAGATGCCGCGGCCATTGAGGAAAATCGAGATAAATTCTTCGTGATCAAACGCAATCGACAGCGCACGACGCAGACGGCGCTTATCCTCGCTCAAGCCGCCCACCACCGGATCCAGCATGTTGAAGCCGATGTAGTTAAGGCTCGTTGCCACCGCCGTCACTAGGCGAATGCCCTTGTCGCGCATGCTGTCGGTGAGCTGCGGATCGCCCCCTGCGGAAAACTGCACCGCCTGATCGAAGCTGTCGGAACTGATGCCCGAGCTGTCGTAGTAGCCCTGCAGAAACTTGTTCCAGTAGGGAATCGTTTCCTTTTCCAGGCTGAACACCACCTTGTCGACTAGCGGCAGCGCTTTGCCGGCATCGGCCAACAAGCCAGCCGCCACGTCCTCCGGCTCCCCCTCGCCGGGATAGCGCTCACCATGAAAATTGGGATTCTTTTCCAGCACCATCTGGCGGTTGGGATCGTTGACGGTCAGCCGATAAGGCCCGGTTCCGACTGGCTGCCAGTCGAGATTGAAGTTCTTGTCCGCCATGCCAGGCTGGGCGTAAAACACTTCTGCCTCCCAGGGGATCGGCGAAAAAAAAGGCATGGCCAGCCAGTAGATGAATTGCGGATACTTGCCCTTGATGCTGATGCGGTAGGTGTAGCGGTCAACCACCTCCGCACCCGCCAGCGGGTAATCATTGAGATCAAGGCGTTGACCGGGATTTTCCCTGGCCGCCTTTTCCAGCGTGTCGCCCAGTTGTTTCAAACCGACAATGTACTCACTCATCAGGCCGAAAATCGGTGAGCTGATTTTGGGGCTGGCCAGGCGCTTGATCTGGTACACGTAGTCGGCGGCGGTCAGTTCGCGCGTACCGGCATGCGGAAACTCGCTGATCTGTTGCTTGCTACCCACATCGGCAACCTTCATCGCATGATAGCGATAATGCCCTACGGCATCCCGTGCAAAAGCCGGATGCGGCTGATACAGAATGCCAGGCTTGATCCGCAACTCATACACGCTGCGTTCGATCTGCGCGGCAGGCGCATCATCCGGCAGGCGCTTTCCCTGCGTATCAAAATACTGCGGCCTGGGCACCGCCTGCGCGGTCAGCGGAATCAGCGTATAAGGGCGTTTTAGAAAGTCGTACTGGAGTGGTGGCTCATAAATCTGCGCGGTGAATTCAGCTTCGTTCGAGCTGTAGGAACGCGCCGGGTCGAGATGCTTGGGACGTTCTTCAAACGAAGTGTGGAGAATCCCGGCATCGCGCTCTGATTTCGGGTAGGGGTTGTTCCAGTTGCCTGAACAGGCGGCCAGCAGACTGGCAAGAGCGAGCAGTAAAATCGGACGGACATGCAACATGCCGCAAGTGTACCCAAGCGCAGCGGTTGCGTCAGCCGTTATAATTGCAACCTGCCCCAACTACCAGAGACCACCATGGGATTTCTTGCAGGAAAACGTATTCTGATTGCCGGGCTGATTTCAAACCGCTCCATCGCCTACGGCATCGCCACCGCCTGCAAACGCGAAGGTGCGGAACTCGCGTTCACCTATCAGAGCGAACGCATCAAGGACAGAGTTTCCGGATTAGCCAGGGAGTTTGGTTCCGACCTGGTTTTCCCCTGCGATGTTGGCAGTGATGAAGAAATCGCGGCGCTGTTTTCCGCGCTTGGCAAGCACTGGGACCGCTTTGACGGCTTCGTTCATTCCCTCGCCTTTGCCCCCAAGGAAGCATTGGCGGGCGACTACCTCGAATCGATCACGCGCGAATCTTTTCGCATCGCCCATGACATCAGTTCCTACAGTTTCGCCGCCATGGCCAAAGCCGCGCTGCCGATGATGCAAGGCCGCAATGCTGCCATACTGACGCTTACCTACCTTGGCGCCATTCGCTCCGTACCCAACTACAACGTCATGGGACTGGCCAAGGCAAGCCTTGAATCGAATGTCTATTACATGGCGCAAAGCCTGGGGCCAAAGGGCATCCGCGTCAACGCCGTATCCGCTGGCCCGATCAAGACATTGGCCGCCAGCGGGATCGCCAACTTCAGCGAGAAACTCGACATCGTTGCCAAAAATTCCCCGCTACGCCGCAACGTCACCATCGGCGAAGTCGGCAATGCTGCCGCCTTCCTGATGAGCGATCTGGCTTCCGGAATTACGGGAGAAATCACTTATGTGGATGCCGGCTTCAACACCACGGCAGGCGCCGAGTCCTGATCCAGCCCTTTTCTGCCCAATCAAAAACGCGCCAGGAAGGCGCGTTTTTTAATTGATGCATTGGCCATTTTTAACAATGCATAATCAAATTGGTAGGGCCATCACCTATTTCTGTTCGATTGCGTTCGGACGTATCTCCACTTTCTGCCCGGCCTTGGCCAAGGCAATCATCGCAGCCAAGTCCGCACGTTGTATCGCCTGTTGCACGCCACCTTCAATGGAAGAAAGCAGCCCCGGATTGTTCGCCTGCCCATCCAGCACCCGGCTGATCCGCACGATACGATACACACCATCCGGCTTGGCAAAGCCGGTATAAGCCGGCAGTTTGCTCACATCAGTCCGGAACGTGGTTGCAATATTTTTCTGATCAAGGCCTGCAGGCTGCTGCCTGCTGACTGTCTGAAAAGCCGACCAGCGCAAACCGGGCTCGTTTCCCTGTTTAAGTTGTTTGATCAGCACCTCACCCTTCTGCACCATCAATTGCGCCGCACGCTCACTATGCAACTTTTCCTGGATGCCGGACGACACCTCGCTCAAGGCGCGTACGGCAGCAGGGTGATGATCAATTACCCGCGCGGCAACCAGCACGCCCGGCGCAATTTCGATGGCCTCGGAATTTTGCTTGTTCTTGATGGAGTCGACGCTGAAAAGCACTTTGGCCAGACCGGAATGATTAAATGGTGCGGGTGCGCTGCCGGAAGACATCCAGTCCGTACTTTGCACAGCAAGTTTCAGGGCATCTGCCGCGTGCTTCAGGCTGTCAGCCTTCTCGTAAACCAGGTTGCTGAAGTTTTCCGCCACCTCGGCAAATTTTTTCTGCGCCTGCTGCTTGCGCAATTCGGCCTCGACTTCTGCGCGCACGGCCTCCATGGGCGCCACCGTTGCCGCCTGTATGCCGTCCAGACGAATGATGTGAAAACCGAAATCGCTTTCCACCGGCCCGCGCATTTCACCAGTCTTCATGCTGAAGACCGCGTCTTCAAATGGCTTGACCATCGCACCGCGGCCAAAACTGCCCAGACTGCCATTCTGCGCGGCCGAACCCGGATCTTGCGATTCCTTGCGCGCGACCTCGCCAAAACTTGCAGGAGCCTTGCGCAGTGCTTCGGCTAGTTGAGTTGCCTTGGAACGGGCTTGTGCCCGGACTGCTGCATCCGCGTCCCTGGCTACGGCAATCAGAATATGGCTGGCGCTACGCTGCTCCGGCTGGCCAAACTTGCTGGAATTTGCCTGGTAATACTGCTTGATTTCCTCATTGCCGACCGCCATCCCTTTCGCAACGGAATCGAACGTAAGCATCAGATATTCGGCCCTGATTCGTTCAGGCACGGTGAACTCCGCCTTGTGGCTGTTGTAATAATTCTGCACATCGACTGGCGTCACCTTGATTTCCCCGGAGACATCGGCGGGGCTCATATCCACCCAGGAAATTTCACGCTGCTGCGATATCAGACGGGAAATCTGCGCCAACGAGGTCTTGGCTGAAAAAGCCCCCAGCGAAGCAGGACTGATTTCCACCTCAATCATGAATTCCTGCCGCAACTCATTCTCGAATCCCGCAGGGCTCATTCCACGCTGTCGCAACAAGGCCTCATAGCGTTGCCGGGAAAATGCACCATTTTCCTGAAAGGCCGGCACTTGTAACAAGACAGTTTCGACATAAGTATCGGGCGTACGGAAGCCCTGCTGTCTGGCATCGAGGAGCAAGGCCTCGCGCTCTACCATGCGCTTCAGCACTTGCTGACGAAACTCAGGCGTGTTTGTCACTGACGGCTCAAAGTTGGGACCCTGCGCCTGCCGCATGCGGTCTCCCTGTTCCTGCAATGCGCGGGCGAATTCCTGCTGCGAAATCTGCACATCCCCAACTTCGGCCACCACGTCGGCCCTGCTGCCGCCCCGCATATAGGAATCAACCCCCCATAACGCGAACGGTACTGTGATCAATACCAGAATGACCTTGGCCAGCCAGCCCTGCGCATGCCTGCGAATAGCTTCGAGCATGGTTCCCTCAAATCTCTAGAATAAACCTTGGATTCTCGCCTAAAACACCGCGATTTTTTCATCAGTGGGCGACGAGAAAAGAAAAAAAGGCGAACTTGCGTTCGCCTTTTTTGTTATTGGCGGAGTGGACGGGACTCGAACCCGCGACCCCCGGCGTGACAGGCCGGTATTCTAACCAACTGAACTACCACTCCAATACTGCTTTTTTAACTGCGCTGCTTTTTACTGCTCCGGCTCAACCCTGCTGGTGGGTGCTGAGGG
>Ga0315271_10002307_pt1 | contig 11928 bp, 9 predicted proteins | sample C3_top_MG_FD_204664 | JGI IMG/M metagenome (GOLD analysis project Ga0315271, IMG submission 204664) | Sediment microbial communities from Yellowstone Lake, YNP, Wyoming, USA - C3_top | ecosystem: Environmental > Aquatic > Freshwater > Lake > Sediment | place: USA: Wyoming | collected 2017-08-01
CGGCACGGCCCCGCCTGCGGTGTTGTCGCTCCTAGACGATGCGCAAAGGCATCGACGGCGTCGCGACGCCTTGCATCCGGGGCCGTGGCGCAGGCAACGCGACCTACGGGAGTTTTTCAACAGCCTGTTAAGAGAGGCCGTCTCATAGCGGCCTCTCTTTCTGCTTCCGCCGATGGTACAATTCGGACCTTGGGGGACGGCCTGGCCGAGCGAGATTCGGCGGGCGTGGCTCCGAGCTGCGAGGGAAGGCGATCATGCCAGCCAAGTTTCGACCCCCCGACTACTACCGATTGGACGACCTGCTCTCTGAAGAGCAGAAGATGACCCGGGACACCGTGCGCGAGTGGGTGGAGGAGCGGGTTCTCCCGGTCATCGCGCGCCATTACCAGGCGGGCACATTTCCCCTGGACCTCGTTCCGGAAATGGCACGAATGGGGCTTTTCGGCGCCACGCTGCCCGAGAATTACGGCTGCGCCGGCATGGACCAGATCGCCTCGGGCCTCATCATGCAGGAGCTCGAACGGGGCGATTCGGCGCTGCGTTCCTTCGCCTCCGTGCAGAGTTCCCTGGTCATGTTCCCCATCTTCACCTACGGGTCAGAGTCTCAAAGGTCGAAGTGGCTTCCCCGGCTCGCCAACGGAGAAGCCATTGGTTGCTTCGGGCTCACCGAGCCCGACGCGGGGAGCGACCCGGGATCCATGAAAACGAGGGCAGTCCTCCGGGGCGATTCCTGGCTCCTGAGCGGGGCCAAGATGTGGATCACCAACGGCACCCTGGCCGACGTGGCCGTGGTGTGGGCCAGAACCGACGAAGGCATCCGGGGGTTCCTCGTGGAGAAGGGGACGCTCGGCTTCTCGGCGCCCGAGATGAAGGGCAAACTGTCGCTGCGGGCCTCCGTCACGTCGGAACTCATCTTCGAGGAGTGCGCGGTGCCCGACGAGAACCGCCTGCCCGCGGCACAGGGCCTTCGGGCCCCGCTGTCATGCCTCAACCAGGCGAGGTACGGCATCGCCTGGGGCGCCGTGGGAGCGGCCGCCGCCTGCTACGACGAGGCCCTGCGGTACGCGCAAGAGCGCATCATGTTCGACGGCCCCATCGCCAGGTTCCAACTCGTACAAGACAAGTTAGTGTGGATGCTCAACGAGATCACCAAGGCCCAACTCCTCGTCTGGAGGCTGGGCGCCATGAAGGATGCGGGCACGCTGAAGCACACGCAGGTTAGCCTGGCGAAGATGAACTGCGTCGCCATGGCCCGGGAGTGCGCGAGGATGGCGCGTGACATCGAGGGGGCCAACGGAATCCTCGACGAATACTGCGCCATGCGTCACATGCTGAACCTGGAGAGCGTCTACACCTACGAGGGGACCCACGACATCCACAAACTCGTGGTGGGCGCCGACATCACCGGGTACGAGGCGTTCCGAGCCCCAGTGAAACGGACAGAGGGCTGAGGAGGTCTCATGCGCAGAATGCTTCTGATCCTTCTCGCGGCAGGGGCGCTCGCGGTCTTCTCCGCATGCACCTCCTCCGAGCCCCCACCGCAATTGAATCCAGGTAAGTCCCTGCGGGCCGCGGCAGTTGCGACCTTTGAGGTCTACGGTGCTCAGCTCAGCCAGGTCCAGAACGTCCAAGGTGCCCTGCCCGAGGGCGATGGCGTCCAGGTCCTCCTGGACGCGGGCATCCGGGCCGTCCCGCGGACGGACCCGTTCGGAACGGAGATCGGCTACCACAACGACGGTGTCCACTGGACCCTTTCCTCCGCCGGCCCGGACATGGCGTGGGGCACGCCCGATGATATTGTCTTCGAGGACGGCCGGCTGAAATAGGCCAACATCCCAGCAGGAGAAAGCTCCATGCAACCCATCGTCCTGGACGGCGAAAGCCTGACCCTCGAATCCCTAGACCTCCTTTCGCACGGTGCGCCGGTGACCCTTTCCGAGCCCGCCCTGGAGCGCGTGGCGGCCAGCGAGGCCTTCGTTCGCCGGGCCGTCGAGGAGGGACGGGTGGCCTATGGCATCACCACGGGGTTCGGCCACTTCGCCACCGTGACCATCCCGGCCGAAAAGGTGCAGGAGCTCCAGCGCAACCTCATCCGCTCTCACGCCGTGGGCGTCGGAGAGCCCCTGCCCGAGGAGGTCGTGCGGGCCATCATGGCGCTTCGCCTGAACTGCCTGCTCAAGGGCCGTTCCGGGATTCGAGTAGGCACGCTCCGGGCGCTGGCGGACATGCTCAACGCGGGCATCGTACCGAAGGTTCCCTGCCAGGGAAGCGTGGGCGCTTCGGGGGACCTGGCGCCGCTGGCTCACGTGGCCCTGGCGCTCATGGGTGAGGGAGAAGCCAAGTGGCGGGGCGAATGGACGGCGGCCTCGTCGGCAATGAGCGCTGCGGGGCTCTCCGGCGTTTCCTACCAGGCCAAGGAGGGACTCGCCCTGATCAACGGTACCCAGGGGATGACGGCGCTCCTGGCCCTGGCCACGATCTTGGGGAGGCGGTTGGTCCAGCAGGCCGACCTGGTGGGCGCCCTCTCCCTCGAGGCCCTCAAGGGAACCCGTGCGGCCTTCGATCCGCGCGTCCACGCGGACCGGCCCCACGCGGGCCAAGTGGAGAGCGCCCGGCTCCTCTGGACGCTATTGGAAGACAGCCCCATCCGGGAGAGCCATGAGGGGTGCAGCAAGGTTCAGGATGCGTACAGCCTCCGGTGCATGCCCCAGGTCCACGGCGCCGTGAGGGACGCCCTGGGCTATGTGGAGCGCGTGCTGCGGGTCGAGATGAACGCGGCTACGGACAACCCCGTGATCTTCGCGAAAGAGGGGGACATCATCTCCGGGGGTAACTTCCACGGCGCTCCCGCGGCCCTGGCGGCGGATCTCCTGGCCATCGCGCTGACGGATTTGGCCAGCGTGAGCGAACGGCGGACGGCGCGGCTCGTGGACGGCCATCTGAGCGGCCTGCCCGACTTCCTGGTGCGCGAGGGCGGCCTCAACTCGGGCTTCATGATGGCCCAGGTCACCCAGGCGGCCCTGGTCTCGGAATGTAAGACCCTGGCGCATCCGGCGAGCGTGGACTCGATCCCCACCTCAGCCGGGCAGGAGGACCATGTCTCCATGGGCTTCTGGGCGGCGCGCAAGGCACTCGCCGTGGCTCGGAACACTTCCCGGGTCATGGCCGTGGAAGCCCTCGCCGCCCTCCAAGGCCTCCACCTCCTGGAACCCCTCCAGCCCGCGAAGGCCCTCAGGCCGGTGGTGAGCGGTGTTCGAACCGCCTTTCCGCCCCTGGCCTCGGACCGATTCATCCAGCCTGAGATCGAAGCCATGGCCGGGTGGTTGGGCGAGGGTAAGATCGGAGCACTGGCGGGCCTCTGACCGGAGTCTCCGGACGGGGGTCGTGATATCATCATTCGTTGGAACCGATCGAAGGGACCTCGGCGCGGCAACGCGCCTTCCGGGGAGGATGGTCAAATGGATGTGAAGCGTTTCGGAGTGGTCGGTGGAGGAACCATGGGTAACGGCATCGCCCACGTGGCGGCCCAAACCGGGTTCGCCGTGACCCTGTGCGAGGTGGACGAGGCCCTGTGCGCCAAGGCCCTGGGGACCATCGGCAAGAATCTCCAGCGCGGCGTGGACAAGGGCAAGATGACCGCCGAAGAGAAGGCCGCCATACTCGCCCGCATCAACCCGACCACCAAGCTCGAGGACCTGGCCGCCTGCGACATCGTGGTCGAAGCGGTGGTGGAGAATTTCGAAGTGAAGAAGAAGGTGTTCCAGACCCTGGACGCCGTCTGCGGGCCCGAGGCCATACTCGCCTCCAACACCTCCTCCATCTCCATCACCAAACTCGCCGCCACCACCGGGCGCCCCGGCAGGGTTATCGGCATGCACTTCATGAACCCCGTCCCCGTCATGCAGCTCGTGGAGGTGATCCGCGGCCTGGGGACGGACGACGCGGTGATGACGGGCGTTTTCGACCTGGCCAAGGCCATGGGCAAGGTTCCCGTGGAGGTGAACGACTACCCCGGCTTCGTAAGCACCCGCGTGTTGAGGCCCATGATCAACGAGGCCGTGTATTGCCTGATGGAGGGCGTGGGCACGCCTGAAGCCATCGACACGGTGATGAAGCTGGGCATGAACCACCCCATGGGGCCGCTCACGCTGGCGGACCTCATCGGCCTGGACACCTGCCTGTTCATCCTGAACGTACTCCACGAAGGCCTGGGCGACCCCAAGTACCGCCCCTGCCCGCTCCTGGTGAAAATGGTCGATGCCGGATACCTCGGGCGCAAGTCGGGCCGGGGATTTTATAAGTACTGAGTCAAAGGGTCAGAGAGTTAAGGAGTCGACGAGAGGGTCAAGATCCAAATCCGATTTTTCGTTGGCTCATTGACTCGTTGGCTCGTTGACTCAAGGATTCGGAGGCAGGTGGAACGGATTAGTAATCCGGCTCATGGCCTACGCTGAGGTGGAATAATGCTATGCCAGCGCTGCGGCAAACAGAACGAGGCGGACCGCGAGAAATGCCGGTCTTGCGGTGCGCCGCTCTACGTCGTCGGTGCCGATCGAGCAGGCGAGACCTCCAACATGCAGCCCTTTCTGGGGGTCGAGGATTACCTCATCGACAAGCTCTCCAGCGTGGAGAAGCAGGCGAGCCGACACTCCGAAGACGTGGACCTTCTCGTGCACGCGGTGGATTTCATGGAGCGCAACGTGATGGTGAACCGGGCGGGCATCCACGTGCTCGCCGCCATGCTCCGCGAGAAGGACCTCATCGCCTCCAGGGATTTCCAGCGGCGGTGGCGCGAGAGGACCCTGGCGAACCTGTCCGCCCTCAACCGCAAGGAACGGTTTCTGGACGTGAAGCCCGACGTGCTCGCGGCCTTCAAGGGCAAGAACCGCCGGCGCTTCGAGGAACGGTTGGGACGGGCGGAGGACCTCCTCTACAGCCTCCAATCCGCATCTGCCGCGGCGGTTCTGGAGGAGGCGCTGTCGCTCGATCCCCAGAACATCCCGCTCAAGGGCTACCTGGGCGAGATTTTCTCGGGGCTTTCGGACTACTCCCGGGCGGTGGCTTGTCTGACCGATGTGGTGGCGCTCAAGCGCGCGCCGGCTTCGGCCCTCCTTGCCTGCGCCCAGGCGGAACTCCGGTTGGGGCACGCGGGTGCGGCGGAGAAACGCCTCGTCCGCCTTCTCGACGCCGATCCTGGGCACGGCGAGGGCTGGACCCTCCTTTCCCTCGTGCACGCGCTTAACGGGACATGGGTCCCCTGCGGGACCTGCGCGGAAAAGTCACTCGCCATCGAGGAGACCCCGGCGGCCTACTACCTCAGCGCGCACTCGCTCATCCGGCGCGGAAAGGCCGCCGCGGCAGAGGCCCGGCTGGAACAGCTTCTGAGCCTCTCGCCCGACTGGGAGGACCCGCTCCTCCAGAGCGCGCTCCTGTTTTTGGCGCGGGGCTGGTGGGCCCGCGCGGGCGAGCGGCTGGAGCGCGTGGAGGCGCTCCTGCCGGGATTCGACGGGGCGTCGCTCTCCGCCCGGTTCAAGGCAGCGGGCCGCGCGAGGCGGAAGGCCATGGCGGTCCTTCCGCTGGACTCGGCCCGGGTCATGGACATGATGGACCCGGCCGCCGAAGAAGCGGGCATGTACCTTCGCCAGATGGAAATGGAGCCGTAGGCCAGGTGGAAATGGAGCCGTAGAATCGGCGTGAGCCGTGAGGACGCGCCGCCCGTCGGCGCACATTCGCAAAGGGTGAGCCATGAACCGCACCATCAAATTCGGGACGGACGGCTGGCGCGCCGTCATCGCTGAGGAGTTCACCTTTCAAAATGTCCGGATCGTCGCCCAGGCGCTGGCTGACTATCTGGACAACAGGTCCGAAGACAAGCGCGTGGCCATCGGATACGACTTCCGCTTCCTCTCCGAGGACTTCGCCAGGGCCACGGCGGAAGTCCTGGCCGCCAACGGGGTGACGGTGTTCCTCAGTTCGCAGGCCTGCCCCACGCCGCACGTGTCCTACTTCGTGAAGAAGCACAACTTCCCCGTGGGCGTGGTCATCACCGCGAGCCACAATCCATACTCCTACAACGGGTTCAAAATCAAAGAGCGTTTCGGCGGCAGCGCCTCTCCCGAAACGACGCAGGAGGTGGAGGCATGCCTGGGCCAAAATCCCGTTCGCACCATGCCCATGCGGGAGGCCAAGACCGCGGGAAGGGTCATCGAGGCGCCTCTTGACGAAGGTTACGGCACCCTGATCGAGTCCCTCGTGGACATTCAGGCCATCCGGGCCTCGGGGTTGGAGGTCGTGGCCGATTCCATGAACGGCGTGGGGGGACGCCTTCTCGAACGATGGGTGGCGAGCCCGTCGTGCAAGGTCACCACCCTCCGCGCCAATCGCGATCCCCTCTTCGGAGGGCGGGCGCCCGAACCCAAGGAAGAGTATCTGGATGTCCTTCGCGATGCCGTGGTCGCCCGAAAGGCCATGGTGGGCCTCGCCACGGACGGTGACGCCGACCGCTCGGGGGGTATCCACCCCGATGGCGCGCTCTTCACGCCGCTGGAGATGATCGCGCTGCTCACCCTCTATTTCATCGAGCACCGCAAGCAGACGGGCACGCTCGTCACCAACAACGCCAACACGCTCTATCTCAAGCGGATCGCCGAGGCTTCGGGGTTGCCCTACGTGAACAAGCCCGTAGGGTTCAAGTACATCGCCGAGCTCATGCAAACCGAGGATGTCCTCATCGGCGGCGAGGAGAGCGGGGGTATCGCCATCCAGGGCTACCTGCCCGAAAGGGACGGCGTCCTCATCAACCTCCTTCTGCTGGAAATGATGGTGAAGCGCGGCAAAAACTCCCTGGAGTTGCTTCGGGAACTCTACGACCGCTTCGGCGAGTTCCATTTCCGCAGGCGGGACTTCCACGTGTCGCCGGAGAAGGGCAAGCGCCAGGTGGCCGCCTTGGCGGCTCGGCCCCCTCAACGCCTCTGCGGCATCAGAGTCGAAGGTGTGGATCAGATGGACGGGTCTAAGCTCCTGATGGAGGACGGCTCATGGATCCTCTTCCGCCAGTCGGGAACCGAGCCGGCCTTGCGGGTTTACTGCGAAGCGCCCTCCGTGGAACGCGTGATGAAGATGATCGGCGAAGGGATGGGCGCACTGGGCGAAGCGGACAAGGGGTGAGGCGCAGGGGGGATTTGGGATTTGGGATTGGGCATTTCGGATTTGGGGCTTGGGATTTGGGGTTTGGGATTTGGAAAGGAAGGAGCGGGGAGCCAGAGCGGCAACGTATTGAAAGCCGTCATTGCGAGGAGGCCGCAGGCCGACGCGGCAATCTCAATGTTCTGGCTCACACGCCGAGATTGCTTCGTTGCCCTGTCGGGCGCCTCGCAATGACAAGATTCGCGTCTAGCGTCTCGCTAACTCGCGTCTCGCTGCCCGCCTCATGTTGCGGGCGAAGGAGTGTCACACATGACGTCCTACACCCTGATCGTTAAAGGCATGACCTGCGGCGGATGTGAGAAGGCCATATCCTCGGCGCTCTGCAAGGTGGAGGGCGTGAGCGAGGTAAAGGCCGACCACCCGGCCGGACGCGTGGTGGTGGAAGGCGTGGGCGTGGAGTTGGACGCGCTTCGCGTGGCCGTGGAGGATGCCGGGTACGATTGGGGCGGCGTCGCCTGACCCGTCAGACTTCGGATCCCCCGCTCTCCCGTTCGCCCGCTCCCCCTCTCGGTCGGAAGGAAGTGCAAGGCCGGTTGCAAGCCCCCTGGCGGAGAACGGCACCATGGTCAAACTGAGAGTCTGGGGCATCGAACTCCCTCTGGGGAAGGCGGAGGACGGTGACGCGCTCCTCGTGGCCGTTGCCAAATCTCTTGCCATTCACCGGGACCTCATCCGAAGTATCCAAGTCGCGAGACGATCTCTGGACGCGCGTAAAGGAAGACGCATACCGCGATGGGTGTACACCCTCGACATCGAGGCCGAGGGCCGTCCCCAGCGGGTCCCGCCGGGGGTCCGCACGGGCCCCGTTCCCGAGCGAGTCCAGCTCGCGGCGGCCGCGCGCCGCAAGGATCTGGAAGGCAGCGAGACGGTCGTTGTGGGAACGGGCCCTGCGGGACTCTTTGCAGCGCTCGCGCTCTCCTCGCGAGGCGCCAAGGTGACGGTCCTTGAACAGGGACCGCCGTTGCGCGACCGGGTGGGCGCGGTAGCGGGTCTCTGGCGCTCGGGCCTGCTGCATCCGGACGCCAATGTGCAGTTCGGAGAGGGGGGAGCGGGCACCTTTTCGGACGGCAAGCTCATGACCCGCGTGAAGGATCCCCTGGTTCGTGAGGTCCTGTCATCGTTCGTGGAAGTTGGCGCCCCTGCGCACATTCTGGAGGAGGCTCACCCGCACCTGGGTACGGACGGCGTCCGCGCGGTGGTGAGCACCTTGAGAGCCCGCCTGGAGTCCCTGGGCGTCTCGTTTCACTTCCGCGCCTTCGTCTCCGGCGTGGATCGCGCGGCTTCAGGTTACCGGGTGCTCACACCCTCCGGGGAGATCGATGCGGCCTCCGTGTTCCTCGCCGTGGGTCACTCCAGCCGGCCCCTCTTTCGCGCTCTGGGAGCCATGGGTGTTCCCTTTTCCGCCAAGGGGTTCGCCGTGGGGGTCCGCGTAGAGCACCCGCAGGAGTGGGTGGACCGGTGTCAGTACGGCCGCTTTGCCGGCCACCCCGAATTGCCCGCCGCCGAGTACTTCCTGACCCACAAGGATGACGCCACGGGGCGCGGCGTGTATTCGTTTTGCATGTGTCCCGGGGGCCTCGTCGTCAACTCGGCCTCCGAGATGGACGGCCTGGTGACCAACGGGATGAGCCTGTCCCAGCGGGCCTCCGGCCGCGCCAACGCGGGCATCGTGGTAACCGTTTCGCCGGGAGATTTCGACGGCGATCCGTGGAAGGGGCTGGCGTTTCAGGAAACGCTGGAAAGGGAGGGCTACCTGGCCGGCGGCGGGGGCTACTTGGCGCCGGCCCAAACGGTGGGCTCTTTCCTGCAGGACAGGAAAGACGAAGCCCTTCCCGCAACCACCTTCCGGCCGGGCGTCCGCGCCGCAAACCTGCGGGGCTTCTTTCCCCCATGGATCGAAGCGCCGCTCATCCGAGCGATCCACAATTTCGACCGCAAAATGCCGGGGTTCATCGAGCAGGGCCTCATGCTGGCGCCGGAAACCCGCACCTCCAGCCCACTTCAGGTAGTGCGCTCAGCCGACCGTTCCGCCGAGGGTTTCCCCGGCCTGTACCTCCTCGGAGAAGGCGCAGGCTGGGCCGGGGGCATCGTTTCTTCTGCCGTGGATGCCCTGAGGTGCGTGGAAAGCTTCGGGGGATCCGCCCATGACAATGGACAAAATCCGGTGTGAGAAACTGGTTCAGATCACCCGATCACTTGATCACCTGATTACGCGGTCACCCGATCAATCGATCACCTTGACCCCGCCTGGGAATATCCTCCCGAGCAGCGCATTGAAATCTCCATGAGCTCCCAAACTCCTCGCCGGCACAACCGGCTTGCCTCCGAATCGAGCCCTTACCTCCGGCAGCACATGGATAACCCTGTGGACTGGTATCCTTGGGGGCCGGAGGCTCTGGAGCGGGCCAAGCGGGAGGACCTGCCGATCTTCCTCTCCATCGGCTACTCTGCGTGCCACTGGTGTCATGTCATGGCGCACGAGAGCTTCGAAGACGAGTCCACGGCGGCCCTCATGAACCGGGAATTCGTCTGCATCAAGCTCGATCGCGAGGAGCGGCCCGACCTGGACGCGCTGTACATGCGCTCCGTCTCCCTCATGACCGGTTCGGGCGGATGGCCCTTGAGCGTCTTCCTCACGCCGGGGCTCGAGCCCTTCTTCGGAGGGACCTACTTCCCCCCCGAGCCCCGCCACGGGATGTCCTCCTTCATGCAGATTTTGGAAAGCGTTGTTAAGGCCTTTCGGAGCAAGCGAGACGAGATCCAGGGATCGGCCGAGCAGATCCTGGAGGCGGTGAACCGGTCGTTCCAAACGACTGCGGAGGGCGAGGCTCCCGGCGCGACGGTTTCGGCCCTGGCCCGCACCGCTCTGATGGGGCGGTTCGATCGGGATGCGGGCGGTTTCGGCGGCGGTCCCAAATTCCCCCAGCCGGCCCTGCTCGAATTTCTGCTGGATGAGGCGGGCCGAGCGGGGGACCAGAACCTGCGGGACCAGGTCTGCTTCACCCTTCGTGCCATGGAGCGCGGCGGGTTGAGGGATCAGGTGGGCGGGGGGTTCCACCGGTACGCCGTGGACGGACAGTGGCGGGTACCCCACTACGAGAAGATGCTCTACGACAACGCCCAGCTCGCCTCGCTCTACTTCAGGGCGTTCTCGCTCACCGGAGACGAAGACTTCGGGCGTGTGGGTCGTGAGGTGCTCAGTGATATGCGTGCCCGCATGGCCGCGCCGGGCGGCGGGTTCGTGGCGGCCCTGGACGCCGATTCGGAAGGTGAAGAGGGCAAGTTCTACCTGTGGACGCCCACCGAGCTGGAGGCGGTCCTGGGCAAGGAGGAGGGGAGCCTCATGGCCTCCCTCTACGGCATCGCCAGGGGGCCTGGGCTGGCTGAACAAACGCTGCATCGCACCTTCGATTGGACCGAGGAGGCTCGGAAGGCGAGACAAGGCGAGGAGGCCCTTCGTCATCGGGTCACGGCCGACCTGGAGCGACTGCGTGCGGCCCGGGAGGGGCGCGTTCATCCCGGCGTGGACACGAAGGTCCTCACCGATTGGAACGCCCTTGCGGCACTGGCCTTCTTGGATGGATACCTCGCCGACGGGCAGGAGGAAGATCTGGCCATGGGTCTGGCGACCCTCGATTTCCTGTGGGAGCGCTCATGGTCCGGAGGAAAGCTCTTCCATGTCTGGGACGGGCAGCGGGCTAAGGTCCCTGGCTTTCTCGCGGATTACGCTTATCTGGCCCGGGCAGAATGCCGTGCCTACGAGGCCACGGGTAACGGTGGGCACCTTGAAAGGGTGGAACGCCTGCTCCGTGAGGCCGCGGACCGATTTTGGGACACGGCATCGGGGCGTTGGGTGGATGCACCGGCCGGCCCGGAGGATGAAGGACTGCTGATTCCCGTGCGGGACACGGACGACGGCGTCCTGCCAGCGGGCCTCTCGATTTTGGCTCGGGTGCTCCGGTTCTGGGAGCGCCTCACGGGCGCAGCTTGGGCCCGAGAGGCGCTGGACCGCATCTTGAGGGAAGAGGGAGGATCGCTCTCGGGAAACCCGGGCGCCCAACCTCTCCTGGCCGGACTGGCCGCCGATCGCTCCCTGCCCTCTGTCGAGGTGGTGGTGGCGGCGCGCGACATGGCCTCTGCTCGGCCGCTCCTTAACGAGGCCCGAACCGCTGCCCCGCCTGGCGCGCTGGTGCTCCCGCTCCTTGGAGCGGAACACCCCGACGACCTTGCAGAGCAGATTCCACTCTTCCGCGGCCGCCGGTGGGCTTCCGATGCCGTGGCTTTCGTCTGTGTGGGCGGGGCGTGCAGACTGCCCACCGCGGATTCCGGGGAGGTTCGCGAAGTCCTCGCCGGCGCGGCGAAGGCTAACGAGAAGGCCTATCTCACTTGGGTGGTGTAGGCATCGGTTGGGGCACGGGCGGGGCGGGCTCGGTAGGATTTGGCGCGGCGGGCTCTGGTACGGTCGACGAGGTGACGCCGGGAGACGGTGCTTCCTCAACTGGAACGCGGGGCGCAGGCGTCGGGGCGGGTTGAAACCCGCCCTCCGTCACAATGGGTGGCGGGAGGATCTCGGAACCCGGCGGGGGCGGAACCAATGCGGTCACTCGGAATCCCTCGGGACGGCTTGTCACGGAGATGGCTTCATCAAACCCGTCCAGGACGGGGAAGTGAGGCGCGAATTTGGGCTCGAGCTCAGCTTTCGCCGCCATGATGCCGTTGATC